>CETR01022379.1_pt1 | contig 138297 bp, 123 predicted proteins | sample 531281 | NCBI WGS metagenome assembly CETR01 (sample SAMEA2622568, study PRJEB7988) | marine metagenome | biome: marine biome (ENVO:00000447); feature: mesopelagic zone (ENVO:00000213); material: "saline water (ENVO:00002010), including plankton (ENVO:xxxxxxxx)" | depth 696 m
CCACCGTGACCTTTTGCAATATTGTTAATCAACTCCTGAATCAATACTGTTTTACCTACACCGGCACCTCCAAAAAGACCAATTTTACCTCCTTTTGCGTAAGGCTCAATCAAGTCGATTACTTTAATACCCGTAAATAAAACTTCAGTAGAAGTTGATAAATCTTCAAATTTTGGTGCCTCACGGTGAATAGGAAGACCGTTTTTTCCAGATTTTGGAAGGTCACCGATACCGTCAATAGCATCACCAATTACATTAAATAGACGTCCGTATACTTCATCTCCAATAGGCATTTGAATAGGAGCTCCTGTTGAAACCACTTCTGTCCCTCTGCTCAATCCATCGGCAGAATCCATAGCGATAGTTCTTACCGTATTTTCTCCTACGTGAGACTGTACTTCAAGAACCAAAAGGCTTCCGTCTGCTTTAGTAATTTCAAGCGAATCATAAATTTTAGGCAGATCTGCATTGTTTGCAAACTCTACATCTACAACAGGGCCTATAATCTGGGCAACTTTACCTGTAACTTTTGACATTCTTAACTATTTAATGTTTAGCGAAATATGTAGCCGAAAAAAACAAAATCAGTATAAATTAATCTGCTTTTTTTCGTCGTGCAAAGATAGTTTTTAATCTTTAAAAACCTAAAAGACTTTTAGTGAATTTAATCAGGTCTGTTATAGAAGAAAATGGGATCGTTTAAACCGTCCTAAAATTCGACTTTGAATATAGTCAAAACACGTAGAGTACTTACTCTACAGTGACTGATTTAGCCAAATTACGCGGCTGATCAACATTTTTACCCAGCATTACCGCAATATGATACGACAGCAACTGCAGCGGTATGGTAGTTAATAATGGTGACATAGAATCCATCACTTCGGGCACTTCAATCACATGATCGGCCAATTCCTTTACCGTAACATCACCTTTAGTCACAACGGCAATGATTTTACCTTTACGACTTTTGATCTCCTGAATATTGCTTACAATTTTATCGTAATGGCCGCGGCGTGTAGCTATAACTATAACCGGCATTTGCTCATCGATAAGCGCAATCGGACCATGCTTCATTTCGGCAGCAGGATAGCCCTCTGCGTGGATATAAGAAATTTCTTTAAGCTTAAGAGCACCTTCTAAAGCAACCGGGAAGTTAAAACCGCGTCCCAGATAAAGGCAGTTTGAGGCATCCTTATAAACTTCAGCAATCTTCTTAACGTGTTCGTTATTCTTCAGTGCTTCTTCTACTTTTTCAGGAATCAAACGCAATTCTTCAAGATGCATATGAAAGTCTGAAGTAGAAATTTTGCCTTTGGCTTTGGCAATTTTCAGCCCTAAAAGCGTTAGAACGGTAATCTGAGTGGTGAATGCTTTAGTGGAAGCTACCCCAATTTCAGGACCGGCATGAGTATATGCCCCGGCGTGTGCCTCTCTGGATATAGATGAACCTACAACGTTACATACGCCAAATACAAATGCTCCGTTTTTCTTAGCCAATTTCATTGCAGCCATGGTATCAGCCGTTTCTCCACTTTGAGAAATTGCGATAACTACATCATCTTTATCAATTACCGGATTTCGGTATCTAAACTCTGAGGCATATTCTACCTCAACAGGAACGCGCACCAGTTCTTCAATAATATATTCGGCTACCAGGCCCGCGTGCCATGATGTACCGCATGCCAGAATGACCAGGCGTTTTGCGTTGAGAAATTTATCGATATGATCGTCAACACCGGCCATTTTAATAATGCCTTTGTGCTCACGCATACGTCCTCTAAAAGTATCACGTATAGCCTGAGGTTGCTCGTAAATTTCTTTGAGCATAAAATGCGGATAGCCGCCTTTTTCTATCTGCTCTAAATTGAGCTTTAGCTCCTGAATATAGGGCTGGCTCACGAGTGCATCGTCCTGAATGTTGAATACCTTCACATCCCGGTCACGGCGTACTATGGCCATCTCACCATCTTCAAGATAGAGGGCGTTTTGTGTATACTCAATAAAAGGGGATGCATCAGAAGCGATAAAAAATTCTCCTTCGCCAATACCTATCGCAAGCGGACTACCCAAACGGGCAACCACAATCTCGTTAGGCTTTTTCTTATCAAAAACAGCGATAGCATAAGCACCCACCGTTTCGTTTAGAGCAATTTGTACAGCCTTACCCAGCTTCACATTTTGTTTAAGCTGAACGTCTTCAATGAGATTAACTAAAACTTCGGTATCGGTTTCAGAAGTAAACGTATAACCGCGCTTGGTAAGTTCTTTTTTAATGGCATCGTAATTCTCTATGATCCCATTGTGAATTATCACCAGGTCTCCCGAATTGGAGTAATGAGGATGCGAGTTAACATCGTTTGGAACACCATGGGTTGCCCAACGGGTGTGGCCTATCCCCAGGGTGCCTTCGGTATTACCGGCCTGCTCTGCCTTTTTTCTTAAATCTTCGACTTTACCTTTTGTTTTGCAAAGCGAAATATCTTCTCCGTCATATATGGCAATACCAGCACTATCATAACCTCTATATTCCAGGCGCTGCAGCCCCTTTAAGATTATTGGATATGCCTGCCTGTGACCAATGTAACCTACGATACCACACATAAACTCTTAATTTGAAATTTCTGAATAGAAAATTCTAAGCTTGGGTTTTTTATCCTCAGGTACGTTATCCCCGGTACCATATAAAACCGTTCCCTGCTGCGAAATTATCGATGTGAAAGGCAGGCGATTAGGTCTATCTTCGGCCGTAGTGTTCTCGATCATTCCGGTTCCTGTTAAAATCAAATTTTGACTAACTACAATACCCAATTTGGTCGCCGGGTTTTCGTTAGCAGAATTCATCAGTCCCTTGATGTGTTCAGTTATACGTATGGTATAACTTCTTGCACCGCTTTCGGTTTCACTTAACGGGCCTAAATGCGAAGTTCCTACAGCAGTAACCGCCCCCTGACCACTTATTGCAGCGTCAAAATCATAATCTGCAAGTCGTTGATTAGTCTCCAAATTATAAATATAAATACGGGGTGCCAGTTGTACTTCCGAACCCGCGGTTGCCTGAACAAAGTCATCATTCACAAAAAACACGATATTGGCCTCCCTTATGATGCGCTGTTTTTCCCGATCAGCCTCAAGAGCGTCTGATATCCCGTCATTATTAGAGTCAGGACCTCCATACAATTCGATCACAGCCATACTGCCCTGACCGCCTTTTAATAGTAAGTTATCATCTCCTACAACCTCATCAACCGTACTTACTTCATCTACAATTTCAGTTTTAAAATCGTTTTGATAGCCTATTACCGAAGTTCCACTAAACGTTACCCGAATAGATGATACGCTTCGATCGTCCTCAGGGCCTGACGTATACTTAATGGTAATACCCGAATTAGCCCTGTCAAAGAGAAAATAATTTCCGGTTCCATCTATAGATTCTGCCTTAATGTATATTCCTCTAAAATAATTTGCAAAGCTGTTTGCGTTGAACAGAGCATCGCTCCCTTCCTGATCAAAAAGTGCTTGTTGCCAAAAGGTTTTGGTGTTATCATCAGTAAGTTTTAGGCGCATACGCGGGCTAACGATAGTTGTATCAACAACGCCTGAAGCACTTACATTAACATTTGACACGCCTTCATCAGAAGGAATGAGATTATTCACCTCAAATATTTTGTCTCCCTCAATACCTGAAAATTGCTGTAAATCGTTTGAATAATAAACCGCATTCTCTGTAAAATCAGGTGGAGCAGTTTGACTTAAGAAATAGCTAGAGCGATATCCGGAAAGTTTAATAGGATTATCACCATAAACTGAATCTAAAGTGTATTGAGTTACATTTTCTGCAGTAACGCTAGAGGTGCTAAAATAAGTGATGTCCACTATTACCGTGTCAATCACTGGGTTTTCATCAAAGCTGGGGTTGTAAGCGCTTAAACCTGCCTGAGTGAGGTAGGAAGCGGTTGTGTTTCCAAAAAGTGTATCCTGATAAACACCCAAAGCACCTGCAGATAGCCCATTAGTTTGAACACCAGTACCGGTAAAAAACGGCCGGTTATAGGCCACTACATCTAATTCTGAGCTTTCGGAAGTAAAATTGGAAGCATTTACAAGACCATTACCTACTTCCTGAAAATCATCCTGACAAGAAACCAATAAAAATATAAACATTAGGGAGCCTAATGTTTTAGACAGCAGGGTATTCAATTTCATTCGTTTTTTTTTTAATCTAGCACTTTAGTCGTGTAGAATTCTTCATAAGCCGGGGCAAACTCCTCTTTTTTCTTGTAGGGAAGCACCGGGATTTTTGTCACGTTTAAATATTTGCTCAGCTCTTCGTTAAGATCTGCAGAACCAATAATTGCAGCATCCGAATTTTTAACAGCCACCTTCATGAGATTGTCATAAGTAGGCTTCTCCAATTCTGCAATGTCATCCTTGTTGATCCCATCAAATGCGATCTTGTCTATAAGCTGCTCATTTAACGTGTCATCAAAACCTGTATTGTAAACCGAAGTCACAATCTTGCTTTGTTTAAAGAGGGGCTCACTTGCATAATATTGCTTCAGATATAACGGAAGCAATGATGCCAGCCAGCCATGAACGTGAATGATATCTGGTGCCCAGTTGAGTTTTTTAACCGTTTCTACCACACCTTTGGCAAAAAAGATCGCACGCTCATCATTGTCTGGAAATAAATTTCCATCTTCATCTGTAAACGTTGCCTTGCGCTTAAAATACTCCTCATTATCTATAAAGTATACCTGAATACGCTCTTTAGGTATAGAGGCTACTTTAATAATAAGCGGCATGTCAAAATCATTTATGACCAGGTTCATCCCTGAAAGTCTGATCACCTCGTGTAACTGGTGTCGTCTTTCATTAATATTGCCGTATCGGGGCATAAAAATACGTATTTGCCCTCCTTTGCTGTTTACCATTTGCGGTACTTCGAAAGACATCGATGCGATCTCAGTCTCGGGTAAATACGGTATAACTTCAGATGATACGTACAATATCCTCTTATCTTTCATAAATGTGCTTCTAAGTTTCTGTTACGGCTAAAAAACACGCAAAATTACGAAATTTTATGCAGATTGCCAGTAATATAGTAATTTTGCCGCCTGTTAAATTAGTCCGGATGCACGTATATACACATAGACCGCAAATTTCTGCGGCTGTTGCAAACTTTAAAAAAAAAGGCCTTAAAATAGGTTTTGTACCTACCATGGGAGCCTTGCATCGCGGGCATGCGAGCCTTTTTGATTTCGCTCATAAAAACTGTGATGTGGTCGTTGTAAGCATCTTTGTAAACCCCACTCAGTTCAATAACCCTAAAGATTTAGAAACCTATCCCAGAGATTTACAGGCTGATTTAGAGTTTTTAGAAGGTATCAACTCTGATATTCTTGTTTTTGCGCCCTCAACTACAACGATTTATGGCGAAAACGTAACGGCTCTTGATTTTGATTTTGAAGGATTGGATTCGGTGATGGAAGGAGCATTCAGACCCGGGCATTTTGAAGGAGTAGCGACCGTTCTCAAGTATTTGTTTGAAATTGTTCAGCCTGATCTGGCCTTTTTTGGTGAAAAAGACTATCAACAATTGCAAATCATCAAAAAACTGGTTGAGCTTGAAAAACTTCCGGTAGAAATTATAGGCTGCCCCATTAGCCGCCACGAAGACGGTCTTGCCGAAAGTTCGCGCAATCAGCGACTTTCTAAAGAACATCGTGAGGCCGCACCTTTTATCTACAAAACCTTAATGCAAGCTAAAGCGCTGTTTAACGACAAAAGCACAAGCGAAGTAGAAGCTTTTGTTGAAAATGAATTTAAAGATAACGCGCTATTTAAGCTTGAATACTTTGAAATCGCTAATTCAGGGAGTCTCGCTCACGCTTCAGAAAAAAGAGAAAACGAGCACTACCGCGCTTTTATCGCTGCTTTTGCAGATGATGTACGTCTGATTGACAACATCGCCCTAAATTAAAAACCCTATTTTTACACCATGTTAGTTAACGTTGTAAAGTCAAAAATTCACCGCGTCAAAGTAACCGGTGCCGAGTTGCACTACATAGGCAGCATCACCATAGATGAAGACCTTATGGATGCCGCAGGCATTATTGAAGGAGAACGTGTGCAAATTGTAAACGTCACCAATGGAGAGCGTCTTGAAACCTATGCCATACCCGGACCTCGTAAAAGCGGTGAAGTTACCCTCAATGGGGCGGCGGCTCGCAAAGTTGCAAAAGGGGATACCCTTATCTTAATTGTTTACGCTTTTATGGAGCTTGAAGAAGCTAAAGCTTTCAAACCTTCTTTGGTATTTCCTGACGAGGAGACCAATTTGTTGAAATAACCTGACTTCTTTTCAAATTGAGCAAAAAATCCCTGATTAAGCTTTTAAAAATCATTATCCCGCTTGGGATTGGAGTTTTTCTGATTTATTACTCATTAAGTTCTTCCACTCCAGAGGAACGTGCTACGCTTTGGGAAAACATCAAGCTCGCCAATCCCTGGTATGTTTTACTTTCTCTGGTTTTTGGAGTTTTGAGCCATCTTTCAAGAGCTTACCGCTGGAAGTATTTGCTAGAGCCTATGGGCTACAGAACCGGTTTGGCAAATCGATTTATGGCCGTGATGGCGGCATACCTTGCTAATTTAGGAATCCCGCGCAGTGGGGAGTTCCTACGGGGGGCTTTGATGACGACTTATGAAGAAGTACCTTTTGAAAAGGCATTTGGCACCATCATTTCTGAGCGTCTCGCAGATTTTATAATGCTTCTTTCACTTGTTGCCCTTGCAATAGGGCTTCAAACCGACTTACTACTGGAGTATTTCGCAGAGCAGAATATAAATCCGCTGTATACCCTAATTTTTCTAGTTGCTGTTATTGCGATGATCTTTGTAGGTTTTAAAATTATCAAACGTGCAAAAAGCGGGTTTTTACTGAAAATTAAAATCTTTGCCGCCGGACTTGTAGAAGGCATGCTGAGCATCCTGCAAATGAAACATAAATGGGCATTTATTGGCCACACACTATTTATCTGGCTGATGTATGTTGCCATGTTTTGGGTCATTAAATTTACCATCCCAGAAATAGCAATTGCACCGTTTAGCGTTATTCTCGCGGCATTTATCATTGGTTCTTTTTCCATTTCGGTCACTAATGGGGGTATCGGGGTTTATCCTGTAGCTATTGGAGCCTTGTTTGTGTTTTTTGGCTTCAGTAAGCAGGGAGGTGAAGCTTTTGGCTGGATTATCTGGGGATCCCAAACACTTCTGGTTGTTTTATTTGGAGCACTTTCATTTCTACTGCTTCCACTACTGAATCGAAACCGGTAATTCTTTGGGATTAAAACTTTAAAAATCCCTTCAGTTTTTATCGCTAAATTCACGTTACCTAAAATCTACCTCAAATGAAAAATTTTACCCTCTTACTACTACTTCTGGTTTGCAGTAGTCAGGCACAGGTTCTTTATGAGACCGTGCCTTCCACCTCACTCAGTGAGCCGCGCAATATTAAAATTCAGCTTCCGCGTAATTACGAATCAAATGAAGATAAAAGCTATCCTGTAATCGTTGTGATGGACGGGGATTATCTCTTTGAACCCGTCGCAGGCAGTGTAGACTATTACAGTTATTGGGGAGATATGCCACAAGCAATCGTGGTGGGCATTATGCAGCCCGATCGTATGATTGACACCTATTACAGTGACGAGAACTTTTTACCTGCAGAGACCGGCGCGGCTTTCTTTGAATTTATAGGGATAGATCTTTTTCCCTGGCTAAGCAAAAAATACCGCCTTGCACCCTTTAACGTGGTGGTTGGTCACGATGTTACCGCAGCTTTCAGCAATTATTATTTGATGAAAAGTCCACCACTCTTTAATGCCTATATTTCGTTAAGTCCAGATTTCGCTCCTGAAATGACTAACCGCCTTCTGCCTGTTTTTCAAAATACCGAAAATCAACTTTTTTACTATCAGGCTACAGGCTCTGAAGACATTGAAGCCTTACGCGAAAGCATTCTCGCTTTTGACACTGACCTAAAAGGAATCAATAATGAAAAATTTCATTATTACTTTGACGATTTTGAAAACGCCTCGCATTATTCGTTAGCCGGAAGGGCTGTTCCCAATGCTCTTGAAAAAGTATTTTCGGTATATAGGCCCATTAGTAAAAAAGAGTTCAATGAAGTGGTTCTAAAAACCGAATCCCCGTATGAATACCTGGTTACTAAATACGAAACCGTACATAAACTTTTTGGCCTTGAAGATCAGATACGCATCAACGATTTTATAGCCATTGCAGCTGCGCTGGAAAAAAAAGCAGACTGGGAAGGTTTTGAAAATCTAGGGAAACTCGCCCGTAAGGAATACCCTGAATCAGTCCTGGGCGCTTACTATCTGGGTCGTGCACTTGAGGGTCAGGGTGAACCTAAAAAAGCGTTGCGCACTTATGAAGGAGCGTTGATGCTTAAGGATGTGGCGAATATAAATAAGGACTTACTGATGATGCGTGCACAGCGCATTAAAGATGATTTTGGATATTAATGGCAAAAGTAAAAACTACCTTTTTCTGTCAAAACTGCGGTGCTCAATACGCTAAATGGCAAGGGCAATGCAACTCATGTAAGGAGTGGAACACCATCGCAGAAGAAGTTGTACAAAAAGCTGAAAAAACAAGCTGGAAAACAGAAACACCCACAGCAAAACGGGTGGCAAAACCGCAACGCATTCAGGAGATTGACACGACGAAAGATGCGCGTTTAAACACCAAAAACAACGAACTCAATCGCGTACTGGGCGGCGGTCTGGTGCCAGGTTCACTCACATTGCTGGGCGGAGAGCCGGGCATAGGTAAAAGTACGCTGATGCTCCAGATTGCTTTGATGTTGCCCTATAAAACGCTTTATGTTTCGGGGGAAGAAAGTGCACAGCAAATCAAAATGCGGGCAGAACGCATCAATGCCGATGCTGAAAATTGCTTTATCCTGACGGAAACCAAAACTCAAAATATTTTTAAGCAGATTGAAGCGGTTGAGCCCGATATTGTAATCATTGACTCCATTCAAACCCTGCACAGCGATTATATAGAAAGTGGTGCCGGAAGCATCTCCCAGATACGGGAAACCACTACAGAGCTCATCAAATTTGCTAAAGAAACCGCTACACCTGTCATATTGATTGGTCATATCACCAAAGATGGAAACATCGCCGGACCTAAAATTCTAGAGCATATGGTTGATACGGTTTTACAATTTGAAGGTGATCGCAACCACGTCTACCGGATACTTAGAGCGCATAAAAACCGTTTTGGATCCACCAATGAACTGGGTATTTATGAGATGCAGGGCAGCGGACTTAGAGAAGTTTCGAATCCTTCAGAAATTTTAATCTCAAAAAATGATGAAGAACTAAGCGGAACCGCCATAGCGGCCACCTTAGAAGGCATGCGCCCGTTAATGATAGAAATCCAGGCTTTAGTGAGTACCGCGGTATACGGTACGCCTCAACGCAGCGCAACAGGTTACAATGCCAAACGACTCAATATGATTCTGGCGGTGCTTGAAAAACGCGCCGGTTTCAGATTGGGGGCTAAAGATGTGTTTTTAAACATCACCGGTGGAATATCCGTAGATGATACGGCGATTGACCTGGCGGTGGTTGCAGCCATCTTATCAAGCAATGAAGACATCGCTGTAGCAAAAGATATTTGCTTTGCTGCAGAAATTGGCCTTGCGGGAGAAATACGGCCGGTAACCCGCGTCGAACAGCGCATTTTGGAAGCTGAAAAGTTAGGCTTCGGTACGATTATGATTTCGAAATACTGTAAAATTCCAAAAAACAACTATGGTATCAACATCGTGAAAGTTGCGAAGATGAATGATGTGGTCGAGTGGTTGTTTGGATAGGTTTAAGTAAATAAAAAAACCTCACCCGTTTAAAAAACGGGTGAGGTTTATATAATTATAATTTTTTGTGAAGGCGAAATTATCCTTTACTAACCGCGCTTAAATACTCCCGGTTCATACGAGCGATGTTTTCTAAAGAAATTCCTTTAGGACATTCGATCTCACAGGCACCGGTATTGGTACAATTACCAAAGCCTTCAAGGTCCATCTGACGTACCATATTTTGCACACGCTCAGTCGCTTCTACTTCACCTTGTGGCAAGAGCGCAAACTGAGAAACTTTAGCCGATGTAAATAGCATCGCACTTGCGTTTTTACACGCCGCCACACAAGCTCCACAACCTATACAAGTCGCTGCGTAGAACGAGTCGTCTGCGTTTTGCTTCTCAATAGGAATAGCGTTTGCGTCAACCGTGTTTCCTGAGGTATTTACAGAAATATATCCTCCAGCTTGTTGAATACGATCAAAAGCGGTTCGGTCTACAATCAGGTCGGTAATAACCGGAAAAGCAGTCGCTCTAAACGGCTCGATAGTAATGGTATCGCCATCGTTAAACTTACGCATGTGAAGCTGGCAAGTAGTTACCAAACGGTCTGGCCCGTGTGGCTCGCCATTGATTTGCAACGAACAGCTCCCGCAGATACCTTCGCGACAATCGTGATCAAACTCAACCGGAACTTCCCCTTTATTAATCAAATCTTCATTAAGCACGTCAAGCATTTCGAGAAAAGACATATCTCCGTCAATCCCATCAATTTGATAGGTCTTCATTGCTCCTTTTGCCTTAGCGTTTTCCTGACGCCATATTTTGAGTGTTAACTTCATAGTAAAAGTTATCTATTAATTATTATTTGTACGAACGTGTCTTAACTTCAATATTCTCAAAGGTCAATTGTTCTTTATGCAATTTGGCCTCACGTGGGTTAGCATTGTATTCCCAGGCTGAAACAAAACTGAAGTTTTCATCATCACGTAATGCCTCACCTTCAGGTGTCTGGTACTCTTCTCTAAAGTGACCGCCACAAGATTCATTTCTGGTTAAAGCGTCTTTCGCAAAAAGCTCACCTAATTCTAGGAAATCGGCTACCCTTCCGGCTTTTTCCAGCTCTGCGTTTTTAGAATCTATCGTTCCGGGTACTTTTACATTTTCCCAGAAATCTTTACGCAACTCAGCAATTTCATCCATTGCTTCCTGCAATTCTTTAGCATTACGAGACATTCCACATTTATTCCACATGATTTTACCTAAACGCTTGTGGTAATAATCAACAGAATGCGTGCCTTTACCGCTCATCAGCTTGGTCATACGATCACGTACATCCTTCTCAGCCTGATCAAACTCTGGAGAGTCGGTTGGTATTTTACCAGTACGAATATCTTTAGAAAGATAATCGCCAATGGTGTATGGCAATACAAAATACCCATCAGCAAGACCCTGCATCAATGCCGAAGCACCAAGGCGGTTAGCTCCGTGATCAGAGAAATTCGCTTCCCCTGCAGCGTAGCAGCCCGGAATAGTTGTTTGCAAGTTATAATCTACCCAAAGACCTCCCATTGTGTAATGCACAGCAGGATAAATCATCATTGGGGTTTTGTATGGATCTTCATCTACGATCTTCTCGTACATCTGGAAGAGGTTTCCGTATTTATTTTCTACTACTTTTTTACCATAATCATACACTTCCTGATCGGTAGGATTGTGGTTACCGTGAATCAGGGCTTCTTCTTTTCCGTAGCGAATGATCGCGCTCTTGAAATCCAAGTAAACTGCTTCTCCGGTTTTATTTACTCCGAATCCAGCATCACAACGCTCTTTTGCAGCTCTGGAAGCCACATCACGAGGAACCAGGTTACCAAAAGCAGGATAGCGACGCTCTAAATAGTAATCGCGATCTTCTTCTTTAAGTTCAGTTGGTTTTAATTTACCGGCACGTATCGCTTCGGCATCTTCTTTTTTCTTCGGAACCCAAATACGCCCATCGTTACGTAACGACTCAGACATTAAGGTTAATTTAGACTGATGATCTCCCGAAACCGGAATACAGGTAGGGTGAATCTGCGTATAGCATGGGTTTGCGAAATATGCTCCACGACGGTGCGCTCTCCACGCTGCCATCACATTACTTCCCATTGCGTTGGTAGAAAGAAAAAATACGTTCCCGTAACCACCACTGGCTAACACTACTGCGTGAGCCGAATGTCTTTCAATTTCCCCGGTAACCAGGTCACGGGCAATAATGCCACGCGCTTTACCATCTACCAACACCAAATCTAGCATCTCGTGACGGTTAAATGGCTGTATCTTACCACGGTTGATTTGACGGTTCATTGCAGAATAAGCGCCTAAAAGCAACTGCTGTCCCGTTTGTCCTTTCGCATAAAAGGTTCTGGAAACCAAAACCCCACCAAAAGAACGGTTGTCAAGTAACCCACCGTATTCACGTGCAAAAGGAACACCCTGAGCCACACACTGGTCGATAATATTTGAAGAAACTTCAGCAAGGCGATACACATTTGCTTCACGCGAACGGTAGTCACCCCCTTTTACGGTATCGTAAAATAAGCGGTAGTTAGAATCCCCGTCTCCCTGATAGTTTTTTGCTGCGTTGATCCCTCCCTGTGCAGCAATAGAGTGCGCACGACGCGGAGAATCCTGATAGCAAAAAGTTTTTACGTTGTAGCCCAATTCTGCCAGTGTAGCAGCAGCACTACCTCCCGCAAGACCCGTACCTACTACAATAACATCAATGTTACGCTTGTTTGCCGGGTTAACGAGATTAATATCGTTTTTATGTTTAGTCCACTTATCTGCAAGTGGTCCTTCTGGTATATTTGATTTTAATTCTGACATGGTCTAGTGATTAAAATGGTGAAACAACGCGATAAAGATGAAACCTGCAGGAATAGCAATTGCGTAAACCTTAGCAAATTTCTTTAAGCCGGTCGCGTATTTGTTATTAAAGCCCACTGACTGAAAGGAAGATGCAAAGCCGTGAAACAGGTGCAAAGCCAGGAATATAAATGAAATCACGTAAAAACCGGTGCGAAGCGGATCGTGAAATTTCTCTACCAACTCACCATAATAACGCGTAGCGTCTTCCGGATTAGACTCTACATATTTGTGTACGATCTCCGGAAACCAGAAATCATAAAAGTGCAATCCTAAGAATGCCAAAACCACAAGACCGGTATAAATCATATTGCGACTTACCCAGCTTGAATTGGTATTCCCTTTGTAACTCACATAGCTGATCTTACGAGCCGAACGGTTGCGTGCCTCAAGAATAAAGCCCATCACAAAGTGAAAAATCACCCCAAAAATTAGAACGGGCTGTAAGATCGCCTGTACTAAAAAATTGGTTCCCATAAAATGAGACCAGGAATTGAAGGTTTCCGGACTAAAAGTAGAGGTTACGTTGATGGTAAAATGCTGTCCTAAAAACAGTACAAGGAATAAACCTGAAAGTGCCATAGCAACTTTTCGGGCGATAGAAGAGGAAATGATTCCCATTTATTTACGTTTTTAATTTAGTGATGCAAAAATACGGCTCAGCGCTTGTTTTCACAAACTTTGAGCACGCTTTTGGAATGGTTTTAAATAATATGAAAACTGTTTAAGATTTCTTCCGAAAACCTTTGAAATATGGGCCTTTCGTTAAACACAGAATTTTAAAATAATCTAAAAATTGATGCTGAAACTCAAAACATTGAGGACTATTCAGCAGAAACACTTAGCCGAAAAAATTCGTGCGTTCAACATCAATCTTCCATATCGTTGAGTTGTATCCCTAATGCTTTAGTACTTAACTGAACTTCTATGAAAGACAGCGTGAGGGAAATCATTAGCGCAACCAGACTGATCCCAAAAAATAGATTGGCTATCATTTTCATTTCGATATAGATTAAAAACATCGTCACCACTGCCAAAATAAAGCTCGCTATAGCCATCGCCTGCATTGCTTTGATAATCCCAAGGCGTTTACGCAGTTGCTTGATTTGCTTTTTTACCGGACTTGAAGAATGATCCTGATATTGTTTATGCAAATCACGTATAAGTGCCGCAATAGCCAGATACCGGGCATTGTACGCCAACATCGTTAAGGATATCGCTGGAAATAACAAGGCCGGTATGCTAAGACTCAATTCCATAATTTGGCTTCTGGCTAATCCTCTTCCGGACTGTTAGCAGCAGCCTGCGCAGCATCTCTGCGACGACTGCCTTCTTTTACCTCGAGAGTAATAGTTTTAGAATTTCCGCCCAAATTAACCTCTAAAGTATATTTCCCGGCGGGCAGGTAATACACGCCGTTGTCGGCTTTCTTTAACTTTAAATCTTTAGTTGCTTTCTCGAGTTGGTCTTTTCCTTTTTCGGTGATACTCAGGTCGTATGGCACATAATTAAAGCCTTTATCTACCGCTACCTCCCAGGATTTAAGTGTTTTTCCGGTTTCAGACTGTATTTCAAGCATTGCAGTTCCTGCAACCGGCGCGTAAAAACCAATTTGGATTTCAGGAGTATAAGCCTCGCTCCAGGCGCTCCAGCTTCGGCCCCAATTGGTCGAAAAATCAACATCCTCTATTTTAAAAAGCTGTAAGGCTTCGTTCTTACCGGGATCAAAACTTTGAATATCATTTAAGTTAGAAATAAAAATAGATCGCCCGTGTGTTCCTACAACCAGGTCGTTTGCTTCGGTCTGCACAACCATATCGTGCACGGCCACGGCGGGCATACTTCCCTTAAATAATTCCCAGGATTTTCCGCTGTCAAAAGAAACATAAGAAGCCTCGTCGGTTCCCAAATACAGGATATTTTCTTTAACGGGATCTTCGATAATCACATTGACTGGAGAATTGGGCAGATTAGCACTGATGTCTTTCCAGGTTGTTCCATAGTCGTCACTCACGTAAACGTAAGGCTTGAAATCATCGTACCGATACCCGTTGAGCGATGTGTAAACCCGACTTTTTTTATGTTTAGAAGCCAAAACCGTGCTGATCCATAATTCCTGCGGAAGATTTTGAGAGATCACATCCCAGCTTCCACCCGCATCCTGAGTCACCTGAATGAGTCCGTCGTCACTACCCGTGTACAAAAGTCCAAACTGAAAAGGAGATTCGCTAATAGTTGTTAACGTACCATAAGGCACATTTCCCTTCTTGCCGCCTGTTGTCAAATCTGGAGAAATAGCCGTCCAGTCATCTCCCTGATTCATAGAGCGCATCAGTTTGTTTCCGCCCAGATATAAAATATCCTGGTTATGCGACGAAAGTAAAATAGGTGTCTCCCAGTTGAAACGATAGGGTTCTTCACCCAAATCGTGACTGGGGCGTATAAATTTGCGATCGCCGGTTTCCAGATTGATGCGGTTGTAATACCCAAACTGAGAACCTACATAAATGATATCGCTGTTTCTACGATCTATTTGCACCTGCATGCCATCGCCGCCGCCTACGCGCTCGTAAGGGTATTTACCTTCGGCCTCCCAGGAAGTGGAAGCTTCATAGGTGCTAGGCCCTTTCCAGGTACCGTTATCCTGCAATCCACCATACACATTATAGGGTTTTTCATAATCGACATTGATTGCATAAAACTGACCCAAAGGCATCGAGTTAAGCTTGGACCAGGTTTTACCACCATCGTACGACATGTTGAGTCCGCCGTCGTTACCGTTAATGAGGTGATTAGGCATTTTAGGATCAATCCATACCACGTGGTGATCTACATGCAGATTGGGTTCATCGATATAGCTGAAGGTCTTTCCGCCATCTTCTGACTTAACAATAGGCACACCCACCATATAAAACTCATCCGGGTTTTGTGGATTTACCGTCATTTCAGCAAAAACGTATCCGTACGAAAAGAAAAAATCATCAATATAACCTTCATGAGTTCGATTCCAGGTCTTACCGCCGTCAGTCGTTTTGAATACTTCGGCACCTATGACTTCACCTTCTTCATCAGGTGCATTACGGTCGTAGGTGTATTTGTAAAAGTCAATCGGTTTGAGTTCGTCATTTTTGACCAACTCTTTTACCTTTTCCACATCGTATTCTCTGGGGAAACGTTTGTTTTGCAGATAGTCTTTCAGCTTTGCTTCTTCTAGAGCCAAAAATTCAGCTTTGGTCATTCCCTGAAATTGTTCAGGCTCCAGCTCGTCTTTCTTTTTAGAATCTTTCTTTTCCTCTTCATCGCGGTAATTTTGATTGTCGTGTACCGCATAGACGGTATTGGCATCAACCACGGCAAGACCTATGCGGCCTGTACCTTCGCCCTGCGGAAATGCGGTATCCGCAGTCACCAGTTGCCAGGTATCGCCTGCGTCTGTTGATTTATAGATACCAGAATTAACACCTGCACCTCTAAAATTCCAGGCAGCACGCTCGCGATCCCAGGATGCGGCATACATAACATTGGGATTTTCGGGTGCTGCTACAAGACTAATGATTCCGGCATCATCGCTTACAAACAGTGTTTTGCTCCAGCTATCGCCACCATCAGTGGTTTTGAAAACTCCGCGCTCTTCGTTAGGTGAATACAAATGTCCTAAAGAGGCGACGACTACCACCTCCGGGTTGTTTTCGTCCAGAATGATATCGCTGATGTGGTGCGAGTCTAAAAGTCCTTTCTGTTCCCAGGTTTTACCACCGTCGGCACTTTTTAGAAGCCCAACACCGGCATACGACGAACGTGAAGAAATTGTCTCGCCAGTTCCTACCCAAATTATGTTTTCGTCCCAATTAATGGCGATATCGCCTACGTTTTGGGTTGGCGCTGTATCAAAAACCGACTCAAAGGTAATCCCGTTGTTGACCGTGTGCCAGACTCCGCCTGTGGCGTAACCCACATAAAACTCGGCTGGGTTTTGCGGATTTACATCGATATCAACCACGCGGCCACTCATAATGGTCGGACCTATATTTTTAAACGGAATATTTTTTACGATGGATTCCTGAGCAGTACTGCATAAAAAAACCAATAAAGAAAGAACTACAAAAAACGGACGCATAAATAAGTGTATAAAATTAAGAAGCTCTAAAATACCGTTTTTAAAAAGAATGACCTAACTAAAAACATCCCTCCCTAGCCCTCCCTTCAAAGGCAGGGAGCTTGATTCTCAACCTTCCCTTCGCTCCGAAGGATCGGGAAAGAGTTTGGAGGGGGATGTCTATCCAATTTCCTGTACCTTTGAAAAAATTTAAATACTACTATGAAATACGACTTAATAGACCGTAATCTTTTTATAAAAAACCGCAAAGACTTCATGGCTGCAATGAAGCCAAATAGCCTTGCCGTTTTCAACAGTAATGACATTTACCCCATAGGTGCAGACAGCACCATGCCTTTTCAGCAAAACCGGGATTTATTCTTTTTAAGCGGAGTAGATCAGGAAGAAAGCATTTTGGTTTTATTCCCTGATTGTCCAAAAGCGAAGCACCGCGAAATTTTATTTCTGAAAGAAACCAATGACCACATTGCTGTTTGGGAAGGTGAAAAGTTGACCAAAGAAAAAGCCCTTGAAGTAAGTGGAGTGGAGACTGTTTATTGGCTTAAAGAATGGGACAAGATTTTTTACGAATTGATGACCCAGGCGGAAACCATTTACATCAATACCAATGAGCATTATCGCGCAAATATGGAGACCGAAACCCGGGAAGCTCGTTTCAACAAAAAAGTAAAAGAACAGTACCCTGCACATAGTGTGGCTAAGAGTAATCCTATTTTACACCGCCTCAGGTCTGTAAAAGATCCTATTGAGCTGGACTTGTTGCAAAAGGCCTGTGATATTACCGAAAAAGGCTTCAAGCGTGTTTTGCAATTCGTAAAGCCCGGCGTGATGGAGTACGAGATTGAAGCGGAATTTATGCACGAGTTTTTAAGGAATCGTTCACGCGGATTTGCCTATACACCTATTGTCGCAAGCGGAAACAACGCCAATGTGTTGCATTATGTGGTCAACAATTCAGAATGTAAAGCCGGTGAATTGATACTGCTTGATATTGGTGCTGAGTATGCCAACTACAGCAGCGATATGACCAGAACCATCCCGGTGAGCGGAAAGTTTACAGATCGTCAGAAAGACGTTTACAATGCGGTATTACGGGTTAAAAAAGAAGCCACAAAAATGCTTACTCCCGGAAACTTATGGGGACCATATCATGAAGAAGTCGGTAAATTGATGACTTCCGAATTATTAGGTCTTGGCCTGCTTGATAAAGCAGATGTTCAAAACGAAAATAAAGACTGGCCGGCGTATAAAAAGTACTTTATGCACGGCACCTCGCACCATATTGGTTTGGACACCCACGATTACGGACTTTTACACGAACCGATGCAGGCCAATAACGTGTTTACTGTAGAACCTGGAATTTATTTACCGGATGAAGGTTTCGGTATTCGTCTGGAAGATGATGTCGTAATTCAGGAAAACGGAGAGCCGTTTAATCTGATGCGCAACATTCCCCTTGAAGTGGAAGAGATTGAAGATTGGATGAATCGTTAGACGTTAGACGTTAGACGTTAGACAAAATTAAAAACCCTTTGAGTAGCTTGCTATTCAAAGGGTTTTTAAATCTAAAATTCTGAGGTATAAAATCTCAAGTCTATTTTAAAACCAGTTAGACCACGGAATACGCGTAAGCATCACTAAAAGTCCAAGGGTATAAAAAATAGCCAGAAGCTTAAATTTAGGCTTAGATGTCAATTTCTTTTTATGCTTGCTGTAGCCTACAGTTATCAACACAACAGTTATGATCATCGCAAGAGGATGCTCTACCACATACAATCGCAAATTGGGATCTTTCATCGCTGCGCTCATTCCTTCAGAAGCAATTGCTTTAGCTCCGAGTGGTGAAACAAAATAGAGCACAATTCCTATCAACAACTGAATGTGCGTGACAATCAGCGTAAATAAAGCCAGTCTAAAATCACGGGCACCAAATTCTTTGTTTCCAAAATAAGAGACCAGTGAATTGATAACAGTTATAGTAAGTACAATGAGGACCAAATAAGCCCAGTAGGAGTGTACAAATTGAATCGTATTATACATAGTGTAATTTTTGAAATTCAAAGATAACTTTTTGGGTCGAAAACAATCGAAAACTAAAGAACAGAAAGCAAAAAACCCTTTCAGGATGAAAGGGTTTTTAGATTTAAAGGGATGTTATTTACTCCCAGGTATTTTCAGCAGGTGTTCCACCCCAAATAAGTGTAATTAAATACGGGTTATCAATAAAGGGGTTACGGTTGCCCTGAGCACCCTGAATTACGTTGTTGCGTTGTATCTCAAATTCAGACACCGGATCTTCGCGGTTCCACTTTAGGAATAGGTCAAGATTGCCTACTTTATTAAAATCTTCGCCATAGCGAATATTTAGATAAAGCACCATACGTGCTACATCCCCTTTCCACTCATCTCCTGGATACCACGAATTGTTGTTTACCAGTTTGTAAATTCCGCTTCCGTCTACAAACGGGTAATTAAGCCGCAATGAATTAATCGCATCATCTGCAGATCTTAAATGATGCAAGTCAGTCACCGCATCTTCGGTTGACAGTAAAGATTGTGGGAAAATGTGTTCGGTATTAAACGTCTGAGGAGAATGTGGATTGCTACCCGAAGTATATTCCCTGCGATCACGACTTTCACCGGTGTACATCAAAATCACATTTGCGGGATTTGAAGGGTCTTCGTCTGCGTCGTATAAATATTCGTGTCTTTGAAAATATGTGAGAATGGTAGTATGCTTATTTTGGGTAAGATTAGAAAGTGCATCAAATGTCAAATCTTCGTCTTCAAAAAAACTTGCTGTGCTGTAATACGAAACTAATTCTGAAGGAATATTAAAGCTAAGTGCCTCTATTACATTTACGGTAACTGTAGCAGTAACGCAAGTTGCAGGAGTATCATTATCACAAAGGGTGTATGTGAAACTATCCTGACCAACGAAATCTGAAGTTGGCGTATAGGTGACCGTTCCATCGGTGTTAAGAACAGCTTGACCAGTAGATGCCGACGCATCTACCGAAGCAATAATAGCTCCATCAACCAGGTCATCATTTTCTAACAGGTCATCAATTACCAAACTGCGATTTTTACCCGTGCCAACTTCATCATCATTAGCCACCGCCGTACCAGCATCTTCAATCGTTATCAGAACATTACCTGTTGAGCAAATATTCGTGTCTGCATTCAAACATAATTCATAAGTAAAGTTATCCTGACCAACGAAATTTTCTGGAGCAACATACGTATATGAGCCATTGCGATTATCTGTAATAGCACCGCCTTGAGTTGTAGTAGAAGTAACGGATGTTATACGCGCACCATCAGCCAGATCATCATTACCAATTAAATCATCAAGAATTAAATCCTGATTTTCTACCCCAGAAAATTCATCGTCAACAGCGACAGGTTCCTCTAATTCGATCTCCGGTTCTGTTTCAACTATTGGGTCTTCAGATTCAGAACACGCCATCAAAAATAACGTGAGAAAACCAAAAACATATTTAAAATTCAATTTCATATCTTTTATTTATAAAAAACAAAACCCCCTTATTCAACAAGAACAGGAGGTTTTTTAAAATTATTCAAAGGGTTATTGTCTTACCCAAATTCCATCAGTTTTGATTACAAAGTCAGTTTCTGTTGTATTCGAACCATTGTAGATATCAAAAGTTACAGCATATTTCTGACCTTCCTCAGCGTTAGGGTCAAGATTATCTAAAAGTAAATTTAGAGCTTCTAAAATCATATCATCACTCCAAAAAGCATCATTCCCATTACGACGATCAAGATTTCCGTAGCGAAGCATACTTGCGGTTTGCGCAGGATATTTTGATTCTAAGGATGTACCTATGAGATTGTAATCTGCAGCAGTTAAAGAATAAGAAATGGTGTTATCTGGAATCCAGTTGGTGCCATCATTCCCAAATTGAAGAGTTTGTGAAACTACGTTATTATATTCAACCCATTCCGATCCCTGAAATATAAAATTAGCAATAAAGCTGTAAGTTGCATTATCATCTACTCTACCATCTTCATCAAGATCATCAACATCAGTGGTATATAATTTATACATGACTGATTTTACATCTCCCTCTTGAATATCATCATACTTGAATTTATCTTTTAGGAAAATAGGAAGCTTTCTTAATGCCTCATCCTCGGTGTTGAAATTAGCAAACCCCTGTCCTACAGCATTATATTCTGAATTTGTAAGCCCTAATGCAAATTGCCAACTACCATTTACTCTAAGAAATCCATTATTCAGGGTTTGCGCTGAACCATTGTAAAATTTATATGTTAGAGAAACAAGAGTCCTGTTTGCGACGTCTCCAAATTTATCATCTAAAAAAGTATAGATCTGATCTTCATCGTCAAAGTTATTATACTCGGCGGTGTCTGGATATGCATCATAATCTTCAGTTGTAACGGTGTAAACGATTAATGATCGTTCAGTTTGTACAGGTTGATATAAATCATACGAGACAAATGCTAAAGAATTTGCTCCCAAATATGGAAAGTTTGCTGTTAACACCTGAGGAATTAATTCCTTAGCATCATCAATACTATTGAAATTAGGAAAACTCAATTCAAGTATTTCAGTATAATCATCTTCAGTTAATGTATAGTCAAATTCATCAACTATACCTTCTTCATTTGCTGCCAACTCATCGTTGATGTCTTCTACAGGATCACATCCTGTAGCTGAATAGCCCAAAATGGCTACTGTGAATAAATAAAGTAATTTTTTCATTTCAATTTTTATTAAAAATTAATTTTAGCTCCTACTGTGTAAGTTCTACCAGCTCCATAATATACCAAAGCAGTTTCTGCAACGGAATTATTACCATCTTGAGCATCAGAAATATATTCTGTATCTAATACGTTGAACACGTTTGCATTGATTTGCGCATTAAAACCACCAAACTCAAAGCGATGGGTCAAACCAAGGTCTAATAAACCAAAAGCCGGCATTTCCCAAGTTTGTGGAAGATCAGGTTGTAAACGACCTGTTGGGTCATAACTTGCAAAATAATCTGCAGCATAGTTAAATGAGGCTCTTACGGTTGTTGAAGCTAGAACCAAATAGTCCGCTCCTAATGCAAATGTTGTTTGTGCAGAGTTACCCACTTTTACTCCATCCAAATATACATCAATTGGATCTCCTATTGGATTTTGCTGATCGTCAAAAACCTGAACGTTGTTAATGTCGTTTGCAAACTTCCAGTCTCCAATAGACGCCATACCAGTTAAGGTAAGTGTTTCTATAGGACGATATGACATTTCCAATTCAATACCTTGGTGCAACTGATTCAGACCTAAAATATTAGCAATTTGCTGGTTCCCTTCTTGATCAGTACGAGTAATTGTATACGTTCTGTCACTCCATTTCGTACGATAAACGTTTAAGTCTGCTCTAAAATTGTCACCTCTGAAACCGTAACCAACTTCAGCACTAAAAATCTTTTGATTTTTAGCATCAGCATTTACATCATTCTGAAAGTTAAGGAATACTGCATCATTAAATGGTGCTCTTTCAAAATAACCAATATTAGCAAATACGTTGTTCACATCATCCAATCTGTAGTTCACACCACCTTTAGTACTGAAAGCAGGGAAATCAATCCAGTCTGTCTCACGGGCAGGATCTGTGTCTAGATAGTTAAAATAATCTTTACGCTTATAGTACGTGGTATTTGCTGCAACAGAAAGTACTGCTGACAAAGCATCTTTATTATATTCTGCCTGTGCGAAAAGACCAGCCCAGTTAGTATAGCCAGAATCATAATAATTGTATTTATCACCTTCTCTTACAATCTTATTAGGATTATTTTCATCATTATTATCTAAGAAGAAAGCTCCACCTAATAAATCCGTAAGTTCTGTATAGTGATCCCCTTTGTAAATACGCACGTCTACACCGGCAGTCAAATCGATATATTCAGAAAGCTCGGTGCTGTAAGTTGACAAAGCTCCATACCACTGATGATTGTTACGTGAAGCCCTCAAAACTGTTTCTGCACTTGTGGCTGCACCTAGAGCTTTATTTTCGGCAACAATCTGATCAAAGTTTACAGGTGCAAATTCTTCATCTCTGTAGTCTGTGTTGTATTTACCAAATTTATTAACCCCAGCTGTTCCACCACCACCACCAGTACCAAACGATGCATAAACTGATGTCGTAAGTGAAGATATTTCATTAATAGTCCAGTAATGATTCAACGAAATCTGTGGTTTATGATAGAAATTATCTTCATAATTAACTAACTGACCATTTTTATAACCATAGTCAGTATTTGTACGAATACCACGCGGACTTCTTCTAAAATCATCAATTAACAATCTGTTTTGACGTTGCCCGTGTCGTTGTGGAGCTCCAAAAGCTGTAAATGATAGTTCGTGATTTTCACCTATTTTTTTAGCTACATTTAAAAAATACGAATACGCATCAATAGTGGTTGCATCAACAAACTGCTCTCCCGTCGTTCTTGAAAGACTTACTGTAGCCGCCCAATCATTTTCTAACATACCAGTAGAAAGTGTGAAACCGTATTTGGTATACCCATCATTACCGGTCGCCATCATAACATTACCGCCCTTAGCAAGATCTGTTGATTTGGTAACAATGTTTACCGTACCTCCAATTGAAGGAAGTCCTATCATTGCGGCACCAAGACCTCTTTGAACCTGCATAGAGCTGGTTACATCAGAAAGTCCAGCCCAGTTACTCCAGTATACATTCCCGTTCTCCATATCATTAACCGGAATACCATTTATCATCACCGCAACGTTTTGAGAGTTGAAACCACGTATACGTAGTTCTGCATCTCCAAAACCACCACCACCACGGGTTACATATACACCCGGAGTCGTTTTAAGAATTTCTGGGAATTCCTGAGAACCCAATTCGTTCTCAATGGTTTCAGCTTTAATTGTAGAAACAGCAACAGGTGTTTTACGATCAATAGCTAATGAATATGCTTTTACGATAACTTCGTCAAGAGCGTCAGAGTCCATTTCCAATTTAATCGTACCTAAATCAATTACTTTTTGACCTGCAAGATTAAAAGGAAGTGTTTGTGGAGCAAAGCCGACGTAAGATATACGTACAGAACCGGTATTCTCTACAACCTGAATGGTGAATTTACCGTCAAAGTCTGTAGAAACACCGTTAGTAGTGCCTTCAATAACAACGTTAACTCCGGGTAGGGGTGTACCATTCTCACCATCTACAACAGTTCCACGAATAGTCCCTTGAGCCTGTGCCGCAGCAGTTAGCAAAAGAAACACAAGTGTAAGTAAACTTGTAATTTTTTTCATTGTGCTTGTTTAAGTTTAGATTTTGCGCAAAAGTCTTATAAAAGACTAAATTAAATATTAAGAGAACGTTAAGGATTATTTTCTCTTTTTTAACTTCTGCTAAAAATAACGCAACAAACAACTACCTAAAAGCCAGTTCGTTGAATTAAATCTAAAACTTATCAACAAGCGTTAATTAACTCTTAAACTGTTTAATCAATTGAGTTGTAGAAGAATCATGAGCGGCAATCTGGTCTGAATTTAAATCTTTTAACACGTTTTTTGCCAATTGCTTGCCCAGTTCAACACCCCATTGATCGTAACTGTAGATGTTCCAAAGGATACCCTCTGTAAATATTTTGTGTTCGTACAAAGCGATTAGCGCACCTAGACTTTCGGGCGTTAGTTTATCAATAAGAAGCGTTGTTGTGGGCTTGTTACCATCAAATACTTTAAACGGAACCAGCTTATCAATGGCAGCTGCATCCATACCTGAAGATTTTAACTCCTCCCGGGCTTCTGCTTGGGTTTTACCATTCATCAAAGCTTCGGTCTGAGCAAAAAAGTTGGCCATCAATTTATTGTGATGATCGGTATCGCCGTGAAGGGAATGTTTGTAACCAATAAAATGGGTCGGTATGATTTTAGTCCCCTGGTGTATTAACTGAAAAAATGCGTGTTGCGAGTTGGTTCCCGGTTCGCCCCAAACAATTTGTCCGGTTTGATAATCTACATGTTCCCCATTGCGGTCTACACTTTTACCATTGCTCTCCATAATTGCCTGTTGCAAATAGGCGGGAAAACGGTGCAGGTACTGTGTGTAGGGTATAATCGCTTCGCTTTCGGCGCCAAAAAAGTTATTGTACCAAACCGTGGTAAGCGCCATCATAACCGGGATATTTTCGCCTAAATCAGCATTTTTAAAATGCTCGTCAGCTTTATGGGCACCTGCAAGCATACTCTCAAAATTGCTATATCCTACAGCCAGTGCTATAGAAAGGCCAACTGAACTCCATAGTGAAAAACGGCCACCAACCCAATCCCACATCGTAAACATGTTATTGGGGTCTATCCCAAACTCTTTTACAGCCTTCTCATTTGTAGAAACAGCCACAAAGTGTTTAGCCACGGCTTCTCCTTCAGCCGAAGCACCCGCCACTTTACCAAGAAACCATTTGCGTGCTGTATTCGCATTAGAAAGGGTTTCCTGCGTAGTAAAAGATTTAGACACAACAACAAAAAGTGTGGTCTCGGGATTTAAATTCTTTAAAGACTCGTGAACGTGATCTCCATCAACATTAGAAATAAAGTGAACCTTTAAATGGTTATGGTAATACGCTAAAGCTTCTGCAACCATCACCGGGCCTAAATCTGATCCTCCAATCCCTATATTCACCACATCGGTAATGGCTTTACCCGTATAACCCTTGTGGCTTCCGCTAATAACGCTATCACAAAAACCTTTGATCTTTTCCTTTACTTCATTTACTTCTGGGATCACATCTTCACCGTCAATCTTTACGTGCGCACTTTTAGGCTGGCGTAGAGCGGTGTGCATAACAGCACGACCTTCGGTCTCGTTGATTTCAGCTCCGCCAAAATAAGCTGCGCGTGCTTCTTCCAGATTCATTTCTTTAGCCAAATCAAGCAACAGTGATTTGGTTTCTGATGTCATCCGGTTTTTACTGTAATCCACGAAAAAATCATCCCATTTTAAGGTAAACGCTTCTGCGCGGCCGGCATCCTCAAATAAATCTTTCATTTGAAGATTTTTCACGTTTTCAAAATGCGATTGAAGTGCCTTCCAGGCTTTGGTCTGTGTGGGATTGATTTTTTTCATCTTAGGTTGATTTTTCGAAGGTTATTTCATCTAGTTGTGCTCTTAAAGGAGCTATATATTCAAAATATTCAGGCTGAAGCTCTTTTACAAGCGGCTCTGAAGTAGGCAAGTCAATATTAAATGGGTCTACCTGTTTGCCATTTTTCCAAAAGCGGTAACATACATGTGGCCCACTTGTATTTCCGGTCATACCAATATAACCAATTACCTCACCCTGACGCACATAATCTCCGCGACTTACAGCGCGCTTACTCATATGTAGATACTGAGTGTCGTAAGTGCCGTTATGGCGTAATTTTACATAGTTCCCGTTACCACCCCTATATTCTGAAGCAATCACGGTACCGTCTGAAGTGGCCATAATAGGTGTGCCAACAGGTGCAGCAAAATCAGTTCCTTTATGAGGGCGCACACGATTGCCATAGTATGCAATACGTCGTTTCAGGTTATAACGTGAAGATATACGGCCAAACTTAAGCGGACTCTTTAAAAAAGCACGTCTTAAATTGTCTGCATTCTCATCATAATAGTCTGGCTTGCCTTTAATACTGTCACTTACAAAACCAAAAGCATAAATGGGTTTCCCCTTATGTTCAAACCAACTGGCTTTAATCTTACCAAAACCTGCCGGAATGGTGTCGTTGATATACTTTTCAGTATAAATAACTTTAAACTTATCTCCGGGTTGAAGCTTAAAGAAGTCGATGGTCCAGGCATAAATATCTGCCATCCCGTAAGCCACAAGAATATTAAGACCTAAGTCATCAAAGGTAGTTGAAAGGTTATCTTCTATCACGCCATAGGCAATGCGCTCCTTAACGGTTACCGGTCGCTTTTTTGCATCTGCTTTTACAACCTCATCCTTAAAATCGAGCACTACGTAGTCAATCTTATTTTGCTCGTAGATAAACACCTGAGCCTGGCCGGTAGAATCCTTACTTTTTAAAAGTGTGTAGGGTTTACCCGCAACGATCTTTCGGGTATCAAACACTGAAGCCACCGAATCGGTAATCTGCTGAATCGTGCCGTAATCAATCCCATTTTCGAAGAGAATCTGCCCAAAACTATCACCGGGCTGTATGGTGTCTGAAACAACTTCATAATCCTCTAGTGTGTAACCAAACTTTTTTACTTTCGGTTTTTTAACCTCCTGTACTACTGGTTCTTTTTCTTTTGTTTCATCGTCGGCACAGCCTATCAGGGTAAGCATAGCCATAAGTATGAGACTTAATTTTTTCAATTTTGGACTTTTGATAGTTAAGGATTACGATTAAATGTCTTTACCCCAATCTGCGCGCTCTTGTTCAGACCACAAATCAGGAAAAAATATACGTTTTTGATATTTGGGATGCATGTATTTGACCCAGTCACTACCACCTGTGGCTTCCAGGGGCTCTTTACCCTGATTTAAATAATGAACCGCAGTATGGTAATGAGACATCACCCAGTTAATATTTACCGTATGGTCATAATGACGCATAGCTGCTACGAGCGTTGCATCCTTTTGATCTTCGGCGGGCAACATTTTAAACTTTGACCACAAATTTAAGTTTTTGTAAGCTTTTAGAAAACGTATAAAGTCTTCCTTATATTTCAATTCGAAGTCTTTTAAAGTGTAGCTTTTTTTACCGGTAGTATAGTCTTTACCGGCAGCCTGCCAGTACAGGTGCTCTAAAACCTCATCATAATACTGGGGGTCTTGGTTATTTTTGGTTTTAAAGCTTTCGCGAAAGCGAGCATCAATGAGATTGATGTATTCTGTGGAAGCAAATTCTATAAGGCGATACTGAGCACTTTGAAAACCACTTGCCGGACTCAACGTTCTTCTGAATTTAAGATACTGCTCCATCTGCATTCCTTCGCGCATGATCGTGAATGAAGTGGTAAGCATATCAAAATACCTGCTTATTCGATCTAATTTTTCGCTGAATAATTGAACTGTGAGTTCATTCGCATTGGCTACCTGCTCTATTTCCCAAAGGCTCATTTTAAAAAGCAGTTCATTGATCTGATGGTACATAATAAACACCATCTCATCAGGAACGAGCGTACGCTGGTTTTGCAAACTGAGCAAGGTGTCAACCTGAATGTAATCCCAGTAATTTATAGGTTTACTGTGAACAAAACCTTCAAGCTGATGATCCAGATTTTGACCCATTGCATCAAACTTCTCTTGTAGCGCTTCTAATTGTTCTTGAGTTTCAGGACTGCTCGTATGCGTCATTAATCTTGTATAATGTAGAATGGATGCTTTAAGCCCTTATAAGCTTCAATGTCTGCTTTTAAAGAGCCTACCGCTAAATCTGCTTTGATTTGCAAAGGTATTTTATTTTGATCATCACTAATCCAAACCGTAAGACTTTCTTTTTCTTTAAAAACCCGTCCCGCCTGAACGTATGGTCTAAAAATTAGGCTGTTTACCTTTCCGAATTTGGTCTTAATCACCTCACGCCCCAAAAACTTAAGCTTAAACTTGAAGTTTTCCTGATCAAAAAACATATTGATCACCGTCTCGTCTCCTTCTTTTAAGGTCTTCGTATCTATTGAATTACGCAGGTAGTAAAAACTACTTACCATATCGTGAATAGAAGGCTCTGTTTTATACGTACTGGTATTGTTATGCTTTTTATCATTTACTGTAGCCACACGAGCCTGCTGATCAAAGTCTATTACCTTGTCTTTAGTGTGACCGCCTTCATCAATTTTACGGATAAAACGATAGGGCAGCGTGGTTTGCTTATCTACATAGGTCTCATAATAGTCTTCAACGCCAAAAAATAATTTGGTCATCCCTGTGGTAACTCCTTTTCCTTTGACGTGATATACCGGCTTACCCTTGTAGGTATCGTTTACAACGCCCAGAGTTGCTTCTCCTGCCTTCCACCAGCCACTGTAGCTTATGCGGAACCGAAACCACTCCCCATCCTCAAAAGCAGGATCCTGTGCATAGGTAGAACCGCCCATAATGAGCAGTATTGCAAGTATAATAATCTTTTTCATAATCTTATATTTGAAGCATATACCTATGCTTTTACAAGAGTTGTTCCAAAAGTAGCCAAAAGTGTATTATTCACAGGTTATGCATTCATTAAAATGAAAAATCCCCGTTGATACAACAGGGATTTTACATTATTAGTATACTTCAAGTGGTTTAAAGTGTTCCACGCTGAGCCTGCTCGCGCTCAATAGATTCAAAAAGCGCTTTAAAATTACCGGCACCAAAACCTTTTGCCCCCATACGCTGAATGATTTCAAAAAACAAAGTCGGGCGATCCTGTAGCGGCTTGGTAAAAATCTGAAGTAAATAGCCTTCTTCATCGGCGTCTACCAGTATCGAAAGTTCCTGCAATTTGTTAAGATCTTCTTTCATGGTATCCATATGTGCACCCAACCTGCGTGGGATATCATCATAATAGGCTTGTGGAGGTGGTGGTAAAAATTCGACACCTCTGGCCTTTAATGCCGAAACTGTCTTCACAATATCATCTGTTGCCACGGCAAGATGTTGTACACCAGGACCTTCGTAAAAGTCCAAATATTCTTCAATCTGTGATTTTTTAATGCCTTCTGCCGGTTCGTTGATAGGAAACTTAATGCGCCCATTGCCGTTACTCATCACTTTACTCATCAAGGCTGAATATTCGGTGGTGATTTGCTTATCATCAAAAGTTAGAAAGTTTACAAAGCCCATTACCTCTTCATACCATTTTACCCAGGTATTCATTTCACCCCAGCCTACATTACCCACCATATGGTCAATGTATTTTAAGCCGGTAGGCTCCGGGTTGTAATCAGATTCCCATTTTCTAAAGCCGGGCATAAACTGACCGTCGTAGTTTTTGCGCTCTACAAACATATGCACCGTCTCACCGTAGGTATAAATCCCGGAGCGCACGACTTCCCCGTGCTCATCAGTTTCTACTTTCGGTTCCATAAAGGGTTTTGCACCGCGTTTTGTGGTTTCTTCAAAAGCGCTACGCGCATCTTCTACCCAGAGCGCAACTACTTTAACTCCGTCACCGTGTTTTACAATATGGTCATTAATCGGCGAGTCACTATTAAGAGGGGACGTAAGCACCAGACGTATTTTATCCTGCTTTAAAACATAACTCACCCGATCTTTTTGACCGGTTTCCAGACCGCTGTAGGCAAATGATTGAAAACCAAAAGCGGTTTTATAGAAATGTGCCGCCTGCTTGGCGTTCCCTACATAAAATTCAACGTAGTCTGTACCTAGAAGCGGGAGAAAATCCTGCGCTCCTTCAAATATTTTTTCGAGTCCGTAATCAACGGATTTTAATTCTTTACTCATGATGTTCTATATTCTATATTTCTTATTCTGTACTCGTAATTAAACCTAGCCCTGATTGCAGCGGCATCCTTTTTAAGTGCTCCCGCTTCGATACAATTTGCTTGAAGCAAATTATTCAACTATCGAAGGAGCACTTAAAAAGATATAGCGGAAAGCAGGTATCAGCTCCTGAAAAATCTAGTGAGGCAACCATGATTTATAATAGCTCTCATCTGCTATAGGCATCGCATCTTCGCAAATTTGCAAAGGTTTAAAAGTGTCTACCATTACCGCTAATTCTTCGGTTTCGGTTTTGCCAATGCTGCGCTCAGTTGCTCCCGGATGCGGCCCGTGAGGGATTCCCGCAGGATGCAGCGAAATGTGCCCGGCCTCAATATCATTGCGACTCATAAAATCACCATCTACATAATACAGCACCTCATCGCTGTCAATATTGCTGTGATTATAGGGTGCCGGAATACTTTTAGGGTGGTAATCGTATTTGCGCGGACAAAAACTACACACTACAAAAGCGCTGGTCTCAAAAGTCTGGTGCACCGGTGGTGGTTGATGTATGCGCCCGGTAATGGGCTCAAAATCGTGAATGGAGAATGCGTACGGGTAATTATACCCATCATAGCCCACCACATCAAACGGGTGTGTGGCATAAATCATCTCAAACAAATCGTCCTGCTTCTTGATTTTCATCAGGAAATCTCCGGTTTCATTGTTAGTTTCCAATTCATGCGGTCTGCGCAAATCCCGTTCGCAAAAAGGAGAATGCTCCAGCAATTGACCAAACCAGTTGCGGTAGCGCTTGGGTGTATAAATGGGATGTCTTGACTCTACAATAAACAGGCGGTTGTCGCTGTCGTCAAAGTCCATTTTATAGATTGTGCCGCGTGGCACTACGATATAATCGCCGTATTTGAAATCGAGATTTCCTAAATGACTGCGGAATTTACCACTCCCGCGATGCACAAAAATGAGTTCGTCTGCATCGCTGTTTTTGTAAAAATAATCCTGTGTTTTGTTTTGCGGGGCTGCCAGAATGATGGTGCAGTCGCTATTGGTTAGTACCGGTTTACGACTTTCGAGATAATCGCCTTCAGGCTTGATCTCAAAACCTCTGAAGCGATACGATTGAATGTGATTTGCCTTAGCGATCTTAGGCTTTATGTTTTTACTTCCCTTAATTTCCTTAACCTGAGTGGGGCGCTGCTCGTGATACATATTGCAGTACATCCCGTCAAAGCCAATAGTGCCAAAAAGCTGCTCGTAATACAGGCTACCGTCTGGCTTTCTAAATTGCGTGTGGCGTTTAGGGGGTATTTCGCCAAGTTTATGATAAAAAGGCATAATTTATATTTTTCTTCGAAAACGTTATCGTTGTTTACAAATATCGTAAAATCAGAAGCGTTTTGGGCTAATATTTTCTTAAAACCAAAAACCCAAACTGAAGTTCCAAAAGACCTTATCGATTTCTGGAGAATAGGAGAGTTTGGTTTGTAAAGGCCCCACCAAAGTTTCCAGGCCATAGCCTAGAAAATATCCTGTGTTGTTGGGCGCAGAAAGCCAGTTACCGGTTGTAAAAAGGTCATTTTCAATATTGGCAATATTGGCTCCGACATTGAGGTGGTGCTTTTTGTAAAAATTGTAATCGAAGGTAATCTCAGATTTTACCAGACCATCACCGGTAAGACTCACGTAATCGTAGCCGTAGAATGAAACAATGTTATTTATGAAATCATTTCCCCAGCCGCCCAACACGTAGTCTAGTGTGTTTACAGATGTACCTCCTATTTTAAAACCGCCTTCTACCCCAAAAACCATAGCAACACGTGAACTCAGGCTTGCCGCATACTTAAGCTGCGCACTTCCCAGTGAAAACTCTTCAAAATTGTTATTGTAATCTGACGAAAACAGGTATAAATTAAAGTCCCCGTTAAAATACCAGCCACTGGTTGGGAAGTATTTATTATCAAAAGTATCAAGTAACAAATTGCCGTAAGCGCTAAAATAATGGCTGTTATCAAAATAGACCTTACTGTCTGGATTTTCTTCTAACCTAACACTTTCGGTGTCTATTTCTAAAAACTTATGCTCAATTCCTATTCGCAATGCAAACTGTTTCTGAAACAACGTTTGCAGGTAAATTTGGTTGGTTATATCCATATAATCAACCGTAAGACTATTAAAGCTCTCCAGAGGCAGATCACTCAACTGCTCAATAAAACGAGCATCCACCCGTGTTTCAAAACTGTTATACCGTGATTTGAGCCCAAACCCCAAATAAAAACCATTATCGCTATAGTAATCAAAATCATAGCGAATGTTGTCTCCCAAACCCACGCTCAGTGAAGCGATGTCATTTTTGAATAGCGCCCGTTTCTTAGTGATGTTTATGATAGCTGCACTTTTATAAATATCGTCATAGTGCAATCCTGCTTTTAGATAGGTGGTTGATTCGCTCTCATTAAGGTTAAGCACCAAATGATACTGACCACTGTCGTATTTCTCCAAGCGGTGATTTATACGTTCAAAATTATTGGTTGCCGCAAGGTTATTTATCCCTTCAAAGAGCTTGTCGTATGTGATCTCTGCAGGTAATTTGATTTTGAGTTTCCCAAGAATATAACTACGTGTATAGTAGGTATTTCCGTTAATCGCCACGCTACGAATGCGTAAGGTATCGCCCTGATTTATCAAAGCCGGTGGCTTACGGTAAAGTGTATCTTGTAAAGCAGCCAGTTTTTTTAGATCCCCGGCAAATTCCTGCGCTTTTTTATTTCCCTCTTCAATAATTGCGGCTCCCTTTTCAAAATCCATCACCGTATAGCCTTCGATGTTTGGTTTGATGTAGATGTCTGTAAGTTCAGCCTTTTCTTTCATCGCATTGATAGTGCGGTAATTATTTATTTGCACCAGCATCTCAGGTGCGGTTTTCAGCTCCTCCTTATCTCTAAGATCATCTTGCACGTCAACACCTATAATAAAGTTAGCGCCACGGCGGCGCAATTCTTCTACCGGATAGTTGTTAACTACCCCTCCATCTATGAGTAATTGACCATCTAAAATCACGGGACTAAAAATAGATGGTAAAGCACCGCTGGCAGAGATTGCTTCTGCCAGACAACCGTTGTCCAGTAGAATTGCCTCTCCTTTTTCAGCATCTGTCGCAACGCAAAAAAATGGAATTTCCAGTTTGCTAAAATCATCAACTTCCTCAACGTGATGCGTGAGCCTGATGAATAGGTTATAGACATTTTGTCCCTTTGATAAAGCGGAAGGAAAAGAAACTTTAAAATGATCAAAAGGTAGACTTAAAGCAAACTTTTCAGCATCGGTACGTTCCTGAAAGGACTGTGCGCTACGCGGTATATCATCCTGAATGAGTTTCTCGAAATTAACGACTTTAAAAATGGAGTCTAACTGATGTGCGTTGTATCCGGCTGCATAGAGACCACCCACAATCGCCCCCATACTGGTACCACCTATAAAATCTATTTTAATACCGGCTTCTTCCAGTTCTTTAAGCACTCCTATATGCGCCAGACCTTTTGCACCGCCTCCACTGAGCACCAGACCCACTTTTAAATCATTACCTCTGGGCAATTTTCTGAAATCAATACTCGTACTGTCCTGAGCGTAGGATGTATACGTAAGACAAGACAATAAGAAGAGTATGACTTTTTTCATTCGCTTTGTTGATAATGCTTGTAAATAATTTTGGCCTTTGCCGGACCTATCACTTCGGCAAGGTTTTTTTCTGAAGCAGCTTTAACTTTACTTACTGATCTAAAATGCCTCAGCAACTCAACTACGGTCTTTTCACCTATACCACTAATGGTTTCAAGTTCTGTATTTAAGGCGCTGCTGCTACGCTTATTTCTATGAAAGGTAATACCAAAACGGTGCGCTTCATTACGCAGTTGCTGTATTACTTTTAATGTTTCGCTCTTTTTATCCAGATAAAGCGGAATGGAATCACCGGGATAAAACAACTCCTCAAGTCTTTTGGCAATACCTATTATAGCAATTTTGCCGCGAAGCCCTAGTGCCTCAAGTGCTTTTACTCCAGATGACAACTGCCCTTTTCCCCCATCAACAATGATGAGCTGCGGTAAGGGTTCGTCTTCATTAAGTAAACGACGATAACGTCTAAAAACCACTTCTTCCATAGACGCAAAATCATCAGGCCCCGTTACAGTCTTGATATTAAATTTACGATAATCTTTCTTGCTCGGTTTTCCATCTTTAAAAACCACACAAGCCGCAACCGGATTGGTTCCCTGAATATTTGAATTATCAAAACACTCAATGTGCCGTGGCTCGACAGAGAGTCTTAAATCGGCTTTCATCTGCGCCATCAGGCGATTAACGTGTCGATCAGGATCAACAATCTTAGTTTGTTTAAACCGCTCCATTCTGAAGTATTTTGCATTACGTTCAGAGAGTTCCACGATACGCTTTTTATCGCCCAGTTTTGGTACGGTAACTTTAAATTTTTCGCCCAGATCAACCTCAAAAGGTGTATAAATTTCAAGAGACTGCGAGTTAAACCGCTGCCGGATCTCGATGATACCTATTTCTAAAAGTTCCTGATCAGACTCGTCTAATTTCTTTTTTAATTCAAGGGTATGCGAACGTATAATCGCGCCGTGCGAAAGCTGTAAAAAGTTCACATAGCCATAACCTTCATCTGAAACAATGCTAAACACATCAACATTATTAATTGATGGGTTCACAACCGTACTTTTTGCCTGATAACCTTCCAGAATTTCAATTTTTTCCTTGATGCGTTGGGCATCTTCAAACTCCATCGCCTCTGCGTGGGCTTTCATTTTAGAGCGAAAGCGATGCAAAGAATCTTTAAAATTACCTTTCACAATATCCCGAATCGCTTCAATATTATCGTGATAGGTTTCCGCAGAAATTTTATCCTCACAGGGACCCAGGCAATTTCCCAAATGATACTCCAGGCAGACTTTGTATTTACCCGACTCAATTTTTTCTTTTGAAAGATCGTAGTTACAGGTGCGTAATGGGTAAAGGCCTTTGATCAAATCAAGCAAGGTGTGCACGGTTTTCATGCTTGTGTATGGTCCATAATACTCACTCCCGTCTTTAATCAACCGCCGCGTAGGAAACACTCTGGGAAAACGCTCATTCTTGATGCAAATCCACGGGTAACTCTTGTCATCCTTAAGCATGACATTATACCGTGGCTGGTAATTTTTGATCATATTGTTTTCAAGCAGCAAAGCATCGGTCTCGCTTTCTACAACAATATGTTTTATTTGCACAATTTTGCGCACCAGCATATGCGTACGGGCGTTGTCGTGCTTTTTATTAAAGTACGACGACACCCGTTTCTTCAGGTTTTTGGCTTTGCCTACGTAGAGCAGCTTACCCTTCTTATCGTAGTATTGATAGACTCCGGGGCTGGAGGGCAAGGTCTTGAGTTGAATTTCTAAATCTGGGGTTTCCATACCTCTCAAAATTACGGCTTATTGGTCGCTAAAAAAAGAAATACCGGCCAGCCGGAAACCAAAATTTAAATAGTTATTTGCTAAAATGACTTTTAAGAATTTTGGATTGTTTTAAACATCGTTTCATGCAAATCAAACATGCTTTTCGTATTTTGCAAGCCATGGAAAAGAAGGTAATAGGTCGTACCGACCAGGCAGACTTCCCCGCACTGGGATTATCAGATATCGATATTAAAATCGATACGGGTGCCTATACCTCATCTATACATTGCAATCACATTCGCGAAGAAGACAACATCCTGTGCTGTACTTTTTTAGATCCCAAACACCCGGAATATAACGGGAAAGAAATGCGCTTTGAATCTTATGATATCACAGCTGTCAAAAGCAGTAATGGCGAGATTCAATACCGCTATGTAGTGCAAAGCAACATCCGGCTTTTTAATAAAGTCCATAAAATTTCGCTTACACTGAGCTCCCGTGAAGACATGCGTTTTCCGGTTTTGATAGGTCGAAAATTTCTGACCAAAAAATTTGTAGTAGACACGGAGCTAACCGATGTTTCCTACTCACAAAAGCAACTATGAACATAAAAATTCTTTCCAGAAACTCTGGATTATATTCTACAGCCCGCCTTGTTGAGGCTGCCAAGAAGCGTAAACACGATGTCGAGGTTATTGATCCCTTGAAATGTGATCTCATTATTGAAAAGAAAAAACCTTCGGTCTATTATAAAGGCAGGTATCTTTCTGAAACAGATGCCATTGTACCGCGTATTGGCGCTTCGATAACGTATTATGGTACCGCTGTGGTACGTCAATTTGAAATGATGGGCTGCTTTACCACAACCGAATCTCAAGCTCTGGTGCGCAGTCGCGACAAGTTGCGCAGTTTGCAAATCCTCTCACGTGCTCGTTTGGGACTTCCTAAAACGGTATTTACCAACTACAGCAGAGACGTAGCTGAGGTTATAGATCACGTAGGAGGAGCTCCACTCATTATTAAACTTCTTGAAGGTACACAAGGGTTGGGAGTTGTTCTTGCAGAGACTAAAAATGCGGCTGAATCTGTAATCGAAGCCTTTAACGGTCTCGAAGCGCGCGTAATTGTTCAGGAATTTATTAAGGAGGCCAAAGGTGCTGACATCAGGGCTTTTGTAATTGACGGTCAGGTTGTCGGCGCGATGAAACGCCAGGGAAAAGAAGGTGAATTCAGATCTAATTTGCATCGCGGCGGCACCGCCGAAGTTATACAACTTAGCGACGATGAAGAAAATGCGGCCATAAAAGCGGCTAAGGCTATGGGTCTTGGCGTTGCCGGAGTTGATATGCTTCAAAGTGCCCGTGGACCGCTTATTTTGGAAGTAAATTCTTCTCCCGGTCTTGAAGGTATTGAGAAAGCAACAGGAAAGGATATTGCCAAAAGCGTCATTAGATACATCGAACGCGGAGTATAGCCTATGACGGGAATTGATGAGAAAAATGTGTTGCATATTTTGGGCGAAAAAATTCCGCCCGGAGTTAAGCGTACACTCAATTTTAATCTTGCCAAACTTTACACAACCACTTCTGTTGAGGTTCCTATAATAATTCAACGGTCAAAAAAACCAGGGCCCTGCATCCTGATTACTGCAGGAATTCATGGCGACGAAATCAACGGGGTAGAAATTGTACGTCAGGTCATTTCAAAGAAAATAAACAAACCCACTCGGGGTACTATCGTATGCATTCCGGTTATCAACGTTTTTGGTTTTCTAAATATGGACCGGGCGTTTCCAGATGGCAGAGACCTCAACCGGGTATTTCCGGGTACGCGTAACGGTTCTCTGGCCAGCAGATTTGCATACCAGTTTACCAATAAGATTTTACCCATTGCCGATTTCTGCCTTGATTTTCACACCGGCGGTGGCAGCCGTTTTAATGTCGCTCAAATCCGGGTTGACCCCGAGAAAGAGGAATTATTGCAATATGCGCAGATTTTTGGCGCTCCATTTATTGTGTACTCTAAAAATATTACAAAATCCTATCGCTCTACCTGTGAAAAGATGAATATCCCTATTCTCCTTTTTGAAGGCGGAAAATCTCAGATAAGTGATAAAGATATCGCACGCACAGGCGTACACGGAGTAATGCGTATTCTTGATCATTTTAAAATGCTTTCAAAGGAGCACAACTTACAAGATACGATCAGCCCCAGTAAGGTAGTGACTATTAAAACCAGTACATGGTTACGCGCCAAGTATAGCGGCTTATTGCACCTTAAAATCACCTGTGGCGATTTCGTAGAAAAAAACGAAGTCATCGCGACCATTACAGACCCGTATGGTTCCTTTAGGCATAAAGTAAAAGCGCCAAATGATGGTTATATTATCAACACGAACGAAGCCTCTTTAGTGTATCAGGGTGATGCGATCTTTCACATATCAACAGCATTGGCAGAAGATGACGAGTAAAGCCGAATATCGAAAAAAGTATAAGGACCTTCGCAAGCAACTTACTTCAGAAGAACGCGAGGAGGCCAGTTTGCAAATCGCAAATCAATTGCTTTCCCTTGACATCTGGCAGCACGAGTTTTACCATATATTTTTACCCATTATTAAACTTGGCGAGATCAATACAGAATACACACTAAATATTTTAAGTGGAAAAGATAAAAATGTAGTGCTTTCTAAAAGCAATTTTGAGCAATTAAGCATGACGCATTACCTGCTTACCGATAATCTGGTAATAAAACCTAACGCCTGGGGAATCCCGGAGCCTCAAAACGGTTTAGAGATAAAAGCCCAGCAATTAGATGTTATCTTTATCCCATTGTTAGCCTGTGATCTAAACGGTAATCGCCTGGGCTATGGCAAGGGTTTTTACGACCGGTTTCTGGCAAATTGCAAACCCGGGGCTCTGAAAATTGGTTTAAATTATTTTGAACCCGAAATTTCATTACCTCATAATACTGAAGATATCCCCTTAACACACTGCATTACACCCCAGAACACATATTGCTTTTAACAGAACACCGATATTTTTGTTATCTTCAACTTTATTTTAATCTCCAAACAAGATGTCAAAATCGTCTAATACCGGATTTTTCTCATTTTTATCTAGACCTGAAGTTGAAGCTTCAAAAGAGAAGCAGGACAGCTTTTATTACGAGCAGGTCGCCAAAGTTACCGAAGCTGGAGGCTGGAGTATCAATTTTACCGAAAAGAAAACATGGTTTGATAAACAGCTTCAGGATATCCTGGAAACTCCTGATAATTACAATCCTTCTCTTAAACATGGGCTTCATTTTTTTGACATGGAGTACCACGACCTTATTATTAAAACCTTTCAGGAGCTGGCGGAAGGACAGTCTGAATTTGATGGGGTTGTTAAGATGGTTACCTACTCCAATAAGGCCTTTTGGGCGCACGGCATAGCAAAACCCATTGTCAATTCCAGAGGTCGTGTAATCGGTATTAAAGGGATATTGATCAACATCAATGAGAAGAAAGAACGCGAACTCATGCTTCAAAAAGCCATTGAGGTGGTAGAGGCTAATAATTCGCGCCTGTTTACTTTTGCCAATTATGTGTCACATAATATCAAGTCTCACGTAAACAACCTGGAACTTACCAGCCAACTCGTAGACACCACTAAACTTCCGGCCGATCAAAAAGAGTTGTTTGTAAATTACAAAGAGATTGCAAATAGTCTTAACAAAACGGTTTCGAGGCTTAAAGAAGTAGTATCAATACAAAACAAAGCTTCAGATCCTTTGGTAGCAATTAGCCTAGAAGAAGCTTTTGAAAAAAGCAAGGAAGAGTTGCGGTCCCTAATTGAAATGGAAGAAGCGTATCTGTATTCCGACTTTTCAGAAACACCCGTAATCAAATATAATCCGGAGTTTTTACACAATATTTTTTGTACGCTTATAAAAAACGGCATCGTTAATAAAAGTCCAGATCGCAAACCCGAAATCAAGGCCTATTGTCTTGAAAATAAAAAGAAGCTGTCTTTAATTGTTGAAGATAACGGAAGGGGTTATGATTTGCAGGGCAATACAGATAAGATATTTCAAATGTCTTCTAACGAAACCAGCAATTCAGACACCAGTCAGAATGTAGGATTGTTTATTGTAAAGAATGAAGTTGAAGCTTTAGGCGGAAAAATTGACGTCACCAGCAAGCTGGGCTACGGCACCAAGTTTATAATTATGCTGTAGTTTCTTGCTCTTCGTTCTTGCCTTTTGCAAAAGCACGCTTATTAAATACCAAAAGCAACCCAACGCCCGTACTAATAGCCATATCGGCGATGTTGAAAACCGCATTAAAAAATGTAAAGTACTTGCCGCCCCACACAGGTAACCACTCGGGCAAATAGCCTTTCCACATTGGGAAATACAACATATCTACTACCCTGCCATGAAAAAGTGTGGCATAGCCGCCATCTTCGGGCATAAAGCTTGCCAACTGACCTGCACTGCTGTCAAAGATCACCCCGTAAAAAACAGAATCTATAATGTTACCAAAAGCTCCCGCAAATATGAGCGCGATACCGGTAATTAATATTTTGGAAGCTCCTTTCCTGACACTGTCATACAACCAGTAACCAATTAAAGGCAGAATACCTATTCTAAAAAGCGTCAGGATAATTTTACCGTAATTACCGGGGATTTGTGCTCCCCAGGCCATACCTTCATTCTCTACAAATAAAATACGGAACCAGTCAAAAACAACAACTTCCTCCTGAAGTTGAAAATGTGTTTTAATATAAATTTTACTGATTTGGTCCACCAGCAAAATCAGGACAATAATCCCTATAGATTTCTTTAATGACATGTACTTCTTTTAATAGCCGAACGCGATTTTTAAATCGCAGGTTCTTCAATTCCTGACACCTTTCCCGCATTTCAACTAAGGATATATAGCGGTAAAGGCGCGTAAAAATACTTAATTTATTCAGATTGGCTTACGCTTATATCGCCATCAATCGTTTTTAGGCTAAGCAGAAAGCTTCCGAAACCGGTTTCTTTAATATTAACAATGCCATTGCGGCTTTCAGCCAGCACTCGCGTATCATTCACTTTCGCCTTGATATTTCCGCGCAGCGTGTTTACAATTCCGTTACCGCGAAAATCATTCAGTATACAGCCTCCTCCTAACAAATTGAGATTGATTTGATTAAAGGCTCCCGTTAATTGCACCGAAGCCAGATCCGAATCCACCCATACTTCTTTATTTAAAGGCATTTCAACATACAATACTACTGATAATACTTTATGCGCCGCCAGCTTATCATCTATATTCTTAAATCCTATGCTACGGCCGGTTTTTATATACCACAGGCCATTTTCTATTTTAGTGTCTAACTTGAGCGTTTCAAAGGTTTCACCTTCCACCTCAGCTGTTACGCTAAATTCTGAACTGCTTGTAGCTTTTACAAACACCTCAAAAACCTGATCAGAATCAATAAATATTCCTTTTACAGATTGCGCATCGAGCGTGTTAAGCATGGTTTTCTGCGAAAAACCGGCAAAGCTTCCCAAAAAAAGAACTAACAAAATGAATTTCTGTAACCGCATAGGGCTCTAAACTAACAAAAAACGCTCCAGAAAAATCTGAAGCGTCTCTTAATCTATACTTGTTAAAAGTTTATTTCTGCATGTTTTTTGCTTCGATGCTCAGTGTAGCGTGAGGCACTAACTTCAAACGTTCTTTATTAATCAGTTTACCTGTTACACGACATATACCATAGGTCTTATTTTGAATACGGTTAAGCGCGTTTCTAAGATCCCGGATAAACTTCTCCTGACGGATGGCCAAAGCAGAATTTGCTTCTTTACTCATAGTCTCGCTACCTTCCTCAAAAGCTTTAAATGTAGGTGAAGTATCATCTGTACCGTTATTCCCATCATTCATATAAGCACTCTTAATAAGGTCAAGATCTTTTTGAGCCTTATCAATCTTTTGCTGAATTAATACTCTGAACTCTTCGAGTTCGGCATCGCTGTAACGTTCTTTAATGTCTGCCGCCATAGTTGTTTACTGTTTTTTAATAGCCAATATTGTTTCTACATCATCAAAAGCAATAGCTATTCCGTTAGTAACCTGCTCTGCAACGTCGAGTTTTGCGGTGAGCGTTTCCATTTTTATATAGTCTAAATTCTCGCTAACGGCTTTCTCGACCTTTCCGTCACGCTGTAATTGTACTTCAATCTTATCGGTTACTTCAAAACCACTGTCTTTACGCAGGTTTTGAATGCGATTAATCAGTTCGCGGGCAATACCTTCATTTTTCAATTCTTCGGTTAGCGTTACATCGAGTGCAACGGTGAGTCCGCCGCCGCTTGCAACTAGCCAACCTTCAATATCCTGAGAGGTGATTTCCACATCTTCGGGCGCCAAAATAACACTTTTTCCATTAATGTCCACCGTGATTTTTCCTTCATTTTCAATAGTGGCTATATCTTTGGCACTCATAGCAGTTATAGCACCGGCTACCAGCTTCATATCTTTTCCAAAACGAGGTCCCAACACCTTAAAATTGGGTTTAATATTCTTCACCAGGATTCCCGAAGCATCATCAATCAGTTCAATTTGCTTGACATTTACCTCAGATTTTATCAAATCCTGTACCGAAAGTATTTCTTCCCGCTGACTCTCATCCAAAACCGGGATCATAATACGCTGTAAAGGCTGCCTTACCTTTATTTTTTCCTTTGCACGAAGCGAAAGCGTTAACGATGAAATGGTCTGTGCTTTTTGCATCTTGCGTTCCAGACTGCGGTCTATTTGTGAAGCATCACTCACCGGAAAATCTGCCAAATGTACACTTTCTGAAGCTTCGCGACCGGTTAATCCGTTCAGGTCTTTATACAAACGATCCATATAAAATGGAGCTACCGGAGCGCCCAGTTTTGCAACCGTAATCAAACAGGTATATAAAGTTTGATAGGCCGAAATTTTATCGTGCGCATACTCGCCTTTCCAGTAACGGCGGCGACTTAAACGCACGAACCAGTTACTCAGGTTTTCCTGCACAAAATCTGAAATCGCACGCGTAGCCTTGGTAGGCTCATAATCGGCGTAAAAAGCATCTACCTGATCGATCAATGTATTTAATTCTGAAAGAATCCAGCGGTCAATCTCCGGGCGGTCTTTCCAGGCAATTTCTTCTTCAGCATAGCTGAAATTATCCAAATTCGCATAAAGCGAAAAGAATGAATAGGTATTATAAAGGGTACCGAAGAATTTACGTTGTACTTCAGTAATCCCGTCCAGATCAAACTTCAGGTTATCCCATGGGTTTGCATTGCTGATCATATACCAGCGGGTCGCATCTGGACCAAAGGTATTAAGCGTCGTAAACGGATCTACTGCATTACCCAAACGCTTCGACATTTTTTGTCCGTTTTTGTCGAGTACAAGTCCGTTTGAGACTACATTTTTATACGCTACATCGTCAAAAGTCATTGTAGCAATCGCGTGAAGGGTATAAAACCATCCACGGGTTTGGTCAACCCCTTCTGCGATAAAATCGGCTTTACGCCAGGTTTTTTCTACTTTCTCTTTGTTTTCAAACGGGTAATGCCATTGTGCGTACGGCATGCTTCCGCTGTCAAACCACACATCGATCAGATCTGCTTCGCGACGCATAACTTTTCCGCTTTGCGAAACCAGTTTTATCTCATCTACCACATTTTTATGCAGATCGATTAAATCATAATTCGCTTCACTCATGTCGCCCGGCACAAAATCTGCAAACGGATCGGCATCCATCACTCCGGCATTTATCGCTTCGGTGATTTTTTCTTTTAGTTCGGCAACCGAACCAATGATGATTTCCTCTTTGCCATCCTCTGTTCTCCAGATTGGCAACGGAATTCCCCAGTAACGCGAGCGTGATAAATTCCAGTCGTTGGCATTAGCCAGCCAGTTGCCGAAACGGCCTTCTCCGGTCGCTTTAGGTTTCCAGTTGATGCCTAAATTTAACTCGTGCATACGATCACGTACATCGGTCACTTTGATAAACCAAGAATCTAGCGGATAGTATAAAATAGGTTTATCGGTACGCCAGCAGTTGGGATAACTGTGCACGTATTTTTCCACCTTGAAGGCTTTGTTTTCTTCCTTTAATTTAATCGCAATCTCAACGTCAACACTCTTTTCGGGTGCTTCACCGTCGTCGTAATACTCGTTTTTAACGTATTTACCTCCAAATTCTTTCAACTCAGGACGAAAACGACCCTGAAGGTCTACAAGCGGTACTAAGTTTCCGTTCTCATCTTTAACAAGCATAGGCGGTACGGGTGGCTCTGCCTGTTTGGCTACCATAGCATCGTCTGCACCAAAAGTGGGTGAGGTATGCACGATACCGGTACCATCTTCAGTAGTTACAAAATCCCCGGCAATCACCCGGAATGCATTTTCCGGATTGTCATGCGGTTGCACATAATCAATCACCGGCTCGTAACGCAACTCAAGCAGGTCGCTGCCTTTGCATTCAGCTACGATTTGATATGGGATCTTTTTATCTTTTTCGCTGAAATTGGTAAAATCTTCCTCACTTTCAGCAACGAAGAATTTTTTAGAGAATTGTTTATCCACCAAAGCTTTAGCACAAACCACCTGAATAGGCTCAAACGTGTACTGATTAAAGGTTTTAACCAATACATAATCGATCTTTTTCCCAACCGTCAACGCGGTGTTAGAAGGCAAAGTCCAGGGCGTGGTCGTCCAGGCAAGAAAACCAAATCCCCCCCCGCCCCCCAAGGGGGAGCTTTTACTTATTTTGAAAGCCTTTTTGAAACGTTCCACATTTCCCCCTTGGGGGGCCAGGGGAAAAAATGCTGTTACTGTAGTATCAGTCACATCCTGATAGGTACCGGGCTGGTTGAGTTCGTGCGAACTTAAACCAGTTCCTGCCTTAGGAGAATAAGGTTGTATCGTGTAGCCTTTGTAAATAAGGCCTTTATCATAAATGTTTTTAAGCAGCCACCATACCGTTTCCATGTATTTGGGCTTGTAGGTAATGTAGGGATCTTCCATATCTACCCAATACCCCATTTGTTCAGTAAGGTTGTTCCACACATCGGTGTAGCGCATTACTGCATTCTTACAGGCTTCGTTGTATTCAGAAACGCTTATTTTTTTACCGATGTCTTCTTTGGTAATGCCGAGTTCTTTCTCAACACCCAACTCTACCGGAAGTCCGTGAGTATCCCAACCGGCCTTACGCTTTACCTGCTTCCCTTTTTGGGTTTGAAAACGACAGAAAATATCTTTAATCGCACGTGCCATCACGTGGTGAATACCGGGCATTCCGTTTGCAGATGGCGGACCTTCAAAAAAGATGTAGGGCTCATTACCTTCGCGGGTTGAGATACTCTTTTCAAAGATTTCGTTTTCCTGCCAGTAGGCTAAAATTTCTTCGGCCACTTTTGGCAGGTCAAGTCCTTTATATTCAGGGAACTTTGTGCTCATGATATGCGTTTTCTAATAAGTGTGCAAAATTAGACAATTTTGGTTAGAAAACAGATGAGGAAAAGCAAGCTGTCAACAGCAGTTTTTCTGAGAATTTATTCCTAATTCAATTCCGGAGCCTGATAAAAAACCTGCATCAGTGCCGGCCTGATGTTCAGATCGTAAATCGCAGTATGCGTTCGGCTGGGGTAAACCCGGTTAGATAGAAAGACAAAAACCAATTCGTTAACCGGGTCTGCCCACACAAAAGTACCGGTAAACCCGCTGTGCCCAAAGCTTGCAGGGCTCACTTCAGGATTGGGATAGGCTTCTGCCAGTGGTTTTTCGGCATTGTTTAAATAAGGTTTATCAAAACCCAAACCGCGGCGGTTATCGTTATCCGGATATTGAACCCGTGTAAATTCGCGCATGGTTTTTTCTGAAATATAACGCTTGCCGTCATAGATGCCCATATTCATATACATCTGTATCAGTTTGGCCAAATCAGCTGCGGTCGCAAACAGGCCTGCATTGCCCGAAACACCGCCCATCAAACTTGCATTCTCATCGTGTACCCAGCCTAAAACCTCCGCTTTGCGGTAGATGGAATCGGCCTCGGTGGGAATGATGCGTTCCTGCGGAAAACCGTGTTGTTCGGGATTAAACATCAAGGTTTTAGCACCCAGCGGGCCGTAAAAGTTTTCCTTAAGATACTGCTCGTACGGCACACCTGTTAGGTTCTCCACAATTTGAGGATAGAGCAAAAACGAAAGCCCCGAATAGGTGTATTTCTTCTCTTCGGAAACTTCAGAGCGGTTGATTTTACGATACATTTTGCGCACAAAACGTTTGTTTAACCACAGGTTGTTATACGTCTGTACCGAAAACCGCCGGGATTTTTTATCGTGTACAAATCGATGCTTAAAGCTTCCGTCTTTTTTAAGTACATCGCTTAAAAAAACAATATAAGGTTCCAGACCGGCCTGATGTGCAAGAATTTCGCGAAGGGTCAAATCGCGTTTATCGCGGCGCCGCTTCCAGGGGGTCCAGTAGGTGCTAAAAGGTGAATCCAGATCGAGTTTACCTGCATCAACCAGCTTCATAATCGCGGGTAAAGCTGCCGTCACTTTGGTCACCGAAGCCAGATCGTATAAATCATCATTTTTAACCGGCTGCAAACTGTCATACGTATGAAACCCGTATGCTTTGTGAAAAATAATACTGCCGTTTTTGGCCACCAACACTTGCGCTCCGGGAAATGCCTGATTTTCAATTCCCAGATTCATTATGGAATCTACTTTGGAAATGATAAAATCAGAATTTACAGGGCGGTAATCGAGTGTATCGTTATAAGTACGGTTAGGCGAATAGGTTTGAGCCTGCACAGAAATAATCTGTAACAGTACAAAACCTAAATAGAAAACGTGATGTAGTTTCAAGTTCATCCCGGTTTTAGTTTAGGCTGAAGTTAGTGTATTTCTAAAAACTATATTTCAACGCCACAATCAAATTCCTTCCGGGCGCTGAAATACCTGAAGAATAGGGGCGATAGCGTTGATCGGTGATGTTTTCCAGAGCAGCGGTAGCTTTCCAGTTTTTGGCAATCTGGTATTCGCTGTAGAGATTGAGCGTGTACCAGCGCGGAGAATAGGGATTACCATTAGCATCAAGCGCGTACAAATAAGCATTGCCTACCTGAGATGGGGCGAGTTCATCAAAATCAAACTGCCCGTTGTAGATCGCAGAAGCATCAAACTTCCAACGCTTCATTCGGTAAATGATATGGGTATTTCCAAAAGTGGGAGCCGCATGACGCAAAGGCGCGTTGCTGCCATCATCTTCTTCCTGACTGCCTTCAGTAATCGTGATTTGCGAGGTAAGCTTTAAGTTTTTAGTAAATAAATATTCGAGGCCGGCTTCCAGACCGTACACTTCAGCACTCGCAGCGTTTTGTATGGCCTGCACAGTGCTGGGCTCGCCCTGATAATCAATAATGGTTTCACCATTTAAACTATAATCGCGGCGTACCAGCGCATTATTCAATTTGGTGTAATAGGTCGCAAAATCCAAACGCAACTTTTCGCCTACGCGCAAACCGGCGCCAATTTCGGCATTGTATGCATATTCCGCTTTTAAATCGGGATTGGGCACTACAACTGAACCGGGTTCGCTGTCAAAAATCTTCCCGATATCATCAATGTTGGGCGCACGAAACGCAGTCCCCAGATTGAGGCGTAAATTAAGTGTTTCGTTGGTTTGCCAGTTTAAGCCTGCTGAGCCGGTGACATTCCCAAAATTTAAATCAGCCTCTTTAAACGGAAAATCGTAAAAGGTATCATCAAAACGGGCATTTAGAAAAATCTGGTTGTAGCGCAGTCCGGTCTGAAACGTTAAATCTTCAGCTAAATCAAACTGCCCGCTTACATAAGCAGCGAGGGATTGCCAACTTGAGTCATCGGGATAGCGGCTGGCTGTGGGTGCTTCTTCCCCAGTAGTGATATCGGTTTGTTTACCGTATGAACCGATTTTATTCAAAACATATTCTAAGCCGTAAAACAAACGATGTTCCCGCCATTTTTTAGTAAAATCGGCACTTAGCGAATACGCATTAACCTGCTCTTGGGTGGTGAATAAGTCTGTTTTTCCAAAATCCCGGTCGTTTCGGCTTTCTTCAAAATACTGAATAACCGCATTCAGCTTAGCTTCATCATAGAAATCGCCATTTCCTTTTTTATCAATCTGAAAATTACCCATAAACCAGGTTTGCGGCCCGTAATACCACTCGGCTGCACGCAATTGACGGTCGCGCTTGCGGGTAAGCCTATCATAACGGGCATAATCGGAAGTGGTGCTGTAATGCAGACCCAGGTTAAAATCCCAAATCGCATTAGGCATAAAACGTATTTTTTGTGTGAGATTGAGCAGATCATATCCGGTGGGCACCTGTACCAGTGGATTGTCGTTTTCAACAACGCGATCCACACCATTTTCCGTAACAACATATTCAGACCTTAAGTAATCGTCCGGGCCGTGCTCGCCCATACGTAAATCATCAAAATCCGAATAACTGATGCTGCTTAAAAAAGCCCATTTTTTTCGGCCGATATTGAGCTCGACGTGACCCGTTTTTTCGTTGTTTGCGGTAGCGTATCGGGTTAAAGCCATTCCGCTTAAAGCGGTGTTATCTTCAAAAGAAAAAGCCGTTCTTTTGGTATAAAAATTCATTACCCCGCCTACCGCGTCGCTACCATAAATCACCGAGCCCGGACCTAAAATAATTTCAGTTTGGTCCACACTAAAGGGATCTATATTAATCACGTTTTGCAGGTTTCCGGAGCGAAAAATTGCGGTATTCATCCGCACGCCATCTACGGTGATCAGCAAGCGGTTAGTAGAAAAACCACGTATCATCGGGCTACCGCCACCCAACTGACTTTTTTGAACAAAAACCTGCCCGCTTTGATCTAACAAATCGGCTGCAGTTTGTGGATTTTTAAGCTCTACATCTTCGGCATCCAACGAAATGATTTTTTGGGCGACTTCGCGCTCTTTTTGCTCAAACTTTGATACCGAAAGCACCACCTCATTCAGCAGGTTTTCATCATCTGCCAGATAAACCACATTACCTGCGGCAATGAGTGCTGCTTTTGTTGTTTTTTTTGTGAGATGAGAAACGTGAGAAATAAAAATCGTCTCTCCATTTGTAAATGCCGAAACATCGACCCGGCCATCTGCATCAGAAACTGCGGAATGGCTTTTTTCGGTATTGTAGAGACTGGCATTTTCAATCGCTTCGCCGGTCTGAAGATCTAAAACGCGTATCTGCTGCGCGAAAATTGCACAACCGAAGTTGATAAAAAAAAGGAGCGTAAAAAGAATCCGCATATTGGATTTTTAGTTGAACAAGCTGCTCAAAACCGCCAAAGACTTTGGCTTTTTAAAGCCGTGCAAATGTAATTCATAATATGCGAGCAGCATATTTACAAAGCTTGTTCTTAGTTTTTGGTTTAGTTTAATCTCAGAAAGTGCATCAAAATTTGTACCCAATAGGGCTTTGAGCGTTTCTAAATTCTCTTCGGAAACACTGTAGCGGCTTTCTATGGTTTCAAACAAACCCGTCTCAAGATTGAAGTATTCGTGAGCTGTAGCAGAGGTATCGGGATAAAAGCCCAGGTATTTCGTTAATTCCAACAAAAACAACAAATGAAAATTAGCCGAATGTCCGTGCAGATCGAGCCATAAAAAGGCGTGCTCTAAAAAGGCAAAAAGCGGGCGGTTGGTCTCTTCTTCCTGTATCGAATTCCGCAACATTTCAGAAAGAAACAGTACAATGCTCGATTTAAAAATATCGGTATGTAGACTGATGTAGGGCTGGGTCACTTTGGCATCGCGTATACTCTCTAAGGTTCCCTTATCTTTATGCATCGCAACCAGCTCGAGTTGCATGGCAGGCTGAAACATCGCCGTACGCAACTTTCCTTTTTTAGACTTAAGAATGCCGCGCAATAAATAGGATTTAAGGCCGGCTTCTTCGGTATAACATTTTACAATAAGGTCTGCCTCACCATATTTTAAAGCCGAAATCACCAGTGCCTTTGTTGTTACCAGCATCAGCGTATGATCATAAGTTTAACCACCTTAGTCTCGACCGCATCCTCTCCGGTTATCAAAATAAAGTACACTCCGGATGCTACCTTATTCCCTCCAAAAACGGTCGTATCCCATTGAATACTTCCCCCTTCTGAAACGGCTTCGTGAACCAAATTGCCGTTCAAATCGGTGATTTTCACATTGGCACGTTCGGTTAAGCCATCTATAGTTACCTGACCGGTAAACTGCGGTCTTACCGGATTGGGAAACACCCGTGCTTCTTCAAGGGTTTCATTAGGGGCGACAGCGAAACCGGAATACGAAACCAGACCCAAGGGAGTCGCAAAATAGACTTCGCCACTTACCTGATCTATCGTTATATCCTGAATATTATTAGAAGGGAGCGGGGAATTTGAAGTATCAAACTGTAGTAAGGTTTCCTGACCATCAGCGCTAAAGTAAAACACACCGCTTGAAATGGTGCCTACCCATTTATTGTTATTGCCATCAACAGCGATAGAGCGAATAACCTGATCATTAAGCAGCTCAACCGCAACACCATTTTCTTCTATGATTATGGGCCGAGCTTGCAACTCAGGATTTTCAAACATTTGAGCTGGTGAAAACAACACCCGTAATCCCTGAGCAGTACCTATCCAAAGACTTCCGTTTACATCAACAGCAAGTGCCTGTACCGCGTTTGAGGGTAAATTGGACCGTTCGGCATCCAGGCGCGCAAAACGATTGGCATCGGGATCATAACCAATTAGTCCGCGGTTTGAAGAGCCGAAATAGATGTTTTGCTGCCTGCCTATTACGAGTTCCGTATAGCCTTCAACCATCGGAAAATCCGGTATAAGTTCAGCAATTGATATCCCCTGAATCTGGTCTCCGGTTTTGCGCGCAAGGGCATTTTCAACCTGACTGTTGTTCATCCACAACGTACCATTGCGATCAAAGGCAGCACCATTGATACGCACATCTGTTGGGTTGACCGGAATATCGCTCAATCCCGTGTTGGTCTCATCGTAGATTTTTACAGCCACTTCTTCAACCACTTCAAGCAAACCCTGATTATACGAACTTAAAAATACCTGTGAGAAGTCTTCGGGATTGTAGGTGATATTGGTCAGATTATTGGCTCCCAAAAGTTCACTGTAAGGGATGTTTTGCCAGCCATTTTCTGAAGTGAGATGTGATGCGCCCCGCTGTTTTAAGGGAAACGGATTATAATTTGCCGAATAATCCCCGTAAACCACCCACAGCTGATCGGGTGCAGCTTCGATACTGAAGGGATCATTGCGCAAGGGTCCGTCTGGTAAAATCTGTAAGGGAGCAGACGTATTATCTGCAATCAAAAGCATTCCGCTTTGCGAAGTACCCGCATAAATCTGTCCGTCGCTAAAAAGTCCGGAAGTATAAAGCCCCGGAAATTCCGAAAATAATGGGATGGTTGTGCTACGCACCCCGTTTTGGTCATAAACCAAAATACCATCGGGAAGGCTTATGCTTAGATGGATTCCATTAGTTTGAAAATCAACCGGAACTGCCGGAAGCGTTTCAACAGTGGTAAAACCGGTGCCGTTATATTCCTGTAGACTGCGGTCTGTTTTTAAACCCACAAGTTTTTCGCCCAGCACCTGTATTCCCAGCCACCCTGAAGCATCGAGACGCTCCCAATTGCGAAAATCAATCAGGTTTGCATTAGTAGCATTTGCACGTTGCAAACCGGCCGTAGGCGATGCTGCATAAATAAATCCATCAAAAATGGTAGTTTGCGCGATAGGAATGCGCGAACCATTAGGACCTATAAAATAGGAATCGTCAAACTCCAGACGCTGCAAATCAAATAACGAAATACCAAAACCGCTTGCGATGTATAGGGTATTTTCAAATTCCTGAAAGCTGTTGATGATTTTCTCCTGCGGAAGGATAACTGGTTTATCGCGAATGGCAACCAGAGTTCGTACGTTTCCGTCAGGCAAAACCAAATCTAAAAGTCCCGAAGCATAACCTACAAAGAGTATGTCATATGCTTCCGAATAGTGCAAAGCGCTTATTTGCTCACCTGTAAGCCCCTGTATCGTAGAATAGGTTTTGATCTCATTGGTATTAAAGTCATAGCTGAAAACCGAATTTTGAGCAGCGGCAAAAACCCGATTGCCACCCGGCGTAACCGCAGTGATAGTACTATAGGAGAAATAGCCGGTCCAGGAATCTGAGTAATCCTGAGCTCTGACCAGAGTAACCAGTACCAAACAAAGAAATGTGAGTAATTTAGGTTTCATAGCCCGTTTTGAAGCAAGCTAAAAGTACAATTTCTGATATAAAAAAACCCCGGGATTGTCCCGGGGCTAATTTGATCTATAAGTAACCGCTGTTTTAAACGATTCCCTGAGCCAACATGGCGTCTGCGACTTTTACGAAGCCAGCAACGTTTGCCCCTTTTACATAGTCAACAAAACCATCTTCCTGCTTACCATATTCTACACACGACTTGTGAATATCGTACATGATCTCGTGAAGCTTTTTATCAACCTCCTCTGCAGACCAGTTATAACGGATGCTGTTTTGAGACATTTCAAGACCTGAAGTTGCAACCCCACCAGCATTAGATGCTTTACCTGGAGAAAACAATATTTTGGCTTTAAGAAAAACTTCAATTGCCTCAGGTGTACATGGCATATTTGCTCCTTCTCCAACGCTCATTACACCGTTTTTAACCAAAAGTTCGGCATCTTCCTTATCTAACTCATTTTGAGTTGCACAAGGCAGAGCGATATCGCATTTAATACCCCAGGGCGCTTTACCTTCATGGTATTCTGCATCCGGATATTTATCTAAATATTCCTTAATACGACCGCGACGCTCGTTTTTGATTTCCATAATGAAAGCCAGTTTTTCTTTACCAATACCGGCTTCGTCGTAGATAAATCCATCAGAATCTGAAAGAGTTACCACTTTTGCATCAAGCTGTGTTGCTTTCTCAGCGGCATATTGCGCAACGTTACCCGATCCTGAAATCACGATGGTTTTACCAGAAATCTTTTCACCTATATTATTCAGCATATATTTGGTGAAATATACATTACCATAGCCGGTTGCCTCAGGTCGAATTTTAGAACCGCCATATGACAATCCTTTTCCGGTTAAAACGCCGGTAAATTCATTCCGAATGCGTTTGTACTGACCAAACATATAGCCAATCTCGCGACCACCAACACCTATATCACCCGCAGGCACGTCAGTATTAGGGCCTATGTGACGATAAAGTTCAGTCATAAAGCTCTGGCAAAAGCGCATTACTTCTGCGTCGCTCTTACCTCTTGGATTAAAATCGGAACCGCCTTTACCACCTCCCATAGGCAATGAAGTAAGACTATTTTTGAAAACCTGTTCAAAACCTAAAAACTTTAAAATACTCAGGTTTACCGAAGGGTGAAAACGCAAACCACCTTTGTAAGGACCTATTGCAGAGTTAAACTCAATACGATACCCTTTGTTCACTTGTGTTTCGCCATTATCATCTACCCAGGGAACTCTAAACAGAATAGCACGCTCCGGTTCAACCATACGTTCTAAGAGTTTTTTACCCTGGTATTTGGGGTTGTTTTCTATAAATGGAATAACCGTCTCTGCGACCTCCTGAACCGCCTGAATGAATTCGGGTTCATTAGGATTTGCCTTTTCAACAGAGTCGACAAACTTTTTTATGCTATCTGTCATTTTTAAGTTTTTTTAGAATTTATAATTTTTAAGGCTCTAATTCTGCGCAAATATATGATATCGTCAAAAATCACCTTCATATTTTTAGATATTCTTAATATTGAAAATCCATTTTTATCAAATTTCAAATAAAAAATAGATGATAAACACAATTTTAGGTTAAATTGCAAGTTTTCCTATATTTGTACACGAATATTTTCCCCAAACCTAATGAATACCAAAATCTTACTTGTGATATTGTCCTTTTGCCTTTTAGTGCCATTCTCCGGTAAAGCACAACTTGGCTTTTCTCATGAGGTGGGGATCATTGCGGGCCCTTTATTGTTTCAGTCAGATTATGGACTGCGAAATAATTATGACACCAATATCAACAATCAGGGTCTGGGCATTGGTATTGTGCACTATATGAACTTTGCTTACCGCGCTGATTGTAACTGCTACTCCAGAGACACCTATTTTAATGATCATTTTAAGCTGCGTTCTGAGGCTGACTTACATTATACCAAATTAACTCACGAAGGCTACGAATCTGAAAAACAAAGCTTAGGAGGCCTACAATTGCGCTCTCATACCGGAAGCTCTTTAGTTTTTGAGCTGGGTATGCAGCTCGAGTATTTCCCATTAAGCATTAGAGATTTTCAGGCAGGGGCTTTTAAAATTGCGCCTTACATCTCTCTTGGAGCGCATTATGTAGGCTATCAACCCAAATATGAATCCAGCCTCGATACTCCCGGCGCCCTACCCGAAGACATTTATTTTAATCCCTTTTTAGTGGGTGATGGCGAATTGGGAGGTATTGATGATAGTCCAGGCAATACTTGGGCAATTACAAGCAGCGTGGGTATTCGCTATAAATTGAACTTTTTAAGTGATATCAACCTGGAGTTGCGTTATCACCGCTATTTTTCAAACTGGGTAGATGGTCTCAACCCAGATCAGGAATTTTACCCTCCTAATAAATATGACGACTCTATCGTATGGCTCAATATTGGGTATATTTACTACCTCAACTATTAAAAGCCGGCTTCTTTTAACCTAAGGCCTGCTTTAAGTCTTCCAAAAGATCATCAATATCTTCAATACCTACACTCAGGCGAATGAGTGAATCTTTGATTCCGGTTTTTTGACGTTCTTCTTTAGGTATACTGGCGTGTGTCATTGTCGCAGGGTGTCCTGCAAGGCTTTCTACGCCGCCCAAACTTTCAGCAAGGGTAAACACTTTTAATTTTTCAACTACTTCAACCGCGCCCTCGAGGGAATCATTTTTAGTTGTAAACGAAACCATTCCTCCAAAATCGTTCATTTGCTTTTTGGCCACATCATGATTGGGATGATCTTCAAAACCGGGCCAATATACCTGATCTACCTTAGGATGACTCTTTAAGAAATGAGCGACGGCTTTCCCGTTCTCACAATGTCTTTGTAAGCGTACGTGTAGGGTTTTTATTCCGCGAAGCGCAAGAAAACTATCTTGCGGGCCACAAACAGCACCACTTGCATTTTGTATAAAATACAGCTTATCTGCCAGTTCTTTATCACGCACAACCAGGCCACCCATAACTAAATCGCTATGGCCACCGAGATACTTGGTCACACTGTGCATCACGATATCTGCGCCTAGATCCAAAGGCTGCTGCAGGTACGGAGTTGCAAACGTATTGTCAACAGCAAGTAATAAGTTATGAGCTTTAGCGACTTTAGAAACCGCTTCAATATCAATAATGTTCATCATTGGGTTAGTAGGAGTCTCTACCCAAATGAGTTTGGTTTTTTCGGTGATTGCAGCTTCAATTTTTGAGGTATCCTGCATCGGTACAAAATGAAATTTAAGACCAAAATCCTCAAATATTTTGGTAAACAAACGATAGGAACCACCGTATAAGTCATTAGTTGAAATGATTTCGTCTCCAGGCTTAAAAAGCTTCAACACCGCGTCAATCGCAGCCAAACCAGAGCCAAAAGCGAGGCCAAACTCCCCATTTTCAATACTTGCCAGTGCATCTTCAAGCGCTTTACGGGTAGGGTTTCCGCTTCGCGAATATTCAAAACCTTTATGACCTCCCGGTGTAGTCTGGGAGTAAGTCGAAGTCTGGTATATTGGAGGCATCACGCTTCCGTAAGCGGGATCAGTATTGTGTTGCCCTCCGTGAATGGTTTTGGTATTGAATTTCATATCCTCAAAAATTTCATTAACTAGCACGTAAATGTAGGAAGCCCAAGCTCCATTCCCAAAATTGGCTGTATCTTTATTTAATGTTTAACACGAAATGAATCTGATTTGAAAAAAGTAAGTCTGGTCCTTGTTTTATTAATATTTTTAGTTGCCTGTCAAAATGAAGAAAAACCCCTCACCTATGATTTAAAAGTTATCAAGGCTGAAAATTTATCTCTTTGCGACGAGGGTTTATGTCCTGAAATTTCTATAGACAAAATTACCATGGGAGGTGGTGCCTTTGCCGACACCATCAATAAAGCTGTTGAGCAGCACCTCATCAATTTACTTATCATTGATCCCGACGAAGTTAACACGATAACAAGCCTTGATGAAGCTCTTAAAAATTTTGTTCAAAATTACCGGGTATATCGAAATGATTTTCCCGAGGCAATACCGGAATATGAGGTTAGCAGCACATCATCAATAAGCTTTGACAACGGCAAACTCCTGTGCCTGGCTTTTGATGATTATACCTACTACGGCGGTGCCCATGGCTATGGCAGCACCCACTTTATCAATTTTGATGAAAATACAAAGGAGGTTCTTACAACTGAAACACTTTTTAAAGATCTGGAAGGTTTTAAGATTCTTGCGGAAAAGCGATTTAGAAGTCAATACCAGCTAGCCCCCAAAGAGGACCTTGGCGAAACCGGGTATTTTTTTACCGAAGACAACTTTGATTTACCTCAAAACATTGGCTTTAAAAATGACCAACTCATTTTGCTATACAATCCGTATGAAATTGCCTCTTACGCAGAGGGACAGCTCATTTTAAGATTTGATCTTGCCGAGGTTAAAGATTATCTTAATCCTAATTTATAGCGTGGCGTAATGCCAGGACAGAACTCAAGTGTAAGCCTTCGTAAAAATTTTTATACGCAATAGCTTCATCTACGTTAGTCAGCCTACTATCTATTAATGTCGTGATGCTGTTGTAGGTTTTAAAAACTCCGGCTTCATAATCCTTTTGTTTTGCTATTAGATACTGAATAACAGCTCTTTGATCATAAGGCAGGAAGCTAAACTGTATGCCTCATAGTTTAAAGATTGGGGACGCGAAAGATTTTTGAGTCACAATCACCTATAACTTGAGGATATCATCAAAATTTTAATTTTTCAGAATTTATATCTAAAACCAACCATATGATCTCCATTAGTATTGATGTAACTGAGTTCCATATGTTTTTGTTGATATTCTGATGTAAACAATAAATTACTACCTAATCCTATAGCTGCTCCGGCAATTACGTCTAACATATCGTGTTTCTTTGAGTCAACACGACTGGCGGCTGTGAAACCAGCAATTGCATAAGCCGGAATACTGTACTTAAAACCATAACGACGGTGAATAAAACCTGCACTGTGAAATACCGTAGATGTATGTCCAGAAGGAAACGAGTTATCATTACTTAGATCTGGCCGTGGTTTATTAATTGTTGTTTTAAGACCGTAGGTGAGTGCTTCGGTAAGAACAAATCCTTTTGTAAACTGCCAGGCTCCTTTGGTATCGCCTTTAATAAGCGTGGCTCCAAAAGTTGCAACAGGCAGCGCAAATAGAGCAATATCACCAATTTTTTGAGTTGTACCTATTTGAGGTTTGGTCTCACTGGTGTCTTGAGAAAAAGCAGCGGTCTGCATAAACAGACAACTTGTAATGAAAATCAGGAATAAAAGTGAGCGTAAATTATTAAGAGTGGAATACTTCAAAGAGAAATAGGGTTTTAAATGATTATACGGTCACGTTTTTATTTCGCTTGTGCGAAACAACAATCAGTATGCATATAAGAATAACAGAAACAACCGATGCCTGAAGGGTTCCCAGGTCAAGACCGCCACTGGCAAGAGGTTTGGTTAAAAAGTCTCCAAATGTGGCACCAAAAGGTCTCGTAAATACAAAAGCGACCCAGAACAGCAATACCTGATTGATTTTAGAGAAATAATGCAGTAACATAACCATACCAATAATAGCTGCAGTTACCAAAGCACCCCTTAAATAACTCAGGCCAATCGCATCACTCAGATAATCCCCAAAAGCTGTACCCAGACTGTTTGATAACAAAACGGCGGCCCAGAAAAAACATTCTTTTGAACGTTGAATAATAGGGTAAACGGCCAGGTTTTTAAACTTAGCGTACCATCCCACCAACGTTAGAATGAGAAGCGAGAAGAGCACAAGACTTCCCCAGATATAGCCCAGACCCAGACTTCGATCCATAAAATCAGAAATTTCAGTTCCCAGTGTAGTCGTGGCAATTATGACCAGCCAAAAATATAACGGCACGTATTTTTTAGCATTGAGCTGTATAGCCAGCACGATTGCAAAAAAAGCGAGTGTAATTGCGATACCTACTGTATAACCGAGGCCCAGCGTTTGTGCAATAAAATCGCCCAAGGTTTCCCCGAGCGTGGTAGCGATAATCTTCATAATCCAAAAGAGAATAGTGATTTCAGCTACCTTATTTAATCCTGTTGAGCTCATAACCTGAAGTTTTTAGGATCTAAAGTTAAATCCCAATTCTAAAGACATTTTAAAGAGGTTACTCCTTGGGATTTTTAATTTATTCTAATTCCTAAAACTTATAATTAAAGCCTACACGCACGATCTGGGTCTCGTAATAATTCTCGTAAACCGCAGTAAAACCGTTACCGGTAAGGCGTTGTCTTAGGCCAAAACGGTTGAACAAATCGGTTGAAGAGAGGCTGAGCTCGCCACGTTTATCCCAAATTGATTTTTTAAAACCAAAATCAACCGAATAGCGCGCCAATTCTTCTCCCTGCGGAATGTTCTTTTTAGAGTAGTATAAACCGGTAAGCTGCGCTTCCATCTGTAGCGGAAGCTGAACCGTATTGGTGATTTTAAAATCTCCTGCAATATCGCTTGATTTTTCAATAGTAAAAGGCCGCTCGTACGGAAACAATAAGGTTCCCTGAAAGGCATCGATCCCATTACTATAAATGTTGAAACTGGACGAAAGTTTCCAGTGATCGGTGAGATCCTGACTGAATAATACTTCAACTCCGGAGTTGGTGCTGTGACCCGTGTTTTGGTAAATTCGGTTTACAATATCGTATTGCGGATTGCTGTTGTCTATGCTAAATATACGCTGATAAGCTCCATCTATATTGCGGTGATACACCGCAGAAAATAACGAACCGTTTTCCCACGAAAAGCGGTGCGCCAACTCAATTGTATTGGTAAATTGAGGTCGTAAATAGGGATTCCCAACTTTTAAAAGTTCGGGATCATCGTACTTGGGAAAAATGCGCAATTCCGGTTCTCCCGGACGGTCTACCCTGCGGTTGTAAAAGAGCGAAATTTTATTTTCGGTATTCAGCTTATAGGTAAAGCGTACGCTGGGAAAAAGCTCAAAATAATCATAGTTGTCATTGGTATTGTAATATGTATTTTGTGGATCAAGCTTGTAGGAGACTTCCGTTTGCTCGGCGCGTAACCCGGCTTCTACATCAAATTTTTCCTGCTCTAGTAAATAATTGACGTATGCACCGTAGAGGTTTTCGCTCCACTTCGAATAGTCCCCAAGATTGGGATAAATGATGGATTGATTGCCACGCATAATGGTATAATCTACCGGAAGCCTTCTAAACCTTCCTTTTGCTCCTAATTCAATTTTACCACTGCTTAGCGCACGGGTATAATCTACTGCCGCAAGCGTCGTGTGTTCAATCGCACGAATGTTTGTCATATCACGCCCAATACGCACTGCAGAGCTGTCGTTTAGAAAGTAGCTTTCATCCTCAAGACCTCGGGTATATTGTAGGTTTGCAGCAAGTGAATGCCCGGCCTGCTCAAAATTGTGTTTGTAATTAATCGCTGCATTAATAAAGCTGGTAATTTCTTCTTCTTTCCACGTATAGAGTCGGTTTCTAAGATTTTGATTGAGATTGATAAATGCAACCTGTGAGGTGTCAATGTGTTTTTCGCGGTCAAACATCCCCGAGAACGTAAGCATATCATTTTCGCTCAATTGATAGTCTACACCGCCTGAAATAATAGATCGAAATTGCTTTCTATTCTCAGGAACCTGAGACAGGATATTACGCCCATCATCGTAAAAACGGCTTGTGAATTCATTGTTAGGTAAAGCTTTCTGAATGATAAACTGGCTTTGTAAAAAGTAGTTGAGTTTGCCCGTTCTGTAATTGAGGTTTAAACTGGGAATGAGTTTTGGATTCACCGAATAACTGCCAAAATCTGTTGGGGTGTCGGGTTTGCGTTTGCCAAACGCGCCCAGACCAAAAGAAATTCCGGCATCCCCATTAAAGCCGGTTTGTTTTTCTTTTTTGTAAATGATATTTACGATGCCGGCAAAACCATTTGCATCGTATTTGGCTGAAGGATTGTTGATGATTTCTATACGTTCAATATTTGCAGCCGGGATGTTAGAAAGGCCTTTTTGGTTGCCAAACCCGGTAAGACTTGATTGCTTACCGTCGATAAGAACCACAACTTTATCGCTACCACGTAAAACAACTTTGCCTTCCTGATCAAAGGCGACACCGGGCATCGTTTTCATCGCATCAAGCACAGACCCGCCCGCTTGAGCAAGATTTTCATCAAGACTAAACGATTTTTTAGCTAGATCTGCACTTACGGCGGCTTGTTTTGCCAGGATTTGGACTTCGGTTAGAGCTTCTGCCGAAGGTGTCATTTGAATTTTACCAAAGTCAAATATGGGGTTGAGGCCTCCGGCAGTAATTTTACGAGCTACGTTTTCATAACCTATAAAAGAAATCTCCAAATTATAATTCCCGGTTGGCAGGTTATTTAAGCTGAAAGCACCTGATTCGTCTGTAATGGTACCGGTTACCGTTGAACCATCCTGAGCATTTTTAAGGACGACATTTACAAAAGGGAGCGGTTGTGCATTTTCTTCGACCACAGTACCCTGAATGACGATAGTTTTTTGAGCATAAGAGGCGAATGTGGTAAAAAATAAAACAGAGAGCAAAAAGCGGTTTATCAGCATAGCAAATTTAGTTTGGCGTAAAACTAAAAGAGCATTCTTAAGGAAATTTAAAGTTTATCGATCTTAGGTAAAGAACTTTATTTCAAAACAATGAAAGCCTATATTTTCTGTAGAATCAGCTTTGTTTTTAAAGGAATAGGACGGGTAAAACCCGTAATGCTCACAGATTTTTTTTACAATTGAAAGACCAAGACCTGTTGAATCTTTTTGATTTCCTTCTTTATAAAACCGGTCAAAAACCTGGGTAGCGTCTTTGAGCTCCTGAACGCCGGCATTACATATCTGAAGACTTTTAGCTGTAAATTTTATTAAAATAGGCTGATTTTCAATCGTGTATTTTACTGCGTTTGAAATCAGATTTGTGCATAGAATCTGAGCCAGATGTGGGTCCATTTTTACTTGAAGCGGTGTGTTTCCCTTCAATTCAAATACAGTATCGGTTAGCTCTCTAAAGTTGCCGGTAATTTCTACGACTATGTTTTTTATAGAAATTTCCTCTTCCTGAGTAAATTGATTGTTCTCAATTTTTGCCAGAAGAATCAGACGTTTATTGAGGTTTTTTAATCGCCTTATATCGTCTTGCAAGGCCGATAACATCACGTACTGTCCTTCACTTAGATCGGGTTCATTAAAACCGGTTTCAATTTTTGCCTGCATCATAGCAAGTGGTGTCTGGATTTCATGGGATACATCTTCTGTAAACTGTTTGAGATTACGGTAATCGACCTGAATTTTTGAAGTAAGATGTGCCACTTCCTGGTTGAGTTCGTCAAATTCCAGAATATCAGACTCCTCAAGGTGTATAGGCTCATCAGATTTTACATTGAAGCTTTTTATTCGAGCCAGATTATTGAAAAAGGGTTGCCACAGTTTAGCATTTCGGGAGCGATTGAGATAAAAGAGGAAGACAAATGCTAAAACTATTAATAGTAAAAAGATAAAAACTATAGCAAGCAAAATCTGTTGGGATTCAATAACCATCGCCCTAACGGTTATGCGGTAGTTTGTACCATTGATTAACTTGGTGCCCGACAGCTGCCTGAATAACTCGACCTCGTCCTGTAGCGGGTCATAAATAAGCGTGTCTTTTAAGCTGTTTTTTTGTTGGATTTTTGATTTTGCAATGGCGATTACGGGAGGAATATCCTGAATATTAGGATTGGATTGCAGTAAATGCTCAACCCGATCTTTTGTAGAAAGTAATTCTTCTTCAATCTCATTCTGTAGAAGCGATTGAGTGTAAAAATAGAGTGCGACACCAGAAAGCAACATAAAAGCAATACTGTTGAGTAAAAATGCTTTTGAAGCCTTACGAAGCAGCGGTGTCTTTTTTAAGGCTTTCATTTATATCGCAGTAAATTTATATCCGGTTCCATATGCAGTCTGAATGTATTTTGCTCCTTCGGTAGTTAATTTCCTACGCAGGTTATTGATGTGGACATAAATAAAATCAAAATTATCCAGCATATCACTGTCATCTCCCCACAGGTGTTCTGCAATTATGGCTTTAGATAAAACACGTCCCTGATTGGTGATAAAGAATAAAAGTAAGTCGTATTCTTTTCGCGTAAGCGAAATAGCTTTTTCATTTACAAACGCTGTACGTGAAGCTGTATCCAGTCTTAATTCGTGAAAGGTTATACTGTCATTTCCGCCAAAACTGCTGCGTCTAAGCACTGCTTTAATGCGAGAATTGAGTTCCGCCAAATGAAAAGGTTTGGTTATATAATCGTCTGCACCCAGGTCGAGTCCTTCCAGCTTATTTTCAAGAGAATTGTTTGCCGAGATGATAATCACTCCACAACTCTTGTTTTGTGCCTTGAGCCTTTTAAGCAGGTCGAGTCCGCTACCTGTAATTAAATTGATGTCGAGAACAGCAATGTCGTAATCGTAAAGTTCTAATTTTTCAGAAGCTTCATTAAAGTCGGCTGCTTGCTCGCAAATATTAGCCTCATCAGAAAGGTAATTAACGATTGCATCCCGTAAATCCTGTTCATCTTCTGCAATAAGAAACTTCATAAACCCAAAATTTAAACCAAATGTATGGCTTGTTTTTAAAGATATTCTAAAGTTGTTGAATTGTTCTGAAAATTACGGTTCACCCGGTGAGGCCCTTTCGCTTTGCTCTATTATAAATATGACCTTTCTAATAAATAGATATCACATCATCAAAATTAAGATTGACGTTCTTATTAAAACTTCTGAATGCTACTAAAATAAAGGTGTAGCCTTTAGCATTGCCAATACGGCTAGCAGCTTAAGTTTGCTATAGCCTGATTATCATATTCAAAAAAAGAATCAAAAACGACTTGGTTTTAATTTTGACCTATACGTGCTATAAATATAAATAGAGGAGTTTACGTTGATTGCAAGTTTGCTTTTAATATCGTTTCCTCTCGCTTTTCTCAAACCAAACCTATAGCATGGCGTAATGCCAACACCGAACCCAGGTGTATACCTTCGTGGAAATTATTATACGCAATAGCTTCATCTACGTTAGTCAGCGTACTATCCATTGATGTCGTGATGCTGTTGTAGGTTTTAAAAACTCCGGCTTCATAATCCTTTTTGGTTTGATCCAGAGTAGTAAAAAGCAACTCCTTGATTTCATCAACTTCGGCTTGTGTGACATCTCCTTCAGGCTTTGTGCCTTTTCTATATTTGGCTATGATTTCATCTGAAACCAAAGCCGGAACATCTGAAAATTTATAAACCAGAATTTGCTGTGTAGCCACCAGATGTGCGATATTCCAGAAGATGTTATTGTTATAACCTTGCGGTATTTTGTTTAGATCTTCTACGGAAAATGTTTCCAGGTAATTTTTTAAAATAACTCTGGTTTTGTACGTGTTTTTAAGTGTAAAATCGAGAATAGGATTCATAGGTTCAATTTGGAGTAACCAGTCTCGTGGCAAGCCTACGAGGCAGGTGTTGGAAACAATTTTTTCATTTTAAGAAAAGCCATGTGCATTATACCCTTGGCGGTGCCAATAAAAGTACCGTTTTAGCTTAAAATATAATTACTTTGCAGGGCATTAATTAATAAAACAATCCGTTTTGAAAAAAATATATTACCTCTCGACCTGCGATACGTGCACCCGTATTATGAATGAAATTGAATTGCCTCAGGCATTTATAAAGCAGGACATCAAAACAGACCCGCCTACCGAAGAGCAACTTGATGAACTCTACAACCTTAGCGGGAGCTACGAAGAGCTTTTTAACAAACGTGCACGCCTGTATCGAGAGCGTGGCCTCAACAATGAAAAGCTTGATGAAGAAAAGTATGCCGAATTGATTTTAGAACATTACACTTTTTTAAAACGCCCTGTGATTGTAAACAACGATCAGATCTTTATTGGCAATAGTAAAAAAACGGTAGCAGCTGCGAAAGAAGCTATTCACAACTAAGCTTTTTTATGAGCAAACGCACGCTGGCGCTCATCGCAGCAACCCTGGCCGGAACAATCTACGGTATTAACCATACGCTGGCTAAAGGCGTTATGCCTCAATTTATTAGTCCGTTTGGGTTTATCTTACTCCGGGTTCTGGGAGCTTCGGTACTGTTCTGGATCGTAAGTCTGTTTACCAAATCTGAAAAGATTGACCGCAAGGATTATTGGCGCCTGCTGGGCTGTGCCTTTTTTGGAATGTTTATCAATATGCTGGCCTTTTTTACCGGTTTACAATTATCTACTCCGGTAAACAGTTCGGTGATTATTACCCTAAGCCCCGTAATTTTATTGGTGCTTTCGGCCCTGTTTTTAAAAGAAAAAATTTCAGCTTTAAAAATTCTGGGAATTGCAATTGGTATGCTGGGAGCTTTGGTTCTGGTACTTTTTGGCGCCTCGACTCAACAGAACGCGCCTAATATTCCGTTAGGGAATATTATGTTTTTGATAAACAGTTCGGCTTATGCGGTATATCTGGTTTTGATAAAACCGCTTACCAAAAAGTACAACGTCGTCACGATGATGAAATGGCTTTTTCTTACCGGTGTGTTTTTAAACCTTCCGTTTACCTATGGTGATTTTGCTGCAGTAGACTGGTTAAATCTGCCGGCCTGGGCAATCTGGGTAATGGTTTTTGTGGTGGTGGGGACTACTTTTTCGACTTATTTTCTCAACCTCTACGCCCTGAGAACGCTTAAAGCTTCTACCGTAGGAGCGTTTATTTATTTGCAGCCACTTATTGCAGTGCTTTTTGCCGTACTTACCGGTGCAGACCGAATCACACCGGTACGTTTGATTGCGGGATTAATGATTTTTACAGGCGTTTACATGTCAACCCGCACCAAAAAAACAGCTCAAACTAGCTAAGATCCTGAGGTTTTTTACCGTATTTGCGGGTATCTTCTTTGGTCAGGGTTCTAAAATCTTCGGTATGTTCTAACGAAGATAGATTTTTGAACAACTCTTCGGGAAGTGCGGTGAGCTTGCGTTCTTTAAGATCTATCCAGGCGCCCATCATTTCGCAACTTGCAAAATTTCGACCTTTATCATCGTAGAAGTTATGTACAAACTCAAAATACATGCCGTCTTCGGCCAGACCTTTTAACTGCAAGGATACTTTTACGGGCTTACCCGCAAAGACTTCTTTGAAATAATACATATGCTCATAAAAAACCACGGGACCAATGTTGTGTTTGGCCATTTCATGCTGTCCAAAACCGTTTTCCATCAAAAAAGCCATACGCGTATGACTCATAAAATTGATGTAAGCACTATTGGCCAGGTGGCGGTTGGCATCAATGTCACTCCAGCGTATTTCAAATTCTTTGGTATACATAAATTCAATTTAGACTGCAAAATTACACAATATATTGTGCGCGCATAAGACTTTAAAATAACCTTAATACTATCACAAGATCTTAGTATTCCAAAGTATCTTTGGCAGTAAAGCAAAACAGGTATGTTAATCAAAAGAAATATTAGTTGGAAACTCATCTTACGATATACCTGGAAAAACTTGCTGTTTTTTCTCATCTACTCGCTGTTTATATTTTACCTCTATCACGATCTGGGTTGGGAATTTATAGATATTCCGTTTGAGCCGCTCACGGTGATTGGCATCGCTGTTTCTTTTTATTTGGGTTTTAAAAACAGTCAGAGTTATGATCGTTTTTGGGAAGGTCGCAAAATCTGGGGAATGATTGTTAACTGGAGTCGCACCTGGGGTGTACGCGTTATAAGCCTTATCCACATTGAGGATGAGGAGGCAGCAAAAGAAATAAAACGTGACCTGATTTACAGACACATTGCCTGGATTAACGCATTGCGTGTGCAACTGCGACAGCCGCGTAGCTGGAGTCTGCAGGAAGGAGCTTTGGTAGAACGTTTATTTGACCGTCACGCAGAGCGGAATATTGAAAGCAATCAAGCATATCAATTTTTGAGTCAGGACGAATATGAAGAAATTAAAGAACGGAAAAATCCGGCAACCCATTTTATAAAAAATCAGGCATTGATTATTCAGCGATTGCGCAGGGATAATCTCATAGATGGGTTTCAGGAAATGCAACTGCAGGAAGCCCTGGCTAAATTTTACGACTTTCAAGGTATGTGCGAGCGCATCAAAAACACTCCTTTTCCCAGACAATACGGTTATTTTTCAAAGATTTTCACCTGGCTCTTTTCGTTACTGCTTCCGCTGGGGTTGCTTAACATATTTGAGAATCATGTGACAGACACCTTGCACCCGTCTCAGCAAATAGCGATTCTGTTTTTACAGATGATTCCATTCACAATAATTATTATGTGGATTTTTACCACGATGGAATATATAGGTGATGCCAGTGAAGATCCTTTTGAGGGTAAAGCCAATGACGTCCCTATGACTGCCTTATGCCGTACCATTGAGATCGATCTTCGCGATATGCTTGATGAAACTGATCTACCCAAAAAAATAGAACCCAAAGGAGAAATTCTTTATTAATGCCTGTTATTCAAGACTCATACACGCCTCCCCCGATTTTTAAAAACAATCATTTCAATACTATTTACGCTGCAAAGATCAGAACCGTAACCGGTCTTCGTTACGAGCGGGAACGCATAAACCTGCAAGACGGAGACTTTCTCGACATTGACTGGAGTTTTTCGCAAAGCGAAAAAAAATCAACTCAAGTCGTTTTGCTTTTTCACGGACTCGAGGGACACGCCAAAAGACCCTATATGGCGGGCACAACCAAGATTCTTAATGCAAACGGATTTGATTGTGCAGCGGTTAACCTTAGAGGATGCAGCGGTGAGACTAACTTAAAGTTACGCTCTTATCACTCGGGCGCTACAGAGGATGTGAGTGATGTAGTAGACTTTATAACCCACAAAAAAACTTACGATCAACTCTTTTTATGTGGTTTTAGTCTGGGCGGAAATCTGGTGCTGAAATATCTGGGTGAAAATCGAAAACGGCCCGATAGCATTAAAGCAGGAGTGGCCGTCTCAACCCCTGTAGATTTATACGATTCGCTCGAAGCGCTTCAGCAAAAACAAAACTGGGTGTATCGCTGGTCATTTTTAAAAGGTCTTCGCGGTAAATACAAACAGAAAATGGAGCAATATCCTGAAAATCTTTCGGCAGCAGATTATAAAAAAATCAGGTCGCTGCGCTTGTTTGACGAACTTTACACTGCCCCTGCGAATGGTTTTAAAGATGCTTTAGATTACTATAAAAAAAGCAGCAGCAAGCTTGTGCTTACCCATATCGATATACCTGCTCTAATTCTTAACGCTCAGGATGATTCGTTTTTAAATGCAAAATGCTATCCTGTTAAAGAAGCCGGGCAAAATTCAAATCTCTTTCTTGAAATGCCCAAAAGGGGTGGCCATGTAGGTTTTATGACGCTCGGCACGCATACTTACTGTGAAAAACGCACACTCGATTTTATTCAGAGCTATACATAATATTGTACTGCGGTAAAATCTTATGTATATTAGTCGTTCAATTAAATTTTATAAAATGAAACTATTAAAAATAACCCTAGTATTTCTTTTTGCCGTGACCCTAACTGCCTGCGGTGACGATAAAAAGAAAGATGAAAAAGAAAGCGTTACAATTGGAGCTAAAAGCTCGGATACCAGCAAAAAATCTGATGAAAATGTGACCGAAGTAGTCCTGCTTGCAGATGATATGATGAAATTCAACAAAAACGAAATCAAAGTTCCTGCTGGTAAAAAAGTAAAACTTACACTTAGACACGTTGGTAAACAAGCTGTTGAAGTAATGGGTCATAATTTTGTATTGCTTACTCAGGGAACCGAGATTCCTGCTTTTGGAGCTAAAGCTTCTGCAGCACGTGACAATGGCTATATCCCTGCAGATACAGACGCTGTGATTGTACATACCAAAATGCTGGGCGGTGGCCAGTCTGACACTATTGAGTTTGACCCACCTGCTCCCGGAACCTACGATTTCATTTGTAGTTTTCCCGGTCACTATAGTGTTATGAAAGGTAAATTTATTGTAGAGTAATTTTTCGATCTACTCCTAACACACATTAAGGCCCAAAAATTATCTTTACCGATTAATTTTTGGGCTTTTTTGGCTTTAAAAATAAACCCATGAAAACCCATTACCCTAAAATTCTCGCTCTCTTAGTGATCCTATCCCTATTCTCGTGTAAAGAAGAAAACAAGTCTGAAACCCTTGATCAACAGACTTTTGATTTTCCCCAGAAAAATGAAAACCCCATTGACCGCTATGGCGATCTGCTGGTTGATGTGCAAATGCAAAGTGTTTTTGAAGACGGAAAGACCTTTGTAGATTGCGAGCCCCTGTTTCCTGCAGATACCATTTTGGCACGCTATCACGAGGCTTCAAGTGAAGAGGACTTTGACCTGAAGGCTTTTGTACTTCAAAATTTTAATCTCCCCGAATCGCCTACAGCGAGCTTCACCTCAGACACCACGCGCACCACTGCAGAACACATTAAAGCGCTTTGGCCGTATTTAAAACGAGATGCTGATGCTGAGGAAAACGGATCACGTATTTCGTTGCCCAATCCCTACATCGTACCCGGAGGTCGTTTTAGAGAAGTGTACTACTGGGATTCGTTCTTTATTATGCTGGGGCTGAAGGAATCTGGAGAAATCAAACTCATTGAGAATATTCTGGACAACTTTGCCTATCAAATTAATACTATTGGTTTTATTCCTAACGGAAACCGCACCTACTACCTCAACCGCTCTCAACCTCCTTTTTTTGCTGAAATGGTGCGCCTATATGCATCCACAGGAACTGAAAAAGATATTTATTTGAAGTACCTGGAGCCTCTTGAAAAAGAATATGCTTTCTGGATGAAGGGCGCTGAAAATTTAACCGAAGGCGAAGCAGCTGAACGTGTGGTTAAAATGCCAAATGGTTCTGTTTTAAATCGGTTTTACAGCAATCGCGCTGAGCCTCGTGCCGAAAGTTACCGGGAAGACATTTTAACTGCTGAAGAAGCGACCGGTAAATCTGCTGAAGAGGTTTACCTTAACATCACTGCTGCCTGTGAAAGCGGGTGGGATTTTAGCAGCAGATGGTTTGCTAATCCCGATGATTTGGCGACAATTCAAACCACTGAAATCATTCCGGTAGACTTGAATGCACTGCTCTATAATATGCAAGAAATTCTTGCTGTTGCACGACGTTTTAACGGAGATCATGAGGGAGCTCAAAAGATGGTAGAAGCTGCCTCTGCGCGTAAGGATGCTATGGATGCCTATTTATGGAGTTCAGATCAAAAGACCTACACCGATTATAATTTTAAGAACCAATCTCCATCTGAAACCTTGTCGCTAGCCATGGTATATCCACTTTATTTTCAAGCTGCGTCACCAGCTCAGGCTGAGCAGGTAGCTAAAGTTTTGGAGCGCGACTTTTTAAAACCCGGTGGTTTGGTTACCACGCTTAACACTAACGGGCAACAATGGGACAGTCCTAACGGGTGGCCTCCACATCAATGGATGGCCGTTCGTGGCCTTCAAACTTATGGCCTTGGTGATATTGCTGGTCAAATAAGTAACCGCTGGATAAAACTGAATGAGCGCGTGTACAAACGCACCGGCAAAATGCTCGAAAAATATAATGTTATAGATACCACATTAACCGCCGGAGGTGGCGAATACCCCAACCAGGACGGATTTGGCTGGACAAACGGAGTCTATCTCGATCTGAAAAAAGACTCCAAATAAGAGCGCACAAAAAAGGCTGATTTATGATAAATCAGCCTTTAATTTTTGAGGTGTCAATTAAAAATTATCACAGGTCACGTACGCATCTATAACCGCCTGTTCTCCTGCTGCACCGGGCATTGAGTTGCCGTGTTCCATTCCCACAATTCCTGTAAAGCCTTTATCGTGCAGGTGTTTGAATACATTCAGATAATTAATCTCACCGGTTGTAGGTTCCTTTCTTCCGGGATTATCCCCAACCTGAAAATATCCGATTTCATCCCAGCACGCATCAATATTAGGTATTAGATTCCCTTCCTGAATTTGCTGATGATAGATATCAAACAAGATTTTACAGGCCGGGCTATCAACCGCTTTACAAATCATATACGCTTGCGGACTTTCCTTTAAAAACAAACCGGGGTGATTGAAAAAATTAAGCGGCTCAAGCACCATAGTTAGGTTTTCCTTTTCAAGAATAGCAGAAGCCTGCTTCAAACTTTCAATCACATTTGCAGTTTGGTAATTCACCTCAAGTCTTTGATCAACATAACCGGGAACCACAGTCATCCATTTGGCATTTACACGTTTAGCTACTTCTACAGATTGTTTAATATCTTCTAGGAATTCAGTGCGCTTATCAGCATTTCCGCTGGTCAGGTTACCTTCGGTCCAATAGATTTTATGGGCTACAAAAACACCCATTTGTAAACCGCGCTTTTGCATCGTATCTGCCATTTTTTGCTGCAACTCAACGGGGCGGTTACGCATCTCGTTATCTTCAAAAGCCGTAAAACCCTGATCGGCCATAAAATTGAGCTGAGCTATAGGATCATCGCCTGCCATGTTTTTAAACATTCCTAAATGCGGGGCGTAATTGAGATTAAACTGATGTAAAGGCTCAGGATTACCCGCTTTGGCAGCATCTAAGGCAAACAAGCCTGTTCCGCCTAAAGCGAAAAAAGAGCCACTTAAGGCTCCTTTTTGTATAAATGATCTTCGTTTCATTATAAAGACATGGTTTTACCGCCTCCGGCTTCTTCAAGAGGTAAGCAGCCTTGATACACTCCAGGAATTGGATCGTACCATAGCACATTTTCGCCCACTTCCTCACTGTTTTTCCAAGCCCATATTCCTAAATCACGTACTGCTGAGAGATAGGCATAAGAACCTGCATGAGCATCAAATTCAACCTCTGGAGCTTCAGGATCCTGAGTCGCCGAGATGACTTTTACGTAAGCATCACGGGTTTCTTTATCAGCACCTAAATACTTGGCAACTACCTTTTCAAAATCTTCATGTTCACCATCCTTTAGATCTTTGTCTAAATTTTCTTTAAAACTTAAAGCGAAAGCATTTGCACCGGCTTCAAATTCTTTTTTTTGACCCTCTTCAGCAACTTCATCCATATACGCATCAATAAACTGAGCTATATTCAAATCGGAAGCTCCGGGAGTATCTGTTTTTGGCAAAATTACATCCAGAATATGGGTTAGTGCCATACCGTTTGTCACATTCAGAAAAACGGGTTGCCATTCATTCTTTGGTTCGCTTTTACAACTCTGTAATAAGTTGAAAGCTGCAGGGGCCACCATAACATAACCCGCTCCCAGACCAATATTTTTTAAGACTTGTCTTCTATTCATAATTATGCAAATTTACCGTTCTTAAGTTGTTCTGCAGCATGCTTGGCAGCACGGGCAGTAAAAGCCATATAAGTAAGCGATGGGTTCACGCAACTTGCGGAAGTCATAAATGCACCATCTGTTACATATACATTAGGCACTGTATGCACCTGATTGTTTCCGTTAAGTACCGAAGTCTTAGGATCTCTTCCCATACGGGCAGTACCCATCTCGTGAATACCCAAACCTGGCGCACCGGGACTGTCGTAGGTTTGTACGTTTTTATAACCAGCTTTGGTTAGCATTTCTGCCGCCTGAGCTTTCATATCTTTTCGCATCTCCCACTCGTTTTCTTTCCATTCTGCATCAAAAGTTATTGTAGGCAGACCCCAATTATCAAGTTTATCGTAGTCCAGAGTCATTTTGTTCTCGTGATACGGTAGGCACTCACCAAAGGCTGTCATCCCGATGGTCCATTTTCCGGGTTTTGAAATCGCCTTCTTTAGATCTGCCCCATAAGACATTTCTGAGATGGCTTCACTCCAATCCCCACGACTCGCACCACCCTGATAGCCATAACCTCTCTTAAAATTAGGTTGATCAGTATCGCCGCCCAGATTTCTGAATCTCGGAATATATAAACCGTTTGCGCGTCTACCTTTATAATACTTATCGTCAAATCCTTCAACCTCAGCAGAAGCTCCTACTCTAAAGTGATGGTCCATAATATTGTGACCCAATTCACCACTGTCATTTCCTAAACCATTAGGGAAACGATCAGATTTAGATTGCATCAGAATAGAAGCGGAAGCAATTGCTGAAGCACATAAGAAAATTACTTTAGCATTAAAGGTCATTTCTTCTTTGGTTTCGGCATCAATTACTTTTACTCCGGTTGCAAGCTTGGTAGCATCATCGTAAATAACCTCGCTTACAATACTAAACGGTCTCAAGGTCATATTTCCGGTACGCTCGGCAGCAGGCAAGGTAGAAGAGTTACTGCTGAAATAAGCCCCAAACGGACAACCACGCATACAACGGTTACGATACTGGCAGGCAGAACGGCCTTCATAGGTTTTTTCTGTAGATGTAATATGAGCAGTACGACCTATGGTAAGCAAGCGGTCTTTATAATTTTGCGCCATGTTTTTCTTAAGGTTCTCCTCTACACAATTCAGCTCCATAGGAGGCCCAAATTTACCATCAGGTAATTGCGGAAGACCCAGGCTTTCACCACTTACGCCAATGTATTCTTCAACCTTGTCATACCAGGGCTCGATATCAGCATAACGCACAGGCCAATCAACGGCAACACCTTCTTTCTTATTGGCTTCAAAATCTATATCGCTGAGACGGTAACTCTGACGCCCCCACATAATAGAACGCCCTCCCACGTGATAACCACGCATCCAGTCAAAACGCTTGGTTTCATTATAAGGATGTTCTAAATCATTAACGAAAAAATGGCTGTGTGCACGGTCAACAGTATAACCGGTACGAGCCTGTTTAAACTGCTTGGCTTTTTCTTCTTCTGTAGGCCGGCCTTTAAACTTAAAATCCCAGGGATCCATGTTCATTGTAGGATAATCTTCAATATGCTTTACCATACGGCCCCGCTCAAGAACTAAGGTTTTAAGACCCTGTTCACATAATTCTTTGGCAGCCCAGCCACCACTAATTCCTGTACCCACCACGATGGCATCGTACATTTCTTCTGGTTTAATACTACTCACGCTTTATTTTGTTTTTGATAATATAATCTAGCCTATGCTATCAAATATATAAATTTTAAGTTATTTTTTGGTAAACCAAAAAAAGTATAATTTAGGGAACTAATAGGTTTTAGTTGCGCTTTTTGCAATTTTTGATCCTATTTTCAAACACCTAATTGACTAATCTAATGACTACTAAACTCTATACAGCCCTGCTTATTATTTTTATTTTGACAGGTTGTAAAAATGAAAAAAAAGAAGAAAATCAAGCTGAATCACCTACCGAAACTGCCCAATTTGAACCTTTCTTCGATATTTCTTTGGCGCAATGGTCGCTGCACCGGGCATTTCAAAATGGTAATTTGAGTCCTATGGACTTTGCGCAAAAGGCAAATGAAATGGGTTTTAATGGCATCGAATACGTAAGCCAACTTTACAGACCTGAAATGGAAAAATACGAGAGTGCTGAAATCGCACTCGATTCTATTCTACCCAAACTAAAGGCCAGCAGTAAGCAATACGGAGTACAGAATGTTTTGATTATGATTGATGGAGAAGGCAATCTGGCTTCAGCAGATGAGGAAGAGCGCAATACCGCAGTCGAAAATCATAAAAAATGGGTGGATGCTGCAGCTTATCTGGGCTGTCACGCTATTCGTGTAAATTTAATTGGCCCTAAAGACAAGGAAAATTTTAAACAAAGTGCCATTGCCGGCCTCGGCAAACTGGCCGAATATGGAGCTTCCAAAAATATTGAAGTAACTGTTGAAAACCACGGCGGCTACTCCTCTGACGCAGCATTCCTAATGGAAATTATCAATGCTATTAATAAACCCAATTGCGGTACTCTACCCGATTTTGGCAACTTTTGCATGGAACGCGAAAATGGCGAAATGTGGGGTGCTGACTGCATTAAAGAGTATCCGCGTTATCAGGGCATTGAAGAACTCATGCCCAAAGCGCTTGCGGTAAGCGCCAAAACGTACAACTTTAATGAAGAAGGTCAGGAAACATCAATGGATTATTCTAAAATCCTTAAAATCGTCAAAGATGCCGGCTATACTGGTTTTATAGGTATCGAATATGAAGGAGAAGACCTCAGTGAAGAGGAAGGCATAAAACTCACAAAAGAATTACTAATTAAATCTGCTCAAAATCTTAACTAATTATTTATGAAACCATACGTTCGATTTCAATTATCACTCATGATGTTCCTGGAGTTTTTTATCTGGGGGGGCTGGTTTGTGACATTAGGAACCTTTTTAGGAAATAATCTGGAAGCTACCGGCGCACAAAGTGCGATGGCCTTTTCCACACAGTCCTGGGGAGCTATCATCGCTCCTTTTATTATAGGTCTTATTGCCGATAAATTTTTTAATGCAGAGCGCATCTTAGGTGTTTTGCATCTGGCCGGAGCTTTTTTGATGTATCAAATGAGTCAAACCACAGACTTCGCAGCATTTTATCCTTATGTTTTAGGATATATGATTGCCTATATGCCAACCTTAGCTTTGGTAAACTCCGTAGCATTCAGACAGATGAAAAATCCTTCTAAAGACTTTGGGTGGATTCGAGTTTTTGGTACCATCGGCTGGATTGTAGCCGGGTTTTTAATCAGTCTTTTGGGCTGGGATTCTCAAACGGGTATTGAGGAAGGTTTACTAAACAATACGTTTACGATGACTGCAATTGCTTCAGCAATTCTTGGGGTTTTCAGCTTTCTGCTACCTAAAACCCCGCCGGTAAAATCAGATAAAGAGCAATCTCTTCTTGAGAAAACAGGACTCAGTTCGATCACTATGCTGAAAAACAAGAACTTTTTGATCTTCTTTATTTCTTCAATATTGATCTGTATTCCATTGGCTTTTTATTATCAAAATACCAATCCATTTTTAACTGAATTGAAAATGGAAAATCCGACTCTCAAGCAGTCCATAGGTCAAATTTCTGAAGTCCTGTTTATGTTGCTTTTACCTGTGTTTCTATTGCGCTTCGGCATCAAGAAAACTTTACTTTTTGGTATGATCGCCTGGGTGCTTCGCTATTTGCTTTTCGCATTTGGTAACGCAGACGAGCTGTCGTTTATGCTAATTATTGGTATCGCATTACACGGTATTTGTTATGACTTCTTTTTCGTTTCGGGTCAAATTTACACCGATTCGAAAGCCGGATCAGATAACAAGAGTGCGGCACAGGGCTTAATTACCCTGGCAACCTATGGTGTGGGAATGTTGATCGGTTTCTGGGTTGCAGGCCAGATTACAGATACGTATCTTATTGGCGAGTTGCATGACTGGAGAACGATCTGGGTCTATCCCGCAGGCTTTGCCGCGCTGGTATTCCTGTTTTTCCTGATTGCATTTAAAAATGAAAAAATAGAATATAAAGGAGAAAAAGTATAAATCACATAAAGGCACTTAAACACTAACACTAAGTGCCTTTTTAATTTCTCTGACCAAAAATCAACTACAATGAAAAAATTAAAAATGGGAATGGTAGGCGGCGGTAAAGGCTCGTTTATTGGCGATGTACACCGTAGAGCTTCCCGTATAGACGGAATGGTTGACCTGGTGTGTGGCGCATTTAGCAGCAACCCGCAACGCAGCCTGGAGTCTGCCGAAGAACTTGGGGTGGCTCCCGATCGAGCTTACAAGAGTTTTGAGGAGATGATCAAAAAAGAAAAAGAATTACCCGAGGGTGAGCGTATGGATTTTGTCTCGATCGTAACGCCAAACCATATGCACTTTCCACCGGCAAAACTGGCGCTTGAAAACGGGTTTCATGTGATTTGTGATAAACCGGTAACCCTAACGCTAGATGAAGCCTTTGAGTTAGAAAAGGCAGTTAAAGAAAGTGGAAAGGTTTTCGCCTTAACCCACAATTATACCGGTTATCCGATGGTTAAACAGGCCCGTTTGATGATTCAGAATGGGGAGTTGGGCGAAATACGTAAAGTTGTGGTTCAGTATCTGCAAGGATGGCTATCTACTGCTGTAGAAGAAACCGAAAACAAACAGGCTTCCTGGCGGGTTGATCCTAAAAAATCTGGAATTGGTGGTGCTCTGGGCGACATTGGTACTCATGCTGAAAACCTAACGGAATACATCACCGGTAAAAAAATTGAGAAAGTCGCTGCAGATCTCAGCAGCTTCGGTGCCGGACGTGTGCTGGATGATGACGGCAATATCTTATTGCGTCTTGAAGGCGATACCAAAGGCTGTATGACGATTTCACAAATCGCCACCGGAGAAGAAAACAATCTGGGCATACGGGTCTATGGTACTAAAGGAAGCGTCGCCTGGTATCAGGAAAACCCTAACGAACTAACCGCATACTGGCTTGATAAACCCAAGCAGATTTATACGCCGGGTGGTAACGGTACTTACGAAGAATCCACTGAATACACGCGTGTACCTCCCGGGCATCCGGAAGGCTACCTTGAGGGTTTTGCGACCATTTACAGAAGTTTCGTAAAAGAAGTCCATTCAGTAATGGACGGAAACTCAATTTCTGAACGACCTGATTTCCCAACCATTCATGATGGTCTTAGAGGAATGCAATTTATTTATGCTTCGGTTGCCTCAAATGACAACAACGCATCCTGGGTAAGTCTCAAGGGAAACTAAGACAAACCATAATTTAACAAACCAAAAACTATGAATACCATAAAAGGACCAGCCGTATTTCTGGCTCAGTTCATGGACGATAAAGAACCTTTTAATTCGCTTGACGGCTTATGCAAATGGGCTAGTGATTTGGGATATAAGGGCATACAAATCCCCACCTGGGAAAGTCGGCTCATAGACCTTAAAAAAGCGGCAGAAAGCAAGACCTATTGCGATGAACTCAAAGGCAAAGTACAAAGCTATGACCTAGAGATCACTGAGCTTTGTACCCACCTGCAAGGTCAACTCGTAGCCGTGCACCCTGCTTACGACGAGATGTTTGACAACTTTGCTCCTGATGGATATAAAAACAATCCTAAAAAACGTCAGGAATGGGCAGTAGATCAGCTTATAAGTGCAGCTAAAGCCAGCAGAAATCTGGGCATCGATGTACACGGTACTTTTAGCGGAGCCTTACTCTGGCACACCTGGCATCCCTGGCCGCAACGTCCACCGGGTCTTGTAGAACTAGGCTTTAAAGAACTGGCCAACCGCTGGAAACCTATACTTGATGCTTTTGATGAGCAGGGAGTTGATGTGTGTTATGAGGTGCATCCTGGGGAGGATATTCACGATGGGGTGACTTTTGAGCGTTTCCGAGAGGCGACAGGCAACCACAAAAGGGCAAATATTCTGTATGATCCCAGTCACTTTGTTTTACAACAACTGGACTACATAGAATACATTGATAATTACCACGAGTTTATCAAAATGTTTCACGTAAAAGATTCAGAATTTAATCCTACCGGAAAAAAAGGAGCTTTTGGAGGCTATGGAGACTGGATCGACCGAGCAGGTCGCTATCGCTCACCGGGTGATGGCCAGATTGATTTTAAAACCATTTTCACCAAACTCACCGAGTATGGTTGTGACGTGTGGGCTGTGATGGAATGGGAATGTTGCATCAAATCCCCCGAGCAGGGCGCTAGAGAAGGCGCTCCCTTTATCGCAAGTCATATAATTGAAGCGACCCAAAAGAAATTTGATGATTTTGCAGGTGCGAAAACCGATGAAGCTAAACTTAAACGCATACTAGGCATAAACTAAAAAACCATGAAAAAAATCATTTACCTCTCTGCATTTGCGCTACTCGCATTTACCTCCTGTAAGGAAAAAGCAGAAAAAACCGAAGAAGTAGCTATTGAAGAAGTAGAACTTTCTGAGCCTGAAAACGAATGGATCACCCTTTTTGACGGGAGCAATCTCGATAGCTGGCACGCTTATAATGGCGAAGCTCCCACACAGTGGAAAATAGAAGGGGAAAATCTGGTTTTTACTCCGGCTGAAAATCGCCGAGGAAGCGAGAACCTCATTACCAACGAGACCTTTGAAAATTTTAAACTAAGTTTCGACTGGAAAATCTCAGAAGGTGGAAACAGTGGCGTAATGTGGGCTGTTCAGGAGCGCGATTCCTTAAGCGAGCCTTATTTAACAGGTCCCGAAATTCAGATTCTGGATGATGAGCGCCACCCAGATGCTAAAGCGGGCACCACCCACAGGGCAGGCGCACTTTATGACATGATTGCTGCACCTGCAGGCGTTGTAAAACCTGCCGGTGAATGGAATAGCTATCTCATCACCATTGACTATGCTAACAATAAAGGCACCGTGGTTCTCAATGGTACCGAGGTAGTAAGCTTTCCGGTAGAAGGAGAAGAATGGGATGCTATGGTAGCCAAATCAAAATTTGCTGACTGGCCTCTTTTCGGAAAATCAAAAACCGGCCATATCGCTCTGCAAGATCACGGCAATACGGTTTCCTTCCGGGATATTAAAATCAAAAAACTTTAAGCATGAATACCAAATTTATCCTTCCGCTGTTGGCTTCGGGCTTGATTCTTTCGTGTAATACTTCCACAGAAAAAAACGCCGAAGAGACAGTGCCTGCAACAGATACTACGGCCGTAGTTGAAGAAGCTCCCATTACAGACCCTGAAGCTACCGAAGTATGGGAACCAGAACCCGAAGTGGTCACATTTAATGAGAATGGTGTTCCATCTGATGCAATCGTTTTATTTAATGGTGAAAATCTGGATGCCTGGGAAAGCACTAAAGATTCAATCGTAAATGCGCCCTGGCCGATAAACAGTGATGGCTCTGTGACCGTTGCTGGTGGTACCGGAGATATTCAGACCAAAGAAAGTTTTGGTGATATCCAGTTGCATTTAGAATGGCGTGCCCCACAAGTAGTTGAAGGTGAAGGCCAGGGGCGTGGTAATAGCGGTATATTTCTTCAAAACCGCTACGAAGTGCAGATCTTAGATAGTTACGATAACCGTACCTATTCTAACGGTCAGGCCACAGCAATATATAAGCAGAGTATTCCGCTGGTAAATGCAACAAAGGCACCCAGCGAATGGCAGGTTTATGACATTATTTACCACCAGCCCAAATTTGATGCTGACGGAAACAAAACAAAATCTGCAACTGTAACTATTTTGCATAACGGCGTTTTGGTTCAGGATCATATAGAAATACAAGGCACAACCGAATATATTGGAAAACCTAAAAATGAGGCGCACGGCGAGGCTCCTTTAAAACTACAGGATCACGGAAATCCTGTGAGTTATCGCAATATCTGGGTGCGTAAGCTGTAAAAAAATAAGTTATTTAGAAAAAACCCCTATACGTCAACGTATGGGGGTTTTCTTATTTAAGCCTATTCTTATCTTATGGAGCTTGAGCAAGAAGTAGCAACCTGCCTACTAAAGGAGCTAAACGAGCAGGCGGATTCCCACGATCAAATGAAGCACTTCTGCTGTAAGTATCACCAACCACAAGAACTTTGACTGGCACCCCTGCATCACGGTCTGCAGACTCTGAAGGATTCTCGATATCATCTGCTGTAGTTGCGACAAAAGTCTGTGCGAGACGGTTAAGTTCATTCACCTGCGATGCAGTAAGTTCTTTTGTTATCCTGTCGCTTCCGTCTCGCGCGTATTCAGAGATCAGAGTATTACCTTCCACTCGCACATGATGGTAAACCCCGCGAGAAGCAGCCTCATAATCTATGCTGCTGAAATTAAATTGCTCCTCACAACCATTGGCAGCAAAGAATACCATAAAAAATCCGAGTATATAATTCATAAAATTCATTTTAGTATTAAAATACAAAAAGGTGCCCTTATTGAGCACCTTTTCAAACTGTTTTAAGAGCCTTTATAAGCTTAATTCAAAAATGCAGAACGTGGACCGCCGCTTGCAAAAATAGCACGCATACGTGCTTTTTGACCTTCAGAGAACATATACATACATGCATCGTTTACATAATCCATGTAGTTCATAGTCATATCAGTCGACTTGCAATTTACAGTTGGGTATGATGGGCAACCGTAGTTAGGGCCATCAGAAGAAGGAGTATCAGCAACAAAATCATCCTGTCTACAACGACCATCCCCCCAGATGTGACGTAGGTTAAGGTAATGTCCTACTTCGTGAGTTGTTGTACGTCCTTCATCAAAAGGAGCAGCAACATAGCCTGTATTACCAAAAAACTCTGGTCCAACTACAACACCATCAGTAGATGCAGATCCACCTGGGAATTGAGCATAGCCCAATATTCCACCACCTATATTACACACCCAAATGTTAAGGTGCGTTGAAGGACTAACCACATCAGAACCGCCATTTGAAGAAAACTTCATTTCATCGCGCGTACCCCAGGAAGTGCGGCTAGAAGGCACACGAATGGTTTGGCTTAATGTAAAATTAATGTCAGAGTCTGCTACAAAGCCTGCAAATTCAGAAGGCACCTGGCTTACGTCAGAATTTGTAGCATTAAAGTCATCATTAAGTACCGCAATTTGAGACGCGATTTGTGCATCGCTGATGTTCTCATTATCATTGCTGTAAATTACGTGTACAACTACCGGAATGTTAATTACACCAAGACCATCATCAACAGGAGGAGTTGTTCCACCGCCACCGCCACCGCCACCGGATCCTGGTTTTCCTTTTCCGTTGCTAGATTTGGCTGCAATAAATGCACGTGATTTCTTTTCTATACCAAACATCTTATCATACAACTTATCATCTTCATTGAGTTGTCTGTTCAAGTTTGCCATAGTAAAACAAACTTTAGGATCTTTTCCTACACTTGATTTACCATTCGTAAAATCATCGGTATATAAATAAAAGTCGCTCATATCTACGGCAACTTCCTGATCTACACTTTTTTGGACTTCGTTATTCTCTTCAACGTTGTCTGTACACGAGAGCATGGCTACAAATGCTACTCCTAAAGCTAGTGCTGCTTTTTTCATAAAAAATTTGTTATTAGGGTTAATGTTGCGGTGAATTTATAAATACTTAACAATAATTAACCCTATTATTTAACATTTTTTAATTTTAAACTTAAAATTTTAACAATTGCGCTTCCTGTGTTTCAGGGTTTCTAAGCCCGCGTTGATTTGCTATATTTGCCGTCTAATGTAGCCTCATGATTAAATCAATGACCGGTTTTGGGAAATCTGTAACCCAATTACCTTCCAAAAAAATTACTATTGAGATTAAATCACTCAACAGTAAAAATCAGGATCTCAATGCGCGAATCCCATCCTTTTATCGGGAAAAGGAATTAGAGTTGCGTAATTTAATAGCCCAAAGACTGCAACGCGGTAAAATTGATTTCAGCCTTTACGTGGAACTGAATGGTGAGGAAACCTCTACCGCAATCAACGCAGATGTGGTTAAACAATACATCAAGCAATTGCGCGAAGTTACTCCCGATGCTGACGCGGTAGAGTTGTTGAAAATGGCAATACGACTTCCTGATGCGCTCAAGACCGAAAAAGATGAGATAGATGAAGCCGAATATCAGGCGATTTTAAAAGGTGTTGAAGAGGCACTTGAAAGCATTGATAAATATAGAGCTGATGAAGGCCAGGTTTTAAAAGAAGATTTTGAACTGCGCATCAGCAATATTTCTAAATACCTGGACGAAGTAAAAAAAATAGATCCTGAACGTATGGAAGGTGTGCGTGAGCGACTCAATAAGGCAGTTGCAGACCTTAAAACTACGGTTGATGAAAATCGTTTTGAACAGGAACTCACCTACTATCTTGAAAAGTATGACATCACCGAGGAAAAAGTACGCCTGCGTAATCACTTGGAGTATTTTTCAAAAACTCTCAATTCTTCTGATTCTAATGGAAAAAAGCTGGCTTTTATAAGTCAGGAAATGGGTCGCGAGATTAATACCATAGGCTCAAAGTCAAACTACGCGCCAATGCAACAGGTTGTAGTGCGGATGAAAGACGAACTCGAAAAGATAAAAGAACAACTCTTAAACGTACTGTAATGGAAGGTTCAGGCAAACTCATTGTTTTTTCTGCTCCCAGTGGAAGTGGTAAGACAACTATTGTGCGCTGGTTACTAGCTAAAGAAGAACTCAATCTTGAGTTTAGCATTTCGGCTGCTTCACGCGAACCCAGACCTAATGAGAAAGACGGTGTTGATTATTATTTCCTTTCGCTAAAAGAATTTAAAAGACGCATCAAAGCCGAAGAATTTCTGGAGTGGGAAGAAGTTTACCGCGATAATTTCTACGGAACCTTAAAAAGCGAGGTAGAACGTATCTGGAAACATGGTAAGCACGTAATATTTGATATTGACGTGGTAGGCGGTCTGGATATTAAAAAACTCTACCCGGAGCGTACGCTGGCAGTTTTTGTAAAACCTCCGAGTATTGAAGAATTAAAAATCAGACTCAAAAAACGCAAAACCGAAAGTGAAGATCGCATCAATATGCGCGTCGCAAAGGCAAGTATTGAGCTGGCAACGGCTCCCCAGTTTGATTACATCATAGAGAATAATGATCTGGATACTGCCCTTGAAGAAGCCTATGCCTTGGTACACAATTTCGTTAAAGAATAGCTATGAAAATAGGTCTGTACTTCGGCACATTTAACCCGGTGCATATAGGACACCTCATCATCGCAAACCATTTTGCCGAATACAGCGACCTCGATAAAATCTGGATGGTTATCACTCCCCACAATCCATTTAAGAAGAAAAAAACACTCCTCGATAACCATCATCGCTATCAGCTGGTACTTGAAGCTGTAGAAGATTATCCTAAAATTGAAGCCAGTACTGTTGAGTTTAATCTGCCGCAACCCAATTATACCACAAACACCTTAGCTCATTTGCAGGAAAAATATCCGGACTATGAGTTTAGCCTTATAATGGGCGAAGACAATCTGCGTACACTCCACAAATGGAAAAACTATGAAACCCTCTTAGAGCATCACGCTATTTATGTATATCCCCGTATAGCAGAACAAGCTAACCCAGATCGTCCTAAACTTTTAGAGCACCCCAGTATAAATATCATAGACGCCCCTGTAGTAGAAATCTCAGCCACCTTTATTCGTAAAGCAATAAAGGCCGGCAAAAACTGCCGACCTTTATTACCGCAACCGGTATGGCGCTATATTGACGAAATGAACTTTTACAGGTCTTAAACTTGCTCTAAACACCCTAGCAGAAAGGCGTGTACATACATAGCCCAGTTCTTTCCATCAAAAGATTCTCCTTCGGCCCAGGCTGTTTCTTTTCCTTTGGGCCCATCAACTACTGCGTGAGCTGCGAAACAAAACTCCCAACTGAATGAATCCTGATAAATCGTGTATTCAACGGTGTCGATGCCGGCTTCGTGTGATGCGGCATATTCAAATTTACCTACTTTAGGATTTCCTGTTTTAGTTACCGGGAAAGTAAGATTCTCACAATCGGGGCTTAGGCTTAGATGTGTCTCTCGCAAAGACCATCCGTTGATAGTGTGATAAGTTAATGTCCAGCTTCCATCCTCATTAACGTTTATAGTTACCTGGCCTACCACCTGATTTTGGCCGGCAATCAAATCTCTGGAAAAGCAAGCTTCTTCCTGTGAAACCGACGCTTTAAAGTCGGCGACCGTATAAGGAGCAACGATCGCATCATCTGGAGCATTAATAGCTTCTGTATCGTCTGAGCAGTTTAAAAATAATAGCGAAGTCAGGACTAATACTCCTGCTTTCGCAAATAGGGTTTTAATTTTCATAGCTTATTGGTTTTATACTTGTATTTACGAACTAGATCAAGATTCAGTTTTCTTAACAAATAGGAGTATTTTATAGCTTTCTGACTACAAATGTCTTATGCTGAAAGTTTAACATAAAAAAAACTCTGAGGAGCAAACCTTAGAGTTTTCAATATGATTTCATGCTTGTTAATCCAGCTTAGGAATGCGTAGCATCTGCCCCGGATAAATTTTATCTGGATCTTTAAGCATCGGTTTATTGGCTTCAAAAATCACCGGATACTTCATCGCATTCCCGTAAAATTTCTTAGCGATTTTACTTAATGTATCTCCAGATTCAACCGTGTGGAATTGTGCCTCTGGTTCTTTATGCTCCACGTCCAGGCGGTCGTCTACCTGAGCGATACCTTCAACGTTACCTACTACCAAAACCACTTTTTCTTTAGTGGTTTGATCTTTGGCTTTTCCGCTTACAACCACAGTTTCTCCGTTAATATCAACCTGAAGGTTTTCAACCTCAAGGCCTAAATCCTGAATGGTTTCCTTTAAAGAAGCTTCCGCTTTGCGATTTGCAGCTTCTGCGGCTGCCGCTGCTTCGGCTTTCTTCTCTGCAGCTTCTTCAGCTCTACTTTTACCTATGCCTATTTTGGCTCCGGCATTTTTAATAAATGAAAATAATCCCATAATTTTTAAATTCTTTCCGGTTTCCCGAGATTAGTTAGTCTAATTGAAATGGAAATTACAAAATCGATGCTTAAGACCCACCCAAGACTTCGGTAAAACTATGTGAATATTTGGCCTTTTGCCTAATGTTTAAACACTTTAAAAACATAAAATCGCCCTGCTACTTAACTAACAGGACGATTTCAACTAACTAACTAACCAAAAAATCTAACTATTTACTCTTTGCTTTTTGCAATTGCTTAATGCTTTGCTCAATCACACTTTGCTTTAACCTGCTTTTACCTTCTTCAGGAGTCTTATAGGTTATATAGCCTTTTCCTCTAAAGCGGTATTCACTTCCTGATGCGGGGTGATACAGCGAGATGGTGTTATCATCTATAATTGACAATTCAAAAAATTCATTTTCAAAATAATCATAATCCAACGTAAGAGTCTTCAGGTAGGCATTACCGGTGACATTTTGCACATCATAAATACCGGTATAATCCCAATACAGATTGTTTACCGAAGTACCTCTGGCATCTTGCGAACTCTGAAAGTTTCCGCCCCCATTTGCCGGGTAAAAGCTTAAAAAGTTTTCTGCATCAAATTCATTTGACAAGCCGCTTGCCGAAGTATATATTTTCTCCCAGGCTGCATATTCCTGCAAGAAGAAATGTATGTTGTCGTAAAATATACGGTCATAATCAAAGGTTGAACGCTGGTATCCTTTTAAGAAAAAAGACGTTTGCGTAGGTCTGTGATATAGTTCAATCGTATTTCTATTGACCGGGATTACTTCAAAGGAGTAAAACCCATCTATATCGTGACTAATATCCAGATCATAATCAAATATATCGTAGTAACCCACTTCAATACCATAACCCGCACCCTGATCACCTATCCCGGCGAGATTGTTATTTGCCCAGACATCACCACTTAAAAATGAAAGCGTAAATGCCTTTTCCATAAAAGGAATAGTCCCGTTGCCTTGTGTCTGGTTTATATCTACGTACCAAAGTTCATAGTCACTAAGTACTACAGATAAAGGTACTGCCGGTTCTACAATCTCATCCTCAATATAAACATCGGTTACACACGAAGTAAATACGCTAAGAAACAGAGCCAGGCCTCCAAGTAATTGTATTGCTTTCATAATTGTTCTTCTTTAAGTTACTACTTCTGAAATTGTACTTACGCTTAACGCGAAAGTCTTTCAGCTTAACTAATTCTTAGCCTTGACGTCTTGCCTGAATTGTATTAACAGATATTCAAAGGCTGTGCCAAAAAATTAAATCAATGTATTTCAAGATTTTAGGTCCGCTTTAAAATCTGTACATTTAAGGAGAAGAAACGCTTTGAAAATCGCAGATATAAAATTGATTTTAAGCAAGGTACTTCTGTAGTAACTGAACCTCTTTTGAGGTAAATCTTGACTCACTATGGCCTTAAAATTTGGTGTTATTGGGGGAGGTAGCTGGGCTACCGCCATTGTAAAAATGCTTTCTGAAAATCTTGAGGAAGTAGGCTGGTATATGCGCAGCGTTTATGCGCTGGAGCATCTTAAAAAAGAGCAACATAACCCCAATTACCTGAGTGCTGTAGAGTTTGACACTACCCGGCTTAAGCTGAGCAATGATATCAACGAAATCATCGATTATGCTGACTACCTGATTTTTGCAATACCCTCTGCCTTTGTTGGTAAGGAGCTTGAAAAAGTAAGCAGCAATTTTAAAAACAAAGTTGTGTTTTCAGCAATCAAGGGTATTGTACCTGAAACCGGTAAAATTGTTGGCGTACACTTTCACGACGCTTATGAGATTCCTTACGAAAATATAGGCGTTATCACCGGGCCCTGCCACGCTGAAGAAGTTGCGCTAGAGCGTCTCTCGTATTTAACGATTGCCTGTGCAGATGAGGAGCACGCAAAAATTATGGCCAAATATCTGGGCAGTGACTACATCAACACGACCATTACAGACGACACTATTGGTACCGAATATGCCGCAATGCTAAAAAACATTTACGCAATTGCTGCGGGTATTGCCCACGGGCTGGGCTACGGTGATAACTTTCAGAGCGTGTTGATGAGTAACGCCATACGCGAGATGAAAAAGTTCATCAAAAAAGTGCACAAGATGAAACGTAACATCAATGATTCGGCTTATTTAGGAGATTTATTGGTGACAGGATATTCCATATTTAGCCGTAACCGTATGTTTGGAAACATGATTGGTAAAGGCTATACGGTAAAGAGCGCCCAAATGGAAATGAGTATGGTGGCTGAAGGTTATTACGCCGCAGAAAGCGCCTATAAAATCAAAGAAAAAACTGGAGCTAAAACACCCATTATTGACGCCGTTTACGAAGTTTTATATAAAGGCAAAGATCCTAAAAAGACTTTCAAAAAACTTACGGAGAAATTGGATTAGGGGCAGAATTATACTGCCAGCACTCCTTCTTTAGGCATAACGGGGATAGGTCCAGCTGTGGTATCAGAAATAGAAGAGGCTTCAAAAACAAATTTCTTTTCAAACAGCTTTCCGTCTAAAAAATAGGTGACCGCAAACTCATTAGTAAGTTCAAGCACGCTGTCTTCTATAAATTCAATTTTGGCATAGCTTTTTGCCGGAAGTATTTGCAATTTATGACGCATCTGGCTGGTTACTTTTTGATCGTTGTAGCCGTTAGAAACAATGAGCACAAGTTCCAGCGGTTCGTTAAGATCGTTGATGATATAGGCATTCCAGTCATTAGTGCGGTGGGTTTCGTTGAACTCCTTTACAGCAGCCACATAAACACCGTCGCTTTTAGGAATATCAATATCCTTACGCATAATTAGTCTTTTTTAACCTTCCACATTATCCACAATGCCAGTATCGCAATACCCATTATTACCAGGAAAACGCTCCCGATCATAATTTTAATAAAGCCTATTGCAAAGGTTAGCACGGCAATTACAATTGCGATAAAAATTAATAGGCCTATAATACTATACTTTTTCATATCCGGTATTTTTTAAAATACATTAGATACAAAAGTCGTTTTAAAAGCTATAGGGCACTCTTAAATTGTTCCAAAAACCTCAAATCATTTTCGCTCAGCAAACGGATGTCTGATATCTGATGTAACAGCAGCGCAATACGATCTATACCCATACCAAATGCGAAGCCGCTGTACTCTTTGGGGTCAATACCGCAATTAGCCAATACATTAGGGTCAACCATTCCGCAGCCCATAATCTCGAGCCATCCGGTACCTTTAGTCATTCGGTAATCGGTTTCGGTCTCAAGCCCCCAGTATACATCTACTTCGGCACTGGGTTCTGTAAACGGAAAATACGAGGGACGCAGGCGTATTTTACTTTTACCGAACATCTCTGTAGTAAAATGCTGAAGTGTTTGCTTTAAATCTGCAAACGAAACGTCTTTATCTATATACAAACCTTCCACCTGATGGAAGAAGCAATGTGAGCGTGCCGATATGGCCTCATTACGATACACCCTTCCCGGTGAAATCGTACGTATAGGCGGCTTGTTAGCCTCCATATATCGGACCTGAACTGATGATGTATGGGTACGTAATAAAATATCTGGGTCGGTCTGAATAAAAAAGGTATCCTGCATATCACGCGCAGGATGGTATTCAGGTAAATTTAATGCAGTAAAGTTGTGCCAGTCATCTTCAATTTCTGGTCCTTCTGAAACATTAAAGCCTATACGCGCAAAAATATCAATGATTTGATTTTTTACGATAGAAATAGGATGTCTTGATCCTAAAGAAACAATATCTCCGGGACGGGTAAGATCCCCGTAAACACCTTTTTCCTCAACAGTTTCCAAGTCAGATTTAAGAGCATCTATTCGTTCCTGAACGACTGCTTTGAGTTTATTTATGGTCTGGCCAAACTCTTTTTTCTGCTCGTTTGGGATGTTTTTAAATTCTGCAAAAAACTCATTAAACAAACCCTTTTTTCCCAAATATTTAATGCGGAAAGCTTCCACCTCATCTAGTGAATTTGTGGTGAATGCTTTTGCTTCGGCAATACGCTCTTTTATTTTATCTAACATAGTCTAAGAGTTCAATCAGCGGGTCGTATTTTCAGCATTGAGGCTCAAAAAGACCGCTATTTTGTAAATGCACAAATTTAGGAAATCCCTTCGGCTTGTGCTTTATTGTCCAGAAAAATATAGTTGAGAATACAAAATACGGCCAGCCCGCCTAAAAGATGCCACAACCAGTGGGTTCCCATCCAAAACACCTCAAAATCCAGACGCTGGTCTATAAACCGAAAACCGATGGCGCAGCCAAATATAAAAAAGCCCGAAAAAGCCCAAGCAGCGTGTTTCCAGCTTGTTTTACTTAGATATCCTATAACCGGTATTAAAATAGACAGAGCATTAATAAGATAGCCCAAATTGTGTTCTATATTTTCCGGTACAGGTAAGTAGCGTAGGCCAATAAAGGCAGCTCCAATAGCCAAAATAAAAAGTATTCGCTGGGACCAGGTGTCTTTCCACTTAAAAATAAAATAGAGCACCGCCAGAAAGCTCAGACCGCGTATGGGCACCCAGTCTAGCAACAACCAAATCTCTGCACTGCGCAAACCGTGATAAAGTGTTCCGCCCACGTAGCCCACAAAAATAAGAGGTAAGGTAATCATCAAAAACCAATGCTGCCTGGGCCTGTTGTAAATCTTTAAGAAGAAATAGAGAACTATAAACAGAAAAATAAAGTTGCTGTAGGTATTAAAAGGCTCCACAGGAAATCTCCCGGCAACCGTCTCTTTGTAGATGGGCCCGGAATCGTTGGGAAACGTATGTTGTAAAAAAGTAAGTAACAGCAACTTTGACCAGATTAATGAATCAATTCTTTTTCTAAAAAATAAGTCACGATAGCTTCTTTCATAAGAACCGATTGCTCTCCCGACTTTAAGGCTGGCAATTGCTCCAGCATTTCATAATGAGGCCACCCATCTTCGTCCTGATAATCAAACCGGTAAAAGCCAAAAGGCTCTAACAAACGGCAAATGGCAATATGCATTAAATTGACCTTATCATCCTTTTTAAAGCGTCTACCGGGTTGTCCCAGCTCCTGTACGCCTATCAAATAAATAATTGCATCCAGATCAAGCCGCTCTCCATCTGCAAAACGGGCTGATAATTTATGCACTATTTGCTCCCAGCGTTCTTTAAGTTGTTCATCTCGTGCCATGCCGCAAATATAGTCAAGAAGCCCTAGTATTGATTAAGCATAATCCAGTTAAGCTTAGGTTTCGCAAAATTTTAGCATATTCTCTGGCTTAAGAAAATCAGTATCTTTAAACCCATGAACTATTTAGATATTATTCTGGGCGTTATATTGCTCATAGGTCTTTATAAAGGCATCAAGAACGGATTGCTTATTGAAATTGCATCTTTACTTGCTTTAATCCTGGGCGTTTATGGTGCTATTCACTTTTCCTTTTATGCTGCAGATTATTTGAATGAACGTACAGACTGGGAACCTGCAACGCTTAATCTCATTGCCTTTGCTCTTACTTTTATAGTTATCGTACTAATTATTAGTCTTGCAGGTAAATTGCTTACCAAATTGGCCAGCATTATTATGTTAGGCATTCTCAATAAAATTCTGGGTGGTGCATTCGGTCTTCTAAAGTCGGCTTTTATCCTCAGCGTTATTCTGATGTTTGTTTCTTCAATAACCGAACGTCTTAATTTAATTGATGAGGAAACCAAAGATTCTTCAGTTTTATATCCTATTGTAAAACCTTTAGCTCCCGCAATCTTACCGAATGTTTTAAACGAACTCGAAAAACTTCGGGACGAAAAGGAAAACGAAGAACCAATCGAAGAGGAAGTAACAAAAACCCAGGAAACTACCTCAAAGCAAGCCTCATCTTATTATATCCCTTATGCGGCTCCAATAAAAAAATCCGTAAGATTATTAGAAATCTAACGGATTTGAAATGAACTATTCTAAGAGATTTAACCTGTTGTACGGTATTCTTCAATCTTGGCTTCCTTAAAAAATGCCTCGTAACTTTCAGGATTTTCAACTATTCCACGTTCTGAGATTATTTTAACCTGTATGTTTTTATCTTTTGCCCTGAAACGGAAATCGTCTAAAATCTCAATAATATCATGATCGAGATATCGGGTTTTACACACGTCAATTTCCAGGTACGAATTGGGCTCCAATTTATCTAATTCTTTTAAAATCGCCCCTTTGTTGATGAAGGTAACTTCTTCTGCCAAGGTCATTTTAACCACTTTTAATCCCGTTTCTTCCTCATCGCGAATATGCAGGAAATGTGAATTCTGATAGTTTTTAATGAGGATAACAACTATACCCACCGCAAGACCCATGCTTATACCTATCAGCAAATCGGTAAAGACAATTCCCAGTACTGTAATCATAAAGGGAACCCACTGTTTCCAACCCAAAGAAAACATACGTTTAAAAGTTGCCGGTTTTGCCAGTTTATAACCTACTAAAAAAAGGATAGCAGCTAAAACTGAAAGTGGAATCAGGTTCAAAATATTGGGCACTAAAATCACCGAAATCAATAACAGAAAACCGTGAAGTATTGCAGCCATTTTAGTTTGTCCACCCGACTGAATATTTGCAGAGCTTCGCACAATTACCTGCGTTACCGGTAATCCTCCTATCAAGCCCGAAATGATGTTACCAGTTCCCTGTGCAAACAACTCGCGGTTGGTGGGAGTCGTTCTTTTTCTGGGATCAAGCTTGTCTGTAGCTTCTACACAAAGCAAGGTTTCAAGGCTTGCGACCAAAGCAAGCGTAAATGCCGTGACCCATACCGCCGGTTGTCCAATTATAGCGAAGTTGGGAAAAGTAAACTGTCCTATAAAATCATCAAAATTCTCTGGTACCGGTACAGAAACTAAATGCTCTGCCGCAATACCCAAAGATTCAGAACCTTGGGTGAACAGGTAATACAAAATACCGGCAGCAACAGCCACCAGCGGACCCTGAACAAGTTTAAAAAATTTACCTTTTTTGCTGAGTACAGATTCCCAAAGAATTAATATTCCCATACCAATACAGGCTATAAGGGTCGCTCCCGGGCTTATGTTGCCCACAATATTCCCCAGTTCTGAAAAGGTGTTTTCTCCATCTACCTGAAAAAAACCCCAATCTCCCTCAGGGTCCGCGTCATATCCAAAAAAATGGGGTATTTGTTTGAGAATAATTATAATACCTATTCCGGTAAGCATTCCCTTGATTACCGAAGAAGGAAAATAATAACCAATTATCCCTGCCCGAAGCACACCAAATAATAACTGTATAACACCACCCAGCACTACTGCAACTAACAGGTTTTCATACCCACCAAGCGAAGTAATAGCAACGAGAACAATTGCAGTAAGACCAGCTGCAGGGCCGCTAACTCCCAGGCTTGAGCCACTTATTGCACCCACCACGATACCGCCTACGATACCCGATATAAGTCCGGAAAATAGTGGGGCACCACTCGCCAACGCAATTCCCAGACATAGTGGGATGGCCACAAAAAATACCACTACCGCTGCCGGAAAATCATTTTTTAAATGTTTAAACATGATGTTTTGGTTTTTAGATTGTTTTAAATCTTCTGTGCCGCCAAATACTATTGACACGTCTCAATATCCACTTAAGCTTATCAGATCAGGATGGGTTTTCATTCTTACAGGGCATCCAATCTGTATATTTCCATGATATTTTGAAGAATATTCTCAAAGTCAATATTCAAATCAATCAGCTTACCGGAATGAATGTCAAAAACCCAACCGTGAACCGTGAGTTTACGGGTGCGTATAGCCTTCTGAACATCAGCTGTTTTAATCACGTTAACGCACTGCTCCTGCACGTTAAGTTCTACAAACTTTTTATAACGGGCATCTTCATCTTCTATCTCATTAAGCTCATCTTTATGAATGCGGTATACATCCCGTATGTTTCGTAGCCAGGGGTTTAGTAAGCCCAAATCTGCAGATTGCATTGCTGCTTTTACACCCCCGCAGTAATAATGCCCGCAAACCACTACGTGATCTACTTTTAAATGTTCAACGGCATAGTTTATTACAGACATCGAACTCAAATCTGTATTGGGCACCATATTAGCTATGTTACGATGTACAAATACATCGCCGGGACCCATTCCCATAAGCTCTTCTGAAGTCACACGGCTATCGCTACAGCCTATGTATAAAATCTTAGGAGCTTGTCCTTCTGATAGTTTTCTAAAGTAATCGGGCTCAGTTTTTAGACGTTGTGCTACCCATTCTTTGTTATTTTCAAAGATTTGCTGAATATTCATATTAAAAATTGGTTTGTGATTGTGAAATACTAAATACGATAGTGTAAGAGCCAGGAATCCCAGGCTTAGTTTAAAGCGGATTAAATTCAATATCCAATAAGGAAATTAGTCTTTTTTTGGAGGTGGCGATATTAAATCAAGATAAATAAGGCCAGGTGTCTCAATGTTTGAAGCTGATATTGCCTGAAGATTTTCGGCCAACACGATTTCAAAATCAAAAAGATTGTTGCTTTTTTTGAATGAATCTTTTAAATCTAAAAGATTAGAACAGTTATGTTCCCCATCAATACCGTCTATCATACAAAGGTCATCGTGGGCTTCCATAGCGCGCACAAGAACCGGGCTGTTTAAGAAAAACAGGAATAGCGCTAAGAGAAAAATACAGTTGCCGTTCAAAAGTGAAAATTTTGTTAACAACTATAAATTTATAAAAGTTATTTCAAATTAGTACCAGTAAAATTTTAAATCTATAAAACTTTTAGGTCCGAAACTGGAATCCATCCTTCTTTCCCGTCTGCCAGTTGAATACGTGCCCAATTTACATCCTGCTCTAAAACCTTCACCTTTGTGCCTTCGTGTAGTACAAAACTGCTCTCTCCAGAAAGATTAGGTGCATTTTTTATTTCAGCCTCCGGTGAAAAAACAATTGCAAAATTTCGGTTTTGGTCATCAGATTGAGTCTGAAATGCCATGGTAAGACTTAACAGCCCCAGTCCTAAAGCCAGAAATGATATGGTAAAAAAGGCTCTTTTAAAAGAAGTTGAAGCCGTAAAATAATAGACCAGAAAGCACAGTGTAAAAATACCCAGCAGAACCACGGTCAAAATCGCCCAGCCGTTAAGACTAAATAATCCAAGAATAGCCCGGTACCACTTCTTAAAGGTGTTTTGAGGCAGGGGAGTTATGGCATCTACGGTCATATTCTGCGCAAATTCAAGATTGTTCTTGATCTCCTGATCATTGGGTTTAAGTTGTAATGCTTTTTCGTAATTATAAATACTGGGTGCAATACGATTGAGTTTATAATTTGCATTACCCAGATTGTAATAAACGGCTGCAGACTCATACCCGGCTTCCAGAACCTTTTCGTAGTTCTTAATTGCTTCCTCAAAATTATTCTGTGCATAATTAGAATTACCGGTTTCAAAAAGCTGTTCCGGTGTCTGAGCATTCAATCCAAACACGCTCAAAAGGAGTATGGCAAGAGGAATTAACTTGGCTAAATTCAAGCTAAAGGCTGCTTCTTTCGGTTTAAGAAATTCTATACTGTTAATCATCTTATAGCGATTTTAAAACCTTACAATTGCTTATCTATATCTGAAATAACCTGTGAAGCCTGATCATAATCGTGCTGCATGGCATCGCTGCTTGCAGGCGTGTAGCGTGCAAACTCACAACTTTCTAAGAGTTTGAGAAAGTTTGCTGTAGTCTCAACCGTTACACCGCGCTCCTGTAACAACTGGCTAATGCGCTCTTTACTCATCTCACTGGTTTGAATATTTAACCTTGCCTTAAGATAGTTGTGCAAACATTTTTCAAGAGCTAGATAGAACGCGGTCTGATCACCCAAATTCTTTTTGGCTTCGCTCAGATACTTACGCGCCAGTTTATCGGCTTTACGCAATCTGTTGCCTTTGACGTCATTTTGGTATTCACGCCTTTTACGTCCAAAAAATATCACCAGCGGAATCAATAAAACCGGAGTACCCAGCATACTCCAAAACAGGGTAGTCCCAAAAAAGCTTTCCCGGTTTCTGAGATTAAGATTAGCTTCAGACTTGATGTAGCTAAATTGTTTCTGAGCCTCAACCGGCACCTTGTTAGTATTCTGAACCAGAGCGGCCGGGCCATTTTCTACATCTATAATAATCTCGTCGCTACTCAGCGTTTTATACTGCTCAGTAACCGGATCAAAATAAGAGAATTTTATAGGCGGAATGGGATAATTACCTTTTTGCTGAGGGACTATGGTATAACGCTGTGCATTTTTACCACTCATCCCATTGATGGAAACACGAATGTCCTGCTCGTTTTCGGGCTCATAAACTTCCAGAGAGCTGGGTAGTTTAGGCTTGGGTAAATTAAAAAGTTTTAGATTCCCATTACCTTTTGCGCTAAGCGTCAGGTCAAGGGCCTCCTGCGCATCCAGTTTAGTTTTGCTCGCTGTTACATCAAAATCAAAAGTTCCTACTGCTCCTGTAAAACTTTCGGGCTTACCGTCCTCGGGTAATGGCTTTACGTTTACCTTTCGGGTAGGTGCAGTAACTGTGATCTGTGCAGGACGCGTGATACGCATCCCAAAAATATCCCGGCGATTGGTAGGTGCTTCTACATTGATATTAAGCGCAAGTGGTTCTATGGTAAGTTCACCTGTTTTCTGAGGATAAAGGAGTGTACGCCTTAAGATGACATATCTATAGGGTTTGCCGTTATAGCTGCCATCATATATTTTAAACTGCTTCTCATCTACGCTCTGGCTCCAGAAATCTGAAAATTTTGGTGCATCAACTTCGTTCCAACCAGTTACAGAAGTTTCACGAGAGACATAAAGCTTGTAAGCTACTGTAAAAGCTTCATTTAAATAAGGATCTGATTTCGATACCTCAGCGACCAGATGCACATTTTCTGCTGCCGAAACAACGGGATCATTTGGATCTTTGGGCAAATCAACAGCACCGGTAACATTAATTTCTACCGGAAGGGTTTTATAGGTAGTACCATCAATATCAATCTCAGCCTGACCTATTTTAAGCATTCCTGTAGCTTTGGGCTGCAGGAAGTACGAAAAGGTCTTAGAAAAACTTGCTTTCCCATTAACCCACTGTTTACTGATACTCTGATTGGGACCTCCTACCACGGTAAAACCTTGAAAACTGGGTGGTCGAAAGTTGTCTCCATCCTGATTCATTTCAAAATCAACACGCAGACGCTCATTAACTCCAAGCGTCTCTTTACTCACCCGGGCATCAAATTTTACCTGAGACCAGGCCGTAAAGCCTGTAAAAATCAGGATGAGCAAAAATTTTATCTGCATCTTCATCATCATTGCTGCTTTTACCTTAAAAGTGATTACCAGTCCTTATCTGTTTTGACTTTGGCACCTTTAACTTTCTCGGCGTTTATTTTTTCCTGCACTTTATTTTCTTCATTTTTCATGGCTTCAAGTAAACTCTTCACCTGCTGAGGTGAAAGCTGTCCCTGACCGGGCTGTGGCTTAGGCTGATCTTTTGGCTTATCTCCATTTTCTCCCTGATCTTTCTGATCGCCTTCTCCGTCCTTAGGTTTGCCTTTGTCTTCTTCCTTATCCTCGCCTTTATCGCTCTCCTTATCTCCGTCACCGTCTTTGGGTTTGCCATCATCGCTTTCCTGATCATCACCCTCACCATTCTGATCTTTTTGATCCTGGTTTTGATCCTGATTCTGATCGTCTTTATTATCGTCGCCACCTCCACCGTTTTTCTCTTCTTCTTTTTTAGCCAAAGCTAAATTATAACGGGTCTCGTCATCTGTGGGGTCGTTACGCAATGCATTTTTATAGGCTTCAACAGCCTTTTTATAGTCTTTCTGCTGATAAAATGCGTTACCCAGATTGTGATAGGCTTTGTGCTTTTGAGCTTTGGTAGTGGCAACTTCAGCTGCCTGAAGGTAGCGCGTCATACCCTCATCGTATTTTTTGTTTCGGTAGTAGTTGTTGCCCATATTGTATTTTGCTGCAACATTTGCGGGGTCTTTAGCAACAGCTTTTCGATACGAAGTTTCGGCAGCCGTAAATTCTTTAGACACAAACTCCTCATTACCTTCAGCTACAAAATCCTGCGCCTCTATAATAGCGGGATTTGGTTTTTCGCTTTGCGCGAAAAGACTCCCAGATACCAACATTAGTAATGTTGCCAGAATCGTCATTTTTGATTTTATCGCTCTCTTCATCTTCAAAATCTTAATTATCTTTTTTGTTTTCGTTAAACAGGTTGAGTTTACGTACCCAGGCGGTTTTACGCTCAAGCAGAAACACATCCAAAAATAACAAGAATAATGCCGCGCCTACAAACCACTGAAACTGGTCTTTAAAATCGGCAAACTGCTTAGCCTCAAACTCTTTTTTATCCATTTGACCAAAAGCGGTGCTCATCTTATCAACCACCTCCTGAGTACTGTTGCCATTGATGTATTCTCCATTAGCTTCTTTGGCAATTTCCTGCAGCGTTTCGGGATTTAACTTTGTAATAACCGTCTCGCCATCCTGATCTTTTTTGTAAGACTGCACCACACCGTTCCGCTTAATGGGAATGCGGTCACCGGCTTCAGTACCCACGCCAATTGTAAAAATGCGGATGCCTTCTTCTTGCGCAGACTCTGCGATCGCTGCGGCATTACCGGCATGGTCTTCCCCATCTGAAATAATCACCAAAACCCGGTTGGTCTGCTCGTCATCATCGTAATAGGTCTTGGCCAACTCAATAGCGTCTTTAATTGCCGTTCCCTGGCTTGAAAGCATATCGGTATTCATCGCGTTGAGGAACATTTTGGCACTGCTGTAATCGGTCGTTATAGGCAATTGGGGATACGCACTACCTGCATAGGCAATGATTCCCACGCGGTCACTCCCCAGATTATTTATGATTTGGGTTACCAACTGCTTGGCCTTTTCCATACGGCTGGGTGCGATATCTTCGGCATCCATACTTTTTGAAACGTCAACCGCAAATACCACATCAACCCCTTCCCGCTTAACCGTTTCCAGCTTCGTGCCGATCTTGGGATTTACCAGAGCAACAGCCATTAAAGCTATGGCCAGGCAGATCAAAACCAGTTTAAACACCGGCTTAAATACCGAACGTTGCGGAGTAAGCGCACCCAACAACTCCCGGTTGGCCACAAAGCGTTTTTGTGCATTGCGTTTCCAGAGGCTTACTGCCAGATACAGCAACACTACTGCCGGGATGGCAAGCAGGGCCCAAAACCATATTTTTTCTTCCAATAAATACATAGATTATTATCTATTACTATTGTTATTATTTCTATTCAAATCAGCTTTTGACGCAGCAGAGCTGAATGTTTATAACTGTTAAACAAAACTCCTGAAAACCGTGTAGCGCAACAGCAATTCAAACAAAAGCAACAGCCCTGCCAAAATCACCAGCGGACGGTACTTTTCTTCATAATTGGTATACTTAAATTCTTCAACATCGGTCTTTTCGAGCTTGTTGATTTCGGCATAAATCTGTTCCAGTTTTTCATTATCAGTCGCCCGGAAGTAGAGCCCGCCAGTCTCGTCTGCTATGGTTTTAAGCAATTCTTCGTCTATCTCAACCGGGATTCTGCCGTAAATAAAACTACCATCAGGTCTTATGTTTGTGGGTGAAAGCGCGGTACCGTTAGTCCCCAGACCAATGGTATACACTTTAATACCATATTCCTGAGCGAGCTCACTGGCAATAGCAGGCTCTATAAAACCTGCGTTATTCACCCCATCAGTCATCAAAATAATCACTTTGCTGGTCGCCTTACTATCTTTTAAACGGTTTACTGAGGTGGCCAGTCCCATTCCTATAGCGGTGCCACCTTCAATTATGCTGTTATAACTTACATCGTCAAGCGAACTCAGCACAATGGCTTTATCGCTGGTGATGGGGGTGCGTGTATAGCTTTCGCCCGCATATTCAACCAGGCCAATACGATCATTAGGGCGCTGGCGTATAAACTCTGCAGCTACATCTTTTAAGGCATCTAGCCTGTTGGGCCGTAAATCACGTGCGAGCATACTCGCCGAAACATCAATGGCTATGACAATATCTATACCTCGAGTCGTTTTGGTACGGGTAGAAACATCAACGTTGCGTGGGCGAGCCAAAGCAGTAATAAGACAGGCAAGAGCAAGCAAACGTAAAATAAAAAGTATGGGGCGCAGTTTTGCAAGCAACCCGCTTCCTGCTTTAAAACCTTTAAGGCTCGAAAGTTTTACCTGTGCCGTGAGTTTATTTCGTTTTAAGAAATACCAAACCGCAGCAATTGGCAAAGCCAAAAGCAGCCAGAAAAATTCAGGATTTTGAAATTCAAAATTACTTAACATTAGTAGGTACTGTTTTTTGAAGTTCTACTGAATTGATGATGCGCTGCGCTATCTGAGCGGCATACCGGTCATCTTCACGCCAGGTTACCATCACCTGCTGAAGCACTCCGGGAGTTGTAAAGAGCAAGAGCTCATATTCACCGGCGTCAAATTTCTTCTTATTCAAAGTCTGGGGGAACTCACCCGAGCCAAAGACACGCAGGCCTTCAGTTCCTTCCGGCGTGGTGTATTTTTCGGTTTTAACAACTAGATTTTTGGCACCATTGGCTTCCAGAGTGCTGATCATTCCCTGAACAGCGCCATCCAGATTGGCTTCCTGTTTAGCGGAATAACGCACATTATTAACCGCTACATAAAATTGATCAATAAGGCTTCCGTAAGCAAAAGTGTTCATATTCATCATGACGGCTAAAGAATCGGGCATAGGAATTTCTCCTCGCTCCAACACGCGGGGCGTGCTCACGATAATAGGTGGATAACCATACTCGCTACGTACCCAGTCGCCTTCTAGTAAATCTTTAGACGGGTGACCTATAAAGTTATCTTTGACAAAATCAAAACCTTTTGTTGCAATTAAAATTCCGGTGGAGATTACCAGTATGGCAAAGACTCCCAATACGCCGGTGAGAATTAATTTGCGCTTGCGACGTTTAGCCAAAGCTTCACGATATGCCGCATCCCGCATCAATTCTTCTTCTGTAGGTTCAGGGATTGATTCTTTGGTTTCCTTAACAATTTCTTCAGCGACAATACGGTCTGCCTGCGCCTGTCCCTCGCCTGGTGCTGTTCGTGCAAACTTGGTTAAATCGGCACGTTTTAAAATCTGATCGAGTTTAAGAATGGTCTCTTTGCTCAGGTCTATTCTGCCTTTTTGTTTTTCCTCAAGCAGACGCTCAATAAGTTCGCCCGAAGTACTTTCCATAGAGCGGTCGTAGACCTCCTCATCCAGATAATGTCTTACAATATCAGTAAGCTTAGAATAATAGGCTTTTGAAACATCCTGCGCCGAAAGTCCGCGTGCAGGTTCTTTATATTCTTCATCCAATTGTTTAAGCGAAACCATTGCCTGCTCAAACGGAGGAAGTTTCCGTGCTGCTTCGGCTTTCTTGCGGCTTCTACGAATGATGAAAAACAAGAAAATACCAATTACAACTGCCAGTAGTAAAAAGTACAACAAATACTCCCAGATTTTACTGGTAGCCCGTTCTACTTCAACAATTTCTTTAATGTCATAAAGCCCCTGTTTGGTCGTATCGACTGCGACATTATTAACCTCAACCGATATCGAATCGGTATAAAAAGGTTTCTGGTTAATGCTAATAACCTGTCGCGGAATCGTATAACTACCGCTATCAAACTGGGTAAGCCCGTATCGCTTGATCAGGTTCATTTTTGCACCCGCATACGAGGTGTCGGTCTTATAGGTTTCAATCACCTCAAGCGGCACAAAACTCTGTCCTTCAGGAAACATAACCAGGTCTGTAGAGTCTGCCTCTACATTGATGGCATAGGTAATTTGCTCCCCTATTAAAACATTAGTACTGTCAACACCGGCCTTTACCTGCTGAGCCTGCAACAGATTAATCTGAAAAACAAGCAGCAGACCTAGGCACAGATGTTTGAGCGTTAGTTTAAAACCTGCAGACTTTGGGAATGTTTTAGGGTTATTATTCATTGTGCTATTATCCTCTTCTTTTAAAATAACCAAGCAATTTTTTTACATAACTCTCATCAGTACGTACATCGATCACGCCTGCTCCACTGCGCGTAAAGCTTTCCTTAAAATAGCCCACGCGGTCACGGTAGTAGCTGGCATAATTATCGCGCACTTTTCGCGAAGTGGTATTAACCAAAAGCAGTTCGCCCGTCTCTTCATCTTCCATCTGCACCACTCCCAGACTGGGAATTTCCTCTTCGCGACGGTCGTAAATTCGAATACCTGTAATATCATGACGTTTGGCCGCGATTTTCATCGTATCGTTGTAATCATCTGCTATAAAATCTGAAAGCACAAAAACTATAGCTTTCTTCTTCATCACACTTGATAAAAATTTAAGTGCCTGAGCAACATCGGTACGTTTACTTTTGGGCTTAAACTCAAGTAGTTCGCGTATGATGCGCAGCACGTGAGACTTTCCTTTTTTAGGCGGAATGTAAAGCTCAATACCATCTGAAAACAAAATCAAACCGATTTTATCATTGTTTTGAAGTGCCGAAAAGGCAAGCGTTGCCGCGATCTCGGTTACGATCTCCGATTTAAACTGCTGGTCTGTACCGAAGAATTCTGACCCACTCACATCAGCAATAAGCATCATGGTTAGTTCGCGCTCTTCTTCAAAAACCTTTACAAACGGCTCGCTGTAGCGCGCAGTCACATTCCAGTCTATATTACGCACATCATCACCAAACTGATACTGACGCACTTCACTAAAAGTCATACCCCGCCCTTTAAAGGTAGAATGGTATTCTCCTCCAAAAATATGATCAGACAGTCGCCTGGTCTTGATCTCAATCTTGCGTACTTTTTTTAAAAGCTCTTTAGTATCCATAATTCAGGAATCAGCAGGCAGTAGCAGCAGGCAGTTTCCAAAAAGAAATATAAACTGCAAACTGAGACTGCTTATCTGGTTTTAAGGTACTTCGATCTCGTTTACGATCTTGTTGATGATTTCTTCGGTAGTTACATTTTCGGCCTCTGCCTCATAGGTAATCCCGATACGGTGGCGCAATACATCGTGTACAATAGCACGCACATCTTCAGGAATCACATAGCCACGCCCTTTGATAAAGGCATAACATTTAGACGCGGTAGCCAGGTTGATACTACCCCGTGGAGACGAACCAAAACTGATAAGTGGTTTTAGATCGGCTAGTTTGTAGTTTTCAGGGTAACGCGTTGCGAAAATGATATCTAAAATATATTTTTCAATCTTTTCGTCCATATAGACCTCACGCACTGCTTCCTGAGCACGTAAAATCTGCTCTACTGAAACCACCGGGTTTACTTTTTCATAAGACCCTTTAAGATTTTGACGGATGATGAGTTGTTCTTCGGCGTGTTTTGGATAATCGATAACCGTTTTCAACATAAAACGGTCTACCTGAGCTTCAGGCAATGGATAAGTACCTTCTTGTTCCACCGGGTTTTGGGTAGCCATTACCAGAAATGGAGCATCCAGTTTAAAGGTTTCATCCCCAATGGTCACCTGCTTTTCCTGCATCGCTTCAAGCAAAGCACTCTGTACTTTTGCCGGAGCCCGGTTGATCTCATCGGCCAGTACAAAATTGGCAAAGATGGGTCCTTTTTTAATGCTGAAATCATTCAGCTTCATATTGTAAATCAGTGTTCCCACGACATCGGCAGGAAGTAGATCGGGCGTAAACTGAATACGGCTAAAACTCCCGTGAACAGCCTGTGAGAGGGTATTAATCGCCAGGGTTTTTGCCAGACCGGGAACCCCTTCGAGCAGAATGTGTCCGCGACCCAGCAGGCCTATCAAAAGTCTTTCGACCATATGTTTTTGTCCTACGATGACCTTATTCATTTCCATCGTTAGGATCTTTACAAAAGCACTTTCTCTTTCAATTTTTTCATTGATGGCTCCAATATCAACAGATGCGCCGGTATTTTCCATAATCTATTATGCTATTAATGTATATTTTACATTCTAAAGGTTAAATTTTCTTTAAGATGAGTGCGTTAAGCTCTCGTTAAAACCCCAGTCAAACTTCACATTAGAAACCACCTGACTGTAGTGTCTCTAATGACTGGTTTAAAAATGATTTGTTGCAAAAAAAAAGCAACCTTTTCAGATTGCTTTTCAAATATAGGGTATTTCGTATTTATTCTTCGACGACAGTGATTACACCAGCACTTGTTGTCTCCCCGTTTTCTACGGTAACATCTTCCACAATAAAAGTAGTGATAACACCTTCAGTAATTTCAGCTCTTACAGTCAAATCATAATTTCCTTCAGGTAAGCCTACTAATTCAAAATCTCCATCGGCATTGGTCGAGGTAGAAACTTCGGTACCACCTACTAAAGTACTCACGGTAGCAGGAATGACTACATCGCCAGTAGTAAATACACTACCCGAAATTGCACCGGTTGCTTCAATAGCACTTGCCCGAATTACAGGTTTAAGTAGGTAACTCCCGTTGCCTTGTGTAACAATTGATTTTTTAACATCAAAATCGAGTACTACAGTATAAAATACACCAGCTTCAAGATTCTGGTTAAACTGAACTTTTAAACCCGATTGTTGTGCACTGGGGGTTTGAAGTGGATATGCCTGACCATCCACAACCACGGTATTATCTGAACCTAAGATAAGTCTAATCTGATTGATAGCTCCAGCGGGAATATTTTCATCAGCAAGCAAAGCATAAGAACCACCGGTTAACTCAAGAAGGTCATAAATTTCTGGGTCTACAAGCAATTCGTACTCATCTCTTTCAAAGTCATCATCGTCTGTTGCATCATCGTTATCATCAAAGTCCTCGTTATATTTAACAACAACTGCTTCCACATCGATAAAAACGTGATCATAATCGCCAGGACCATCTACCAGTCTCAGGGACATACCTGCAGTTCCGCGTTCAGAAGAATTAGAATCATCACTACAGGAAGTGAATGCTATAAATGCTACAAATAGCATACTTAATTTAAATATAGTTTTCATTGTTTAATTTTTAAGATTAGATTTCCCAAAGATGTTGTGCCTAGGGCTCATTATCAAATCCTTTAACGGCAATTAACGAAGTTTAGTATTGCTTTAAGGAGCGCAGCGTAGGTAAAACCTTATTTTTCATTTGACTAAAAAAATTAAATTTATGAAAACAAAAACAGCATTTATAACCGGTGCCACCAGCGGGATTGGTAAAGCAACTGCAACGCATTTCGCAGCAAACGGAATCAATCTTATTCTCTGTGGAAGAAGGCAGGATCGTCTGGATGTACTTCAAGGGGCTTTGAGCAAGCGTGTTAAGGTTCACACCTTAAATTTTGACGTTCGTGACAAGAAAGCGGTGCAGCAAGCTATATCTGGTTTGCCTGAAGATTTTCAGCAAATAGACATCCTTATCAATAATGCAGGTAATGCTCACGGTCTTGATCCTATTCAGGATGGTAGCACTGATGATTGGGACGCAATGCTCGACATCAATGTAAAAGGTTTGCTGTATGTAAGCGATGTTATCATCCCAAAAATGATCAAGGCAAACAGTGGTCATATCATCAATATTGGCTCTACTGCCGGAAAAGAAGTTTATCCCAAAGGCAATGTTTACTGTGCCAGTAAACACGCGGTAGACGCCATCAATCAGGGGATGCGACTCGATTTGAATGGATACAATATACGCGTGGGAGCAGTAAATCCGGGAATGGTAGAAACCGAATTCAGCGATGTGCGCTTTAAAGGAGACTCTGAAAAAGCCGATAAAGTCTACCAGGGTTTTAAACCACTACAGGCTGAAGACGTTGCAGACATCATTCATTTTGTGGTTACCAGACCTTACCATGTGAATATTGCCGATCTTGTGGTTATGAGTGTGGACCAGGCTTCGAGTACGGTCGTGAATAAGCAATAACTATTATTATTTTTATTGCTATTATTATTACTTTTTGATAAAGTATTCTGTGATGGCACATTACAATTCATTTGAAGACCTTGAGGTTTTCAAGAAAGCTCGTTTGCTCTCTCAAAATGTTTGGGAAATTATTCAAACTACAGAATTGAAACAGGATTTTGAACTTAGGAATCAAATAAATGCCTCTTCTGGATCTATAATGGATAATATTGCAGAGGGATTTGGAAGAGGAGGTAACAAGGAATTTATCAACTTTTTAGGTTTTGCAAAAGGTTCGTGCTGTGAAACAAAATCGCAATTAATAAGATGTTTAGATCGAAACTACTTAGATAAAGATTCATTTCAAAAACTTAATACTGAAGCTCAAGAATTGATAGATCAAATCGGTAAATTCTCAAACTATTTGAAAAAATCAGAAAAACGAGGAAGTAAATTTGATTAAAAGAATAGCAATAAAAATAATAATTGCAATAACACAATGATCAACAAACGCCTTCTCATTAAAAACTTACTCGCGCATAATGACGAGAACAGTTTTTATGATAAGAAGCGTAAAGTGGATATCAGTAATAAGGAAGGTAAAGCCAAATTTTTAAAACACATCTGTGCACTTTCAAACTCCAATCCCAAGAACAACAGTTATATCGTTATTGGCGTCGAAGACGAAAGCAATGAGATTGTTGGGGTGCCGTTTTTTGACGACAGCAAGATTCAAAATCTGATCAACGCGTATCTGGATAATCCGCCTATTGTTTCTTACGAAAACATACCGTTTCCGCACCTGCCGGCAGATATTGTAGTGGGTTTGGTGACCATAAGACCTTTAAACAAGCTTACCGCTCTCAAAAAAAATATCTGGAAATATTGGGGCGGCACAGTCTTTTACCGGGACGGAAGTATCTCCATGACCAAATCTTTTAAAAGCGAAATTCTGGACGTTAATAGCGAACTGGTCGCTACTATTGAGAAACATTCGCACAACAGCATTGAGCACACGCTTGACGGTGTAATCGACTTCATAAATGTGCGACACGCCGATTTGCATACGCAGTACAAAGTTTTTAAAGAGCAGTTTGTGGTTTGCTGGGCGGGCAACCGAAAAGAAGTCAAGGGTGAAACCTATTTTAGCCGGGTCGATATTGAATTGATCAATGAACAGGTGCGTATTTTTTATTCGGCTTTAGATGAAGTATCGATCAGCATGACCGAGGATTCTTTTACCATCTTAGAATACGTTTTGCTAGGCCTTCAGGGCAACAATAAATACTATCCGCTTGAAGAGCTCACGTTATATTTTAATGAAAATGGTTCTTATCATATAGACAGTGATCTGGTCTTTGAGCCCCCACAGTATGATAAAAAAGTGCTGCATCACATTTACAATAACAACAATGCTATCCTACAAAAAGTGCTTTCGGGCGATACGCTGAATAAAGGAGAAACAGAGGATTTATATAATCTGCCGGCTACGTATCTCATTTGCTACCTCAATGGTTTTGAATCTGCCTTAGAAAAACTGGAAAGCATCAGGCCTTTTCTACGTAAGTTTGACAGTAAATTATATCAATCCTATAAAGAAAACATACGCATCCTGCGTAAAGTAAAATACAATTAATGGCACGCACACTGGCGATCGGAGATATTCATGGAGGTTTAAAAGCTTTAAAACAGGTTTTAGAACGGGTAAAAGTACACCCCGAAGATTTGCTCATTTTTTTAGGCGATTATATGGACGGATGGAGCGAAAGTGCTCAAACCCTTGATTATTTAATCGAATTAAATAAGACTCAGAGCTGCATCTTTATTCGCGGAAACCACGACGCCTTGGTCTACGACTGGCTTGTAACCGGCAAAACCAATGAAACCTGGATAAATCACGGCGGAAAAAGCACTATTAAATCCTACCAGAACTATTCCGAAGAAAAAAAAGAACAACACAAAACCTTTATTGAAGATTTGCAGGATTATCACATTGATGATCAAAATCGCATGTTTGTACATGCCGGTTTTCAAAATCACAATGGTCCTCAATACGAGCATCACAGCACTGCCTTTTACTGGGACCGCACCTTCTGGGAAATGGCTGTAGGTCTAGACAAGAATTTAAAATCTGATGATCTCGAGTACCCTAAACGCCTTACCCATCATAAAGAGATTTACATCGGGCACACTCCTGTGACTCGCATCAATCGTGATGTTCCTACACAAATGGCTAATGTGTGGAATGTAGATACCGGTGCGGCTTTCTACGGAAAACTTTCAGTAATTGATGTGGATACTAAGGAATACTGGCAAAGCGACCCGGTTTATAAATTATACCCCGAAGAAGATGGTCGTAACGCATAAAAAAACCGAAGCGTTAAACTTCGGTTTTAATAATTAGGTAGTTAGGCTACCACTTTATGATTATTCTGCCATTCTCGCAATTCTTCCCATTTACCTTCATAGGCTAAACGTGCCTGATCTGGCCAGGTAGCTGGGTGATGCGCATCAGTAGCGCGACCGCTGCCCGTAAGAATTTCTCTGCATCTTTCAGCCGAAGTATTTGAAAGTTCCTTCCAGGTGTTGATACCGTTTTGTTTCAATAAAGAAGCAACTTCAATGTTTATACCTTCAACGATAGTCAGATCATCCTGAATTACATCCTGACCGTATGCAGCTCTGGCTTCTTCTGATCGAAAGCTATTCGGGGTTTCAGTCGTTCCGCTGGCAATATTTTGAACCGCATTCAGTTTTGATTTCGAACTGGCCAACTCAGATTCTACATTGCTCAAGCGAGTTTGCAGATTAGAAATTGTATTCTCCAGCTCCTTACGCTTCTCAAGAGAAGTATTTAGTTCACGGTTTTTCGCCTCATACTTATTTTCCCAGGCTTCAAGTTCCTTTTTAGAATCAGGGGATATCTTAGTAGCATATCCCAAAAGATAACCTATTACAATCCCTAAAATCCCGGCCAACACAGGGCCTGCAATCATCCAATTTATTTCCATGATCTTTTGCTTTTTTGGTTTATAGCTGTAAAGCTAACCAGACGATGTCTTAAATATTCAGTAAAACGGGTTAAACAAAAGCCAAATCAACTCATTGATAATCAGTTAATTTTAAGATAATTAATCAGTCGATATTCAAATCACAAACCGCAAAAATTCCAGTCACAGAAGCCGCTCTGCTCGTGTTCTACACAGCTCAATTGGAGAATGGAATACTCTTAAAATAGGAAAGGGTATTTTAAAAAAATTGACTAGTTTGAAACAAATTCTGAATTCAAGCAACTAATAACCACATTCAATAACCGGTAAACAAAGTAATTATGGGACTATTTGACAAAATCAAAGAAAAACTCAGCCACGAATTTATAGACATTATCGAGTGGCTCGATTATACACAAGACACCATTGCCCACCGGTTTGAACGGTATCAAAACGAAATAAAAAATAACGCAAAACTCATCGTGCGTGAAGGCCAGACTGCAGTTTTTGTCAATGAAGGTCAGTTAGCAGACGTTTTTGGTCCCGGTACATATACCTTAAATACGAAAAACCTTCCTATTCTAACAACTCTTAAAGGTTGGAAATACGGTTTTGATAGTCCGTTTAAAGCCGAAGTATATTTTGTAAACACGCATTTATTTACAGACGAAAAGTGGGGAACTAAAAATCCTATTACGCTAAGCGATGAGCGTTTTGGTCTGGTAGAAATCAGAGCTTTTGGTACGTATGCATTTCGCATCAGCGATGCCGGAAAATTTATTAAAGACATCGTAGGGACAGACAACAATTTTACCAATTTTGAGATTAACGAGCATCTTAAAAGTCTAATCGCTACCCGTTTTACAGATACGGTAGGTGAAGCCAAGTTACCTATCGAACTCTACGCGGCAAATACGACTGAGCTTTCAGAAACCTGTAAAGAAGTGATGCAGCCCGAGTTCGCTTCGGTTGGGATTTCGCTTGAAAAATTCTTTATCGAAAACGTCTCAATGCCCGAAGAGCTTAAGAAAGAAATCTTTGAGTACAGCCGTATCGACAAGCTGGATCTTGATAAGTTGACCAAATTTAAAACCGCAAAAGCTATTGAAGCGGCTGCTAATAACGAAGGCGGCACAGCCGGCGCCGGAATGGGAATGGGAATGGGCTTTGTCCTCGCACAACAAATGGGCGGCGCAATGCTAGGTGGTGCTGCACAAGCACCACGACCTGTACAGCCCGCGGCAACGCCACCGCCTATGCCTGCTGTTACACAATATTATTATGCAAACAACAACCAGCAGCAGGGGCCGGTTAGCTTTGAGCAACTGCAGTCGTTATTTGCGGCACGTACTATTAATCGCAATTCTTTGATCTGGAAACAAGGTATGACTGAATGGAAAGCGCTGCAGGAAATAGAAGAGCTCAAACCCTTCTTAGGTGGAAACACGCCTCCTCCATTACCGGCTCAGTAATTTGACAACAATCACCCGGTGAGCGATCCAGTTATACAGAAATCTGAACTTAAAAAAGCCTGTAAAAACTGTGGTGCCGAACTTACGTACAAGCCCGGCACCACACAGGTTACCTGTGACTATTGCGGTTATAAAGAAGAACTAGACCTAAGCCTTGATACAGTCAAAGAACTACCCTTGCGCGAGTATCTGCAGAAAATGGGAGCACAGGCCAATTCGGTAGAAATAAGTCTGCTGCATTGCAAAAACTGCGGCGCAAATCAGCACGTAGAAGAAAATTACAAATCCCTGCATTGTGTATATTGCGGCACGCCGCTTATTCGTGAAGATGCAGTCACTGAGCAGTGGATTCTTCCGGGTGGAGTATTGCCTTTTCAACTTACGCAACAGGAAGCTCTTGTACGATTTAAAAAATGGGTAAAAGGCCTGTGGTGGGCACCTAATGATTTGCAAAAAGCCAGCCTTGATCCGCAGTTTACAAAAGGCCTGTATCTGCCCTATTGGACTTTTGACGCACAGCTTTTCGGCCGCTATACCGGTTCAAGAGGAGATTATTATTACGAGACTGAAAGTTACCGCGATTCTAAAGGACGCAGGCAGACCCGCCGCGTGCGTAAGACGCGTTGGTCACCCGTATCAGGAAACATACAGGGGTTTGTAGACGACACCCTCATTAACGCTTCTAAGCAACACACCGGTAAAGTGCCCCGAGGTGTAAGCCGCTGGGACTTAAAAAAACTACAGCCCTTTGAAAGTGGTTTTCTGGCCGGTTTTGTAACCGAAAAATACACCATTCCCTTAAATCAGGGTCATCTGGAAGCCAAGGACGAAATGCGCAATATCGCAACAACCTGGGCCCGCAGGGACATAGGCGGTGACGAGCAACGCGTGAACCAGCTTAATATTCAGCTTGAGGAAGAAACCTTCAAACACATTCTGCTTCCGGTGTATATAAGTGCCTACCGTTATAAAAATAAAGATTACAGCTTTTTTGTAAATGGTGAAAACGGAAGTATTTCAGGAAAACGCCCGTATTCGTTTTGGAAGATCTTTTTTGCTGTACTGGCAGTATTGCTCCTGCTCGTGGTAGTTTATTTATTCAGTAACTGATTTGCAGGTATTCAAGCTGAATAAAAAAATTCATCTTCAACGTTAACCTTAGCCGGAATACAATCATAAAGAGTAAAACTTAAATACTCTATTATGAAAACAAGCAACACGCATTTTAAACTGGCCACAAAAATCATGCTGGCCTTAGTATTAACTATCGGATTAAATTCCTGTTCTCCGGAAGATGGCGAGATTGGGCCACAGGGACCTCAGGGTGAACAAGGACCTGCAGGACCTCAAGGAGCGCAGGGACCGGCAGGTCAGGATGGAGCAGATGGCGCTGACGGTCAGGATGGTCAGGATGGGGAAGATGGGAATGCCGAAGTCTATTACAGCGACTGGATTCCGGCTGCATTTACGGGCTCTTCAGATATCGTAAAATTTATGAATATTGATTTCCCTGCTTCACTACCTAGTTCTCTTAGTATTAAAGATACGCACGTAATATTGGTCTACTTTACCGGATATGGCGATGGCAACGTATATTTATTACCGGTACTTAATTTTAGGGGTGCTCAATTCACCTTTGGTTTTGGGAGCGGGTCTGCAGTCGCTTCAGATATAAGTATTACTGCACGCTCCACTTCAAGTAGTGCATTAACAGAGTTTACGATAAGTCCTGATCGTGGAAACAAATTTAGATATGTGATTATTCCACCTACCATAAATGTAAAATCTAAAGAGGGAAAAACTACATTGGACTACTCAGACTACGATGCGGTAAAACGTTACTATAATATTACCGACTAATTTTCAGTTTAATTATTATCTAAAAAAGGGGCTGTCTCCAAAACGGGACAGCCTCTTTTTATTTTCCTCTAATTGAAAGGACTACAAATCAAACTTAATCCCCTGTGCCAGCGGAAGCTCGGTTGTGTAATTAATCGTATTGGTCTGGCGACGCATATACACTTTCCAGGCATCGCTACCGCTCTCACGACCGCCACCAGTTTCTTTTTCGCCACCAAATGCTCCACCAATTTCAGCACCACTGGTGCCAATATTGACGTTAGCAATCCCGCAATCACTGCCGGCAACACTTAAAAAGCGCTCCGCTTCACGTAGATTGTTGGTCATAATCGCAGATGATAATCCCTGACGTACGCCGTTTTGCAGTTCGATGGCATTTTCTACGCTTCCACTGTATTTCATTAAATACAAAACAGGTGCAAAGGTTTCGTGCTGTACAATCTCAAAATCATTTTGAGCTTCGGCGATGGCCGGTTTTACATAACAGCCGCTTTCATAACCTTCGCCTTCGAGTACTCCACCTTCAACAATAATTTTTCCGCCCTCTTGAACTACTTTTTCCAAAGCATTTTGATAGTTTTTTACGGCGTCTTTGTCAATCAACGGACCTACGTGATTCTTTTCATCCAGCGGGTTCCCGATACGCAATTGACCATAGGCATCTACAATCGCATTTTTAACTTTATCGTAAATGCTTTCGTGAATAATCAACCTGCGGGTAGATGTACAGCGTTGCCCGGCGGTTCCTACCGCACCAAACACCGCCCCGATTACCGTCATTTTTAAATCCGAATCCGGAGTTACTATAATCGCATTGTTTCCGCCTAATTCTAAAAGCGACTTACCCAATCGCGCACCTACCGTTTGCGCGACCTGTTTTCCCATTCGGGTAGAGCCGGTAGCCGAAATTAGAGGCACCCGCTCGTCCTGAGTCATCAGTTCGCCTACTTTATAATCTCCGTTTATAAGGCACGAAATCCCTTCAGGCAGATTGTTTTTTGCAAACACACGGGCTGCTATTTTTTGGCAGGCAACACCTGTTAAAGGTGTTTTTTCTGAAGGCTTCCAGATACACACATCCCCGCAAACCCAGGCCAAAGCCGTATTCCAGGACCATACAGCTACCGGAAAATTAAATGCCGAAATAATCCCCACAATCCCTAACGGATGGTACTGCTCGTACATACGATGCCCAGGACGCTCACTGTGCATAGTCAAACCGTGCAATTGACGTGATAATCCCACCGCAAAATCACAGATATCGATCATCTCCTGTACTTCGCCCAGACCTTCCTGATAGCTTTTTCCCATTTCATAAGAAACTAATTTGCCCAAAGGTTCCTTTAAGCGGCGCAGTTCTGCATTAAATTGGCGCACCACTTCTCCCCGCTGCGGAGCCGGCATCACCCTCCAGGTTTTAAATGCTTCCTGTGCAGTTTGCACCACCTGCTCGTATTCTTCGGGTGTTGTTTGCGTAACGCTTGCAATGATCGCACCGTCAACAGGTGAAACCGACTCAAAAGTTGAGCCGCCATTCATCCACTTAGAACCGGTAGAAGTACCTGAATTTTGGGGTTCGAGTTCCAAAGCTTTTAGGGCTTCGGTTATAGCTGTATTGGTCAAGGTATCTGCCATTATTTTATAGTTTTCTTAGAATTGTATTTTAAACCTTTCGAAGTTAATAAATTCAAAAAGGGTTTTAAAGCATTATTTAGCATATTCGCAATAAAACACATTGAGGTAAGCACACGAGGCATGCGTTAGAAATAATTTTTAATTTCCATGGAAGCCTCGGGAGTATTAAACCCGTTTGGTGGTGCCAAAAAAGTGCGCCTTGTAGCGCACTCTTTATTTTATTATTAAAAGCTTATTCCGTAAAACGTGGATCGGCTTCCATCACCGTCCCGCAATTGTCGCAGGTACGCAATTCTTTATTTCCGTAGAATTCTTTAAAGTGCTTTAAGAAGTCTTTTTCAATATCGTTTAAAGGAAAATAGACTTCATATAATTTATGATTGCAGTTGTCGCAAAACCATAACAAACCGTCTTTGCCTTCCAGGTCAGCGCGTTTTCGCTCAACTACAAGACCTATTGAACCCGGCTTACGCACCGGAGAATGCGGCACTTTTGCAGGATGCAGGTACATATCGCCCGGGCCTAATTTCATCGTACGTTTTTTGCCATCTTCCTGGATGTGTACTTCAATCTCACCTTCGAGCTGGTAAAACAATTCTTCGGTCTCATTATAATGATAATCTTTACGGGCGTTGGGCCCGGCAACAGCCATCACGATATAATCATCGGCATCTTTGTACAGGTTTTTATTTCCTACCGGCGGCTTGAGTAATTCGCGGTTTTCTTCCACCCATTGGGTTAGATTAAAGGGTTTTGCAATTGACATACTACTTTTGTTTACAGCTAAAATTACAATATTAATTACGGTAAAAAAATAAAGGCTTCTCGTGCAATGCTGTTGTAGAAACAAAACGATTAGGAGCATTAACCCTGCTTTTTCCGTATTTTAGAAGCTATAAAAATCAAACTATGAAGAATCATTTACTCCTTTTTCTACTCCTCGTTTTTATTGTAGCCTGCAAGCAGGAAAACACAGAGACCAAAACAGCACAAAACACACCTGAACAACAGGATTTTGCTATAATTATTCACGGCGGTGCAGGAACCATCCTTAAAGAAAATATGACCGATTCGCTAGAATCTGCTTACAAAGCAAAGCTTAGTGAAGCCATTAAAACAGGATATGAGATTCTAAAAAATGGAGGAACCAGTCTGGAGGCGGTACAGCGCACTATAAATATAATGGAAGATTCTCCATTATTCAATTCTGCAAAAGGAGCGGTTTTTAATCACGAGGGCGTTAACGAACTAGATGCTTCTATTATGGATGGCGCTACGCTCAATGCCGGAGCCATTGCAGGGGTGACAAATGTAAAAAACCCCATTAATCTGGCTTATGAAGTGATGACCAAATCAGAACATGTCTTATTAAGCGGGAAGGGAGCCGAAACGTTTGCTGCTGAAAAGGGCATTGAGCTGGTAGATCCTTCCTATTTCTTTACTCAAAACCGCTATGACGCCTTACAACGCATTCTGGAGCGGGAGAAAAATGACTCCGTAACTGCAGCTTCGGCTTTTATTGATCCCTTTATCAAAGATGAAAAGTTTGGTACGGTAGGTTGTGTTGCTCTGGACAAAAATGGAAATCTAGCCGCGGGAACTTCTACAGGCGGAATGACCAATAAAAGATATAACCGTATTGGCGACTCCCCGATTATAGGAAGTGGAACCTATGCCAATAATGCTACTTGCGGCGTTTCATCAACCGGTTGGGGTGAGTATTTCATCCGTGGGCAGGTTGCTTACGACATCAGTGCTCAGATGGAATATGCCGGAAAAAACCTGAAAGACGCAACGCATAATGTCATTCAGGAAAAACTGACCAAACTGGGCGGAACCGGTGGTATTGTCGCTTTAGATCACTACGGCAACCCATCCATGGAATTTAATACTGAAGGGATGTACCGCGCTTATATGAACGATCAGGGGGAGTTAACCCTTGGGATTTATGGGGAGAATGAAGACTAAAGAGGTTAACTACGTTGAGCTCACTGCATTACTCATAGCCATTGTTCTTTTCATTGTATCAGTAATCTTAGTAATCATAACCGGAAACCAATTAACGCTTGATTATTATATAGGATTTGCCTTATTCAGCAGCTCATTATTTTTATACTTAAGACACAAAAAGTCCTATGTTATTGTATTTACACTAACACTGGCTGGAGGTATTCTAAACCTATATGATCCATTTGTGGTAAAATTAACTTTCAGCCTGATATTTTTACGCCTTAACATTACCTTCATTGTGCTTAGCATTGCATTTATAGCGACTAACAAAGATTTGCTTGATTCCGCTTTCCCTCATAAATCTTCGTTGGAAGAAGAAATTAATCTGGAGAAGAAAAGAGAACAACAAAAAATTCAAAAATTCATCAATCAGTATCAAACTAAATCCCGCAAAGATTTAGAATACATTACCCAAAAAGATAGCGGCTATGTTAATGAGGCCAAAATTGCCGCACAACAGGTATTGAATAATCTCGATACAGCAGAGGTTCCAACTAAAGAATAAGAATGCTTTCCACTTATATAAGTCCCGACTAATACTATTAAACATGCAGGTATTCAAACCTTACTACGCAGTGATTTTTACTTCTACGCAAAGCGAAAACACTACAGGTTATAACGAGATGGCTGCACAAATGGAACATCTTGCTCAACAGCAAACAGGCTATTTGGGTATGGACCACACCCGAAGCGAAGTAGGTATTACCATCTCTTACTGGCAAACCGAAGCAGATCTTCTCAACTGGAAAACAATCTCGAGCATCTAAAAGCACAACATCTGGGCAAAACAACATGGTACGACAACTACAGCGTGCGTGTTTGTAAAGTGGAACGTGAATATCATTTTAAACGTATCGCAGAATAAGATATACTCACATTATATAAAAGAAAATCCCTTCACACATGAGTTGCGAAGGGATTTCTTTGGTTAAACCCGTTGCCGGACTTCCGGACTTAAAGCGAAACAGCAGGTCCCCACCTGCTGCATCTAACATAACAAAACCAACTTAAAGTCTTGAATTTTGTAAATGTTGTGAATGTTGTAATTGATTTTGTAATCCTGGGGTTTTGGGGTTTTAAAAAATGATTTGGGGTTTGTTGTAATTGACTTGTTTAATTATGATCTGGGGTAATCATGATTTGGGGCTTATTTGGTGATAAAGATTTGTGTAAAAAAAGCAGTTCCTTTATCATTTTTCACTACTGATATTCCACTATGAGTGAAATTTCCTTCAAGCGCTTCACGGTGACTGTCGCTCTTAATCCAGGCTGCAACCACCTCTTTTGCAGTACGATAGCCAAAAGCTACATTTTCACTTACACGACCAGCTCCTTTAGATTTTAAATAATCAGAACGCTTGAAAAAATTATCGTGGCTGATCTGTCCTTTGGTAGCCATATACTTAGAGTGATTTGACGCCTGACCCTTAGAGTCATTGTTAGCCTTAAGCGGAGACAAACCAATACTTGTGCGGTGTTGGTTCACTTCAGCAAGCACCTCTTGTGCAAATGCTTCTTCGACAGTAAGGTTTGCAGCAACTTCTAAAGTTGCTTCTTCAGTTGGCATCAGCTCTTCATCTTGTGAACAGCTGGAAAATAATACAGTAAAAGTAAGAGCCAAAAGGCTTGTAGTAAAAGTTCTCATGATTTGGGGTTTATGAGTTATGTTGAGACAAACATAAGTAGGATTTTTTATTCCTACAACCTTTAAACAGCCATTTTGTGTATTTCGTCGATATTAAGCTATTTTTTAACAAAAATAATATAAACTTTAACACTTTTAGACTTCATAAAATGCCTTTTGTCGACTTAAGGTAATTATAAGCTAAATCGTTTAATTGACTATTTGTGCATTTCATCGATAAGAAATTACACTAAATCGTCATCAACTATATTTTTATTTGAAATGTAAGAACTGTGAAGATAATTGAAATTAAACTTGTGCATAACCCATTTATAGTCAGGAATTAAATTTTAAAGAGCGTCACATTTCCCTTTTGAAAACCACTATGCCGTCTAAAAAACGTATTTTACCTTTACACGAATCCTGTTTGTGTTATACACGCCGTCTATTCTATATAAGATTTCTATGAACCGTATTTCTGTACTTCTTGTTCTATTAATTGGTTTAATACTCACCAGTTGTCATCAAAATCAAAAAGAAGATGATAATATTTTTAAATTCAAGGAATATATCGCCTTCAATACTTTTGGACGGGTACCTGCAACAGCACCTATTAAAATAGAATTGGCAAAACCCGCCACGCAGTTTGAGAGCGATCAAAAAATACCTTCAGAATATCTCATTGTATACCCTAAAACAGAAGGTCAGCTACTTCTTAAAAACGGAACCTCACTTGTGTTTGTGCCTGAAGAACCGCTCATTCCCGATACCGAATATACCATCACGCTTAAGCTGAGTCGATTCTTCGAGGATGTTGCGCCCGAGTATCGCAGCTATACGTTTAGTTTTAAAACCATTACCCCAAATTTTAAAATCAATTTGGGCAACCTGCAATCCTATAATCAGGAGTGGCAATATCTTACCGGCTCAATAGAGACCGCAGACCGCTCTACCATCAGTGCTGTTAAAAAACTCATCAAAGCCAGCCAGGAAGGCAAAGCACTCCGCATTGACTGGCCTGTTGACACTGCAAAAGCTTCATTTTTTAATTTTACGATAGACAGCATTCACCGCAAAAAAGAGAATTCACAAATACGCATCGCTTGGGACGGCAAACCTATAGGAAGCAAAAATCAAGGACAGAGTACCTTAAACATACCTGCACAATCACGATTTACCGTAGTCGATGTTACTACAGCCCTGGCTCCAGAAACTTCAGTAAGCATCAACTTTTCAGATCCCCTTGAAATGGAGCAAAATTTTGAAGGCCTGGTAGAATTAGACAGTCTTCAAAATTTAAGGTACGAGGTACAGGGCAATGTACTTACCGTTTACCCAAGAGAGCAACTTACCGTCAGCGTTAAGCTTACCCTAAATAAAGGAATACGCAATGCTTATGGCTCTGCCTTAAGAGAAGAAACAACACAGCAAATTTCATTTGAACAACTCAAACCTCAGGTGCGTTTAATCTCTAACGGTAGCATTCTACCCGCTTCTTCTAAAACACCACTCTATTTTGAGGCTGTCAATCTTTCTGCGGTTGATGTTCGTGTCATTAAGGTGTACCAAAACAACATGTTGCAGTATTTACAGTCGACCTCTTTAAGTAGCACTGACAGCTACGATCTTAACCGTGTGGGCCGTCGTATTGCAAAAAAAACCATTCCGCTAGTAGACAACAGTATTGCCCAAAACGGACTCTGGCGCGCCTATGCTCTTGATCTTTCTGAGTTTTTTAAGGCAGACCCGGGAGCTTTGTACCGTGTGGAATTCAGTTTTGAACCCGGCTACAGCCTTTATCCCTGCCCGGATGCGTCTTCTGACGACACTCAAACCAAAGAAGAAGCCTACCTCGAAGAAGCCTATGAAGAGTATTACGATACGCAGGATGATGCTGACGTTCGCGAAATGGAATACTGGGATAATATGCGTTACTCCTGGCGTAATCGGGTTTACAATTGGGAAGAAGAAGACAACCCGTGTCACCCGGCCTATTATAACGAAGACCGGTTTGCAAAAACCAATGTATTGGGTTCTGATCTGGGCTTAATCGTTAAAGAGAGTGAAAACGGAAATTACGATTTCGCCACCTCCAATCTCATTACCGCCCAGCCTGAGATGGGAGTAGAAATACGCCTGTACAACTACCAGCAGCAACTTATCAAATCCCTTAAAACAGATCTTGACGGCCTGGCATCCTTCAAAAATGACAGGCAGGTTGCTTTTGCAGTTGCGCAGCAACGTAATAACTATGCCTATGCCGATCTTAAAGACGGAAATGCCCTATCCCTTAGCAATTTTGACATAAGCGGCAATAAGTTAGAAAAAGGGCTTCAGGGCTACATCTATACTGAACGGGGAGTACATCGTCCCGGCGACAGCATACACCTCACTTTTGTGCTTAACGATCTGGCAAATCCGCTGCCGGCAGAACACCCGGTAAAGCTTGAGGTGACCGATGCCCGAGGCAAACTCGTACTGCGCAATGTGATCAGTTCGTCCTTATCTGATAAAGGTATGCCCGGCGATCGCAATCACGGATTTTACTATTTTCCTATTAGAACGAATGAAACCGATCCTACCGGAAACTGGACGGCCACGATTACCGTAGGCGGGGTAAAGTTTACCAAAAGATTACGGGTCGCGACGGTAAAACCCAACAGACTCAAGATCAAACTTGATTTTAAAGACACCTATTTAACCGCATCAAAACCCGTTGACGGAAGCATTAGCGCCTCCTGGTTGCACGGTGCTCCCGCACGCAATCTCAAAGCAGATATCACCGCAACGCTGAGAAGTACATCAGCTGATTTTCCGGAATTTAAAAACTATACGTTCACAGATCCTGTACGCCGCTTTAATGAGGTTGAAATCCCAATTTTAGAACAACAGGAGCTGAATGCTGATGGAAAGCTTGATTTCACTAAAAAAATTGAATTGAGCGGTAAAGCCCCCGGAATGCTTCAGGCTACTTTCTTGACCAAAGTTTATGAAGGCGGCGGGGATTTTTCGGTAGATGTGTTTTCAAAAAAACTGGCTCCCTATACGCACTTTGCAGGTATTCACGCACCCGAAACCCGCGAGTACGATTCCTATTATACCGATGAGGAAGTCAAATTTGATCTGGCAAGTGTCACCGAAGCCGGCAAACCTGCTTCCGGCCGGGTACTGCAGGTACAACTTTTTAAGATTGAATGGCGCTGGTGGTTTAGCCGTTCTTCAGATAATCTTTCACACTACGAAAACACTTCGGTTTATAAACCCGTGCAAAACTTTGATGTCACGACAAACGCCAATGGGAAAGCAGTGGCAAAAATTACGGTTCCCGAAAAAGAAAGCGGCAGATATTTATTACGTGTTATTGATAAAAATTCGAGCCACGCCACAGGTCTTACCACCTATTTCTTCCGCAATTGGAGCAACCTTCCTGCAGGTGAAGGCGATAGTGCTAAAATGCTGGTTTTTTCTTCTGATAAAGAGACCTATCAGGTAGGGGATGAAGCCGTGATCAAATTCCCTTCTCAAAAAGCCGGAAAAGCTTTGCTCAGTATTGAAAACGGAACACAGGTACTTTCTAAAAGATGGGTAGATACTGAAGCTCAGGAAACGCTTGTACGTATACCCATCACTAGCACTATGGCTCCTAACGTTTATGTGCACATCAGTTTGCTGCAGCCACACGCGCAAACACTCAATGATCGGCCTATACGCCTTTACGGTATAATACCTTTACTCGTAGAAGACCCTGCAACCCGGCTTGAACCTAAAATTCAAATGCCTTCAGAGCTAAAGCCTGAAGAATCATTTAAGGTTAAGGTTAGCGAAACCAATGGTAAAGCAATGGCCTATACCCTGGCGGTGGTCGATGAGGGTTTACTTGATCTTACGCGCTATGAAACCCCACAAATTCACAACGCTTTTTACGCCCGTCAGGCACTGGGTGTTAAAACCTTTGATATGTATGATGATGTCATTGGGGCGTTCTCGGGCAGTGTTGATAATATTTTTGCCATTGGTGGTGGTGATATGGCTGCAGGAGCAAAAAACCGAAAAGCAGACCGCTTTAAACCCGTGGTCAAATTCTTAGGACCCTTTTATCTGGAAGCAGGCCAAACAGCAAGTCATCAAATACAGATGCCTAATTATATAGGTTCGGTACGTACGATGGTAGTGGCCGGAAACACCCGCACCGGGGCTTATGGCAGTGCCGAAGCTACTACACCGGTACGCAAACCACTAATGGTTTTGGCTTCACTACCGCGAAAACTGGCACCAGGCGAGCAATTGACGCTTCCGGTGACCGTATTTGCGATGGACAAAAAAGTGCGTGACGTTACCGTAAGCATCAAAACCTCTGAAGCGCTTTCACCCAAAAACGGAAGCACCCAAAACATTCGTTTTACTGAAACAGGTGAACAACTGGTAAATTTTGACTTTGATGTAAAACGCACCAACGCCGTTCAGAAGTTTGAAATTACTGCTACCGGCGGCGGGGAACGCGCAACGTATTCGGTAGAGATTGATGTAGAAAACCCCAACCCCATTTCACAACGCACCAAACATTACACCCTTGAGCCTAATAAAGAGCTTGAGATTAGCTATTCGAGCTTTGGCGTTAAGGGCACCAATACCGCGGTTTTAGAATTTTCAACCCTGCCGCAGATTGATTTTACCAAGCGCCTGCAATACCTCATAGGCTATCCGTACGGATGCGCAGAGCAAACGACCTCAAGCGGCTTCCCACAACTTTATCTCAATGCGATTTTTGAACTCAACAGCACTCAACAAAAGGAAACCCAGAAGAATATTAAAGCGACCATAGACCGCCTGGGAATGCTGCAAAGACCCGAAGGAGGGGTGAGCTACTGGCCGGGAGAACGCGATGCCGATGCCTGGGCAACCTCGTATGCCGGGCATTTTATGCTTGAAGCGCAAAAACAAGGCTATACCTTACCACTTACCTTTTTGTCCAATTGGCTCAACTACCAGAAAAACGCGGCACGCCAATGGCGTAACGGGGCGACCTCGTACAACAGCAGCCTTACTCAAGCCTACCGCCTGTATACCCTGGCCCTGGCAGGGCAACCCGAACTGGCAGCAATGAACCGCTTACGCGAATCTGGCGAACTCACAAATTCCTCTCGCTGGAGGCTGGCTGCAGCCTACGCCCTGGCCGGTAAAAAACAGGTGGCTAATGCACTTGCAGCAAAAGCCAATCTGGAATTTAATAACAACAGGGAGTTGCAGTATTCGTACGGTTCGGTATTGCGCAACAAAGCGATGGCTTTAGAAACCATGATTTTGCTTGGCGACAAACGCGAGCAGGAACTGGCAGAGTCTATTGCCAAAGATCTTTCTTCTGGTAACTGGTACAGCACGCAAACCACGGCGTTCTCGCTATTAAGCCTCAGCAAATTACTCATAGCAAATGGCGGTAAAAGCATTGCCGTACAGGCCGGGCAACAGAAACTCAATACCAAAAAAGGCTTTATTACTTCAGATCTGCCGGTTGCAGACAACGAGCAAAAGGTGACCATCAAAAACGAGAACGCCAATAAGGTGTATGTAAGCCTGGTGCAGCAAGGCAAATTACCCCTGGGAGAAGAACTAGCCGAACAGCGCAACCTCAGCGTGAAAACCGTTTTTGTGGATAATGCCGGAAAAACACTTTACGCGGATCGCCTGCGGCAGGGAACCGGTTTTAAAGCAAAGGTTACGGTAACAAATACCTCCCTTAACGAAGTAGATCATATTGCTCTTGCCCAGTATATCCCCAGCGGCTGGGAAATTGTCAATACCAGTTTTACCGCTCTTGGAGGGGGTGCAAGTGGTAAAGCACGCTATACCGATATACGGGATGATAGGGTGTATTTTTACTTTGATCTGAAATCAAAAGAATCACGCACCTTTGAGATTGACCTCAACGCCTCGTTTTTAGGAACCTATTATTTACCGGGTACACAGGCCGAAGCGATGTACGATAACGACTATTTTGCCCGAAACAAAGGAAACTGGATTAGGGTTTTTCAATAATTAGGATCGCAATTAAAAGCAAAACTTTATGCGGTTAAAGCGCAAATACCTTGTTGTTACAGGCATCGTTCTTGTTTTGCTGCTTTGGTACTTCAGCCTGCCGCAACCTCTTTTTAAAAGTCCGACAGCAACGGTTGTTACCAGCAAGAATGGTGATTTGTTGGGCGCGCGTATCGCAGATGACGGGCAATGGCGCTTTCCGGCGGGAGACTCGGTTCCCTTTCGGTTTAAGACGGCAATCCTGCAGTTTGAAGACGCTTATTTTTACCGGCATCTGGGTTTTAATCCGGTTGCTATGACTAAAGCCCTGTGGTCTAATTTAACCTCAGAAAACCGCCGGGGGGGCAGTACGCTTACCCAGCAGGTGATTCGACTTTCGCGCGAAAATCCCAAACGCACTTATTTAGAAAAATTTACAGAAACAGTAATGGCGACGCGACTCGAAGCCGGTTATTCTAAAGATGAAATCCTAAGCCTGTATGCCTCACACGCTCCCTTTGGAGGCAACGTGGTAGGTCTCGAAAGCGCTTCGTGGCGGTATTTTGGTATTCCGGCAGCGCAGTTGAGTTGGGGACAGGCGACTGCACTTGCCGTATTACCCAATGCCCCGTCACTGGTTTTTCCGGGAAGGAATGAAACCATTTTCAGGGAAAAACGCGATCGCCTGCTCCTTAAATTAAAAACTGAAAATATCATCGACGAGACTACCTATTCTCTGGCCCTGGCCGAAGAATTACCGGGACCTCCGCAGGAACTTCCTGACCTGGCCCCGCATTTCACCGAGCGCATGGTGCAGGAACACCAGGGAGAAAGAGTAATAAGCAGTCTGGATTATAGCTTACAAAAACGACTTAATGGTATTGCGGCTGATGCGCATTACCGCCTGAGTCAAAATCAAATACACAACCTGGCCATTCTGGTTCTTGACGTAAAAACCCGAAGGGTACTGGGCTATGTTGGTAATGCCCCAACAAGCCGCGAGCATGCCAGTTATGTAGATATGGTTTTAGGCCGACGTAGTACGGGCAGTACACTCAAGCCTTTTTTATACAGCGCCATGCTGGCCTCGGGGGAGCTTTTGCCGCATGAGCTGGTAGCCGATGTCCCGACAACGATTAACGGCTACAATCCGCAGAATTTTGACAAAACCCATCACGGCGCGGTACCTGCATCCCAGGCATTGGCACAATCACTTAATGTACCTGCAGTTAATTTATTACGTCGCTACGGCTTAAAACGCTTTTACAACAACCTGCAAAAACTCCATATTAAAAACATAAACCGTCCTGCCGATCATTACGGCCTCTCGCTTATTCTGGGCGGTGCCGAAAGCAGCCTGTGGGAACTCACCAATTCCTACGCAGGTATGGCGGCGACTCTTAATTTTTTTAACCGGTCTTCGAGTGAATACCCCCTTCACGCTTTTAATGAACCCGTCTACCTCAAAGACAGGGTTTATGATTTGAGGGAAAGGCAAGCGCTTCCGGAGCTTTATGATGCCGGAGCAATTTACCAGACCCTTCAAACACTACGTGAGGTTAACAGACCCGAAGGTTCTGAAAACTGGGAGTTTTTTAGCGATGCTCAGCCTATAGCCTGGAAAACCGGCACGAGTTACGGTTTTAAAGATGCCTGGGCGGTAGGCGTGACTCCCTCTTATGCTATAGGCGTTTGGGTGGGCAATGCAGATGGTGAGGGCCGGCCGGGGATTACCGGTATTCAGGCAGCAGCACCCCTGCTTTTTGAAGTGCTTGATCTTCTGCCTGCTTCCGGCTGGTTTAAAATGCCTTATGATGAATTAGTAGAAGCTGAAATTTGTAAGCAAAGCGGAAAACTGAGCGGCTTGTATTGCCCCGAAACCCAACTGAAGTGGATTCCCAAAAAAGGAACCCGTACCGAAGCCTGTACCTTTCACCGGCAAATCTTCCTTAATGCGGAACGAACCCATCAGGTAAATGCTGACTGTTATCCTTTGGGACAACTAGTATCTCAATCCTGGTTTAGCCTTCCACCATTATGGGAATATTATTACACCCCACTACATCCCGAATACCAACCGCTCCCCGATTATTTACCGGGATGTTTCCGCGAAAGCGAAAAACCCATGGAGTTCATTTTTCCTAAACCGGGCGAAGTGATCCTGATACCCCGTGATTTTGACGGCGAAAAACAGGAAACCGTTTTTAAACTGGCCCATCGCGACGCAGATACCACGGTCTACTGGTATCTCGATGATTTGTACCTGGGCGCTACCACCACCTTTCATCAACTCAGTCTCATTCTGAAACCGGGCGACTACCTCCTCTCGGCCACAGACAGTGCGGGCAACAGCATTTCGCGTAAGCTGCGTATTCGCTACGCCACGCCCGAAAATACTGACTAAAACGTTGTCGCACATTTAACAAAGACTTAGGTTTTGTTTAGTTCGGTTGCTTCCGAACCAAACGTACTTTTGTAAATCACAAAAGGAATTATGTCAAATCAGATTGAAAAGCAAAAAGAAGCGCTTATTGAACGGCTGGGCATTTTCATGGAGAAAAAAGATCAATTGCCCCCGCTTGCTGCACGGATCATGGCAACTTTGGTATTAAGCGGAAAAAAAGGCTGCACGTTTGATGATCTGGTCACCGGCCTTCAGGCGAGTAAAAGCACGATCTCAACCCATCTCAATTCGTTACAACAGGCAGAACGTATCACGTACTTTACGATTTGTGGTGATCGCAAGAAATATTTTATAACAAACCCCAAAAGTCTATTAATAAGTCTGGATAGTATGCTCAAAAGTTGGGAACAGGAAAAAGAGCTGCATCTGGAAGTGATGAATTATAAAGAAAAATACAACGAACTCAATTCAAAAACAGGCGAATCTATTTTTGAATTGGAGTTTCACAAAGACTTTATCAACTACATCGAGCAAGCCCAAAATTCAGTTGAAAAAATACGCGAGAAAGTCGCAGACAAGCTTAAAAACGAATAAATCAACATGAAAAAGAATTTTTATCATTTAGTAACTGCTGCATTATTAACGGTTTTACTAGCCGGTTTTACTTCTTGCGGAGAGAGCAAGGCAGACCAGCAGGCAGCGGAACCTCAAACACCTTCTCTACCCGTGATTGAGCTTCCGTTAAAAACGCTTACCGGTTATAAAACATATCCTGCTCGTATTGAAGGTGTTGTTAACGCTCAGGTTTTTGCAAAAATTTCCGGCTATATAACTGATGTGGTAGTTGATGAAGGTCAGAAAGTGCGCAAGGGACAGGTGCTTTTTCGTCTGGAAACCCAATCCCTCAATCAGGATGCTGCTGCTGCAAAAGCCAATGTTAATGCGGCTCAGGTAGAGGTTGATAAACTAAAGCCTTTGGTGGAAAAAAACATCATCAGCGAGGTACAGCTCGAAACGGCAAAAGCCAAATTAAAGCAAGCTGAAAGTGCCTATAATAGTATCGCCGCAAACATAGGCTACGGGACTATAAAGAGTCCGGTAGATGGTTATGTGGGAGCGATTAATTTGCGCGCCGGTTCGTTGGTAAGTCCATCAAGCCAAACCCCGCTTACGACCGTTTCTGAAATAGACAAGGTATATGCCTATTTTGCGATGAATGAAAAAGAATATCTGGATTTTATCATGGCTGCAGACGGAGGTGTACGTGATGAAAAAATCAAAAACCTGCCTAAGGTAACACTCATTTTGGCCAATGGGGAAGAATACCCGCAAGAGGGCACCATCGAGACTGTAAATTCACAAGTAAATCAGAATACAGGAAGTGTAAACTTTAGAGCTGTTTTTGACAACCCGCAACGCTTGCTTACCAATGGTAATAGCGCCACGCTACGCATTCCTAAAACCTATACGGATGTGGTTGTGGTACCTATAGAATCTACGTTAGAACGCCAGGGAAGCACCTACGTGTATCAACTAGATTCTGAAAATAAAGCCGCAGCCACCGAGATCACCATAAAAGACGAGATTGACAATCTCTATATCGTAAGCGATGGAGTATCAGAAGGCGATCGCATCGTGGCCAAAGGCATTCAGAGTTTGAAGGGTACTACGACCATCAAGCCTCAAGAAACCCCTTTTGACAGCATTGCTGCACCCATCAAAAAATCATTCAGATAAAGAAAAGCCATTATGCTTAAAACATTTATAGACAGACCGGTACTTTCTACCGTGATCTCGGTCATTATTGTGATTCTGGGGATTTTGGGTCTTTCCCAACTTCCCATCACACAATATCCTGATATCGCGCCGCCTACCATTAGCGTTACAGCAACCTATCCCGGTGCTAACGCCGAGACGATTTTAGAGAGTGTGATCATTCCTATTGAAGAGCAAATTAACGGGGTTGAGGGAATGACCTACATCACCTCAACTGCAAACAATAATGGTACGGCAGAGATCACCGTTTTTTTTGATCAGCAGGTTGATCCTGATATCGCAGCGGTAAACGTGCAAAACCGTGTGGCCCGGGCCAACTCCCTGCTTCCCCAGGCGGTGATTCAGACTGGTGTAACGACGCAAAAACAACAGACCAGTGCCTTGATGTACATGTCATTTTATAGTGAAAACCCCGATTACGACGACACCTTCATTCAGAATTACTTGAAAATTAACGTTATTCCTTCCCTGCAACGGGTAGATGGTGTGGGTGCGGTAAATGTTTTTGGTGGGAAAGATTACGCCATGCGTATTTGGCTAAACCCAGATAAGCTTGCGGCCTACAACCTCATTCCGTCTGATGTAGCAGCAGCGCTTAACGAGCAAAGTCTCGAGGCTGCAGCCGGATCTTTAGGTGAAAACGACGGCGAGGCTTTTAGCTATGTGATCAAATACGGCGGGCGTTTTAAAACTCAGGAGCAATACAGCGATATTGTAATTAAAGCATTAGGAGACGGTCAATATTTAAGGCTAAGCGATGTGGCCGATATTGAACTCGGAGCTCAATCCTATTCCGGAAGCTCAATTACTGCCGGAAAACCGGCGGTAAACCTGGGTATCTTTCAAACTAAAGGCTCTAACGCCCGTGACATTATCAATGAAATCGAAACCCGGCTTGATGAAGTGCGCGGTGACCTCCCGGATGGAATCAAAATTTTCATCCCCTATAATACCAACAGTTTCCTGAATGCTTCCATCGAAAAAGTGGTGCATACGCTTATTGAAGCTTTTATTCTGGTATTTATCGTGGTATTTATCTTCCTTCAGGACTTTAGATCTACGCTTATCCCGGCTATCGCGGTACCGGTTTCTATTGTGGGAACCTTTTTCTTCCTGAATCTTTTTGGCTATTCGGTTAACTTACTAACGCTTTTTGCCCTGGTGTTGGCTATTGGTATTGTGGTAGATGATGCCATCGTGGTGGTTGAAGCGGTACATGCCAAGATTGACGAAGGCGAGAACAACGTGCGTAATGCTACGGTTAATGCGATGAGCGAAATTTCGGGCGCTATTGTTTCGATTACGCTGGTAATGGCGGCGGTGTTTATACCGGTAACCTTTGTAACGGGACCAACGGGTGTGTTTTACGAGCAGTTTGGGGTCACACTTATTGTAGCGATCATCATTTCGGCAGTAAATGCATTGACGCTGAGTCCGGCTCTTTGTGCGCTTTTTCTAAAGAGCCACGACGAGAAAGAGGGCAAGAAAAAAGGAAACTATCTACAGCGGTTTTTTGCAGCCTTTAACCGCGGTTTTAAAGCAACCATTAACAAATACGGAAAATCCATTGGATTTTTATACCGTCATAAATGGATTACCGCAGCCTTGCTGGTTGTTGCTGCAGCCGGAATCTGGTGGTCTTCTTCACAGGTTAAAACTGGTTTTGTACCTGATGAAGACCGTGGAATTGTCTTTTTGAACATTCAGTTGCCTCCGGGTTCTTCTCTAGACCGTACCGAAGAAATCAACAGAGAAGTTTACGCTAAAATCAAACAGATTCCGGGTATTAAAGAAGGTTCTGTAGTGAGTGGCCGAAGCTTTCTGGGAGGCGCGGGTAGCAACAACAGCTTAGGATTTATACGGCTTGATGACTGGGAAGATCGGGATGCCGACTCGCTTTCTATCGAAGCGATTACCGCTAAAATGTTTGGCGTGGCCGCCCAGTTTCCGGGTGCAGAGATTGTATTCTTTTCGCCGCCTAGTATTCCCGGATTTGGGAGTTCAGCAGGGGTAGAAGTCAATCTGCTTGATCGTTCGGGAGGAAGTTTTATCGAACTCGACAAAGTCAATCAGGAGTTTATAGGTAAACTTTCTCAGCGACCCGAAATTCAATACGCACAGTCTTCATTTAACACCAATTACCCACAGTATAAACTGGACGTTAATGTGCCGCTAGCCAAAGAAATGGGAGTGCCCATCTCCAGTATTTTCAGTACGCTTCAGGGTTATATAGGTGGTATTTTTGCGGCAGACTTCTCCCGTTTTGGTAAACAATACCGGGTATATATTCAGGCTTTGCCAAAAGATCGTGCAAACAAAGAAAACCTAAACGAACTCTACGTACGCACCGGATCCGGAGAAATGACTCCCATCACGCAGTTTGTAAATCTCGATAGGGTGTATGGCCCACAATCGGTAACGCGTTTTAACCTTTTTAACTCGACTAAAGTAACCGCGGCTACCAATCCGGGTTATTCATCAGGTGATGCGATTGCCGCTGTAGAAGAAGTGGCAAAAAGCCTACCCGCAAATTACAGCACTGCCTACTCCGGTCTTACCCGTGAAGAGGTAAATGCCGGAGATCAAACCACGGTTATTTTTATTCTTTCCCTGGTTTTTGTGTATTTCCTGCTTGCAGCACAATATGAAAGTTATTTGTTGCCACTGAGTATCATTTTCTCCCTGCCTTTTGGGGTCTTTGGGGCCTATTTCACGACTCAATTGCTGGGTCTTCAAAACAACATTTACTTTCAGATTGCATTGATTATGCTACTGGGTCTGCTGGCTAAAAATGCGATTTTGATTGTCGAATTTGCCTTGCAGCGCAGACGCGCGGGTGAATCACTACTGGATGCTGCTATAGACGGTGCCGAAGCCCGACTCAGACCTATTTTGATGACTTCATTTGCCTTTATTATGGGCTTACTTCCATTGGTTTTCGCCAGCGGAGTAGGCGCAGCCGGTAACCGTTCTATTGGTACGGGTGCAGTAGGTGGTTTGCTCATCGGAACACTCATAGGGGTTTTTGTAATCCCGGTTTTATTTATGCTTTTCCAATGGCTACAGGAAAAAATTTCTGGAGCTCCCGAAGCTAAAACTGAAGAAACGCACTAGTTATGAAAAGAAAAATCATCTATAGAATCATAGTATTAATTGGGATTCCGCTGTTGCTGGCGTCTTGCTTTGCTGCCAAAGAATACGAGCGGCCGGAAACAGTCGTGGAAGACCTTAACTACCGCACTGATAATCTGCCCGTTGACAGTACCAATGTCGCTTTGATTAGCTGGGACGAACTCTTCTCTGACCCTTTGCTTCAAAATTTGATTGCAGAAGGACTCGAGGAAAACATTGACATTCGGGTTGCCCTTGAAAATATCAACGCAGCCGAAGCCTATTTTAAGCAAGGTAAGCTGGCTTACTTTCCTACTTTAAATGGAACAGCCCAGTACACCCGCCAGGAATTGTCTTCAAACAGTCAGTTTGGAGGACAGTTTTCTACCCTTGATGTGTATCAGGTGAGTGGCGGTCTTTCTTGGGAAGCAGATATCTGGGGTAAGATACGCAGCAATAAGCGCGCTTTTGCCGCATCGTATTTACAGTCTGTAGAAGCCCACCGTGCAGTAAAAACGCAGTTAATCGCTTCCATTGCATCGGGTTATTTTCAGCTTTTGGCTTTAGATGAACAGCTTCGCGTCACGCAAGCCACCATAGAAACCCGAAGCAGCAGCCTCGAGACTACGAAAGCGTTAAAAGAAGCCGGCAATGTTACTGAAGTGGGCGTAAAGCAAACCGAAGCCCAGCTTTATACCGCTCAAGCGATTAACCTGGATATTCTGAAGCAAATACGCCTGCAGGAAAACAGCCTTTCGATACTCCTGGGCCGTGAACCCGGCCCCATAAACCGAAGCGAACTTTTAGATCAAACCATAAACACACCGCTCAAAACCGGCGTACCTGCAGAACTGTTGAGCAACCGTCCCGATGTTCGCGCGGCAGAATATGGTCTTATCAACGCCTTTGAGCTCACAAATGTAGCCCGAAGCAATTTTTATCCGTCGTTGACCCTTAATGCAACCGGAGGTTTTCAAAGTCTTGATTTTTCAAAGCTTTTTGATACCACTTCGCTCTTTGCCACCATTGTAGGTGGTTTGACCCAGCCTATTTTTAATGGCCGAAAAATACGCACACAATACGAAGTAGCACAGGCTCAGCAGGAACAGGCTAAACTTAATTTTAGAAAGGCTCTTTTAGATGCAACCCGTGAAGTTTCCGATGCTTTATACAGCTATGAGATCGCTACTGAAAAACTGGAAGTGAAACAAAACGAACTGGATGCCTATGACCTCGCAACAGGCTATTCCGAAGAATTATTAGAAAACGGTCTGGCTAACTATCTCGAAGTATTAACGGCACGTGAAAATGCCCTCAACTCGAGTCTTGACCTCATCAACACCCGTTACAATCAATTGCAGGCTATTGTAAACCTGTACTCTGCGCTGGGTGGAGGCTGGTAATAACAAATGGCGCCTTTTTTCCCTAAATTGGAATGCCCCTAAAGCTCGTAGTTATATGCTACGGGCTTTTTTATCTTAACCCAAAGCCTTTTGCTGCCCACCATGGGTGTATTTCAATCTCCAGGCGACCAGCCTGTACCATTGGGTCCAGGTTTGCAAGACTATCGGCCATTTTCAAAGTGGGTACATTATAAATGGTAATACCTCTGATCTCCCCGTCATCTCCAAAAGGCCCTGAAATATCTGCGTAACCCAACTCATACATACGTCCCAAATGCGCTAAGTGTAGTTGCTGCAGACTGTCTGATTCGGCCGGTGATTGATCACGATTAGGACCGCTTTTTAAGAAGGCTATAAAATACTGTTGCATAATGACGGTGTCCTTAGTCTTATCATCCACATAATTTATCGTGAGATAACCCGCTTCTTTGAGTTCAGCTTCTATATCAGAAACAAGTCTTTTATTTTGAGGTTCATCCCTAAGAACAGGCACTTCTTTTACCTGTTGCTCTTTACAAGACACCACAAAAACCAATACGGCAACCAGTTTAAAAATTAATTTTCTTTCCATAACGTAAATGGGTTTTTACTCAGCTGAGAGTTGTAATACCTGTTATCGCCAGTAACTTCTTCTCCCAGCCAATCTGGTTTTATAAAATGTTGATCTGCGTTTTCAAGTTCTATTTCGGCCAATATGAGCCCTTCATTGTCTCCGTAAAATTCATCTACCTCATAGGTATGCGCATCAGCCTTCACATAATACCGGGTTTTATGAATACTTCCGGGTTCGCACAGCTTAAAAAGCTCTTGGGCCTCATTTAGTGCAATTGCTTTTTCCCATTCAAAACGCGTAGTCCCGCCGGCATCTGATGCCCCTTTTATAGTTAGGAAAGCCTCATCACCGGTGATACGCACACGCACGGCACGAGCCGGATTACTACTCAGGTAGCCCTGTCTTATTTCGCTTTGAGAAAAAGCTTCAACTCTAAAGTTGGTATTCCTGACTAAAAATTTGCGTTCAATTTCAAGCATCGCCATAGGCAAGTTCTTTGATTTCGTCTGATTCAATTCGTGGTTTGGGATACGTCGTAACCGCAAGGGTTTTCATCGTACTGACTAATTTTTCGGGTTTGATACTTTGGTATTTTTTGAGCGGTCCTATCAAAAACCAGTTGAAAACCTTAAACGCCTTTATGGCCAGTTGTTCAGCGGTACGCTTTTCGTCACGTTCTGCAGCGAGCAATGCCGGTTCCAGAAAATAAGCTTCAGGTAAGCCAAGCACCAAAATATCACGCTCCATTTCGCCCTTAACCCTATTATAAAAAACACGACTATCAGGGTTTGCACCTAAAGCCGAAATCACGATAAACTTTGGAATCCCGTTTTCTTTAGCCAACTCAGCCGCAGCAAGCGGAATGCCATAATCTATGGCCTTATATTCCTCTTTATCTGAAGTTTTAGATTGCGTGGTGCCAATACAGCAAAAAACCACATCAGCCTTAAAAACTTCTGTATGCTTTTTAAGCTCAAACATATCTACGACGTGTTCCTCAAGCTTGGGATGCTCAAGGCCCGACTTGCGCCGGTGAAAACTGATAAGTTTATCATAGGCGGCATCGGCCAGGATAGATTGAGCCAAAAGTTTTCCGGTGATGCCGGTAATTCCAAATATGATTGCTGTTTTTCCCACGTTGCATATTTTAGTCTAAAATACAACAAGCATGTTAAACCTCAACTTGTGCGTATTTTTGTAGTGCTATGGAAGAGTTCCCTACAGATCGAAAAATCATACACGTGGATATGGATGCGTTTTACGCCTCTGTAGAACAGCTGGACAACCCGGAACTGCGCGGTAAACCCGTTGCGGTAGGTGGCGGTTCTGAGCGTGGGGTGGTTAGTGCAGCGAGTTATGAAGCTCGGAAATTTGGCGTGCGAAGTGCCATGGCCGGTGGTCTGGCCCGCAGACTATGCCCGGATCTTATTTTTGTAAAAACCCGTTTTGACCGCTATCGTGAAATCAGCCAGCAGATACGTGAGATTTTTTATGAATACACTGATTTGGTCGAGCCCCTGTCATTAGACGAAGCCTATCTGGATGTGACCGAAAATAAGAAAGGTAACCCCAGCGCAACCAAAATAGCACGGGAAATTCGGGAAAAAATCAAGGAAAAAACCGGACTGAATGCTTCCGCAGGAATCTCGATCAATAAGTTTATTGCTAAAGTTGCCAGTGACATCAATAAGCCTAACGGACAAAAAACCATTCCGCCTGAAGAAGTAATTGCGTTTCTTGAAGCGCTTGACATTCGTAAATTTTATGGTGTGGGCAAGGTCACAGCAGAAAAAATGTACCAACTGGGCATTTTTACGGGTGCTGATCTCAAACTAAAAACGCTGGAGTATCTAACGGAACATTTCGGGAAAAGTGGTAACCACTACTTTAATGTCGTACGCGGTATTCATAATAGCGCCGTTAAGCCTGATCGTATACGTAAATCACTGGGCGCCGAGCGTACCTTTAGTGAAAACATCTCGTCTGAGATTTTTATGCTCGAAAGGCTGAACAACATCGCAGAAGAAATAGAACGCCGACTCAAAAAATCAGATGTTGCGGGGAAAACAATCACTTTAAAAATCAAATACAGCGACTTTACGCTAAAAACACGAAGCAAAACCCTACCCTATTTTGTGAGATCAAAAGATGTGATTTTAGAAACGGCCAAAGAGCTGCTCTTTCAGGAGAAAATGGAAAATAGTGTACGTCTGCTAGGTATAACGCTGGCTAACCTTAATACCGAAGATAAGAAGCAAGATGACTCTAAAGAGCGTGAAATCGCGGTACAGCTCAAATTTGCCTTTTAACTAAAAAAAGGTCATTCAGTTTCCCAAATGACCTTATTCTATAATTTAAAATATGGGGTTAACTACCCTGAATTTCGCGAACACGAAGGGTGTTTACCATACCTTTTTCATTAATTGGCATCGCAGCAAGGCTTATTACCATATCACCAATATTCAGGTAACCGCTGTCGCGAGCAATGCGGTTAATATCTCTCACGGTCTCATCTGTAGAAACAAATTTATCGTAGAAAAATGCTTTTACACCCCATAACAAATTCAGCTGGCTCAGAATAATTCGGTTTGAAGTAAATACCAAAATATGCGAGCTTGGTCTCCAGGCTGAAATCTGAAACGCGGTATAACCTGAATTGGTCAGGGTAGTAATCGCCTTGGCATCAATTTCGTTGGCCATTAGGGCAGCATGATAACAAATTGCCTTGGTGATGTAGCGACGGGTACGAATGTGTGGTGGATTATGTGGTACTTTAATAAGTTTAGAATCTTCTACTTTTTTACAGATAGAAGCCATACGCTCTATAACCTGCACCGGATATTTACCTACCGAAGTCTCACCGCTCAACATCACGGCATCAGCGCCGTCCATAACTGAGTTAGCCACATCGTTTACCTCAGCACGGGTTGGAGTAAGGCTGTCTATCATCGTTTCCATCATTTGAGTGGCGATGATTACCGGAATACGTGCTTTTTTAGCAGAAAGCACCAATTCTTTTTGAATAAGCGGCACTTCTTCCGCAGGAATTTCAACTCCTAAATCACCTCGCGCCACCATTAAACCATCACTATAAGCAACGATTTTCTCAATATTTTTAACCGCTTCGGGCTTTTCAATTTTAGAAATGATAGGAATTTTATGCTCCGAGTGTTCTTTAATAAGGTCCTGAAGCTGGATAAGGTCACCTTCGTGTCTTACAAAAGATAAAGCGATCCAATCCACTTTTTGGCTAATTGCAAAAATGGCATCTTCCACATCTTTTTCGGTCAATGCCGGAAGCGAAATATTAGTATTAGGCAGGTTTACTCCTTTTCGGGATTTAAGCGGCCCTCCCTGTATAACTACAGTTTCAACCTCATTCTCATTGTCGGTCTTTAAAACCTCAAAAATCAGCTTTCCGTCATCAAGTAAGATACGTTCTCCTTTGTTCACGTCTCTCGGGAAATGCTGGTAGTTCATATAAACACGCTCTTTGGTGCCTTCAAACTCTTCTTTTGTAGAGAAAATGATCTTATCGCCGGGCTCTACAACCACCTCGTCTTTCATAACGCCTACGCGCAGCTTTGGTCCCTGTAAGTCTGCAAGAATTGCCGTATTGTACCCAAACTCTTCACTCAGGCTTCTAATCATAGTTATGCGCTCTTTAACGGCGTCATAATCTGCGTGAGAAAAGTTGATACGGAAAACATCTACCCCTGCTTTTATCATATCGTGTAAAACTTCCCGTTTACTCGTGGCAGGGCCCAATGTGGCAACAATTTTAGTCTTTTTTGTGTTTGACATTATTCAAAAATTAAATTCTGTTTCGATTTTAAAGCACTTACCTCTATTTGGTAAGCGGTAATAATATGGGGAATTCGATTTAATTGCCCCAAAAGTTTTGTACACGGCGTTTTGTCATCATCACTCTCAATTTTCAGCAGGAAATCAGCATTTTTTACTTCGGGAACCAAATTAAAGGTTTTAGAATGCTCAGATTCTGCAAAAAGTCCGTTTTCTGCAAGCACTTGCGAATATCTTAATTTAAAATGATTTGAGATCAAGGTATAATTAAGATAATTTTTAGAATCTTCATACCTCATGGTTCCAAAGCTGTACTTCACCTTTTTGGCATAAAAGTTTACATCATCTGAACTTGCCAGTCGCAAACCGGCATATTTATTTATTAAAAAGGCCAACCTGTACTGCTCTAAAGAACAGTGAATTGCGATCAGATTAAAGTCAAAATCAAAAGCCTCGTCAAGCAAGAGTTTATAAGATCCCATAGGTTCTTCAAAGATAAGCTAACTCTGTTTCAATAGGAAGGCTTTTGCTTTAACAAACTGTAAACCCTAATAATAAAAGGATTTAATTAAACTGTTGCAAATCTATTTTGTTTTGAAACACATAATATGCCCGCTTTGAAGCTTTCTCTTCAGCCTTTTTCTTGGAAGTCGCGCGTGCTTTAGCCACCTGCTTACCGTCTATACTCAGCTTAACTGAAAAGTGTCGAATGACGTCCTGCCCAGAATCCTCATAAGTGTTGAAATTAAATGATTTCTTTTCTTTCTGGCACCATTCGATCAACAGGCTTTTATAACTGATTACGCGGCCTTCTAGCTTTTCAATATCTACATAGGGATCAATGACCCGAGCATTGATAAACTTTCTGGCATATTTATATCCCCGATCTTTATAAATAGCACCCACTAGGGCTTCAAACAGATTGCCGTGTATATTAACTCCAAAATTCTCTTTTGGTATAGCTGCGCGCACGAGGTTAAGTAAACCCAGATCGCGCCCCAGTTCGTTAAGATGCTCCCTGCTTACAACTTTTGAGCGCATTTTGGTAAGGTATCCTTCATCCCCCCGCCCTACTTCATCAAACAAATGGGCAGCGATGACTGCTCCGAGCATGGCGTCTCCTAAAAATTCAAGACGCTCGTAATTAAACGGATGTCCTTTTTTGTTTTGAAGTCCCAACGAGCGGTGTGTGAAAGCCTCCTCATAAAATTGTAAACGCTTTGGTTTAAATCCTATGATTTTTTGAACCAGGCCAAAAAAATTCCCGTCCTTTTCAGAACGGGAAGTAAATATGTTGCGAATAGCACCCATAGGTGATTAATCGCTTAACTTTTTAAATAAGATACAAGCATTGTGACCTCCAAAACCAAAAGTGTTGCTCATCGCTACGTTAACTTCACGCTTTTGCGCTTTGTTAAGGGTTAAATTAAGCGAATTGTCAATATTTTCATCAACCGTTGTATGATTAATTGTTGGCGGAACCAGACTGTGTTGCATCGCTAAAATAGACGCGATGGCTTCGATGGCTCCCGCAGCACCCAGTAAATGACCGGTCATTGACTTGGTTGAATTGATATTGATATCTTTTGCATGATCACCAAAAACTTTGGTAATCGCTTTTAGTTCTGCGACGTCTCCTAAAGGAGTTGAAGTACCATGCGTATTAATAGCATCTACTTCTTCCGGCTTTATATTAGCATCGCGCAAGCAGTTAAGCATTACACGCTCTACACCTATACCATCAGGATGTGGTGCAGTCATGTGATACGCGTCGCTAGACATTCCGCCACCTACGACTTCTGCGTAAATTTTTGCGCCTCGTGCCTTTGCGTGCTCATATTCTTCAAGAATAAGAGCTCCCGCACCTTCACCCAAAACAAATCCGTCACGAGTAGCATCAAATGGCCTTGATGCAGTCTCCGGACTGTCATTACGGGTTGAGAGGGCGTGCATCGCATTAAAACCACCCATACCTGCCTTAGTTACTGCAGCTTCACTTCCGCCGGTAACAATGATATCGCAATGCCCTAAACGAATGTAGTTAAGAGCATCAATCATTGCATTAGCAGATGAAGCACAGGCTGAAACCGTAGTATAGTTAGGCCCCATAAAACCATGCTTGATTGAGATATTGCCCGGGGCGATATCTGCAATCATTTTAGGTATAAAAAACGGATTGAAACGCGGTGTACCATCACCTTCAGCAAAGTTGATCACTTCATCCTGAAAAGTTTCCAGACCACCAATCCCGGCTCCCCAGATTACACCTACCCTAAATTTATCAACCTCATCAAGATCAATTCCGGCATCTGAGATAGCCTGATCAGAAGACACCAATGCATATTGTGCAAAGCGATCTAATTTTCGGGCTTCTTTACGGTCGAAAAAATCTAATGCGTTGAAGTTTTTGAGCTCACAAGCGAATTTTGTCTTAAACTTCTCCGCGTCAAAATACGTGATAGGGGCACAGCCACTCTTACCAGTACTCAATCCTTCCCAATATTCTTCAATATTGTTCCCGATTGGGGTAAGCGCACCAAGACCTGTTACAACGACTCGCTTTAACTCCATAAGGTAATTTGCTTTCTTCTTATTTTGCTTCTTCTATATAGGAAATAGCTTGACCTACAGTAGCTATATTTTCTGCCTGGTCGTCTGGAATCTGAATGTCAAATTCTTTTTCAAACTCCATAATTAGCTCAACTGTATCTAACGAGTCTGCTCCCAGGTCATTAGTGAAGCTTGCTTCAGCTACAACCTCGTTCTCATCAACGCCTAATTTATCTACGATGATGGCTTTTACTCTTGATGCAATGTCTGACATAATCTTTAAATTTAATTTTTAATTAGGTGGCAAAAATAGCAAACTTTATGTTATCACCATTCTTAACCCCAAAAATGTGTACGTAATTTAATGATTTAAAATTAAGATTTGACAGATTACCTTTCAAAAAGTTAATAATAATCCTTTGTTTTGTAGCTTCACAAATACTCCCATGCAGCTATGAAACGTATCGTGATATTTGCCTCTGGCAACGGCACAAACGCTGA
>CETR01135810.1_pt1 | contig 121510 bp, 112 predicted proteins | sample 531281 | NCBI WGS metagenome assembly CETR01 (sample SAMEA2622568, study PRJEB7988) | marine metagenome | biome: marine biome (ENVO:00000447); feature: mesopelagic zone (ENVO:00000213); material: "saline water (ENVO:00002010), including plankton (ENVO:xxxxxxxx)" | depth 696 m
GTTAAAAACTTGCATCTTTATCTCTAAAAATGCGAGTGCAAATATAGTAAAGAATTTGAATATGAAAATGCTTTTTCAAAAAATTTTTCAATCCCGGAAAGCGAATTTTATTTCTGCACTTTATACCCTGCCTTCTTCAGTCTTTCCATTCTTCCGAAAGCACAAATCTAAAAGTCAATCCGTATTTTTACGCAAATACACATTTTACTTATGAAAGACATTAAAAAATATATAGACACGCATCAAAAACGCTTTTTAGACGAACTCATTGAGCTTTTAAAAGTGCCGTCAATCAGCGCCGATAAAGCTTATAAAGACGATGTGTTCAACACCGCAGATGCCGTGGCGGAACGCCTTAAAGAAGCCGGCTGCGCAAAAGTAGAAATCTGTGAAACTCCGGGCTATCCCATTGTTTACGGCGAACTTATAAAAGATAAAAACCTGCCTACGATCCTGGTTTACGGACATTATGATGTGCAACCGCCAGATCCCTTGGATTTATGGGATAGCGCGCCTTTTGAACCGGTGATTAAAAAAACCGAATTACACCCCGAAGGTGCCATTTTTGCTCGTGGGGCTTGCGACGATAAAGGGCAGATGTATATGCACGTCAAAGCGCTGGAATATATGACCCAAAACGATGATCTGCCGTGCAACGTGAAGTTTATGATTGAAGGTGAGGAAGAAGTTGGCAGCGAAAATCTGGGCTGGTTTATCTCCCGCAATCAGGAGAAACTGGCTAATGATGTCATCCTGATTTCAGACACCGGGATGATCGCAAAAGACGTTCCCAGTATTACCACTGGCCTTCGCGGACTCAGCTACGTGGAAGTGGAAGTTACCGGCCCCAACCGCGACCTTCACAGCGGACTTTACGGCGGTGCCGTAGCCAATCCCATCAATGTGTTGACCAAAATGATTGCTTCGCTGAACGATGAAAACAACCACATAACCATTCCCGGATTTTACGATAAGGTCGAAGAACTGAGCGCAGCAGAACGCGAAAAAATGGCTGAAGCTCCTTTCTCGCTAGAAAACTATCAAAAAGCACTGAACATTGATGCGGTATATGGCGAAGCCGGCTATACCACAAACGAGCGCAACAGCATCCGTCCCACGCTAGATGTAAATGGAATTTGGGGAGGCTACATTGGTGAAGGTGCCAAAACCGTAATTGCCAGTAAAGCTTTTGCAAAAATAAGTATGCGGCTTGTACCCGATCAGGACTGGAAAGAGATCACTCAGCTTTTCAAAGCACATTTTGAGAGTATTGCCCCTAAAGGCGTGCGAGTTAAGGTAAAACCGCATCACGGTGGTGAACCCTATGTAACTCCCATAGACAATATCGGGTATCAGGCAGCCGAAGCAGCTTACGAAAAAACCTTTGGTAAAACACCCATTCCCCAACGTAGTGGCGGTAGTATTCCCATCGTTGCACTTTTTGAGCGCGAGCTCAACAGCAAAACGATTTTGATGGGCTTTGGTCTGGATAGTGATGCGATTCACTCGCCCAATGAGCACTTTGGTGTATGGAATTTCTTAAAAGGAATCGAAACCATTCCGCATTTTTACCACGAGTTTACAAAGATGAAAACTTCAGAAAACTAGGAAATCAAATTAACCCATTAAAAAAACCCGTACGACTTTGTGTCGACGGGTTTTTTCAATTTTAGTTCAACTTCAAAACTTGAATGTTACAGGCGTATCTGCGCATATTTCGCCTGAATAAACATAAAGACGGCGTATGCCACAAGTCCAAGCGCGACAATACCCATAACGGTTGCTCCAAAATTGTTTTGAAGAAATTCAAAAGCTGCAACTTTGCCGCCGGTATCACCTCCTTCACCGAGTGCAACCTTGAAAAACAAAAATGCTAAAATACCGGAAACAATGCCTCGAGCGGTAAATCCGGTTTTTCCGGCACGTATAAGCGTTTTCTGCTCCTTGGAGCTTAAACTACTTTCCTGAACATCATCTCTAAATTTTCCACTGTAGGCTTTATACAATTGAAAAATAGCTTTACCGGCAAGACACAACGCCACAAAACCTACCAGATAAGGCCCGTAAGGTTTTGACATTAGCGTACTAATCATAGAGTCTCCTCCACCAGAACCTGAACTATTGCCCAATACCATTTTGGCTGCGGTGTAACCCAGTGTCCCATAAAAGATTCCACTTACAATATATCCTGATCGTTTTAAAAAACCTTTAGGCTCACTCCAGCTATCTCCAGGTCCATTAATCGCTTCGTAAATGCGGTAAAATGTGTAGCCAAATAAGCCGAGAGCAAGCGCTCCTAATAGTACTTTTCCGTAGGATTGCTGTGCTAGAAATTGCAGGGCATTATCACTACCACTTTTTGAACCGCCCAGATTAAAGGCTGCCATTGCGGTAAGCACTCCAATTATTGCATATACGGCACCCTTGGCAACCATTCCGGCCCGGGCGAACTTTTCTTTCTTATTGTTCATCTTTCATCATTTTGGTTAGTTGCTGACAATCTATAGATTACTCCGCTCCCGTTCTCCCAATCTGATGTTATAATAAACCAAACAAAGTGCTAAAAGTCAGAAAATTGAACGCTAAACTTCTGTTTATGAACGTAAAATTTAAAAAACTCAAAGAGGCCTAGATTTTCTTCACGTAATCAGTCACCAAAACAATTTGTTGCCCGTCAACTTTACCTTCGATGTATTTTTCATTCTCATGATCTAAGGAAATTCTACGTACGGCAGTGCCTTGTTTAGCCACCATGCTGCTGCCTTTTACCTTAAGATCTTTAATCAATACAACAGAATCTCCAGCTTCTAGAATTACCCCGTTGCTGTCTCGATGCACAAGTGCATTTGCCGCAGCTTCCTGAGTAACCCCGGCATTAGCCCACTCTCGAGTCTCTTCCTCCATATACATCATATCGAGCAGATCCTGAGGCCAGCCTTCTGCTTTAAGTTGATGCAGCATTCGATACGCCACCACCTGCACGGCAGGCACCGGGCTCCACATACTGTCATTCAAACACCGCCAATGATTAGGCTCTACTGCTTCGGGATTTTCTAATTGATTTCTACAGGTTCCACAGGCAAAAATATAGGTGTCTGCTGTTGTGGTTGATGGGGATTCGGGTATGGCATAGATGTCTAAATCTTCGGTACTACCACACAATTCGCATACATTACCGCTTCGGTCTCTTAAATCCTGTTCGAGGCTCATAATCTCAATGATTGTTTGTTTAAGCGGTAAAGTTAAGTTTATTCCAATCTTTTGACCGTTGCAACGCTAAAAAAGAGAACAGGTCTTTAATCTATAAGTCTTAAATTGAGCTATCATCAATCAAATCAAATCTTTATGAACTTTTCAAGGGAATACCATCCTCAATGGACAGTTACAGAAAAAATACTTTTTCGGTTTCTGTTTCTCTATTTCGCATTATTTATTGTACTTCGATTTATGCATCAACCTGCAGAACCTCTTGTTCGGCTGGTAGGTCATCACGTACTTAACCTTAAGAAAGATCTCAGTTATTTTCCTACCGGAAGCGGAGACTCAACCTATGCTTATGTGCTTTTGTTTTTAAATGCACTATTGGCCTCTACATGTACAACCATTTGGACTTTGGCTGACCGCAGGCGCCCGGCTTACAACACCCTTTTTTACTGGTTTTTGGTGATTCTACGCTTTTTCCTGGCTATGATGTTGTTAAGCTATGGGTTTGCTAAAGTGTACAAAACGCAATTTCCAGAACCTTCCCTGTTGCGCTTATTACAACCGCTTGGCAACTTTTCACCTATGGGACTGGCCTGGACCTATATGGGTTTTAGCGAAGCTTATAATGTCTACACGGGTATGCTTGAGGTAGTGGGCGGGCTCCTACTGATCTGGAGAAAAACGACCACTTTAGGCGCGCTTTTAACGGTTGGAGTGATGAGTCATATTGTGGTTATGAATTTTACTTATGACATCCCGGTAAAACTCTTTTCTCTGCATCTTCTTGTTATGGCGTTGATACTGGCTTCAACAGACCGCAAGCGTCTGTACCGCATATTTTTCAGCAATCGATCAACCGCCAGTCTGCTGGAATACAATCCTGTAAAAAATAAATTATTCGGAAAAATCAAAGTGGGGCTTAAGCTGACCGCCCTGATTTTGTTTACAGGTATCTCAATCTGGCAAGGTTACAATGCAGAACGTGAATACGGGGATAAACGGGCAAAACCAACGCTTTACGGAATCTGGGAAGTAGAAACTATGCATATAAATGACAGCCTCATTCCACCTTTGCTGACTAACGAGCAACGCTGGCGCTATCTGGTTGTTGACTGGAAGGAGCGCGCTACACTTAAATACATAACAGACGAAATTAAATTTATGACGCTAGAGGTTGACAGTTCTAAATCAGAAATCACATTGTATGAAGGAGAATGGAAACAAGAGCAGAATTTTAAGTATTCTATAGAAAACGACACGCTGTATCTAAAGGGGAAACTTTATGGCGACAACCTCGAAGTAAAACTAAAAGCAAAAAACAAGGAGGATTTTTTATTGACCAACCGCGGCTTTCATTGGATTAACGAATACCCTCTCAACCGGTAATCTCCAGCGATAAGGATTGAGGCATTGTTGGAGCTCTTTTTGCCACCGCGGTGCTTCGGTATTTCTTTTTCAGTAAAATCATTCCGTCACCGCGGGGCAAAAAAGCGACTGCCGAAAGCCTGACTCTTCTGGTTTTTCTGTAAAACCAGAACAGGATCGCTCTGATCATCAAAATTAATTAACTCTACACTTGTAGAATTAAAATTTATTTCTACATTTGTAGAACACACTCTAAACCTGTAGAAAAATGAGTCTCTCTAATGCCGAAGAACAATTGATGCAAATCTTGTGGAAACAGGAAAAAGCCTTTATGAAAGATCTTATTGAGGCGTATCCCGAACCGCGACCTGCTACAACCACTATTGCTACCCTGTTGAAACGTATGCAGGACAAGAATTTTGTAGACTATGTGCAATATGGCAGATCGCGGGAGTATTTCCCGTTGGTACGTAAGAAAGATTACTTCTCAAAGCAGGTAAACGGGATGATTAAAAATTTTTTTAACGACTCGGCTGCGCAATTCGCTTCCTTTTTTACCAAAGAAACTGATTTGTCTCAAAAGGAACTGGAAGACCTAAAAAAACTGATTGACGAACGCTTAAAATCCCAGAAATAATGACCATCTACCTCATCAAATCAATCTTGTGTTTGCTGGTTCTCTGGGGTTTCTATAAAATCGCCCTAGAGCAGACGACTGCACACCACTTTAAGCGCTTTTACCTGCTAGGTAGTCTGGTCATTGCTTTGACATTACCTCTGCTTGTGTTTAGCTATACGGTTGAAGTTGAAGCCCAGCCGGTGGTAGCAGAAACGTATTTGGACCCAACTGCTTTGACGGAAGTTCCCGTAACTACTCCCGTCGACGAACCTACGAACTGGCTAGCCATAAGTTTAGGAATTATTTATGCTGCAGGCGTCGTGCTTTTTGGATTTCGGTTTTTGCGGAATTTGATTCGGCTACGCGAGAAAATAAATACTAATGAGAACGTGCAGGCAAAATCACACATTAACGTGCTGCTGGCCGGAAAGGTAATTCCACATTCGTTTCTTCAGTATATTTTTCTGTCCCGAAAAGCATTTAAAAATGATGCTATTGCTCCGGAAATTATCGCACACGAGCAGGCACACGTCACCCAAAAACACAGTTGGGATATTCTGGCCGTCGAATTTTTGCAAGTGATTTTCTGGTTTAATCCGCTGCTGGTTTTTTTGAAGAGAAGCATTGCTTTGAATCACGAATTCCTGGCCGATCAGACGGCACTCCAGGCTGAAAACACGATAGAAAACTATACCAATCTTTTATTCACCTATTCGGGAGGTGCTCATCACACCGCGTTATCAAGCCCGATTAATTATTCATTAACTAAAAAACGAATTCTTATGTTATCAAAAACCCGTTCGGTCAAAAAAATAGCCACCCGTCTCGCACTTTTTGTGCCTGTGCTCGCACTCTGTGTGTATTTCTTTAATCAGGAAATTGTGGCGAAGCCAGCAACAGTTCAGCAAAAGGAAGAAGTAACTACTCAAAATAACGACACAGCTGAAACCTTATCTGACTCCTACATTCAGTCAGATAAACCAAAAGTAATTACGCAGGCTGATCTTGATGCAATTTCGAAAGATCCCACATATCGTATTCTCGAAAAGAAATCTCCTACAGCCTCTCAAATAAGCGAATGGAAAAATGCTTCTCAATTTGGAGTTTGGGTTGATGGAAAACGAATTGATAATTCTTCTTTAAAAAGCAACGAGGCGTACAGTCATTACTTTATAAGTAAGCTTGCCAAAAAAAAAGAAAAAAATTATGGCTCACATTATTATCAGGTTGATCTGATGACTCCTGAGTATTATGAAATTCATAAAAAGATACAAAACCCGCCTTCAGTCGAGGAAGTCAAAGCATATCTCGTACAAAATGAAAAAGTACTCAATCTAATAGTAATCGGATCACAGATTTGGCTTAATGGAACGGAAACCTCTGTTGAAAATTTTGCAAAGGATCTGGATGCACTAAGCAAAGATTGGACTTCTAGCGAAAAACGTGACTACAGTATTCATGTGAGAACCACAGATCCCGCCGAAAAGCTTTGGCTAAAACTACAAACCGCTTTTGAGACCACTGATTTATATAAAGCAAACCCAAAAAGTTTAATTCCCCCTCCGCCACCACCTGTACCGGCTGCAACTGATGCAGGCACTCCACCGCCACCACCGCCACCACCTGCTCCTGTAAGTCCGGCATCTTTTAATGAAGAGAACTACACGCTTTTGAATATAAAACTTTCAAAAACCGATGCTATTGAAATTGAAGGCCAGCAGACCACAATTTCCAATGTAAAAAAGTTTATTAAAAAGCATTTTCAATATTGGACAAAAGATAATCCAGAGAAACCTCGTGCTGTAATTTTTCATTTACCTGAAGATGTTTCCGAGGGTCAGGCACACAAAGCTTTTAAAGAAATTCAAGATTTTAAAATCAATAGTTTTACCTTAAAAAAGGAAGGGAATGAAACCGAAATACCCGCTCCTCCACCAGTTCCTGCTGCACCAAATGCAGGAACCCCGCCTCCTCCGCCACCGGCACCGTCAACTCAGGAAATGTTTGACATGGCAAAGGATAACATTTATTATAACGATAAAAAGATCTCTCCCGCCAAAGCCCAATCGTTAATGAAAGAGAGTGATAACTATAATATCCTAATGACTAGTTTTAAAGGTAAAAAGGCATTAATTATTAAGGACAAAGAATAACAAACTTCATTATCAGTATAGCTATAAAATAAAAATAAACAGGTATGACCGCCTATCTCATCAAATCTATCCTGTGCCTGCTGGTGCTTTGGGGCTTTTATAAAATCGCCTTAGAGCAGACGGCTGCGCATCACTTTAAACGATTTTATCTGTTGGGCAGTCTGGTTATTGCATTGGCTTTACCGCTCATCACCTTTAGTTACACTATTGAAGTTGAACCCCAGCCTGTGGATCCTGAAACGTATTTAGACCCGATTGCTTTTGCCGCAGATCCGGTTGATAGCCCGGTAACTCCGGCTATGGCTGAACCTACAAACTGGCTGGCAATCAGTTTAGGAGTTCTTTACGCTGCAGGCGTCCTGCTTTTTGGATTTCGGTTTCTGCGGAATTTGATTGGGCTTCGAAAGAAAATAAAAACCAACGAGAAGGTGAAGGCGAAATCACACATCAATGTGCTGCTGGCGGGTAAAGTAATTCCACATTCGTTTCTTCGATTTATTTTTTTGCCGAAAAAAGAGTTCAAGAACAATAGCATCGCTCCTGAAGTTTTAGCGCACGAGCAGGGCCACGTCGCTCAAAAACACAGTTGGGACATTCTGTTTATCGAGTTTTTACAGGTAGTTTTCTGGTTTAATCCGCTGTTTGTTTTTTTGAAAAAAAGTATTGCCTTGAATCACGAATTTCTGGCAGACCAGGCTGCACTGAAAAATGAAACTTCTATAGAAAACTATACCCATCTTTTATTTACCTATTCGGGTGGTGCTCATCACACCGCATTATCAAGCCCAATCAATTATTCATTAACCAAAAAGCGAATTCTTATGTTATCAAAAACCCTTTCGGTCAAAAAACTGGCCACCCGTCTCGCACTTTTTGTACCTGTGCTGGCCCTATGCATTTACTTTTTTAATCAGGAGATTGTGGCAAAACCGGTACAAAAAGAGTCTGCTTCTCTATTGGGAAAATGGGTTGATCGAAAAAAAGAATTTGCACAGCTCACGATTTACAAAGAGGGTAAACAGCTTTGGATGAAGTTTGCGACAGACACCTTTAAACTGGAGCAAGAAGGTGAAAACCAATATGAGATGGTTTGGAAGAACAAGCCGCTTTCTACAACGAACAAAAAGGTTTCACTACGCTATAATCCTGATAACAACGAACTCTTAATAAATGAAAACAGCTTTATTCGACCTGAAAACACGTATGGAAAACTATTTGCCGGAGACTGGGAGGGTGTCGATGTAGAGCAGCAATTCTTTATTCGCTCCAACTATGGAGCAACCGGCTGGGAGATAAAAGATCAGTTTGGCACAAATAACTATTTTCCGGCTTTATATGCTGATGGTTTTTATTTTACCCTAAACAATCGTAATGTGTATTTTAAAGTCAATGGGGATACGATGACCAGTTCAGAAGGTTATACCTATAAAAAGGTTAAGGAGGCGCCAAAGCTTATAACTGTTTACGTTGTAGATAATAGAGTAAGCTTAATAAGCCAATCCAGTTCTAAAGAACAATTTACAGCGCATATAAATAAAATGACCGAAAACTGGTCAGCTGAAAACTATAATAACTACATCCTTCATGTGCGGGCACAGGAAGGTATGGAAGCATTTGTAAAAGAACTGAATACCGAGTTTAAAAAGACGCAGCTTTACAAGATCAATTCATCGCAAGACCTGTTAACACAGGGTGATGCAGAAAAATCATCAAAACCCGAACCGGCCGAAAATAAAAAAATTGGTCTGACCCTTAAAATATTGAAAGACGGCTCCCTGCTCTTAAACGGCTATACACTAACCGATCTTGCCAATTTAGAATCAGCACTTGACGCGTTTTACAAACCCTACTCCTCTCAAGAGAGACGTGAAAAAATAAGTACGCGTATAGATCCTTATGTTTTAACCAAATCAAAAACGGTTGAAGCGGCTCAACAAAAACTTCAACAGTATGGGATAGCACAAATCAAAGTAAGTCCTGCAGAAATTCCCAAACCGGCAACCTCAAATCAACAGCAATCGTGGGATAAATCAACTGATGAGGAAACTCAACAAAATCGCGTTGTTGAAGATATTCATATCGAAATCGATAAAAACCACCAGGTTTATATCAATAATAAACGCGCAGACCCAGATCATCTCGAGCAGGAATTGATGAAATACAACAGTTGGACAACTAAGTCAGAACGTGAGGCAATGCTTCCTGTAAAGATTACCGTTGACCCTACAATTGAGATGGGAATATTGACCGATGTAAAGTCCGCGCTTCGCGAATATGGCGTCAAAAGTTTGAAAGTCGTTATCGCTGGTGACTCGCAGGAAGCAGCTTTGATTCCGGCACATACACCAGATCAAAACTCATCTGTTTTAACCCCTCAGCAAAAGAAGAGAAATGCAGGGACATTTAAAATTGGTGCATACAAGTATTACTACAACAAAAACAAACAGAATCAGTTCGTGTACTACGATCGTTTTGGCAATGAGTTAAGTGAAAAAGATATCCTTGAACTCAAAAAAAAGTCAGAAAAAGAAAATTAGACCTGACCGTGAAATAACATTTCATCTTTAAGGATTGAATAAATTAAAGATTTATTTTTATAACATCTACAACAAACCCCATAGGTTCAGCGTTCTAATTACTTATATTACACGGCCTTTGTGTTGCATTTTAGCTCAAAAGTCATTCATCAATCATCATTATGCTTAAGAAATTCTTTATTCTGTGCTCGGGCGCTGATCACGCTTTACTAGACACCTGTGCTCCCGGAGAGCAAAACAAATATGCCGGTATTGGTGCCACGGTTTTCTTTACTGCTGTTATGGCATTTATCGCTTCGGGATACGCGTTGTATACTGTTTTTGATAATGTAGCGATTGCTGTAGGTTTTGGGTTTTTATGGGGATTACTCATTTTTAACCTCGACCGCTTTATTGTATCCACCATCAAGAAACGGGACAACTCCATGGATGAATTCCTACAGGCCGTTCCGCGTTTAATTCTCGCCGTGATTATCGCAGTAGTGATTTCAAAACCGCTGGAGCTCAAGATTTTTGAAAAAGAAATAGACCGCGTACTGCTGGAACAAAAAAACGACCTGACACTGGCTAATCAAAACCAGATTGCAGACCAGTTTACACCTGCTGTGGCTGCTTTAGATGCTGAAATAGATGGTTTAAAAAATGAAATTTCGACTAAAGAGGCTGAAGTAAATGCCCTTTACGACACCTATATCGCAGAAGCGGAAGGAACTGCGGGAACCAATAAATTAGGTAAAGGTCCTGTTTACAAGGAAAAAAGGGAAAAACATGATGCTGCTCTGGCTGAATTGCAACTACTGAAGCAAACCAACGCAGAAAAAATTGCCGCTCTCGAACTCGAGAAAAACGAACTCGCTGCAAACTACGATACCCGCGTTGCTGAAACCCAGCCCATCATCGATAATTTTGACGGACTTATGGCACGTATTGAAGCTTTGGAAGAATTACCCTGGCTGCCTTCGTTCTTTATTTTTCTGCTTTTTTTAGCCATTGAAACGACTCCGATTTTCGCAAAACTGATTTCACCCCGCGGAGAATATGATCTTAAACTGGCTGATGCCGAAGGCGAGCTCAAATCCTGGGCGACGCAAAAGGCCAATCAACGTAGAAACCTCATTGATGCGGATAACGTGATCAATGATAAGGTTTACGGCGACTTAACGCAAGAGGAAGAACTCTACAACTACAAAAAGAAAATGGCCCGCGAGCTGATGCAAAAACAGCAGGATGCTTTCTATAAAAGGCAGAGTAAGCTGTTATAAGTTTTAGAAAACCCCATACTTGTGGGATGATAAAACTCCCGAATTCTCGGGACAGCATGACGTAAAATTCCCTTCTCCAGAAGGAGAAGGGCTGGGAATGAGGTTGCAAGCCTTAAAACTTGCGATCGGGATTGTAGACTCCCAAATCTAAGGAAGGCTTTTTACCATTAATAACTTCTGAAACCAAAAGACCTGTTGCGGGACCCAGGCTCCAGCCCATCATCGCATGGCCGGCAGCGATGGTTAGATTTTTCCATTTTGAAGTGCGTCCAATATACGGCAAACCATCTGGTGTTACCGGTCTTAGTCCGCATTGTGCATCTGCTTTTTCCTGTTCTGAAATCGAAACCTCAGGGAAATATTTTGGCACCGCTTCGGCAATAGCATCTACACGGGCTTTGTTGATGTCGTGATTGATCCCGGCAATTTCCATAGTACCGGCATAACGCGTAAAACCGTTCATTGGCGTAATCGCTACTTTGGCTTCACACAAAATCGAGGGCAGCGTGATTCCGGTTTCTGTATTAGAATTGATACGATATCCTTTACCGGCTTGCATCAGGATATTTAGGTTGAGCTTTTTATTCAATGTTCCCGCCCAGGCTCCCGTTGCTAAAATCACCTCATCGGCTTCAATCGCTTTGCCTGATTGCGTTTGTACTTTGGTGATTTTTTCGCCTTGCTTTTCAAAATCGGTTACCTGCTCATTTTTTAAAAACTGAACTCCGTTTTGTTCTAAAAACATTTTAAACTCCTGCATAAATTCGCCCGGAGTGGTGTGCCAGTCGCATTCATAATACGCGGCACCTTTGATATTTAGCTTCGCATCAGGCATTTTTTGCTGTACTTCTTCAGCACTCAGCATTTTTGCCGGCAAGCCTTCTCTATGGGCAACGGCCAAAACATGCCCCTCCTCTTCGAGCATCTTTTCGCTTTGACACAACATCAGCAAACCATTCTTTTCCAGTTGAAAATTGAAATTCTCAGACTCTTTGATATCGCTATACAGATCCCGTGAAAACAAATTGATATCCCGTATCGCCGGAATGGCTTTAGCTACATTTTCGGAAGAACACGAGTTGTTAAACGCCATCGTCCACTTGAGAAATTCTGCATTTAAACGCGGCTTAATATATAACGGACTCTTAGAACTCAGCATCCATTTTAGGCCTTGTTTCATAACGCCCGGCGCAGCCAGTGGCATAATGTGACTGGGCGTTAAATAACCAGCATTTACATACGATGCACCGCTATTCATATCACTTTGATCAATAACCGTTACTTCGTGACCGGTTTTCTGCAAATAATAGGCACAGGATAATCCAATGATACCACCACCTATAATAACACATTTTTTACTCATGCTAATTGATGTTATAATCCCACAAAGTGTCTTTGTTGAGCAAATTTTTTATAAAATAATTCCAGCGCTTTTTCTGAAAATACGCATTGTACTTTCCGGTATATCCATGTCGCTGACTCGGGATAATGAGCATATCAAATTCCTTGTCGGCTTTAATAAGCGCTTCTGCCAGTTTAAACGTTCCGGATGGATTTACATTGTCATCAATGCCACCGTGCACCAATAATAACTTTCCTTTAAGATTAGGCGCCATAGTCACATTGGAGACCTGCTCATACCGCTCATCTACGGGATAGCCCATATACATTTCGGGCCACCAGGCCTTTTCCATTCTAAAATCGTGATCTCCGCTACTGGCAACAGCAACTTTGTAAAAATCAGGAAATGCAAGAACGGCGTGCGCTGCATCATACCCCCCGGCTGAATGCCCAAAAATACCTACCCGGTCTGTATCTACCCAGGTGTACTTTTCGCCCAAAAACCGAATCGCATTGACGTGATCGCGCAGGTTATCGCCCATATTCATATAGGACACATCTCGAAAAGCCTTAGAGCGTCCTGCTGTTCCCAGACCGTCTATAGCCACCACGATAAAACCGAGATTGGCCATTGCCTGATTGCTAAACGCCTGACTAAATGAACGCGGAAAACGTTGTGTATGCGGGCCGGTATACGTAGCATCAATCACGGGGTAACTTTTAGATGCATCAAAATTTATGGGTTTCCAAAGTGCACCGAAGATAGGCGTTTTACCATCTTTACCGGTAAGTGTAAAAACCTCTGGTGCTTCCCAGCCTTCTGCCTCAACTGCAGAAAAATCAGCTTCGGTAAGCGTGGCTGTAATTTTTCCGTTCTTTTTGCTTCTTAAAACGGTTTTTGAAGCTTGATCTACAGCAGAAATCACATCCACAAAATAATCTGATCCTTCTAAAAACTGAATTTCGTGATTCAAAGCTTCAGGCGTAAGTTTTGTGATTTTTCCGCTTAGGGAAACTTTAAAGAGCTGTTGATAATACGGGTTTGCAGCCTCATCAACCCCGGAAGCCAAATAATAAATCTGCTTATTTTTAGAATCAATATTCACAATTTCGTTAACCACAAAGTCCCCGTTTGTTAGCGGCTTCAAGGTTCCGGTTTTCTTATTGAGCAGGTACAATTGCTTCCAGTCGTTTCGCTCTGAAAGCACTACGAGATCCTGCCAACCCTCAACTTCACGAAATTCAAAATTATCGATACTCGTCTTAACCGATTCTTCATAAAGCGGACTGATGCTTTTGGCATCCAGATCAACTACTTTTAAGTACTGATCTTTATAACCCCGACTGCGATAAGAAGCAATCATTTTGTGCGGCTCGTCATCCATCCATTTCAGCCCGATGCTGTTCACGTGTATTTTTTTAGGCAGATCAATGTCGAGTTGCTTTTTGGTTTCTACATCAAAAAACACCGGCTTGTAGGTCACCATTGTAGTATCACCGGGCGACCCGCGATAATAACTGAGTAATTTAGGTTTATACAAACTGTCTATGCTGTAGTCTAGTAAATACATTTTTTCGGCAGTACGGGTATCAACCACCTGCGTTACCATATATTTAGAATCGGGTGACCATTGTACATAAAAATGCGGGGGACGCTCCGTGCCCTCTCCTTCCAGAATATCAAACCACCCGATACTACTGGCGTAATCGTAGCCCGGCTCGCCGTCTGTTGTAAGCTGAACCCGATTCCCAGACTTTGTATCCTCAATAACTAAATTATGGTCTTCTACGAAAGCTTTCCACTTACCGTCTGGTGAAGTCGAAGTGCTTCGGTCCCGGTTGCGCCATGAATTGCGTCCCGTGTTTTTTTGAGAATCAACTGTTTTTAGAATAGCCGAACTAACATCCCAGTAAAAAGGTTTTTCATTAAAAACAAAATACAGTTTTCCATCTTTGCGCTCGATCTTCGAAAGATCTAAATCCGCAGCTTCAACATCCTCGTCCAGCTCTGTTGACAAGGCTTCCGCCAATTGAGTATGATCAAAAAGCGGAGTTACTTTTGAATCTTTATAATTTAAACTCAAATAGCTTTTTCCGGCTTTATCATAATTTAAAAAACAGATGCCCGAGCCGTCTTCAAACGGATGTACTTCCGTTTTCAGATTAAAAACTTTCTTGTTCATCAGGTTTCCGTAGGTATAATCTATCGCCTGTTGATATTCGGCCTGAGTCATTTTTTCCTGAGCGGAAGCATTCAGAATACCGAATAATGTAAAAACCAGTATGAGTTGTTTCATTTTCAAATCAATTTTTTAAAGAATCAGATCACCTGAAACCCATACGCATACGGATCTTCGGTATCAATCGTCATCGTATTATGCCCGTAAATACGTGCCCAACCCTTGATGCTTGGTACGATTGCCGGAAATGTGCCTAATGTGGTAACTTCCTCAATACGGCCAATAAATTTAGATCCTATAAAACTCTCGTGAATAAAATCGGTATGCGGTTGTAGCAACCCTCGAGCATGCAGTTGTGCCACACGTGCCGAGGTACCTGTACCACAAGGCGAGCGGTCAATAGCCTTATCTCCATAAAAAACCGCATTACGCCCTGAAGAAGTAGGATCTACAGGATTACCCGTCCACAACATATGGCTCACATCGCGAATGGTGTCGTTCTCAGGGTGTATAAAATGATCGGGGTACTTGAGGTTAATGCGCTGGCGTAATTCCTGACTGAGCTGTATGATTTTTGAAGCTGAAAAATCATGCACCCCGCTGAAGTTTTTCTGAGGATCAACAATCGCGTAGTAGTTTCCGCCGTAGGCGACATCAAATTTGAGTTCGCCCAACTCAGGACACACAATGGTTAAATCGCGGGCGGCCAGGTAGCTCTTCACGTTAGTAAGCTTTACCCAGTCTACCTTTTTACCGGTTTGCTGGTACTCGATCTCCACGAGGCCGGCCGGAGCTTCCATCCTGATTTTGCCGGGTATCTTAGGTGTGATCAAACCCTCTTCAATCGCAATGGTAATGGTGCCTATCGTACCGTGACCACACATAGGCAGGCAACCGCTGGTCTCGATAAATAAAATGGCAAAATCATTTGCCGGGTCGTGTGGTGGAAACAAAATACTGCCGCTCATCATATCATGACCGCGAGGTTCAAACATAAGGCCCTTGCGTATCCAGTCGTATTCTTTTAAAAAATGCTGGCGCTTCTCGCTCATAGTTTTACCTACCAGCTCGGGACCACCGGTTTTAACCACACGCACAGGATTACCACAGGTGTGCGCGTCTATACATTGAAAAGTGTGGATGGGCATTTACTATTACTATTCTTATTGTTAGTATTATTGTTTTCTATTACTGATATAAGCATCAACCTGCTCTTCCAGAATGGGTAAAGTCACGGTACCTTCTCCTAAAATAACCTCGTGAAAAACCCGGATGTCAAAGTCTTCGCCCAAAGCTTTTTTAGCACGCTCCCGCAACTCGCGTATTTTGAGTTCGCCTATTTTATAGCTCAAAGCCTGTCCCGGCCACGCGATATAACGGTCGGTTTCGGTATTGATCTCATGGATGGAAAGCGCGGTGTTTTGAGACATATAGTCTACCACATCCTGGCGGCTCCACCCCATCGCATGAATACCCGTATCTACCACAAGACGGCAGGCACGCCACATTTCGTAGGTGAGTTGGCCAAATTTCTCATATGGCGTTCTGTAAATCCCCATCTCGTCGGCCAGGTATTCAGAGTATAAACCCCATCCTTCGCCATAGGCAGAGAGGTATAAATTTCTGCGAAACTGCGGAATGCTGTCGCTTAGTTCCTGATTGAGCGCGCCCTGCAAATGATGCCCGGGAACCGCCTCATGTGCGGTGAGCGATGGTAACGTATACAGCGGACGACTCTCTAACTGATAGGTATTTACTAAATAATGCCCCGCCTGAGTACCGTTTATACTGCTACCGGAATACCTGCCGCCGGTATATTTGGGTGCGATGGCATCGGGTACTTTTATCACGCCATAGGGCTGTCTTGGTAACCTGGAAAAAAATGCAGGTAATTCGTTATCTATTCGCTTTGCGATATCACGCGCGTGCATCAAAAGTGCATCACCAGTAGTCACATAGAATTGGGCATCGGTACGTAGAAACTCAAGAAAATCAGCGAAACTGCCCTCAAAACCTACTTCTTCGATAATTTTTTCCATTTCGCCCTTAATACGTGCTACCTCCTGAAGACCCAGTTCGTGGATACTTTTTGCGGTATACTCGTTAGAAGTGGTGTAAAAATCAATTCGGTTTTGTTAGAATTCTGCGCCTCCCGGTTGTGCCGAAACTCCAATAGCATCCCGGCTAGCCGGAAAATATTCAGTTTCAAAAAAGGTTTTGATTTTTTTAAAACTTGGGATCACGCTGTCTTCAACCACTTGCTTTGCGGCTGTAAGCAGGGAATCTTTTCGCTTTTGCGAAATGTTATCAGGCAATTCTAAAAAAGGGGAATAAAAGTAACTCTCCAGCGGATCGTCAACAATATGCGTTTCATAGGTAGACTCGTAACCTTTAAAAATTACACGCGGCTGCACAATCCCCTCCTTAAAACCTTTGCGCATCAATTTAAAATTACTTTCTGTAAAATACGGAATGGCCTTAAGCCTGTTTAAATACCCTACTGCCTGGTCATAACTGCGAATAGGCCGCACCTGATAATTCAAATTGAGGTGAAAACCCTGATCGGCCTGAATGGGATTGAGGTACATTTTATACGTGTACTCATCAATCTGATCCTGCAACACAAAAGCTAAAAGCTTACTTGAAATCTCTTGGCTTTCAGTAAGATCTTCGTTATTCAGGGTCGCCAGCTTATCTAAAAGCTCCTGAGCAAACTCAGCTCGTTCTTTGGGTAATTCTTCATCGTATCTACCTAGAGGATAGTCTTGCCAGTTGTAATCCTGATGGTTTTGATATTTGCTAATTATACTGTCTAAAGAAACTCTTTGTTGAGCCTTTGCAGTGGTCATACTCAAAAGGACTAAAAGAAGTAGTATGCAGTATTTCATAAGCTGAAATTATTTAATTATTATAACCGAATATCAAGAATATATCCATCTCCCAAATCATTGAGAGATGGACTTTTAAATAAAACTTAAGCTTTAATATATGCTCCGTCAACTTTACGAAGAATTCCCAATGGATTACCATCTTTTAGAGCATCAGGTAAAAATTCCTGTGGCCAGTCCTGATAAGATACCGGGCGCACCCAGCGGTAAATCGCATCATTTCCTACCGATGTAAATTTCGAATCAGATGTTGACGGAAACGGACCGCCATGATGCATAGCAGAACAAACCTCAACACCTGTTGGCACTCCGTTGAATAAGATTCTTCCCACTCGTGAGCGCAAGGCGTCAATAACATCTGTATATCCAGTAACTTCAGTAGCTTCGGCGATAAGCGAACCGGTAAGCTGACCCTCTAAAGTATTTAATACTTCGAGCAACTGCGCTTTAGAAGTACAGGCAACCAGCATCGAAAACGGCCCAAATACTTCGCTATGTAAATTAGGATTAGCCAGAAAATCATCTGCGCTTACCTTAACCAGAGCCGGCTTACCATCATTGGCGCCCTCCGCTTCCAAAGCTACCGCCAGTACTTCAGTACCGTTTGCGTCGAGCATTTTTTGCTTTCCGCTCTCATAGGAATTGTGAATATTAGGGTGAAGCATACAGTTGGCGGGTTGCTGACCCAGTTCTGCTGCCAGATGCTTTCCAAACGTATCAAGCTCAGCTCCTTCAATTCCTAAAATCAAGCCCGGATTGGTACAAAATTGTCCGGCACCCAGATTGATGCTTCCTGCATATTTTTGCGCCCAGGTTTCGCCTTTGGCTTTTAAAGCTTCTGGTAAAATCACGACAGGGTTGATGCTTCCCATTTCGGCATACACCGGGATGGGTTCTTTACGGTTTGCTCCCAATTTAGTAAGAGCCGTACCTGCTTTAATACTTCCGGTAAAGCCTACTGCTTTTATTGCAGGGTGTTTTACCAGTTGTTCTCCTACCGAAATCCCTTTGCTATTCAGATTTGAAAAAATACCATTGGGCATTCCCGTTTTTTCCGCCGCTTTAATGACAGCCGAAGAAATGAGTTCGCCCGTACCGGCGTGCATAGGATGACTCTTTACAATTACAGGACAACCTGCTGCAAGTGCACTTGCCGTATCGCCACCTGCTGTAGAAAATGCAAATGGAAAATTACTCGCACCAAAAACAGCCACAGGGCCAATAGCGATTTGCATTTTACGCAAATCAGGTTTAGGTGCCGGACTGCGATCAGGATTACCATGATCAATGGTGGCCTGTACCCAATCGCCCTGCTCTAACAAAGCAGCAAACGAATTCAGTTGACCAATGGTACGCCCACGCTCTCCCATTGCACGACCTTCAGGAAGGCCTGATTCTGCCGTATACGCATCAATCACTTCCTGCCCCAAAGCTTCGATTTCCTCAGCTATAGCTCTCAAAAAAGCCGCGCGTTCTTTATCTGATTTTTGCTTGTAAACCGCAAATGCTTCCGTTGCTATTTGTGCCGCTTCATCTACCTCGGCTTCTGTAGCTTCGGTAAAATCCCATTCATTCTCGCTGTTGAGTTTAGGATTGAAGGTTTTATACGTTTCTGTTCCTGTTGCTGAAAGGCCGCTGCCTATGTAGTTTTTTCCTGTAATCATAAGTTCTTTTAAGTTTCCGCATATCAAAAAGCTTTTGATATATCGGTATGAGGTTCCGGTTTAGTGGTTACAATTCCCGGAAGCTATTTATCGCAAAAGCACCTCAATAAGGTGCTTGCGTTTATTTTGGGTAAAAATGGATCTTCAGCATGGCTTCTACTTTGTTAGTTGTGTTTAGCCGCACAAGAGTACGTTTCTAGCATCCGATCCATTTCCTCACCAACATAATTATACGCTTAAGCAGTAACGCCTGCTTTTAAATTTTTGTATTCGGGTAGTTCAGGACGTGATTCCAAACCTGCTTTAATGATTTGCAAGACTTCTTCCCTGCGCGCTCCGGCTAACGGAAGACGGGGTGCTCGCACGTGTTCTGACCCGATATTGGTATGTACTTCAGCTAATTTAATATTTTGTACCAGCTGCGCATCGATATCCAGTTCTAAAAGTGGTAAAAACCAGCGGTAAATTTCCAATGCTTCGGCAATGCGTCCTGCTTTTTGCAATTCGTAAATCGCAACAGTCTCAGCCGGAAATGCACATACCAAACCGGCAACCCAGCCGTCTGCACCCATCAATAAACTTTCAAGAGCTAAGGTGTCTACCCCAGTCATAATTTTAAGTCTATCTCCAAAACGATTTTTAATGCGCGTAACATTTGAGATATCGCGTGTTGATTCTTTTACCGCCTGAATATTGGGCTCTTCAAGCAACTCTTCAAACATATCAAGCGTCACTTCAATCTTGTAATCAACAGGATTGTTATAGACCATAATTGGTAATGATGTGCTTTGAGCCACAGCCTGAAAATAAGCCACCACCTCACGGTCACTCGCTTTATAGCGCATAGGAGGCAACATCATCAATCCGCTGGCGCCATCTTCTTCTGCCTGTTTAGCCGCCGCGATTGCTCCTTTTGTGGTTTGCTCTGCAATATTCATCATGACCGGCACAGTGCCCGCGACAATTTCTACTGTTTTCCGGGTTAACGTACTCTTTTCGGTATCGGTAAGGGTACTTGCCTCACCCAAGGTACCGCCAAGCACGATACCGTGAACACCGGCTTCAAGCTGCGCTTTAATATTTATTTCAAAAAGTTCAAGATCTAACTGATCGTCCTGAGTGAATTTTGTGGTTACTGCGGGCATTACGCCTTCCCAATTGATTTGCATAGGTTTAGTTTTAAATACTCTAGCAAAGCTACTTGAGTTCCCAGGCATTTCTTTTGTAGTATTTAACCAAATGTTTGCATATTTTAGCGCGACAGTCAAATTAGGACTGTTATTTAGGTCAAATTCTACTTAGTGAAAGTTTTACCTTTTAAAATACCGAAATCAGGCAAGCAGGCATTGATCATTCAGGAAGATCATGAATTCCTCTTTTACGATAAACTGCATCAGCATCCCGAAATCCAGATGAGTTATGTGCTGAGCGGAACCGGCACTTTGTTAACCGGAAACACCGTAACCCGTTTTGACCCGGGAGAGGTTTTAGTTTTTGGCGGAAATCTGCCGCACGTGTTTAGAAGTGATATTCAGGAAGAAGATGAATCTCATATGCTATCGGTATTTTTTAGCCGCGAAAGTTTTGGCGCCGATTTTTTTGAAACCGAAGAATTGCGTGATTTCGAAAACTTTTTTAATCTCGCCCAGTCGGGTTTCCGAGTAAAAGACAAGAATCTGATTTTTAAAAAATACTTTCTTCAGCTGAAGGATTCCGATGGTAAGCGCTTTTTACATTTTATAAATCTGCTTTACGAAACCGCCGAAGTACCAAAAGAGTTGCTCTCCAACTTCACCGAAAATTCACGTTATACCGATACGGAAGGCCAGCGTATGAGCAAGGTCTTCGACTTTTGCCTAAATCATTTTCAGGAGCGTATAGGTCTGGAAGAAATTGCAGATGTTGCTGTTATGAGCCCTACGGCCTTTTGCCGCTTTTTTAAGGAGCGTACCAACAAAACCTTTAGTGAATTTTTGACCGGTCTGCGCATCGAACACGCCTGCCAACTGCTTCGCACACCCGATCAACCGGAACCTATCGCTAATATTGCTTACGCGGCAGGTTTCAATTCGGTCTCTAATTTTAACCGTTATTTTAAAAAAGAAAAAGGGATATCGCCGCGGGAATATAAAAAACTCATTAGTTGAGCTTAGAGGATGTAACATTAGAGTCTTAAATCTTACCTATACTAAAAATCAAAACCAAATGACTACCAAAAACACGCTTCTCCTTATCGCAGGGATACTATGCATTTCACTGGGGGTATTCAGTATTTTTTCAAAATGGAATGATACCTTTTCAGGCGCCAGTATGGGAATGGGAATCGGCCTGCTTCTGTTTAATCTTAACAAAATTGGGAAGCAACAAAAATCTTAGAATTTCACAAACTATTCAACAAACCACCATCAATAGGAATTTGAGTTCCGGTAAGGTAGGCTGCACGGTTTGAGGCCAGAAATGCTACGAGAAACCCGTATTCTTCCGGGTTACCGATGCGACGAACCGGCACTTTTGCCTCCATTTGCTCCAGAACTTCTTTCTCTGAAACACCTTGCTCTTTTGCTTTTTTAGCATTTAAAGAGGCAATGCGTTCGGTATCAAAATAGCCGGTCAGAATGCTGTTTACCGTGACCTGATCGGGTCCCACCTCGGTGGCCAGGCTTTTTGCCCAGGTTACTACCGCAGCTCTTATGCTGTTAGACAGCACTAAGTAAGAAAGCGGTTCTTTAATCGATACCGAAGCCACATTGATTACACGGCCCCACTGCTGTTTGCGCATCTGCTTTAACGCCAATTCTGTAGTTAAAACCACACTTTTAAACAACAAATCAAAAGCCTGCTGATAATCATCAACGTCCTTTTCGAGAGCAGTTCCTGCAGGTGGACCTTGTGTGTTGTTTACCAAAATATCAACCGAATTGTCTTCAAAGTATCCTGAAATGATTGTTTTATAGGCCTCAAAGTCCGTAAAATCAACCTGAAGAACTTGATGTTTTTGGCTGTGTTCTGTTGCCAGTTCGGCTTTTACAGCTTCCAGCTTTTCAAGCGATCGCGACATTAAGGTTACCGTGGCGCCACTGTCTGCGAGTTGCATCGCAATGGCTCTCCCAATCCCTGAAGTGCTTCCACCTACCAGTGCTTTCTTTCCGCTTAAATTGATGTTCATTGATTATTCGTATTGCTATTGTTATTAATATTTGAGACACATCCGAAAAGGAATAAACAGTATATAGTCTTTCGTCTCTAGTCTAATGTCTCAAGTCTAAGATCTATTTATACTCCTCCCGCGTCGGACTAAAGACATCCAGCAATTTACAGGGCGTTAGTGCTTTGCCGCTATGCGAAAGATTGGGTGAGATTACAACAATATCACCGGGATAATAAACCTGAGTATTTCCATCCAGGGTGAATTCAAATTCGCCTTCAATCACGTGCATGATCTGTTCGTTCATATGGCTGTGTTCGGGTACTTCAGCTCCCTGCTCCACCTCCCAAAAAGCAAGTGAAGTATTCTGTGTATGCACCAGCCTTCCGTTGTAGCCCGGCATAATTTCTTTTGGAGTGATTTCTGCTAATTTATAATGCATATCGGTATTTATTTAGTCTTTATTCTCTGTTCTTTTCTCTTTATTCTAACATCTAAAATCTCAAGTCTACTATCTCAACGCTAATTCCCCCACATCCTATTCCACAAGCTGCTCAACACCTGCTTCATCGCTTCCGGGTCGCGCTTGGTCTCTTTAATTGTTAGTCCGGTTTCAGTAGGAATCAATTCATAACTGAATACAAAACTGAGGTTTTTAGCCTCTAAATCGTAAGCGCCAAAACGCAGGTCATTAAAATACAGATTTCCGTCCTTTCGGGAAATGGTGTACCAGTTTTGCGCAATCGCTTCCAGTCGCTTTACCGTTTCGGTATCTTTATAATTGCCTAAAAACTGGTGATCTTTGGGCACAAAACGAAAGGCTATTGGCTTCGTGTCAAAAAACGAATAATCTCCCAACAGATAGGCGTCTCCCACATCTACATTGGCATACCACAAGATCGTATTAAAAGCAGCCGGCCGTGTATCAATCGCTGTATATTCTATATTTTGAGATGCTAATGCTTCGGTGAACTTGTGATAGCTTACTCCTTTCAAAATCAGTGTTACCAACATATATGACGAACTCACAATGATCCCAAGCCAGTTGTATTTTTTCCGTTTTGCGGAAGTACGCGGCAGACGCATAGCCAAAATCAAAAAGATTAAAAACGGCAGCGTGTAGAGCGGGTCGATGACAAAAATGTTTTGATACGCCAGTCGAAGGTCAAAAGGCCAAAACAACTGCGTCCCCCAGGTCGTGTGCGCATCCAGCAGCGGATGTGTGATCAAACCCCAGAAAAAAAGCCAGGACCAGTCTTTCCAATTGGCATTTGCTTTTTTATGAATTTTAGACACCAGCCAACCCAGCAGCGGTGCCATCGCAATACTAAAAACAATAGAATGACTAATCCCCCGATGGATCTCAATCGCCGTCAACGGATCAAGAAATTTCCCGACGATCGTATCCAGATCAGGTATCGTACCGGCAATCGCACCATAAAGCATGGCCTTATTGCCAACTTTCTTACCCAACACCGCTTCACCTACAGCCGCCCCAAGAACGATTTGCGTTAATGAATCCATTAGGCGTCGATTATGTTCATTTTACGCAGCAGGAAGGAGGCGTTCATATTTTGGCAAATTCCCTTTTTAAAGGTGTAGTCAAAAAGGAGTTCGTCGTTGATGATCTGCGCGTCAAAATAGTAGTTCTTCACAGGTTCGAGATCATCTGCCGCTTCACAAAGACTCAGGTCGTGGGTGGCGATGATTCCGGTAGAGTTAGAAGCCACCAATTTTTCAATAAACTTACGTGAACCAATAGCCTTGTCTGTACTGTTAGTGCCTTTTAAAATTTCATCCAAAATGATAAAATACGTATCGGTTTTAATCGCGTTTACAATAAACTGCAGGCGTTTCAACTCTGAAAAGAAGTAGGATTCATCATCTGTTAATGAGTCGCTGGTGCGCATACTGGTGATCAGTTTTATAGGATGGTAATTGGCTTGTTGCGCACAAATGGGAAGTCCCGTATTGCTCATTACGATAGCCAGAGATACGGTACGCAGAAAAGTACTTTTTCCGGCCATATTGGCCCCGGTAATGATAAAAAACTGTTCATTTTCTATACTGAAATCATTAGCCACAGCTTTTTGAGGATCAAGCAATGGATGAGAAAGGTCTTTAGCTTCTAAGGTTTGGCGGTCGGTTGTAAGCTTCGCAAACGCGTAATCGGGATGATTAAAATTAAAATTCGCCAGGCTGTTTTGGGCATCAAAAAAGGCGATAACCTCAAACCAATTGGCAACTTCGCCGGCATTGGCTTCGATCCAGCGCTCGATCTTGTAGCATTGCCTTAAGTCTGAAAGGAAAAAGGAGTTAATAATAACACCCATAAGCATATTAGAACGCTGATCAAGAATGCCAAGCATCTTTGAAAACTGCTCAATCACTGCTGAAGCTTTGGCCTTTTGCGACTTGATCTTGTCCTGCTCCCGTTTTAAGTAAGCCGAAGAAAAATCCTGTTCCTCAAGCAGCAACATAAGTTTATGGTATTGCTCAAAAGTAGATTGCATCTTACTTGCCTTGTCCCAAAGCTCGTTTACCTTTTTCACATAAATACCGGAAATCCCTAACCCGATAAAAAATAACCACACCACAACACTTCCAGGAATCAGACTCAGATACGACAACACAAAGGCGATTACCGAAATGCCCGTGTATACATTAGGCACCCACCGCATTAGTTTGGGCATAAAACTGCTGTAATTCTTTAGCCAACTGAGAATATTATGAGCATTATAGTCTGCTTTGACCAGTGCAGCTGTGGCTCTAAATTGCTGCCTCCACGTCAGATGCCCGGCGAGTTCTTTTACGGCTTCCTGTTTCTGCGGAATTTCTGTAATGTCATTTGCGGTAAGGAATTGAGCCAATTTGCGGGTTCCGCTTTCGAGGGCGGTACGGTTGAGGTATTGAAAAAAAGATCCGCGACCAAAGAGGTCTACATCCTGACTAAAAGCGTGTACAGGATTTTTAAAGGTTTCACCGGAAGGCAAATCGTGAAAGTCGCGATTCAACACACGCAATTCGGTCTCGTTTAAAACAATCAATTCCTGCAAGAAATCGCGTTTGTACTGAAGCTTATTGTGCCGTGTAACCAAAATGAGAAACAGCACAATCTCTGTAACCACTATCCCTATCACAATCCGCGTCTGCGCCCACAGAAAATAAATCGCAATAACCCCGGCCAGAAAAACCGACAGGCGAATCATACTGCTGGTAAAAAGTGCCGATTGTGCTTTGCTAAGCTGCGCTTTATAGTCGGTTACAAGGGAAGTATAGTTGTCTTTTGGGTTTTGCATAAGTCTACTTAGCTATTCAATTATCTGTTTAATATACGTGGCTACGCCACGCGTAAAATTAACCTATGCAAATCAGTTTAACCCCTTCAATTCCTCTTTTAGCTTTTTGGTAAGGCTGTTTACAATAAGCTCGTAACTGTGATCTACAAACTCATAAAGCTGACTAAGTGAAATCTCCCCATTTAAAACCACGGTATTCCAGTGATGCTTGTTCATATGCCAGCCAGGCAAAATGCTCTCGGGGTACTCGCCACGCAGTTCCAGAGCACGCTCGGGATCGCATTTGAGGTTAATTCGCGGTTCTCCAGCCTCCCAGCTATCGAGTCCGCTGAGGGCATACATTTTACCCATTACCTTAAAAACCAGCGTCTGGTTGTCAAACGGAAATTCTTCGGTAGTACCGGGTTTTTGCAAGCAATAGCTTCTGAAGTTATCGATGTTCATAGTCTCCACTAATTAGTATTGATTCCATATTCAAAATTCAAAATCGCTTTTAGTTCTGATAATTGTACTTCCTTCTCAGGAAACCTGATCAGCAAACTATCTAACAACTCTTTAGCAACGCCGCAATCCTCCAAATCATTCTTACAAAACTGACAGTAAGCTCGCAGCAGCCTGTAGTTCATCTCATAATCATTAGGGTATGCCCCAACCCCCTGTTTGTAGTAGAAAATCGCGTTCTTCCATTTTCCCTGAGAAAACCAGCGATCCCCAAATTCAATATATATTAAATATACTCGCTCATTTTTTTGAATCTGCTCCTGCCGGGTCTTATTTCGCTCCTGCACAACATCCTTAACTAAAAATGTACCCAACAGAATAGAAAAAAATAGACCCAATAGCCCCAGGAAAGCAAAAAAGACGTTCTCCCGTTTGCGCCTTCTTTTAAATTTTGATTTTATGTTTTTAATCGCCTCTTTAGAATAGGCGTTGAAAGTTGGTTTGCCTTTAGCCCCTTTTAAGTCATTCTCGTTAATGCTGAGAAACGTGCGGTCTTTTTTAAAACGTGATTTTTTTCGGAGTAGCTTTCGGTTATTCCTCAAACTATCAATCATTCCCTTAGCACTACTCGAACCAAACATCATAATTAAAACGGATAAACCATGATATAATCTTGCATTAGGTAGCCTTCGCCAATATCAAAATCCCCGGAATACGCGGTTTTAAACCCGTAGTATTCATAGAATTTAACCGCTTTATTGTCGCGGTTTACGTTAAGCATTACACCCATCAGGTTTTCTTTTTTAGCTTCCGAAAAAGCGAAATCCATCAAAAAACGACCAGCTCCAGATCCCTGATTCTCGGGCATCACGTAGAGTTTATCCACTTTCATCCAGCTTCCCTCGCTTGAAAGTTTCGCATCTTGGTAATTGGGAATCAATGCCAAATACCCTATTGGCACTTCAGAATCATACAGAATATAAAAACGGCTACCGGTTTCTACCTGTTTTTTCAGCGAAGCGGTGCTGTACATGAACTCCATCATATACGCGATTTGCGCTTCAGACAGAATACCTTTAAAGGTCACCGGCCAGACCCGATCAACCAGATTTTTTAAAAGCGGCCAGTCCTTTTCACCCACAGGCCTGACTTCAAACTTACTTGGAGTCTTCACCTTCCTTTAATTTTGGAGTTTCGGCTGCCGTTTCCAGCGCTTTATAATCGAGTTTCCAGCCGATGGTTTGCACCAGATTTTCCATCAGGGAAACCGTGCTTAGCGCCTGCTTAGAAGCTTCGCCAAAGAGTCCGCTTTGCGGCACCTTATCTACAATATGCTGTTTGGCCTCCCGGTTAATTTCGGTGAGATCGGTTGATGTAAACGGGTTTGCCCAGCCTTCTTTTTTGTCGTAGTATTTAAAATCGGTTTCTATACTCAGCAATTCGGGTTGGGGAAAATCGGTTAAAATAATCGTGCGGTTTTTGACATCAGGGTGCATTTTTATTTTAGTCAGGTCAAAACCCACGTAAGCTTTGGCATCAATAAGCACTAGGGCTTTTTTACTCCCGAGAAAGAGATTCAGCCATTTATCTTTGACATTTTGATAGTGGTAGATTTCAGAAAAATCGCCTTCCACAGTGATGAATTTGCATACACTGCGTATTTTTTCCATCAATACCACAGACTGTTGCTGGGCATTTTGCTCACGCTTACTCCTGTTAAACCGTGCAAAAATAAAATAGGCAATAATACTGCCTGCTGCGAGACCAATGAATAGATATTCCATAACTCAAAGATAAAGTTACTAGCCCATTTTACCCAGATGTGTGTCTTTAAATCCGGTTTCATATTTTAAACCATATCCCATTACCCGATCAAATGCCGCGTGCGAAAAAATGATGATTCCGGCTACCTGCAACAAAAGGCTTTCAAAGTAAAACCCGAAAAGAAACAGCACGGCGCCCAGAATTTTCAAATGAAAAAAATTATAAGACCAGGCACCTATTTTGGTTCCGAAAAGGTAGCCCAACATTGAAATATCAGGCAACAAAAACAAGCCAAAAAACCACCACCAGCTCAGATCGAGCGTTGAGAACAGGTATACACCAAGTATTAAGGATCCTAATTCTTCGAGTTTAAGTAGTTGTTTCATAACTAATCTTCAAAAGCATATAGCACCGGTTTGCTAGGGCTGGCATCATTTTCAAAAGAAGCGATTTGCAGATTGAGCAAATACGAGCCGTCTGACACCGTATGGGGAACAAAAATCATTTCGGTAATGGTCGCATCCATTCTTATTTTTCCATCGGTGTTCCAAAACGCATTGTGTGAAGCAAGCACACCGCCATCTTCTTCCCGGTCAACGCTAGGCAGATCAATTAGCAGGTGTTTGATTCCGCTTTCGCGAAAGAAAACCGCTGTCTCTTCCAGCAAATAAGGCCAGTTTGTATGTGACCATTTGCGGCTTCTCTTGGTTGCCGTATTGGGCAGGGTTCGTATCACCACAGCCTCCGGATTTTTACCCTGTAAGGCCCGTTGCGCCAGTTTTTTGGTAAACACAAAATCCCCATTATGCGGCTCGGGCACCAGTGTAATCACTTCCGCAGAAAACATAAAGGTCTTAAGATTCTGGTTGATGCTGTGTACTTTTTCGGTAATATGGCCCACGCATTCGGTGTGCGTGCCGTGCGCGTGCGGATTGTAGTAGATATTATTGAAATTAACAACCGCGCCCTGAGCCACCGCGGCAACCCACTTGCCTTCGACTACCGGTTCAATTTTAGGCGGATTAAGATACCAGGCCACAGGATTTGCATCACCACTCACTACAGGAATACTGATGTCTATGGGTTTGCTAAAATCTACGGTAACGGGTTTTTTGTTTAGAGTAATTGTTGCTCGCATAGGCATTTCATTAAGTTGCCTTATAAGTTAGTATTTTCAGAAAAAGTTACGGCTAAAAAAATCAAGAAAGATTGAGCAGGAAGAGATCGCTCGCCAGACCGTCGCTTAAAAACTTGCCTTTTTTAGTGACTACAATGCGGTCGCCATCGCGAAATAGGAGGTGTTCTTCCAAATGTTTTTGAGCCTGCTGCAGCGCGTATTCTTTAAATTTTAGACCGAAAGATTCTTCAATTTTTGAAAGCGAAATGCCCCAAATGGTGCGCAAACCGGTCATCACATATTCGTTGTACTTATCGGTAACTGAAAGCGTCTCGCGCTCAACCGGAAGCTGCCCGGCCTCAATGGTCTTTATGTATTTGGGATTGTTGTTGATGTTCCAACTGCGGGTATCGCGATCATAGCTGTGTGCCGAAGGACCGATACCCAGATAGGATTTACCCGTCCAATACGCTGTGTTATTTTGCGAGAAATAGCCGGGTTTGCCAAAATTGGAAAACTCATAATTCTCAAATCCTGCTTTGTACATCGTGTCGACCAAAATCTCAAAATGCGCCTGAGCCACGGCATCATCCACCGGTTTTACAATTCCTTTCTCAATAAATTTTTGAAGGGCCGTATTGGGCTCCACGGTGAGCGCGTAACTGGATATATGCGGAATGTCAAGCTTTAATGCGATTTGTAAATTCTCCTGCCAGCGGGCATTACTCATATCGGGCATACCGTAAATCAAATCGATGGAAATGTTATCGAAGTAGTCTTTGGCCAGTTCCAAACAACGTACCGCCTCGGTTGCGTTATGCGCCCGGTTCATCAGCTTTAAATCTTCTTCAAAAAAGGATTGCACCCCGATACTCAACCGATTAATGCGTGACTGTGCCAACATCTGCAGCTTTTCTTCCGTCAGGTCATCAGGATTGGCTTCGAGGGTGATCTCCGGATTTTCTGCAACCTCAAAATGCGCATCGATGGTGTTGAAAATTTGTTCCAACTCATCAGCATCCAGTAAACTGGGTGTGCCGCCGCCAAAATAAATGGTTTGTAAAATACCAAGGATTTCATCCTTGCGCAGTGCTATTTCCCTACAAAGCGCATCAACGAGCTGACTCTTTTTCTTTAATGAGGTCGAAAAGTGAAAATCACAATAATGACAGGCTTGTTTGCAAAAGGGTATGTGAATGTATAATCCGAGCCCCCCAGCCCCCGAAGGGGGAGTTTCCTCAATTTCTGAAAAAATAAATTTTTTCATTGTGATTGTTTAAGCCCCTTTTGGAGGTTTGGGGGATTTAGGGAGTTTACGAGCCACAACGCGTTTTTCGTTCTGCTTAACAAAAGCATCCCAACCCGTGTAGCTTTTACCCGTTTCTACCCGACCGGCGTTAAAGTGATGACAAACCGCAGCTGCGAGACCATCGGTACTGTCCAGATTTTTAGGCAGGGTTTTGAGTCCAAGGAGGCTTTGTAGCATTTTGGCGACCTGCTCTTTGCTGGCATTTCCGTTACCAGTGATGGCCATTTTAATTTTTTTGGGCAGATATTCCGTCACGGGAATCTGACGTGAAAGTCCGGCAGCCATCGCCACACCCTGAGCGCGGCCCAATTTGAGCATAGACTGCACGTTTTTACCAAAAAACGGTGCCTCCAACGCCATCTCATCGGGATGATAGGTATCTATGAGTTCTATGGTACGTTCAAAAATGAGTTTGAGTTTCACGTAGGGATCGTCGTACTTTTTGAGCAACAATTCATTCATCTGAATAAATTCCATCTGTTTGTTAACCACCTTAATGAGTCCAAAACCCATAATGGTTGTTCCCGGATCAATCCCTAAAATGATTTTTTCTGATTTCAAGCGCTAATTTTTTTCCATCTTTGATGCTTTCGCAAAGCTAACCATTATCAGCGTGACCGTCATTGCCCTATTCTTAATCTTGTATATTTTGCTCATCTCGGGGCTTTGTGTGGGTTTTGTAAAATTACCGCACGAGCGTAACGCATTTGACAACCCGTTGTTTACAGATACCAAAACCGGGTTTTCGATACTAATCCCTTTTAGAAATGAAGCGCAACATCTGGAGGCTTTATTGGCAACATTGAATTCTCTGGATTATCCGGATGAGCTGTATGAAATCATCCTCATCAACGATGCTTCTACAGATAACTCACTGGACGTAATTGAACAGTTTCTTGCTACGCATCAACACCTGAAACTGAAAATACTAAACAGTAAGCGCGTTTCGGGCTCACCAAAAAAAGATGCGCTTGCTCTTGGGGTTACTGAAGCGAAAATGGATTGGATCATCACCACCGATGCCGATTGCCGGGTGCCTACAAACTGGTTGAAGCATTACAATTATAAAATTCTACGTGACAATTGCCGTTTTATCGCCGGGCCGGTTTGTTTTTATGAGAATCAAAACAAAATACTTACTGCATTTCAGCAGCTTGATTTTTTAAGCCTGCAGGGCGCGACTATAGGAAGTTTTGGTCTGGGACAGCCTTTTATGTGCAATGGCGCCAATCTGGGGTTTTTAAAAAGCGAGTTTTTAAGACTGAAGGGTTATACTTCCAACAATCAAATCGCCAGCGGAGACGATGTGTTTTTGATGCAGCAGTTTTTAAAAGCTGACAAGCAGCGTGTGGGATATCTTAAAACTCAGGGTGCATTGGTAAAAACCGCTCCGCAACCGGATTTAAAATCGTTGGTTAATCAGCGGAAACGCTGGGCTGCAAAAGCCTCCGCATATACCGGATGGTTTGCAATCCTAACTTCCATACTTGTTCTTTTAGGGAATGCTTCGATAATAGCCGGGTTACTTTTTGCTGAAATCTACTACTTACTAATCTTGAAAGTGGCGGTAGATTTTCTACTCATTTGGTGTACCGCACATCTTTTCGCCCAGAAGAAAAGCTTACCACATTTTATCTGGGTTGCTGCGATATATCCGTTTTTTACGGTTTATGTGGCTGTTGTGAGCCAGTTTGGGAATTTTACGTGGAAAGGCCGCGGGTTTAAACGCTAGTCCTATTCCACTTTAACAACAACCGGCATTTTAAAAGCGGTTTTGACGGGAATCCCGCGTTTGTGTGCGGCAATTATTTGAGGTAACGAATCAAGGCTGTCTTTAAGCCAACCTTCCAGTTGTGGCAATTGACTGGCGATGGTATCCGGAATTTGCGCCTCTTCAATAGTCAAATCACCCAATTCGCTGATGCTGAAATAAAGCCAGACGGTGTCGTTAATTTCGGTTTCGACAATCATAGTTTTATTGGAAAGCTGACGCTGAAAATTGCGCTGCAGTTCGTTCTGAAAACAGGTATAGCGCGCCTCTTGAACCTGTAAATTTTCGCAGGAAGCAAAAGTGGGATATTCCTCAACCTCGTTCATATTGAGGGTTTTGAGTTCTTCCTGCACCAGATCGTCTGAAGAGATTTTTTTGGTCTCGAGATCTTTACACGAAAACAGGTTAAGGGCAAGCGCCAAAAGAACTACAAATCGAATCATGGAATGACTTAAATCACTGGCAAAGATGTAAAAACGAGCGGAATAAAACTAGTACTTGATCGGCTAACAGCCTTTTACCGAGTTTAAAAACGATAGCCCAGACTAAATTCTACACCTTCGGCTTTTGCGCCGTGTGCTTTTACGGTAACGGCAGCCGAGATATCTTCGGTAAAATAGCGTTTCAATCCGAGACGGTTGTAAAGTCGGTTTTCAAATTCGTAGGGATAATAGATATAATAACCCAGATGCGAAACAAAAGCGATCTTGTTAAAGCGCAGTTCGTGGCCTACAAAAAGTCCAACGCGTTTCCAGTCCTCGTCACCGGTAACGCCGGTTTCAGGAAAAGACGCCGCCTGCAATTTAATCAGTTCTTTAAAAAAGTAGGCAAAAAACACATCAGTTCCCGCAACCAGAGTACTTTTATGATTGATGCGCTTGTCTGCAAAGGCCGAAACCACAAAAAATGGAAACTGCCCCTGGCCTACAATATCGCTTTCATTAGCCCCACCGCGCAGCGCCAGATTAAAATGTACAGGCTCGGCGTATTTGGTACGCTCCCCTTCCGGAATGTAATCTGGAAACTCCTCGTAATCCAGGTTGTAATTAGCGCCGACGTTAAAAGCAAAGGTATTGGTACTGTTATTGGGCGCACGCAGATTGGCATTGCTGTAATGGATGATGGTAAAACCGGCATTGAGTCCAAAACCTTTATACAGGTTTTGCTTGTTGTATTGCAGCGCGATATAGGTTGAACTCAATAATTTAGTACCGTAAGCATTATTGATGTAATTGGTCTCAGGATCATAAGGTTTACCGGCAATAGCCACACCCTGCCCTATACGGAAATAGGCATTACGGTTTAGAAAGTAGAAATTGAAGTGCCCGTAAAAACTGAGGTTTTCGCCCAGATACTCGTTGTGTAAATCCTGATAAGCCATCGAAAAACCCCAATCCGGATAATTGTAACGACGTTCCCACTCATTAAAACCGTAGGTACGGCGGTTGTAACTAAGAATAAAACCTGTGGGATGCCCGGTAATCAAATGGTTGATATCTGGATTGTGTTCCAGAATGCTTCCATAGAAAAAAGAGGCATCAAAAGAGACTGGTTTTTTTTCTTCAGCATCATTTATTTCTTGAGCATGCAAACGGAAAAAGATGAAAAATAATAAAGCGAAAAAGGTATATCTCATGGAGGTTTTTAGTCTTCAAAAATTAAGCGACCCGTATACTTTTCTTCCACCTCAACAACAGCAGGTCTGTTTACCGAAATAACATCACCGGTGCCAAAAATAGTACCCTTAATACTTGCCTGAGGATTTACGATCATTTTGTTTGCAGAGGTTTGATTTACGGTTACGTTCTGAGCTATGAGATCGCGCGCCTCAAGGCGCGGTGCTTCGTTAAAAAAAGAAGCAGTCAGATTATTTGCCGTTCCTTTTAGATAAAAAACACTTTTTCCGTTTGCTCGTACTTCAACCCTATTGGATTCTAGATCCAGATAGAAATTACCGCTTTTCTTAGGTGGAGTATCTCCAATTTCAAAAATCGTATCGCTTGACAGTCTTAAATCTGGAAAATTGAGTACACCGTCACTATAAATAGCTTCACCGGAAGCGTTGCGAATTTCGGTTAGGTTTGGGGTAGTCACATAGACCACAAAGTTTTGATAATCGCGAAAGAGGTTGCAGCGCTTAGCATTTTTCAATCGTAAAATTCCTCCATCAAGCACTTCAATAACGGCATCACTCACCATGTTTTCACCGGTTTTAAGTACCACCTTCTGCTCCGGACCCTGCTTAATGTACACGATTACATCGGTCTCACTGCGCAATTTAGTAAACTCAGGTAAATCGTAAGTGATCTCAACAGGATCGCCCTCTCCTTCAAAACAATCGCCTACATTATCTGAGCCGCAGGCAGTCAAAACTAATAATGCAATTAAAAACAGGTTTCTCATAGATGTAAACTCGCTCATCAAGCCTTAACTTGACCGTGGCAAAGTACGGTAAAAAAGTCCTAAACCACCCCAATATTGTTTTGTATAAGGGATGCAATCATGGTCTAAAAAGAAAAAAACTTTCTAAATTTTAGCATATGCTCAGAATGATGCAACTTTGAAATCTTAGCAATTACAAAAGTCCCAAGTATTTTGACTAAAAAATTCTATGTTCTTCTCGCGGTGCTTTTTGGCATTTTACTCATTCAGCTCGGAAGCTGGGGTTTAACCGAAAGCAGTGAAGCCCGCTATGCCGAAATTGGCCGCGAAATGGCTCTAAGCAATGATTTTATCAATCCCAGTTTACTGGGTATCATTCACTACCACAAACCTCCAGTCACCTATGCAATCACGGCGATTGGTTATAAAATCTTTGGGTATACTGAATTTGGAGCCCGTTTCTTTTTAAGCCTTGCGCTTATTCTTCAGGTTTTACTGGTCTTCAAAATTGCCCGCCTTTGGTTTAAGGATGAAAAAATCGCCATAGCTTCGGCACTTATTTACTTTTCCTTTCCACTGGCGCTGATCGCGGCACGAAACCTCACCACAGATCTCTTTTTAACCACTTTTATCATTTGGGCGATTTATCTGTGGCTTAAGGTTAAATTAAACGGGGAAAAAGGCTATCTCTACCTGTTTTATATAGCTCTGGGGCTGGCCTGCCTTACCAAAGGACCCGTAGCCTTTTTACCGGTAGCTTTATTTATTGTATGTTATAAAATTATCAATCGTGAAAAGCCGAAACTAAGTATTCACACCCTGCCCGGTTTACTTTTAATGCTGGGTATTTCTGCATCATGGTTTATCGTGCTTATACTCAAAAAGCCGGAACTCTGGGATTATTTTATTCAGGAGCAAATTATAGACCGAAGCGTAAATGCCGAAACTTTTCACCGGGACAAGCCTTTTTGGTATTATCTGGTTTTGGTACCTGCACTTTCACTACCATGGATTGTACCTACTGCGATCAATTTGTTTAGAAAAAACACGCCTGCACTTGATGCGGAAACTAAAATCGTGGGATATACGACTCTTGCGATTTTGATTGCATTCTCACTATTTTCTTCAAAACTGGTGCTCTACATCCTTCCTATGTTTCCGTTTCTAGCATTTTTCTGTGGAAGCCTTTTTGTGAAGTTTTCAAACCGTCATCCCCGTACATATCTCGGTACGTTTAAAATAAGCTTTGCGGTATTGCTCCTGATTTTTATAGCACTACCCTTAGTTCCGCAAATTCGTTTTAGTTGGGTGAAGGCACTTTTCTTGGCATTAATAACGGCAGGAAGCGGCTATTTTTTCATCTTTAAATCTCACACAGAAGCATACAAACGCATCTTAATTTTAAGTACAATTACGACTTGCCTGTTGCTTTTGCTGTATGCTAATTTTGCCTCGCAGAACGATTACCTCATAAATTCGCTAAAGCCTCAATACAGTTTTATAGAACAAGAACGTGGTGAAAGTGAGTACAAAGTTTTGGTTTACGACAACCTCTTGTCTTCTGCTCCATTTTATTTGGGTGACCGGGTGATTACGATTTACAATTCTAATTTTGAAGCGAAGCGCGATACGCGTTTTGAAACCACAGACCGTTGGAAAGAAACCTATTTACCGCTCAATGAACCCAACCAAAGCGACCGACTCAAAAAATTACTGGCTGATAAGAACAACGTTTTATTGATAAAGACTAAAAAATCCCTACCCGATTCGCTACAATACCTGCTTGAAGGATTTAAGGCTGAAAAGCAAAAAAAATGGACAGTCTATTATTAAAGCCGGTAACCTATACCAAACTCTACTGCTTCGGCTTTGGCGCCGTGCGATTTAAGCGTGATCGCTCCAAAAATCTTTGGTGTAAAATAACGTTTTAAACCGCCCCTAAAATACACCCGGCCTTCGAAGTCAAAATCATAATAGGCGTAATACCCAAACTGGGTTACAAATGCATTTCTATTAAATCGCAGTTCGTGACCTACAAAAACACCCACACGTTTCCAGTCTTCGTCTCCGCGTGTCCCCAGACGCTCTAATGCGATACTCTCGTACTCAATCTGATCTTTCAAAAACGGACTCAAAAAGAAATCGGCACCAGCCTGAAGTGTACTTTTATGAGAAATACGTTTATCTATAAAGGAAGAAGCTACTAAGAAGGGGCGTTGCCCTAAGCCAATATAATCGCTTTCATTGACGCCACCACGTAATACAAAATTGAGCTTCCAGGGTTCGGTGTACCGGCTTTTAACGTTGGGAATATAATCAGGTCGCTCCTCGTCATCCAATTGGTAATTCAACCCCAGGTTAAAGGTAAAGGAATTGGTACTCGCATTAGGAGCTTTTACGTTTGCGTTGGAATAATGAATTAATGAAACCCCGGTTTGTAGACCAATACGGTCGATGATATTGGGCTGCTTGTAATTGACCATTATAAAGGTCGAACTCAGCAAGGTTGACCCGTAGGCGTTATTGCGAAAATTATCATCCAAATCAAAAGGTTTGGTTGTAGCCGCAATTCCCTGTCCTATGCGCAACATCAACCTGCGGTTAAGGGCATAAAAATTAAAATGCCCGTACAGACCAAAATTTTGACCCAGATTTTCATTCTTCTGATCCTGAGCAATAAATGAAAAACCATAATCCGGATAGTTGTAACGCGCTTCCCAGTCGTTGAAACCGTAGGTCATACGATTGTAACTCAAGATTACGCCGGTAGGATGCCCGGTGATTAAATGCGCAATATCTTTATTATGCTGCAGGATGGTTCCGTAGAAAAAGTTAGCATCCAGACTGTACGGCTTGACTTCGGTTTCCTGAGCCATTACAGAAAAGCCACAACAGAACAAAAACAGAATTCGGTAGATCATTCAATTTTAACTATCGGGCAAATGTATCAAATATTCCCCGAAGGCGGTTTTAAAAAAGTTCGGAAGCAATTGCCTGAATGTTATCGCTTTTCCCCATTGAATAATAGTGCAGCACAGGCGCACCACCTTCCATAAGTTCTTTTGATTGCTGTATCGCCCATTCGATCCCTACCTGACGTACATCGGTATTGCTTTTACAGCCTTCAACGGCATCGATCAACTCTTGCGGAAGATCAATTTTGAAAACTTGCGGCAGCAATTGAAGGTGACGTTTTACCGCAATAGGCTTAATCCCGGGAATAATGGGAATATCTATACCTTCAGCACGTACCATATCTACAAACTCAAAGTATTTTTTATTGTCAAAAAACATTTGAGTAACCACATAATCAGCCCCGGCTTCTACTTTCTGAATCAGGCGTTTTAAATCGGTTTTTAAAGAAGGTGCTTCGAGATGTTTCTCAGGATAACCCGCTACTCCAATGCAAAAATCAGAACAATCGCTGGTTTCTATAACATTATTGAGGTAACGGCCTTTATTCAAATCTGCAATCTGCTCTACCAGACCCAGCGCATACTCGTGACCGCCTTTAGTTGGTTCAAAATACTGTTGCTCTTTCATCGCATCACCGCGCAAAGCCATCACATTATGTATGCCCAGATAATGGCAATCTACCAGTAAATACTCCGTTTCTTCTTTTGTAAAGCCCCCACAAAGTACGTGCGGCACGGTGTCTACATCATACTTATGCTTAATCGACGCACAAATACCCAAAGTCCCGGGGCGCATACGGGTGATTTTTTTATCGAGCAGCCCATCTTCTTTCTCAATGTACACAAACTCTTCACGCGAAGTTGTTACATCAATAAATGGAGGTTTAAATTCCATCAACGGGTCTATATTATCATACAATTCCTGAATGCTTCGGCCTTTACGCGGCGGTATCAATTCAAAAGAAAATAAGGTTTTACCGTCTGCTTTTTTTATGTGATCTGTAATTTTCATAATCCTAACCCTTGGCCTTTCTATATAAAGGAAACCAGATTAATTTTTTCTATTAATATTTATTTATTGGGCGCCTCCCTTTGGGTCGGGCTATACGTTTCAATTCCTCGCTCGCCTGCGCTTTGCTTCGGCTTACTGCGGGATTTCCACTGCTATCCCTGGCGCTTTTATTCGTCAGAAATATTGGGATTTAACCATTTTTCTGCTGTTCTAACTTCTATGCCTTTCCGCTCTGCAAAATCTTTTACCTGATCCATTTTGATTTTACCCAAACCAAAATAGCGCGCTTCCGGATTGCCAAAATAATACCCACTTACGGAAGCTGCCGGCCACATGGCCAGACTCTCTGTAAGTTCTACACCTATCTTTTCCTTCACTCCGAGCACTTCCCAAATAGTCAACTTTTCCAGATGATCGGGACAGGCCGGGTAACCCGGTGCAGGACGAATCCCTTTATAGGCTTCTTTAATCAATTCGGTATTACTCAACGCCTCATCACTCGCATAGCCCCAGTGTTCTTTACGTACACGCTCGTGCAAATACTCAGCAAAGGCTTCAGCAAAGCGATCTGCAAGTGCTTTAACCATAATGCTGTTGTAATCATCGTGCTCCGCCTCATACTTTTCAGCCAGTTCCTGCGTACCAAACCCGGAAGTAACACAAAAACAACCCATATAATCGGTCTTTCCGGTTTCTTTGGGTGCGATAAAATCAGCTAAAGCGATATTGGGTTTGCCTGATGCTTTTTTGCTTTGTTGACGTAAGGTTCTAAAAATGAATTTCTCCTGCTTCTCGACTGCGCTCGAAGTGACAACCTCAATGTCGTCGTCATTTACGGTATTGGCTTCAAAAAGACCAAAAACCGCTTTTGCAGTCAGCAGCTTTTCGTCCAGAATCTTTTTCAAAATTGCTTTCGCATCTGCAAATAATTCGCGTGCCTGCTCGCCAACGACCTCTTCTTCTAAAATATCCGGGTATTTACCATGCAAATCCCAGCTGCGGAAAAACGGCGACCAGTCTATATAATCAACCAGTTTATTAAGGTCAAATTCTTCAATTACCTGAATTCCCAATTCGTTGGGCTTAGAAGCTTCAAAAGTATCCCAATCCAGTTTCCATTTATTTTCACGAGCCTGTTCGATGGTAAGGAAATCCCGCTTCTTTCCACGAGTCAAAAAGCGCTCTCTAAACAGGGCGTAATCCTGTTTGATATCTGCTTTGTATTTCAGTCTACTCTCGGGATTGAGTAAATCGCCTACTACAGTAACTGCACGCGATGCATCGTTTACATGAACTACCGCTTCGGGATATTCCGGGTCAATTTTTACCGCGGTATGCGCCTTGCTCGTCGTAGCGCCGCCTATCAACAACGGAACCGTAAAATCCTGACGCTTCATTTCTTTCGCCAGAAAAACCATTTCATCCAGCGATGGGGTTATGAGTCCGCTAAGACCTATAATATCTACATTGCGCTCTTTTGCCGTAGCGATTATTTTTTCGGGAGGCACCATGACTCCCATATCGATAATCTCGTAGTTATTACAGGCCAAAACCACGCTTACGATATTCTTCCCAATGTCGTGCACATCGCCCTTTACCGTTGCCATAAGCACAAGATTAGACTTCGCCTTCTCTGATGCCGGAGGCGGATTAAGACGCTTTTCTTCTTCAATATAGGGCAGCAAGTATGCAACGGCTTTTTTCATCACCCGTGCCGACTTAACAACCTGAGGAAGGAACATTTTACCGTCTCCAAAAAGGTCACCCACCACGTTCATCCCGGTCATGAGATGACCTTCGATCACGTGCAGAGGTTTTTCTGAAGCTTGTCGTGCTTCTTCTACATCTTCTAAAATATAGGTATCAATACCTTTTACCAGAGCGCGGGTAATGCGATCCTGAAGCGGTTCTTCTCTCCAGGAAAGATCAACAACTTTCTCTTTTGCAGTGCCCTTCACGCTTTCTGCAAAATCAAGCAGACGTTCTGTGGCATCATCCCTGCGATCGAGAATTACGTCTTCAACGTGCTCCAGTAAATCTTTTGGGATGTCGTCATACACCTCAAGCATCGTTGGATTTACGATCCCAATGTTCATCCCGGCCTTAATCGCGTGATACAGAAATACCGAGTGCATAGCTTCGCGTACCGTATTGTTTCCTCGAAAGCTAAACGAAACATTACTCACCCCGCCACTCACGTGCGCGTGAGGCAGATTTTCTTTTACCCAGCGGGTAGCCTCAATAAAGTCGATAGCATTTAGGCGATGCTCTTCCATACCGGTTGCAACCGGAAAAATATTCAGGTCAAAAATGATGTCTTCCGGTGGAAACTTAACCCGATTGACCAGTATATCATAACTGCGTTTGACGATCTCAATACGGCGCTCGTAATTATCTGCCTGACCTACTTCATCAAAAGCCATTACGATCACGGCAGCACCATAGCGCTTTATTTTTTTGGCGTGACTGATGAACTCATCTTCCCCTTCTTTTAAACTGATGGAGTTGACCACGCATTTACCCTGAACGACCTGCAAACCTGCTTCGATAATTTCCCACTTAGAACTATCAATCATTATAGGCACGCGAGCGATATCAGGTTCAGCAGCGATTAGGTTTAAGAAATTGACCATCGCTTTTTTACCATCAATAAGACCATCATCCATATTGACATCAATGATCTGTGCCCCGCCTTCTACCTGATCGCGGGCAATGGCTAAAGCCTCGTCGAATTTCTCTTCGTTGATCAACCTTAAAAACCGACGCGAACCGGCCACATTGGTTCGCTCACCCACATTGACAAAATTGCTTTCTGGGGTAATAATAAGTGGTTCGAGACCGCTTAATTTTAAAGGTCTGTAGTCTATATTTTTGGCTGTAGCTGCTTCTGTAGGAGTACTCATAAATCGTTTTTATAAAGCTGCTGCTTTTGTAAATAGCGGTAACGGTCTAGGTTCGTAATCCTTTACGAGTTGGGCAATCGCATGTATATGTTCAGGAGTCGTCCCGCAGCATCCGCCCACTATATTTATCAATTTTTTATCCAGATAGGTTTTGATTTGAGCCGCCATCTCATCTGCGGTCTCATCGTATTCCCCAAACGCATTGGGCAAACCTGCATTGGGATAGGCCGAGATTGCAAAATCTGATTTGGAAGAAACCACTTCCAAATATGGCGTGAGTTGTTCTGCTCCCAGCGCACAATTAAAGCCTACCGAAAGCAAAGGCATATGGCCAATAGATATCAAAAAGGCTTCTGCGGTTTGGCCTGATAATGTTCTTCCGGAAGCATCGGTAATGGTACCGCTTACCATCACAGGTATTTCAATATTACGTTCTTCCTTTACTTCTTCAATAGCAAAAAGTGCGGCTTTTGCATTAAGCGTATCAAAAATAGTTTCGACCAGTAAAATATCAACGCCGCCATCCAGTAAAGCTTCTGCCTGTTGTTTATAGGCAATGCGTAACTCATCAAACGAAATGGCTCTATACCCAGGGTCGTTTACATCAGGAGACATACTGGCTGTTTTATTGGTAGGCCCCATGGCCCCGGCAACAAAACGAGGTTTTTCCGGCTCCTTTTCAGTAAATTCCAGAGCTACTTTTTTTGCGATTTTAGCCGACTCAAAATTGAGTTCGTACACAAAGTCCTGCATCCCATAATCTGCCATTGCGATTGTTGTACCGCTAAAGGTATTGGTCTCAACAATGTCTGCGCCTGCTGCAAAATATTTTGCATGCACCGCTGAAATCGCTTCGGGCTGTGTGATACTCAACATATCATTATTACCCTGTACGGGACTGGGCCAGTCTTTAAAGCGCTCGCCTCTAAAATCTTCTTCGGTAAACTTATAGCGCTGCAGCATAGTTCCCATTGCACCGTCAAGCACTAAAATTCGCTCTTTTAAAGCCTTATATAATTTGTCTCTACTCATAATCAATTCGTATAAGCTTATCGCTTCTCCTTTCCGTTTCAGGCATAATGAAATCTGCTCAGAACAAAGCGCAAAAATAAGTTATTAAGAAGGCAAAAAGGGAGTTCGTCTGACTCGTTTTTTGTTATCTATCTCAACATATGAGTAGAATGTAGCACCTTCTCCGGGAGGAGGGTTGCTAAGGCTTCAACGGGTCTAATCCCTCTGCCTTTCTTGATAACTGCATTAAAAAATGAACTGAATTACAAAGATTAAAAACAAGCTGACAAAAAGCAAGTTTTATGCTACGAATATTACCTATAAACACCAAATCAATACAGGTTGAAATACGAATTTATAAAAACATGACGCCTCTAAATCAAATACTTAAGTATTTGATTTTCAATGTTGACTATCTGAAAAAATAAATTAATTTTGTTCACCCCATTTTACAAAACCAAAACTAAAAATACATGCACAAAACTACTTCATTATCTTCACGATATACACTCGTTTCTTACGAGAATGCCTCAGATGAAGTTAGGCAAATTTACGATGATACAAAAAGAACCCTTCAGATTCCTTTTGTATTAAATTGGTTTAAATGCCAGGGGTCAAACGCCACGCTTCTAGGAGGTAATTGGGCAAAATTGAAGTCAACTCTTATGCAGGGTGAAGTTCCAAACGTACTGAAACAACTCATAATATATAACGTTTCAAAAAAGAGAAACTGTGAATATTGCGCCCAGGCACATGGCATATTTGCAGACAGCATGAGTTCGCACTTTAATGACTCTGAGAATTTTAAGGTTACTGAAAATTTAGACAGCCCACTTATACCAGAAAGTTTCAAGACAGCAATTAGAGTAGTAACCAAGGCTGCTATGCATTCTGACCAAATTACTGAAGCTGATTTTGAAGCTCTTGAAAATGTTGGTTTTGACGATGCTGAAATACAGGAGCTCATGGCTCAGGCAGACCTGGTTAATATGCTTAATACCCTTGCAGATATCTCAGGCATTAAAATAGATAATGAATTAATGGAAGCCCAGGCGTAATAAAATAAGCCTCTTACGTGAATTTATCATCTGCCAAGTATCGAATAACTTACGAGGCCTTTTCTAAATTTTCATATAACCTCAACACTGTTGAGACCTTTGAAGATTTAGGAAAAGTCACTAATAAGCATTTAAAGTATTTATTTAACTTTAAAATGTTCAGGATACTTCTTGTGGCCGAGCAACCTGTAATCTGTTATACGTTTTCGAAATCTCTGGGTGTCAACATCTCATTTTTCGAAACTATTTTACCGTACGAAGAAGAACTACTTATCCACAAAACGCCGGGAGTTTTACCCTTGCAACCCGATAATTTACCAGAGTATTTAAGTGAAAAATTTCAAACCCTAGAAAATGGAAAATTATGGATGTGGTACACTACTTTAGCCAATTATAAGGTTTGCTTCTCTATAGTCTCTGATGACTCTAGCCCTTTTAGTCATAATGACATCGAGATTCTTAATTTACTCGTAGACAATATCGTATCCCGCTATGTGCAAATTCAACTTACCGAAGAATTAAAAAACAAAAATATTAAGCTCAAAGAGGCTATTTCGGAGATTGAATTAAAAAACAAAGAAATTGAAGAAATAAATAACAATCAGCAAAATATCATCTTAAAACGTACTGAAGAGTTACGTTTTAAAAACCAGAAGTTGCTCGAATTATCAAAATTGAATGCGCATAATCTTCGGGAACCTTTAAGTCGCATTATGGGTTTTTTAGAAATCGCAGATTTGTTCAACGATGTTGAACTCAGAAACGAAATTTTTCCCAAAATAAAAATCTCAACCCACCAGCTGGATCAGGTGTTTAGAGAAGTCGTTGCGCAAAGTGAAAATGTAGCAGCTAATTATAATATTACAGAAAATAAACATGACTAAGCTGCTTAAAATAATGCTGGTTGACGACCAGAAAATGGCTAATTTCATTAATAAAAAATTAATTGAAGTGACTCAATTTGCAGATGAAATTGTTGATTACACCACTCCTGAAGCAGCTTTATCTGCGGTTAAGGAAGAAAAACCCGATCTTATCTTTCTAGACCTGAACATGCCTGAAATCAATGGCTGGAATTTTCTTGATGTTTTAAAGGAAAGAAATGATCCTACTCAAGTCGTTATTGTTACTTCAAGCACCAGCAATATTGATAAAGAAAAGGCTCAGAATTATACGCAAGTTGTTGATTTTCTGATTAAACCACTCAACAAGAATACCATTCTAAGCCTCAAAAATAAGTTAAAGCCGGCCTGTTAATTTATCGCCTGCACCACTGCTTTTTCAGCCTCTTTTCGAGAACCATCAAAACCGTCTACACCGCTCACCGTAGTGTATTTCATTACATAGCGTTTGCCAGGATTGATGATTTGATAAGCCGCTTGGCACATCATTGTCGCTTCGTGAAAGCCACATAAAATAAGTTTCAACTTACCGGGGTATGTATTTACATCACCTATAGCAAACACTCCCGGAATATTGGTTTGATAATCCAATGCATTATTTACTTTGATCGCATTCTTCTCGATCTCAAGACCCCAATCTGCAATTGGCCCTAATTTTGGCGAAAGCCCAAAAAGAGGAATAAACGCGTCTGCCTCAAGTGTGCTTTGTGATTTGTCAGCATGCTCGACCACGACCTGTTCAAGCTCTTCATTACCTCCCAGACCTACTACTTCGGCTGGTGTAATTAAATTGATTTTACCCAGCATTTTCAACTCCCGTACTTTTTCAACAGAATCCAGAGCTCCTCTAAACTCATTTCTGCGGTGAATCAGGGTAACCTCATCAGCTACATCAGCCAGGAATATACTCCAGTCTAATGCGGAATCACCCCCTCCTGCAATAACCACTTTTTTACCGCGGTACACTTCAGGGTCTTTAATCATATAGGCAACACCTTTATCTTCAAACTGATGAATATTTGGAATAAGCGGTTTACGCGGTTCAAAACTTCCCAGACCTCCCGCAATTGCAACTACCGGCGCATGATGTTGCGTACCTTTATTAGTGGTTACAATAAAGCTACCGTCATCCTGCTTTTCAATCGTCTCTGCGCGTTCTCCCAAGGTAAAACCAGGCTGAAATTGCTTGCCTTGCTCTAGCAGATTGTCTACCAATTCACCTGCCATAACTTCCGGGAAACCGGGAATGTCGTAAATAGGTTTTTTGGGGTAAATTTCTGCCAACTGACCGCCGGGTTGTGCCAAAGCATCAATTATGTGGCATTTCAGCTTTAATAAACCGGCTTCAAAAACGGTAAATAATCCTGTAGGTCCTGCACCAATAATAAGTATGTCTGTCTTTATCATCTTCTAAATTCTTCGAGCCGAAGCCCATCATTCTACGTTCAATTTAATTTTTGGATATCAATCCTTTGGTAAACTCGTTTAGTGTTTCCACCTTTTCTTCAAAATCCCCTTTTATTGTTTTTCGGTATTCATTGAGATTTTTAACCATATCGTCAATATTCTCAGGAATCACTTCTTCAAAAAACTGACGCAAACGCTTTGCGGTAGTGGGTGACTTTCCATTAGTCGAGATAGCGATCTTGACATTTCCTTTAGTCACAATTCCACCCATATAAAAATCACAAAGTTCGGGTACGTCTGCGATATTACATAACAAATATTGCTTTCTGGCCAACTTGTAAATACGTTTATTAACCCGCGGACTGTCAGTCGTGGCGATTACCACGTGCCGCTTTTTGAGCATTGATTTGCGAAATTTACGTTTGGTGATTTTGACATTATATTGCTTTGCACGCTCTAACGTTTCTTCTCTAAAAAACGGCGCTACCATTTCTACCACCGCATCGGGACTTGATTTGGTTAAAAAAGTCAACTTTTCTAAAGCGACGTTTCCTCCACCTACAATAAGAATTTGCAGATTACGAACTTTTAAAAAAACCGGGTATAATGTATTATTTTCCTGAGGATCAATGGCCATGTTGCGCGTATTCCACCTGCAAATTAAGCAATTGCTCGCGATGTCTTACCACCTCACCTATCACAATAATTGATGGGTTAGTAAGATTTAACTCTTCTACAACATTTTCAATGCTGTCTACGGTGCCTATTCCAACGCGTTCCTCAGCTGTTGTTCCGTTCATAATAATCGCAACGGGAGTTTCACTTTTTCCGCTTTCGCGAAATAGTTTTGTGATTTCACCCAGCTTACTCATTCCCATTAAGATGACCACCGTAGCTGAAGATTGGGCTGCAAGTTTCACATCATTTGAAAGCTTATGCTCTTTTGTGGTACCGGTTATGACCCAAAAACTTTCTGAACTCCCGCGCTTGGTCAATGGTATATTTTGATACGCGGGCACTGCAAGCGAAGAAGAAATCCCCGGAACCACGGCAACTTCTAGTCCGGCTGCGGCAGCGATTTCCATCTCTTCTGCACCACGGCCAAAAATAAACGGGTCTCCTCCTTTTAAACGCACCACGTGACCATGGCTTTTAGCTCGAGATATGATCAAATCATTAATCTGCTCCTGCTGGTAGGCATAACAACCTTTGCGCTTTCCGACGAAAATCAATTCGGCGTGTTTGGCATATTCCAACAACTCGGGATTAACCAATGCATCATACAACACGACATCAGCCGACTCTAAAGCTTTGATTCCTTTTAGGGTGAATAATTCAACATCACCGGGACCTGCTCCTACTACTGTTAACTTTGGATTCTTAAACATTTGCCAGTTGGTTTTTTCGGAATAAATCTACCCTGTTAAAAAATGCACTCGCATCCGCTAAATAAGTTTCTGCAAATTCTTCAGTAGGTTCGTTTTTCTGAATTTGATACACTATTTCTGAAAACGAACGGTCTATTGTAAGCACACTATCTTCTCCAAAAGTGCTGTCAAACTCAGCGATGATGTTTGCCTGTGTGTTGGTTTTTACATCTTCGGCAAGTAAAATGGCTTTGGCTCCGTTAACCAGACCGGCGTACGTGTGGTAGATACTATCTGCCCATTTGTTTTCCTCAACAGCTTCAATAGCACTTCCCAGTTTGTCTTTGGCTTCCAGTAAAAGCGTTTGAACCAAGTCAATGACTACTCCGGCACATTCGCCAACACCCACTTCCTGAATGTATTTTTCCTCATTACCCCAGTCTATAAAATCAGATTCTACGAGATTGTCTGTTTCTGAAAGGGGTTTTAGGAAATCGTAAAAATAACGCTGTCCCTTCTCATCATAATAACTTAAGAAATCAAGTTCGCCGGCATTTTGCTTGTAATCATCCAAGATTGCACGCAAGGCCTCAGGGCCTCTTTTACTTGGGATTTTGATCACTTTATCAGCAAAACGCCCCTGACCATCACCCAGAACACCACCCCCTAACAATACCTGTAGTGCAGGAGCGACCAGTTTTTCTGGTGTGCGTATCGACATTCCCTGAAAACCGATATGCGCCATATTATGCTGACCGCAGGCATTCATACACCCGCTAATTTTAATGGCAACCTCTTTATTATTGAGGTACTGTGGATATTCGGTTTCCAGAACTTCTTCTAGTTTAGCTGCGATACCGGTACTACTTGCAATCCCTAAGTTGCAAGTATCTGTACCGGGACACGCAGTAATATCTCCTGTAGTTTCATATCCCGGTTGGGCAAAGCCAAGATTGGCTAGTTGTGAAAAGAAGTATGGCAATGCCCTTTCCGGTATATGTCTTAACAGTATATTTTGACGCAGGGTAAGACGCATCTCATCCCCACCGTATTTTTTAATCAGGCCGGCTAATGCACGAGCTTTTTCAGTAGAAAAATCGCCCAAAACAACTTTGATTCCTATTGCTACGAGACCTTTTTGCTTTTGCTCAAAAACGTTGGTTGCTTTCCAGGCATCATAAGCTTTTTGATCTTTGATTTCTGTTTCAGGAGCTTCAGCTAAAGGAGCCGTGGGCTCACCTTCAAACGCTGTGGTATCTATCTCGTAGGTTTTATACGAAAGGGCTCTGCGTTCCTCAGCAACCAAATCCATAAAACCTTCTAAACCTATATCCTTGATTAGAAATTTCATACGTGCTTTTAAACGTCTGGAACGCTCTCCGTGACGATCAAATACGCGTAAAACGCCCTCAATTGTAGGTATCAATTCATTTGCCGGTAAAAACTCAGTCAGTACATCGGCGTGACGTGGTTGCGACCCTAAACCACCACCAAGCATCACTTTAAAGCCACGTTTACCATCTTTGATTTTTGGTATAAAACCTAAATCGTGAATAAAGGCTAAAGCCGAATCATCATCTGTTGAAGAAAATGACATTTTAAACTTTCTGCCCATTTCCTGACAGATGGGATTCCGCAAGAAAAACTGAAAGGTAGCATGCGCATAAGGTGTCGCATCAAAAGCTTCGTTAGGGTTGATCCCTGAATCTGGACTTGCGGTCACGTTACGCACGGTATTACCACAGGCTTCGCGAAGCGTTACGTCACTTTTCTCAAGTTCTGCCCACAACTCTGGAGTACGATCAAGACTTACGTAGTGAATCTGAATATCCTGGCGCGTGGTGATATGCAATTTGCCTCGTGAATATTCATCAGAAACATCAGAAATACGCAATAACTGATCGCTGGTCACCTTTCCGTAAGGCAATTTAATACGTATCATTTGCACCCCTTCCTGACGCTGACCGTAAACACCTCTTGCCAGACGAAGACTTCTAAAACGTTCTTCATCTATCTTCCCATCCTTAAAGAGTTTGATTTTTTTCTCAAGCTCTATAATGTCGCGTTCTACAACCGGATTCTCTATTTCTGTTCTGAAGCTTTGCATAGCTTATTTCTTTTTTATTTATTCATTTTAATCCTATAGAAATAATAGGATTTTAGTGCAGGGTGAACTGCAAATTTGCGCAATTCACCGTTTTGATATTTTATCCGATAAAGCCTACACCTGCCGTCGTGTTGCTTTGCGTGTCTATTAGTATAAAAGACCCTCCTGCTTTATTATCAGCATAATTATCGTAGAAAAGGTTTTTACTTAATTTAAAGTTCACCTTACCTATTTCGTTTAGTGTTAGTTGGGTTCCGGCAACATCTTCTCCCGAATAATCGGTAGCAATTATACTTTCAATACTGTCTATTTTGGCTAATACGCGGTTTGTATTGTGTTGTATTTCATATTTAGCTCCCGGCACCAAAGCTTTTCCGTCCATCCAGCAAACTGAAGCCGTAAGTGTTTTTGCCGACTGTGGTACTTCATTAGATTTAACCAATATATCCCCTCGGGTTACATTGATATCATCTTCTAAAGTAATCGTCACAGAGCTACCCGCAATGGCCTCTTCATACTGCTTGTCAAAAAACTCTATAGTTTTGATTTTGGATGAAGTTAAAGAGGGAAGAACCGTAACAGCGTCACCCACTTTTAAACTGTTACCATAAATCTTTCCTGCATAGCCTCGGTAATCATGAAACTCATCCTTCTTAGGCCTGATAACAGTTTGGACAGGAAAACGCATAGCGGTCAGTTCTTCCTGCTCTGGATTTAAAGCTTCTAAGAAAGCCAAAACACTTTCGCCAGTATACCAGGGCATTGCATCAGATTTCTCTGCGACATTATCTCCTTTCAAAGCACTAATAGGAATGAATGTAACATCTTGCTCTTCATAACTACTTTGTGCATTTAGTTTCTCAAAATCGGCTTTGATATCCTCAAATACCTGCTGATCATAATCAACCAAATCCATTTTATTTACCGCAACAATCACGTGTTTAACACGTAATAAATTATTGATAAAGAAATGACGATACGTTTGCTCAATCACCCCTTTACGCGCATCAATTAATATGATTGAAGCTTGTGCCTGTGAAGCACCGGTTACCATATTTCGGGTATACTCTACGTGACCCGGGGTGTCTGCGATGATGTAGCTTTTCTTTTTAGTCGAAAAATAAATATGCGCTACGTCTATGGTAATCCCCTGTTCGCGTTCTGCAACAAGACCGTCTGTCGCTAGAGAAAAATCAAGATAATCGTATCCTTTTTTCTTACTACTACGCTCTATTGCCTCTAATTTATCGTCTGTGAGTGATTTTGTATCGTAAAGCAGTCTTCCTATCAAAGTACTTTTACCATCATCTACACTACCTGCTGTTGCTATCTTTAAAACTTCCATATCCTCTCCCCCCGCCCTCTCTCATAGAAGAGGGAGCTTTAGGGTATTTTAATTTGTATTCGTTTTATTTATCTTAAGTGCTAACCATTAACATTTGCTAATAACTAGAAATATCCTTGCTGCTTGCGTTTTTCCATTGCTGCTTCAGAACGCTTGTCGTCTATACGGGCTCCACGTTCTGAAATAGTAGAAGTTTTTATCTCGCTTACTATTCTAGCAATGGTATCTGCTTCAGATTCTACTGCTGCGGTACACGTCATATCACCTACCGTTCTAAAACGTACAATACGCTCCAGGACTTCTTCATCTTCCTCGCGATACACATATTTTGAAGCACTCCAGATCAATCCATCGCGAACAAATGTTTTACGCTTATGCGAAAAGTATATAGATGGAATTTCAATTTGCTCCTGCTCTATATAACTCCACACATCCAGTTCCGTCCAATTTGAAATTGGAAAAACACGTACATTTTGACCAATTTCAATCTTACCATTTAGAAGATCGAAAAGCTCCGGACGCTGGTTTTTTTCATCCCATTGACCAAAATCGTCACGCACAGAAAAAATACGTTCTTTGGCTCGTGCTTTTTCCTCATCACGACGTGCGCCACCGATACATGCATCGAATTTAAATTCTTCAATGGCATCTAAAAGCGTTGTAGTCTGAAGCATATTTCGGCTAGAATATTTACCGGTTTCCTCAGTCACTTTTCCTTCATCAATCGCATCCTGCACGTGACGCACAATTAAATTCAATCCCAATTCTTCTACCAATTTATCTCTAAACTCAATGGTCTCGGGAAAATTATGACCGGTATCCACATGCAATAGCGGAAAGGGAATCTTACCCGGATAAAATGCTTTTTGCGCCAAACGCACCAACGTAATACTGTCTTTCCCTCCCGAAAAAAGCAATACGGGGTTTTCAAACTGAGCAACTACTTCTCTAAAGATGTAAATCGCCTCGCTCTCTAATGCATTTGTTTTTAAAATCTTGCTCATGCTCTAATCGTTTTAGGCGTGTAATCCACACTCCCGGTTCTCCAACACTTTAGTTGGATCAAAATATTTATGTTCGTTTGGCAATTTATTTTCAGCCAAATAGGTATCTAATTCTGCATCACTCCAATAGTAAAACGGACTTACTTTTAAAACTCCGTCTGCTCCGAGACTCAAAATATCAAGGTTATCCCGGTGTGCAGTCTGTCCCTTTCTCAGGTTTGTAAACCACACATCTGGTTTATGATTTGCCATTGCTCTTTTAAAAGGCTCTAGTTTTACCTGTTCTGTAAAAACTTTATGTCTGGGATCATCTATTTGCGGAATTCCCATAACTACATCACGATGCGCGGCAGTTTGCTGAGGCACGTATAAATCAATCTTTAAATTAAGGAGCTTAATAACTTCTTCTGCATGTCTGTAGGTGTTAGGGGTATTATAACCCGTATCACACCAAACCACAGGTATTTCTGGCTTTGCCTGTGTTGCAGCAAACAAAATTGCCGCCTCATAAGGCCTGAAATTGGTAGTTACAATAGGATTTTTAGCCTGAGCTACTGCCCATTTTGCAATCTCAACCGGTGATTTGTCACGCAAATCAGCGTTAAATTGTTCTAATTGTGTTGCTGTATAACTCATTACTTACCCCAGTTTATGGTATTCCAAATACGTTCGTGAAAAAAATAAAGCACCATTTTAGTTACCAGCTCTACAGCTCCAATAGAAAAAGCAAGCGTAAGAGCCCCGGTAATAAACCAGGAGATCAAAACCGTATCCATTGTCCCTACAATTCTCCAGCTTATTGATTTTACTATACTGCGCAAAGGCTTTTCAGAAGCCGTATCTTTTTTATAAGAAACCTCGACAGTTTCTTCCGTTTTATTCTGACTATAAATCTGATCTAAAATCATATCTGCATCCTCTTTTTATTTTAATCCTATCGGATTACTAGGATTTAAAAGCAAAAGTATATCCTGAGCATGTAGTGACCAAACTTTTAAAGTAGATTTTTGAAACTTTTAAGTGATTTTCAGCATTTCAGCTGAATTTTCAGAATTCTGCAATTATTCTTTGATAAGATCGGCCAGCGTATTATTATTCAGTACAGCCAGATTGCTATCGCGTAATTGTATCATAAGACTGTGTACCGAGCAGGCCATCTCATCCGGACAATCGTCACATTTTTCGTAGAAATTAAGACTTACACAAGGCACCATAGACACAGGGCCTTCCAAAATACGCATCACCTCTACCATTTTAATCTCTTCGGGTTGTCGGCGCAGGTAATAACCACCACCCTTGCCCTTTTTGCTTCCGAGAAAACCAGCCTTCCTCAGGGTAAGCATAATACTTTCCAGAAATTTTTGAGAAATATTTTCACTTTTGGCTATAGCTCCTATTTGCACAGGATCTTCTCCTTTGTGCTTGGCTACGTAGGCCAAGGCTTTGAGACCGTATTTTGTTTTTTTAGATAACACGGTCTAAATGTATGCAAAAAGTTAGAATTCTATGCTTTTAGCGCCTGATCCAGATCTGCGATAATATCATCTGTATGCTCCAGACCTACAGAACAACGCACCAAACCATCTGTGATTCCTACTTCAAGACGATCTTCTTCAGCCAGTTTGCTGTGTGTCGTAGAAGCGGGATGCGTCACAATCGTACGCGTATCGCCCAAATTTGCGGATAGCGAACACATTTTAATCGAATTCAAAAATTTACGTCCGGCATCTATTCCACCTTTCACTTCAAAAGCGACGATGTTACCGCCGTGTTTCATTTGCTTTTTAGCCACTTCATATTGCGGATGCGATTTCAAAAATGGATATTTCACAAAATTCACCTTCTCGTGACCCTCTAAAAACTCGGCTACTTTTAAAGCATTTTCACAATGTCGGTCTGCACGTACGTGTAGGGTTTCTAAACTTTTTGAAAGCACCCAGGCGTTAAACGGCGATAACGCTGGCCCGGTATTACGAGAAAAAAGATAAATCTCGCGTATCAAATCGGCACGACCTACACTTACACCACCTAACACGCGACCCTGACCGTCAATCATCTTAGTCGCACTATGAATCACGATATCTGCACCAAACTTGATGGGCTGCTGTAAATAAGGTGTTGCAAAACAGTTATCCACTACAAAAATCAGATTGTGTTTTTTGGCCAGATTACCCAGATATTCTAAATCCAAAACATCACAACCGGGATTGGTAGGCGATTCTACATAAAGAATTTTAGTTTCGGGCTTGATCAGGCTTTCTGCTTTATCGACCTCATCAACATTAAAATACGAAGTTTCAATATTCCATTTTGGGAGGAATTTGGTAAATAAGCTGTGTGTAGAACCAAAAACTGAACGCGCCGAAACAATATGATCACCGCTATCTAAAAGCGCCGCAAAGGTTGAAAACACAGCTGCCATTCCGGTTGCAAAAGCATAACCACTTTCGGCACCTTCCATTTTGCAAATCTTCTCTATAAACTCGCTGGTATTTGGATTGGTAAACCGGCTGTAAATATTCCGCTCTTTTTCTTCGGTAAACGAAGCGCGCATATCTTCGGCATCTTCAAAAACAAAACTCGAAGTTAAATACATGGGCACAGAATGCTCCAGAAATTCGCTTCGGTTTAATTGGGTGCGTATGGCTTCGGTTTCAAAATGTTTACTCATTGTTATTTAGATGTTAGATGTTAGACGTTAGATTTGAGATGGATTATCCTGCTTCAAATTCGTTGCCTAAAATCTTGTTTCCTTTTTCTTAGCTGTTAAAAGGTTTAATCGTGGAATCGTTAATCACCACTTACCTTTTACTCTTTTTTCTTTATTCGGTGTTCTTTGTTCTTTGTTCTTAAATCTCTCGTCTCAAGTCTATTCGACTTCTTCTCCATTTAAAAACACTTTGTATGAAATGTCTACTCCGGCTTGCAAGGTGATGGAAACTGAACAGTATTTTTCAAAACTCAATTGTGCAGCGCGCAATGCTTTTGCAGGAGGAATATCCCCTTCCAGATACACGTGTACGCGCATCGCTTCAAAAGGTTTGGCGCCACCTACTTCTTTGCGGTCGCCCTCAACTTCTACGTGATACGAATCAATTTCTAACTTTTGCTTTTTTAAGATCGAAATGATATCAATCGCACTACAGCCACCAACTCCCATTAACAGTAATTCCATAGGGCTGCTGCCCTGAACCACATCTCCAGTTTTATTATCTATCATTACAGGATTTCCCGAAGCTCCTTTAGCTTCAAACAGGTAATCGGTGTTTTTACGTTCGAGTGTTACTTTCATCTTATTATTGTTATTATTATTGTTATTACTATTGGCACTGAATACTAATGATAATAACAATAAAGAATAAATTAATTATTCCGCTCTGCGAGTTTCAGTATATCTCCAAAAACGCCCCGTGCAGTTACAGCTGCTCCTGCTCCGGCTCCCTGAATCACTAAAGGATTCTCTCCATAGGATTCGGTGTAAATTTCAAAAATACTGTCACTGCCTTTTACCTGACCCAACGCCGAACTTTTAGAAACAGTAACTAGTTTTACTTCTAAAGTCCCTCCATCTTCCTGAGATAAATCGCCGTAAAGGTCGCCAACATAACGCAGAACTTCATCTTCTTTTAAGGCTTTTTTACGCGCTTCAAAAACCGAATCGAGCTCTTTCAATCTTCCTAAAAAGTCTGATGCGGCTCCTTCCCGTAAATTTTCAGGAATGAGGCTTTGTATCTGTACATCACTGAACTCTTTGTGTAAGTCGAGTTCTCGGGCCAGAATTAATAATTTCCGGCCTACGTCATTTCCGCCCAGATCTTCACGGGGGTCTGGTTCTGTAAACCCTTTATCAATCGCATCCTGCAAAACTTCAGAAAAATCGCGATCTTCTACTGAAAATGTATTGAACAAATAACTCAACGAACCGCTGAAAACACCCTTTATTCGGGTAATATTATCGCCCGAAAGGTGTAATAAGCGTATGGTGTCTATTAATGGTAATCCTGCTCCCACATTGGTCTCATACAAATAACGTTTGTTGTTTTCATCTAAAACCCGACGCAGTTTTTGGTAAAAATCAAAACCTACCGTGTTGGCTATCTTATTGGAAGAAACCAGATCAAATCCGTTTTGTGCCAGTTCTATGTAATTCTCGATAAACACCCCACTTGCTGTATTGTCAATCGCAATCAGGTTTGCCAAATGATTGGCTTTCGCGAAAGCGATCACTTCTTTTACACCGGCTTCTTTTGCCTGACTTTCAAAATCGGTTTTCCAGCTTTCTGAAACACCATTTTTATCAAACAGGACTTTTTTAGAATTTGCTACCGCGAAAATATTCAGCGCGATTCCCTTACGTTCCTGTATGGTTTCAGCCGAGGCTACAATCTGATCGATCAACGTACCACCTACCAGTCCTTGTCCAAAAATGGCAATATTTATTTTTTTGGCAATGCCAAAGATTTCACCGTGAACTACATTAAGAGCCTTGGTCAGTTGCGGTTTGCGCACCACCACACTCACATTTTTTCCGGTAACCGTATTGTTGAACAACAAAGGAACGATCCCGTTTTTGATGAGCTCGCTATAGGGTTTATGGAAACTGCTCAAATCCTGACCAATGATAGAAATCACCGCAACCTCATCAATAATCTCGATGCGGTTAACATCCTGACTTTGGAAATCGGCTTCAAACTCAAACCGAAGGGCCGAAATGGCCTGTTGCGCCTGCTTGGCCTCAACCACTAAACCAATTCCCCGCTCTGAGGAACCTTGAGCAATAATGCTCACATTCACGCCGCTATTGCCCAAAGCTCTAAAAATTCGCGCATCTACCCCTACTTTTCCTAGCAAGCCGCGACCTTCCAAATTGATCAACGCCATCTCGCTCAACACCGAAAGCGACTTGATACCTTCCTGCTCGGTCTGCGCGGTGATCAATGTTCCTGCATCATCAGCCTTAAACGTGTTGAGGATGCGTAACGGAATATTCTTTTCAATTAGCGGAATAATCGTCTTGGCGTGTAACACCGAAGTTCCAAAATTGGCAAGTTCGTTTGCCTCGCTATATGTCAAGCGTTCAATCTTTTGTGCATCAGGAACCAAGTCTGGATTTGCCGTAAAAATCCCGTCTACGTGCGTATAGTTTTGCAATTCTCCGGCATCCAGATAATTGGCTAACAGTGAAGCGGTGTAATTACTCCCGTTACGACCCAAAGTCGTGGTCTGGTTATTATCATCACTCGCGATAAAACCGGTCACGATGTTTACCGTCTCCCCATTATATTTTGTAAAATGCTTAACTACCTGCTCTTTGGAAAGCTTGTCATTGGGTTGTGCGTTGCCAAAGGTTCCATTGGTTTTTATAAGCTTACGCGAATCTGTAAACTGGGCTTTCACCCCTTGCTTTTGCAACAGATGGGTCACGGTTTTTACCGAAATCAGTTCGCCAAAAGACAAGATTTCATCTTTTACTTTCGTGCTGTAATCACCAAGTAAGGCCACCCCATCAAAAAGACGCTTAAGCTCTGTGAATTCTTCGGAAAGATCTACGTCAAAACCATTTTGCTGATATTTTTTAAATGCTTCAAACTGATGCTGAAACTCCCGCCCTGAAGCTGCGGCTTCCAGGATTGCCTCCAGCTCATCGGTCGCACCGCCGCGAGCCGAAAGTACAACCGCGATGCGCTCGCCATTTTCGACTTTAGTCTTAATGATATTTAAGACGGTATCGAGTCCGTTTCCGTTTGCCAGTGATTTTCCACCAAATTTGAGGATTTTCAGCTTTGCGGTATCGGCTCTAAAGACCGGATATAGTAATTGCTCCAGCTGTTCAAATTCGATTAAAAAAGCATCGTGCCCATGTACCGAATTGATTTCACCATAGGTTACATTATTCTTAACCTGAGCCAATTGCTTGTAAGTCTCCCGATTTTCAACAGGCGTGAAAAACAAATCTGAATCTACCCCCACAATGTGAATATTGGCTTCCACCTGACTCAAGATCTCATTAAAACCTTCGCGACCACGGGTAACATCGATGGTTTTGAGCAATTGATTCATCAATTTGTAGGCTGAAACCTGAAAGCGATCTTTCAATTTATGTCCGTGATGATCTAACCAACTCTCAACGTTGAAAATATTGAGATCTTCATTAGTGCTTCGCTGAAATTTATTTTTAAAAGATTCCGGCGTGCGGTAACACAACATCGCGTGCATACGTGCATCGTGAACCGGCTGCGATGAATTCTTTAAAATCTGCTCCTGAATCTGGCAATTGGCGATGAGCCAATCTGTAGATTTCCAGTCAGACGCTACGGGGATTAAATGCTGGGTAATTGCAGGTTGCAGAGCGACCATTTCCCAAGCGATACCACCACCCAGTGAACCGCCAATAATGGCAAAAAGCTCATTGATTTTAAGTGCCTTTAATCCTTCTAAAAAAGCCCGTGCGACATCCTGCGCTACAAATTCTTTATAGTTTTCAATTAAAAAACCGTCATAGCCGTTACCCGGAATATTGAACGAAAGAATACTGTACTTACGCGTATCGATGCATTTATCATCGCCTATGAGTTCATTCCACCAGCCATCGGGACCGCTTACGTGCGAATTTCCCGTAAGAGCGTGATTGACTAAAATCACCGGTGCCGTGCCCAGCTGCTGACCAAAAATTTCATAACTGAGCGGCAGGTCAAGCTGAAATCCTGATTGCGTTGTAAACCCCGGAAGGTTAAGTTTGTGTAACATTTTAGGGAATCTATAGTTGAAAAACAGCCTCCGGTTGAACGGAGGCTGTTTTTAAATTTTAAGCAGTTGCGGTTTGTTTAATCTGTGCAAATGCTGCTTTTAAATCATTTTTTAAATCTTCAATATCCTCAAGACCCACTGAAAGACGAATCAAATCTTTAGTTACGCCGGTTGACTCCTGGGCCTCATCAGACAATTGTTGATGTGTGGTACTGGCAGGGTGGATAATTAAAGACTTGGTGTCGCCAATATTTGCCAAAAGCGAAAAGATTTCGGTTTTATCGGCTACGGTTTTTGCACCTTCAAAGCCACTTTTAAGACCAAAAGTTACTATACCGCTCTGTCCTTTTGGAAGGTATTTTTTAGCTAAATCATTGTACTTACTACTCGCAAGTCCGGGATAATTTACCCAGGTAACTTCGGGTTGTGCTTCTAGCCATTCGGCCAATGCCAAAGCATTCTCACTGTGTTGCTTGATACGAATAGTCAAGGTCTCTAAACCCTGTATAATCTGAAACGCGTTGAACGGACTCAAAGCTGCACCGTGATCGCGCAGTCCTTCCACCCGCACTTTCGCAATAAAAGCTGCAGGCCCCAAAGCCTCATGATATACCAACCCATGGTATCCGGCAGAAGGCTCGGTAAACTCCGGAAACTTACCACTTGACCAGTCAAAAGTACCAGCGTCAATTATTGCTCCTCCTAAAGAGGTTCCGTTACCGTTGATGTACTTAGTCAATGAATGAATTACAATATTGGCTCCGTGTGCGATGGGATTTAGCAAAGCCGGAGAAGCCACCGTATTATCAACGATTAAAGGGATACGGCTTTCTTTCGCGACTGCGGAAATAGCTTCCAAATCCAGAACATCAAGCTTAGGATTACCTAAAGATTCTACAAAAACAGCGCGTGTATTTTCCTGAATGGCATCTTTAAAATTTGATACCTCATCCGGATTTACAAAAGTTGTTGTGATCCCAAATCGCGGAAGTGTTACGCTAAGCAAATTATAGGTACCTCCATACAAACTGCTGGAAGCTACAATATGATCGCCCTGCTTTAAAAGCGTAAGTAAAGCTGTATTAATTGCAGCTGTACCCGAAGCGGTAACCACCGCGCCAATACCGCCTTCAATAGCTGCAAGACGTTGCTCTAATACATCATTAGTCGGGTTATTTAAGCGCGTGTAGATGTAACCCGGCTGTGAAAGGTTGAATAAACCTGCCGCGTGATCTGAATCGTTAAAAACGTAACTGGTAGTTTGATAAATAGGCACCGCACGGGTACCGCCATTTACTGTGGTGTCGTGACCGGCGTGTAATGCCTGAGTCGAAAATTTTTGTGTACTCATTTTTCTGTTTTTTTGAGTTGAAACTAAATTAAACCCAAAGTCTGCTGCCGCTGACCGGCATTCGTTACAAGAAAAATGTTATTAAGAATTATAAAGTCACTTTAGAAAAAAAATGACTCGTTAGTTATCTATCATCAGCCAGGCTGTTGTAGAATGTAGCACCTTCATCCCGGGGGAAGGGTTGCTAAGGCTTCACAGGGTCTAATCCCTCCGCCTTTCTTGATAACATTTCAGTAAGTTTGAGAACTTTGTGAGCACAAAGATTGCAAAACCTTTTAGAACTATGCAAATAAATGCCTGGTATTTTTAGTGAATCATAAATTATCATAAGATTTTCCCTACCGTTTTGTAATCCTGCCAAATTAACTACATTTGCGACCTTAAAGAGGAAAGATTTGACTGATTGCAACCTCTTAAATCAAAAAGAATTTGGTTTAAAAAAATGCTAAAGGCAGTAACCAAACTACCATTTGCAAGGCATTTGTCAAATCACTCTTCGACGTTTCACCCCTATAATGGGAAAAAAGAATTGCTTAAATGGCTTACTTATTTACCTCAGAAAGTGTGTCTGAAGGACACCCCGATAAAATCGCAGATCAAATCAGCGATACCCTTCTCGATAATTTTTTAGCTTTTGACCCCGAGTCTAAAGTGGCTTGCGAAACCCTTGTTACCACAGGTCAGGTTGTACTTGCCGGAGAAGTAAAAAGCGACACCTACATCGATGTGCAAAACATCGCACGTGGGGTGATTAATGACATTGGGTATACCAAAGGGGCTTATCAGTTTAGCGGCGACAGCTGCGGAGTAATCTCTTTAATTCACGAGCAATCGCAAGACATCAATCAGGGTGTTGACCGGGCTTCAAAAGAAGAACAGGGAGCCGGTGATCAGGGGATGATGTTTGGCTATGCAACTAAAGAGACCGAGAATTATATGCCGCTTGCGTTAGACATTTCGCACCGTATAATGATCGAACTGGCCAAGCTGCGTCGCGAAGAAAAAGAAATTACCTACTTACGTCCTGATGCAAAAGCTCAGGTAACTATTGAGTATTCTGATGACAACGTTCCGCAGAAAATTGTGGCCATTGTAGTTTCTACTCAGCATGACGAGTTTGATGAAGACGAAAAAATGCTGGCTAAAATCAAAGAGGATATCATTTCGATATTGATTCCGCGGGTAAAAGCAGCATTGACTGATGATTTGGCTAAACTTTTTAACGACGATATCACCTACCACATCAACCCAACCGGAAAGTTCGTAATAGGCGGTCCTCACGGGGATGCCGGACTAACCGGTCGTAAAATTATTGTAGATACGTATGGCGGAAAAGGTGCTCACGGTGGAGGTGCATTCTCAGGTAAAGACCCGAGTAAAGTAGACCGTTCTGCAGCCTATGCAGCACGTCATATCGCCAAAAACCTGGTTGCAGCCGGTGTTGCAGACGAAGTTTTAGTACAGGTATCCTATGCGATTGGTGTGGTTGAGCCTACTTCCATTTTTGTTGATACGTACGGAACCAAAAGAGTAGACCTCAGCAACGGCGAGATCGCTGCAAAAGTGCGTCAACTGTTTGATATGCGTCCTGCAGCAATTGAAGAACGCTTAAAATTACGAAACCCTATTTATAGAGAAACAGCAGCTTACGGACATATGGGCAAAGACCCAAAGACAATCACCAAAGTTTTTGAAAGCAATTACAGCGGTCGCGTAGAAAAAGAAGTGGAATTATTTACCTGGGAAAAACTCGATTATGTTGACCAGGTAAAAGAAGCATTTGGCTTATAACTCTAAAAGCTTAAAAGCAGATCAAAAGCACCGCATCAAGTGGTGCTTTTTTTTATAGTTTTTTGAGAAGTTCCCTTTTCTTAAAGTAACGGTCCCCAAAAAATTGAAACACAAATATTAAAACAAAAAGCAATCTCGAAATCAGATGGGGTAAAACTGCAGCCAGTGCAAATGAAACAACCCAAATTAAAACTACATTTAAAGATCTAAATTTTAGCCACTTCACAACAATTGCAGGCATATCTTTATTCAATATTGCTACACGTCTTATCATTAAAAAATTAAACAGCCCCAAAAAAATCAGGTTTAAACAATACACCTGGAATGCTACATCAACATTAAAACTGTTCACGTAAAAAGCAGTAGAAAATGGCAGTAAAACGACAAAAACTAAAAGAAATATATTTAGCCAAAGTAAATTATTATCGTAATCGGAAATATATTTTGAAAACTTGAGGTTTGAAATCCAGTATAGGGAAATAACCAAAAAGCTAACGAAAAAACCAATAAAATTAGGAATGAGATTACCGAGCACATTCCAGATGCCATACGTATTTATGGCATTAGAATCAGGTATATCTATATCTAGAACCAGCAAGGTTATCGCTATCGAAAATATTGCATCATTAAATGCGAGAATACGGGCTTTAGGAAAAGTGATTGAGGACATATTTAAGATCTTAGTGTCAGAATATTAAAAATACGTTAGAAAGGTAGATCTCTAGTACTTTTAAAACCGAAATGGCTAATTTCCCTTCTCAATTGTAATCTATGGCACTCCTACTCATCCGCAACAACAAAGACTATCAACCCTGGATTGAAGCCTTACAAAAGGCCGATCCGGAAATTGAGCTGGTCACCCCAGAAACAGTAAAAGATAAAAGTGCCGTAACCATGGCGGTTACCTGGAAAGCACCTAATGGAAGTTTTGAAGGCTATCCCAACCTAATAGTCATCGGCTCTATGGGTGCGGGAGTTGATCATTTATTTAATGATCCGTCTTTACCCAAAGACGTTACGTTAACACGAGTTGTTGACGAGAAACTTGCCAGCGACATGCAGGAATTTGTGTTAACCTTATGCCTGAGTCATATAAAAAATCTGCCGCTATACCGCAGTTTGCAAGACCAATCCCAATGGAAGCCCACCCAGTACAAACGCGTTCCCGATGTGCAGGTTGGTATTCTGGGTTTTGGAACTTTGGGACAGGCAGTAGGAAAGACGCTTCAGCAAACCGGTTTTCAGGTAAGCGGCTGGTCGCATTCGCGAAAAGATGTTGAAGGTATTAAAAGTTATACCTATGACGAACTTGATAAGTTTTTAGCAAAAGCTGAGATTTTGGTTTGTTTGCTTCCGTTGACGGAAGACACCGAAGGTATTTTAAATACAGCTTTATTTGAAAAACTTCCCAAAGAAGCCTATTTGATCAATGTGGCGCGTGGTGGTCATTTGGTAGATGAAGATTTGATTGCAGCTTTAGATTCCGGGAAATTGTGCGGTGCTGCTCTTGACGTATTTCATACCGAACCCTTACCGGAAGATCATAAATTTTGGGCTAGAAGAGATATTTTAATCACTCCGCATGTGGCCAGTATGAGCAATGCCGCTTCAGTAGCACCTCAAATCGCTGAGAATTATAGAAGAATGGAAAAGGGCGAAGAATTGAAGAATACGGTTTCGCAAAAAAAGGGTTATTAGAGAATCGCAGTTTATCGATTAAGGTGTAAAAAAACTTGTTAATTATCTCTTAAAAACGTTTATTTGAGCTTTATGCTATTTTCCATTTATGCTTAGACACGTATTCGTTAAGCTTTTATTTTTCCTATCCCTATATCAAATAAATGCGCAGAACCTCAAACAGAAACCCATTCCTGATTGGGTAGAAACTACAACTCCTGATTATTCCGGATCCTCTGAAAGTGCAAAATCTTCAGGCTTCTATTATTTACTTCTCGACGATCAGTACAATATCGAACGGCGGGAATATTATGAGCGCTTTACCTATAAAATAGTCTCAAAAAACGGGGTTCAGGAGATGAGCGATATCAGCATTGAGTTTGATCCTGAATACCAAAAAGTCCTACTTCACAAGCTTGAAATCATTCGAGATGGCAAGACACTTGATCGGCTAAACCTGAAGGATTTTAGAATCATTCAGCGGGAAGAAGATCTGGAACGTCATTTATATAATGGTGTGGTAACTGCGGTAAATCATCTATATGACATTCGGGAAGGGGATATCATTGACTATGCATACACAACCGTTGGAAGAAACCCCATTCACGAAGGTAAAGTAAGTGCTACTTTCTATTTACAACATACGCTGCCCGTTGCTCAAATACACATTTCGATAATTAAACCAGACCCGTATGATCTATTCATCAGTACAGACAACGATGCGCCTGATGCAGAGATCAGCACCTCTAATGGCAACACACGCTACAGCTGGAGCGCCACGAATACCGAAGCTATTCTTTATGAGAGCAATACGCCCAGCTGGTATTACCCGGCTCCTAAAGTAGAATTCAGTGCTTTTGAAAACTGGGCAGCTGTTGCAAAACAATACGGCAAACACTATAAAGTAAGTGAGCAGGATAAGGCTGCACTCAAAAAGGCTTCCGGTGAAATTCTCAAGGGATCTAAAAACCGCTCAGACAGCCTGACTGCACTCGTACGCTTTGTTCAGGATGATGTGCGTTATTTGGGTTTTGAAGATGGTCTCAACTCGTTTAAACCCAGTAATCCCAAAAAAGTATTGGAGCGACGCTTTGGCGATTGTAAAGACAAAGCTTTGTTGCTTTCAACCTTATTACAAAATTATGGGGTTGAAGCCAGGCCTATTTTGGTACATAGTATAAACGGAAAAACAATAGATAAAAAATTACCTTCCCCTTTTGTCTTTGACCATTGTATCGTTCAGTATAAAACTGAACTTGGTCAGGATGCCTACATAGATCCTACCATAAGCGATCAGGGTGGTTCTCTGCAAACTACGTATTGGCCTAATTATCATTACGGACTGGTTCTGGACGAAAACACTACCGAACTGACCCGGTTAACCAAAGCAAAAAAGCCTAAAACCGTATTGGTAGAAACCTTTTCTCTAGACAAAGTAGGTGGAGGTGCAGTTCTGGATATTGAAACCCGCTATTATGATAGCGATGCTGATGATATGCGTTCCTATTTCAATACAACCAGTACAGAGTCTATACAAAAAAGCTATACTGATTTCTACAGCGGTATGTATCCCGGCATCCGAGTAAACAAAGAGGTTGTTATTGAAGACGATCGTAAAAGCAATTTGCTTACGGTTGTAGAAAATTATAAAATAGACAGCCTTTGGAAACCTATGCCCGATAACAAGAATGTTGTTGCTGCACAATTTTATCCTTCGGCATTAGAAAATTTGTTGTACCCCGTCGTCACTTCAGAGCGTACTATGCCTTATCTCACTAATGCCGAGGCTGATTTTGAACACAAAACAATTGTGTATTTCCCCGAATCCTGGAATATTGAAAATGAAAATCTGCATCTGGAGAATCCCGGCTTTAGCTATGACTATAAAATAGATTACAAAAACGCGGCACTCGAGATTACACATCATTATAAAGGTAAAACCGATTATCTCGAGGCTAATCAGGTAGCCAGATACCTCGATCTGCACAATCAAATCCAAAATCAATCTACCTATCAATTGACCTATGGAGGTGGTTTTATCAATACACCACAAAATTCAGCTAACAGCTATACGGTTACTATTTCCCTAATCATTTTAGGCGCGCTGCTTACCGCATTACTTTGCTGGTTTCTTTACACAACTTATGATATACCAAACACCGTTGATGAACGCTGGCAGCAGCATTTGGGTGGCTGGGTAACCTTCTTTGGAATCGGAATTGTACTAACACCTCTAATTTTATTATTTACCATACTTTTCGATGAAGACCTACATTTGAACTCAACTCACTGGGAATACTTATATTCTCAAGGTGTGGCTTTAGTTGCTATCGCCGTTTTAGAACTCCTGTACAATTCAGCCTATTTCATATTCTCGATTTTTGTTATCATTTTATACTTCCAGCGGCGTACCATTGCCCCACGTATGATTATAATAATGAACGCTGTAGTTGTAGTGTTTTATACTCTAGACATCATTGCTATTATGCAGCTCTCACCAGATTCATTTTCTGGAGCCGAACAGCAGTCGGCGTATGGAAAATTATTTGGAGTCATGATAAGGTCAGTTATTGTCATTTGTTATTTCGCCTTTTCGGAACGGGTAAAAAACACCTTTACCAAAACCGGAAAACAACAACCTCAACCTGAATCGTACGAGTTTAATACTCCCGAAATAAGCTCAACCCAAGGCTCTTTATAAAATCAAAAACCCGGAAACTAAATTCAAGTTTCCGGGTTTTCTTCTTAACGCTACTAAAACTACCTTCTATAAATTGTATCGCACCGAGAGCATCACGATGCGCGGCATCACAAAATACTCGGTTGTCGTGCTGAAGTTTTCATTAAAATTATCATTGTTCAGCGAGTCTACATTAAGTAAGTTGGTGCCGTCAAGACGAAATTCCCACTTGCTCTCCGGTTTTTGATACCGCAAAGAGGCTTCAAAAAAGGCGTACTCGTTTTGCACGCTGTCGTCTTTATCATAATAATTGTAATAACTCCAGTCTGCGGTAAAGGTAAAGCCCTTTAAAAATCGTACATCTACATTGGCAAAAGGACGGTCTGTAAAGAAGGTGCGATCGCTATTTCCGTTTTGATAATTGTTGATGCTTCGGTTATAACCTACTTCAAAGTTGGGAGCATTCTTAAAATTAGTTTCCACACTCCCCTGATAGTTCTGCGTAAAATTCTGCGACAAAGCCGGTTGATTGTTTACAATATTATTGAGTTCGCTATACGAAACGTTTCCGCTTAAATTAGCCTTCCATTTTCTAAAGGTTTTTTGAAAACGCCCGTTGGCACTCAACACTTCATCTACAAAATTACTATTAATAGGCGATGAAGCCTGATTGATGCTATTAATAGCCGTCTGACTTTTTATCGCATCAACTCTTCGGGTATAACTCACGCCCCCATTTAGGTTTGTAAAGTTGAACATATTAAAGTTGAAATAATTTAGGCTGGCCGTATGAAAAATCGCGTTCTCAATATCACGATTACCACGAAACATCCGGTTGTAGTTATTGAAAACATAGCCTTCGGCGAAATTATTAACGTCTGTATAATCGGCTGTCATTTGATAATTGAGGCGCAAGCTTTCGCTTTGCTTAAACTGCGCAATAGCAAACAAATCCGGAAGCAATTTGAATTCATTACTGCTGGTTTTGGTCCCCAACTGTTCTGAAGAAACTGTGTAGTTGTGCAGCGTCACACCGGGAGTAAACGTGAAAATTCCGGTTTTAAACTTGTAATGTGCGCCTAAAAACACATCGCTAAACTTATAAGTTACGTCATTATTAAGGCTGTCTCCTACAAAGGTATTGACGGTTCCGTCTTCTAAAATCTGGAAAATTCCTGAATTGAAATCCTGCCTGCTCAGCGTCGTTCCCACCGTAAGATTGAGATTGCTCTTATCGTTGATCACGTAGTAATAATCAATCTTACTGTCCAGCTTATTCGTTTTGATCAGCTTATCCTGATTAATGTCAAAACGCGTTTTGCTTTGAAGCGTATCTAGCGGAAGGATTTCTGTAAAAGGCTGCTGCCCCAGAATCGCATTGTAAAACGGATCTTCATTTTGATACAAATGCTGTACAAACCCGGCAAAAATATTCTTATCGTCTAGCGTGTAATAGGCGTTTAGGTTTTGATTTAAACTAAAGGGCTGATTGTCTTTTTGCTCAGCTATCGGGTTTCTAATGATCGTATCATTTCGGGTAAAAACCGAAAGCGCATCCGTCATTTCAGATTGCTGCGATTTTTTGGCTAAAACATCATAGTCAATTTGCAGCTTGTCATTCGGTTTATAAATGCTGCTGAATTTTGCCATCGCCAGTTGATTAGCCTGATTACTGGTTTCGGTATTGGTTTCGGTAGCGCCGGTCGCGATATAATTGCGCAGGGATCGCTGAAAGAAATCAGTAGAATTGTCGCTAAACAGGGTGAAACCACTCAAATCCCAGGCATCTGAGGCTTCATAACTAAAGTTAGCCGCAGCAAAATTGGTATTGATTTCCTGAGCGCGGTTGTTTTGTGTAACCAAAAAGCCCAAACCGCTGTCTGAAATGTTGAACGAGGTTCCACCGCGCTGATTGAAATTCCGGAAACCTCCGGTAAAGTTGAAATAATCTCTGAATGTAAACGGTACATCACCGGTATTGTTGGTGTTCCCAATTAGGTTGATGCTCCCCTTTGGGCTGTAATAAAACAGCTTGGCACTACCTAGATAGCGGGTCTCCCCTCCATCGCCAATACCGCCCTGTACTTCACCAAACCAAAAGTTCTTTTTACCTTCCTTCAGCTTTAAATTGATCGCTACGTTGTTTTGGTCATTACCCAAACCACGCATCTGATCTACTTCATTGTAATTTTTGAGTACTTCGACCTTTTTCAAAGCATCTGCCGGAATATTTTTAACCGCCAGCTTAGAGCTGCCGTCAAAAAAATCTTTTCCTTCAATCATCACTTTAGATACGGTCTGACCTTCAACCTGAATCTGTCCGTCGTCATCAACCGTCACCCCGGGAAGTTTTTTAAGCACGTCGCCCAGTTTTTGCTCGGTACCGTTGGTAAAACTATCGGTGTTGTAAACTATGGTATCGCCGCGCACGACCACAGGCATTTCATATACGATTTCTACATCATCAAGCTGATTTGCAGCCGGCATCAGCACAAAATCCAGATTGAGATCTTCGGCGTCTTTGGCTATGCTAATTTCTTTTGTAGTCGGTGCAAGCCCCAGAAAACTGGCAACCAATGAGTAAGACGCTCCAGAAGGCAGATTAAATTGATAGCGTCCATCTGAATTGGAAATCGCATAGGATTCCATCTCACCCGTATCTGCTCGCGTGGCAATGATGTTTGCCAGCTCAAGCGGGGTACCTATACTGTCTTTAACCGTACCACTAACGCGTACGCTTTGGGCTTTCGCCGTAAGGCTAAGCAATAGAAAAAGTGTAAAAATATATTTCATTGATTTTGATTGATTGTGAACGTAGTTTGGGGTGACCTAGCCTCTTCCGCGACCGAAACCGCCACGACCTCCACCCATACGCTCGCTCATTTCCTTGGTCTTTTCGGCTACGATTTTCTCGTACTCCTCGCGGCTTACTTCATCTCCTTTTTCGGGCATTTCGATCTCAAGACCACTTTGCGGATTGATGACGATTTTGTTGCATAAAATCACCGTAGGACCGGCACTAACCTCCAGGATTAAACCGGGTAGTCCCCAGTACTCATCGGGTCCCTGACTTACGGGAATTTGCGGAGTGTACCACGCAGTGATTATCATTTCCTTTGGTGCTTCTGTAGCCGTAGTATCTGCCTGTGCGTTACGGTTTCGGCGTAAAGCCTCCCATGGATTTTGCTCAATTTTGCGCACCGCGGTAGCCTTAAATGCGGCATACTGCCCGATCATTTTACTCTCTTTCTCCAGCTTCCAGTCAAGTTTAGCAAGCGTGTCTTTGACTAAAAAAGTCTTGCCCATCAACTCATTTTGGCGCGCGTAGATATCGGCTGCAATGTTTTTATAAATTCCGCCCTGCGAAAAACCGCCGCCCATAAAGCGCATTCCGCCTCCGGCACCAGGAGTTTCAAGCTTGGCCTCTTCCTCATAAATAGACTCGTCTTTGCTAAAGGAAAGCGTAAACGTCTTCTCAAGACGGCTCTTCATACGCTCAGCGATTTGCTTTTTCATCTGCTCGCTCAGTTCGCGACCGCCAAAATTATCCATATCAAACGAAGTTTTAGATTGATAGGTGGCGATACCGCCGTCAAATTTTTGAGCCTGAGCAGGAAAGATGAGTAATGCCGTCAGGACTAAAAGTATACTGTAGATTTTCATAAGTCAACATGTTTATCGCACTTGGACTCATGATTTCCAATTAGGTTTAACGCCCTAACTCACTTAACCACCTATTTTTATTGTAAAGGTTTTGCCGTCTTCGCGGTTACTGCTGTTGCGCTCTATCCATTCTTTCATTTTCTCTTCCTGAATGGCTTTCATACTGGCTTCGCCTACAATTTTTCCGCCTTCAGGAGCCTCAATCTCTATTTTATCTTCCGGGTTGAGTACGATCTGGCTGCATAAAATACTTTGTTTACCATCCTGAACTTCAAGGATAAGACCCGGCAGACCCCAGTTCATCGCCGGACCGTGACTTACAGGAATTTGTGGGGTATACCAGGCCGTGATGGTTTTAGTAAAAGTAGTGTCTTTGGTTTTCATAGAATCAGACTCAAACGTCTGGCTGGTTACCTCTTCGTTACGGGTGGCTTTAAAACAGGTATAATCGCCAATAGATTTCGTTTCTTTTTCCAATTGCCAATCGGGTTTCTGAAGACTGTCCTGAACCAAAAAGATTTTACCCAATACATCTTCCTGCCGTTCGTAGCGTTTAGCTGCTGTGTTCTTATACAGAATATCGCGACTTTGGCTGATTTTTATTTGCATTCCTCCGGAGCTGGCCACATCAGGCTTGGCCAGCTTTTCATCTTCTTTATAAATGGATTGATTGCGGTCAAATGTCAGCGTATACGTTTTTTCAAATTGCTTTTTAAGCTGATCTGCGATTTGCTTTTGCATCGCATCGGTCATATTCTTACCCTCCATCTTGAGATCGACCTGACGTCTGGACTTATAGGTGGCTACGCCCTGAAAATCCTGAGCCTGTAGCGCTTCCGCGAAAGTGAGAAAGAAAATAAGAATGGATACCATTTTAAGATTCATAACTATTTGATTTTTGATTGATTATTTATTCCATTTTTCGACTGAAACGACCATTTTGGCAGTAAGTTTCTGAAGCCTCTTTTTAAGGGTGTCTAACTCAGCTGTTTTGCCGGTAACAGCGACCGAAATAGCCTTTGAAGTCTTTGTTTTTGACTTAGTACCTTTCTCTTTGAATTCCACGGAAACCTCAATTTCCTGATCAGGATCATTCGATTCAAAAGCAGAAAGCATCAAATCCCAATCTAAGTTTCTAAGTTCTTTTAAGTCGTCTGTTGAAACGCTAAGTCCAGTAGCTTGAGAGGATGGTTTCGATTCCTTTACCTCTACCGAGTCATTGTATTCCATTTCTTTTAGCGTAACCTGCTCTTTTTGTGCGAATGTGATAACCGACATCAGTAAACAGGTAAGTGTAAATAGCGTTTTCATAATTTTTATTTTTAAGTTCAGACCAAAATTGAGCAATCATATGGAGTATTAGCGTTAACCAACGTTAACGAGTGTTAACCGAAACCTGTAAACAGCTTTTTTACAGCTATTTTTGAAGTATGCAAAACCGCAAGTATTCCTATATTATTTATTTTATTGCCGTCGTAATGGCTATGACGCTGGCTATACAAGGGTATTGGAACTATAAAAATTATAAGTCCGGCAAGCAACAACTCATCAATGAAGTACAGACAAGTCTGGACCTGGCAATCGACAACTACTATATAGATCTGGCTGAAAAAAATACCATTGGGCTCTCTTATGACGGTAACATTGTTGAAAATGCAGGACTTGATTCTATTACCAAACGAATTGATATCAATAATCAGGGTTTTTCCGGTCTAGACAGCTTGAAACCCGAGGACATCCATGACATCAAAATTTTTAGAGGTGTCAAAGCCCTAAAAATGGACACGGTGATTTCAGACGTCAAAATCTCTTCTGATGAACGTAAAAACGTGGTCAAGTCCTTTTTAAATCCGCGTAATACAGATAGCTTAAAGGGGAAATTTGCTCTGGCCAATCGCATTATTATCTCTATCACAACAGACTCTATCGAAATCCCTGAGATGAACGAGTATCTCAATGAGCAATTGCAGCAAAAGAATTTGAACTTAAATTATGGCTACCGCTTTCTTAAAAAGAACGGCACAGACCAATCATACAACCTGGGGATAATTGATACTACTGCATTAAAGGCAAAAGCAAAATCAGGCTATTTGCCCAATAAAAGCAACTTTACTTTGTACTACGCCAATATTTCAACAGAGGTTTGGCGTCGTAACCTGCTGGGTATCGTACTTTCAACCTTGCTAGTGGGTTCAGTACTTGCCTGCCTGATTTTTTTACTGAACATAATCAACCGGCAAAAACAACTTGCCGAAGTCAAAAACGACCTCATCAGTAATATTACACATGAGTTTAAAACGCCAATTGCCACAATAAGTGTTGCGCTGGAAGGCATTAAAAATTTTAATACCGAAAACGACCCGGTTAAAACCGGTAACTACGTGAACACTTCTTCCAACCAGTTGAACAAACTCTCAATGATGGTGGAAAAACTCCTGGAAACGGCTACCCTGGATGGCGATGAACTTTCTTTAAATAAAGAAGAAATTAATCTCAATGAAGTTTTAGAAAATTTGGTTCAAAAACATCAAACGCTCGCTCTTAAAAAAAGCATCAGATTTACCAGTTTTAGGGAAAACAACTGGGTTCTGGGAGATGCTTTTCATCTGGATAATGCCTTTAATAATCTGCTCGATAATGCGGTGAAGTACGGAGGATCGGAGATTGAGGTATCTTTGAATTCAAGAGATGGAAGCTATGTTATAAACTTTTCAGATTCTGGCAACGCATTAAGCAAAACCGAAAGCAAACAGATCTTTGAGAAGTTCTATCGTGTTCCTAAAGGGAACACCCACGATGTAAAAGGCTTTGGAATTGGTTTGTATTACACCAAAAAAATCATTGAAAAGCACGGCGGAAGTATAAGCGTTGCGACTGCGCCACAAACCACTTTTAAAATCATACTTCCGCATGGCTGAAAAAACTTACATCCTGCTTGCCGAAGACGAAGCCGCTTTAGGGCAAATCGTCAAAGAAAGTCTGGAAACCCGTGATTTTAAGGTTGATCTCGCTGAAGATGGAGATAAAGCCTATAAGCTGGCTGCTCAAAACAACTATGATGCCCTTGTGCTCGATGTGATGATGCCCAAAAAAGATGGGTTTACCCTTGCAAAAGAAATCCGTCAGGAGGATGATACCATCCCCATCATTTTTCTAACGGCCAAATCGCAAACCAGTGATGTAGTTGAGGGCTTTAGCATAGGCGGTAACGATTACCTTAAAAAGCCCTTTAGTATGGAAGAGCTCATCGTACGCATTCACAATCTGGTACAGCGCAAAAAACTTCAGAAAAACTCCGAACTTCTCACAATAGGTAGCTATCTGTTCAATTTTCCGAAACAAACCTTGCAGTATGAAGATGACGAACTCGTTCTGCTCACGCATCGCGAGGCGCATTTGCTTTTTCATCTGGTTAAAAACAAAAATCAGGTGCTTGACCGTAGCCTGATCCTCAACAAACTTTGGAATACAGATGACTTTTTTGCCGCACGCAGTATGGATGTTTTTATTTCTAAGTTGCGTAAAAAACTGGCTAAAGACGAAAGCATTCAAATCATTAATGTACGCGGATATGGGTATAAATTGACGTGCTAACTTTAAGATCGGCCAGGGGTTAATAGGCCGTATTTTACCATTTGGTTTTAAGAGGTGCTTAGCACCCTTTTTCGTATTTTTCCACAATGCGGTTATTGGTCTTCTTAATGCTCGTTCTCCCCGGATTATCCTTTGCTCAGGATACAACCACCGTTGTAGCAAAAGTACTGGACACCATCACACCGCTAAAAGCTGACCGGTTTATAGGTATTGATTCTTATAACAACTTGTATTACCTCAAAAGACGCGCGCTTTTTAAAGTCGGTAATAACCACAGCATTCAGTTTAGCGATTTGAGATTGGGCGAAATAAGCACTGTGGATATTTTAAATCCGTTAAAGATCACCGTTTTTTATGCCGAAACCCAAACCGCTGTCATTCTTGACAATACCTTAAATGAAATCACCCGCGTTACTTTTAGCGAACTCGAAAACTTCAGAAATGTGAGCCACGCAAGTACCGCCCGCGATGGCCAGCTCTGGATTTTTAATACTGATTTGCAACGCCTAGAATTATTTGACTACCGCACCAATCGTATTTTAAGTGATTTTCTTCCGCAACCTGATAATGCTCTTGATTTGGCCAGTGATTTTAATACCTGCTGGGTGCTTACAGCAAATATGCTCTATCAATACAACGCCTATGGCAGTTTGATTTCCAAACAAACCGTAACCAACCTTGAACGCGTTGCGCTTTATGACGAACATCTCTTCGGACTTGAAAACGGGAAACTTTTCGCGAAAGCCAAAACTCAAAACAACTTATTACCCATAAAAAACATTTCTGAAGCCGGTTTTCAGTTTTATTACAAGAGCGGAATCCTCTATCTTTACCATTCTGCTTTTATAAGCTACTATAACCTTAATCTACCTAAATAAAATACTCATGCACGTAGCCATTGCCGGGAATATAGGCGCAGGAAAAACAACCCTTACAAAACTTCTTGCCAAACACTACAACTGGCAGCCACAGTTTGAAGATGTGGTAGACAATCCCTATCTCGATGACTTTTACAACGCGATGGAGCGTTGGTCTTTTAACCTGCAGGTGTACTTTTTAAACAGCCGTTTCAGACAGCTTCTAGAGATCAAAGACAGTGGTAAAGATGTGATTCAGGATCGTACGATATATGAAGATGCCTATATTTTTGCGCCCAACCTGCATGCGATGGGCTTACTTACCAACCGCGATTTTAACAACTACCGCTCCCTTTTTGAACTGATGGAAAGTGTAGTTGCTGGCCCTGATTTATTGATCTACCTGAGAAGCAGCATCCCCAATCTGGTAGCCCAGATTCACAAACGTGGCCGTGAATATGAAAACTCGATTTCTATTGATTACCTAAGCCGACTTAACGAGCGTTATGAAGCCTGGATTCACGATTATAATAAGGGGAATTTGCTTATTATCGATGTGGATAACGTCAACTTTGTAGACAATCCCGAAGATCTTGGGAACATCATCAATAAGATTGACGCCGAGATCAACGGACTCTTTTAAAACGAAAATCTACCGATTTGAAATATACCTGGGTTTTTATGCTCCTGTTATGCCTAATTACAGGCTGCAAACCCGAAAAACCTGCATCAAAATCAATCACGCAACCTGTAGCACCCATTCTGGGGGCCGATCTTTCGTATATCAATGAGATTGAAGACTGTGGCGCCTACTACTTGGCGAAGGGGGATACAATTGACCCCTATGCGTATTTTGCTGAGCGGGGAGCCAATCTGATTCGGTTGCGGTTGTGGCACAGCCCTCAGCATTCACCCTATTCCAATTTTGAAGACGTTAGAAAATCCATCAGACGCGCTCACGATGCCGGAGTTGCTGTATTGCTCGATTTTCATTATTCTGATTTTTGGGCAGACCCACATAAGCAAGTACGACCCAAAGCCTGGGCGGGTATTACCGACGATCAAATTCTCGCAGATAGCGTTTATCAATATACTTTTAAAACCCTGGCAAAACTCGCTAAAGACGATCTTTTGCCGCAATGGGTTCAGGTGGGAAATGAGACCAATATTGAAATCCTTCAGCCCTTAGATACTGTTATTACCGATACGATAAACTGGTCACGTAATGCATTGCTGCTCAACAACGGCCTGAAAGCCGTGCACGATGCAGAAGATGCTTTTTTAACCAAAATCAAAACCGTATTGCACATTGCCCAGCCCGAAAATGCGTTGAATTGGTTTCGCAAAGCGGAAGAAAATGGAGTAATTGATTATGATATCATTGGTCTTTCGTACTACTCCAAATGGTCAACCTATCCTGTAGAAAAACTATCTATCGCGATAGATTCTCTCAAAACATCCTTCAATAAAGATGTGGTGGTTGTAGAAACGGCCTATCCGCACAGTCTTTATAATACAGATGCTGCCGGAAACATTCTGGGTGAAGATGCCCTAATTCAAGGCTACCCTGCAACTCCCGAAGGTCAAAAAAAATATTTGCTACAGCTTACTCAACAAGTTCTGAGTGCCGGCGGCCTGGGTGTTATTTATTGGGAGCCTGCCTGGGTAACTTCATCCTGCTCCACGCCCTGGGGCACCGGTTCGCATTGGGATAATTCCACCTTTTTTGATGCTTCAAACGTGAATAGCGCATTACCGGCTTTTGAGTTTTTAAATGCTGAAAATTACACTGTGCCTAAACTGTGAATCTTTGGTCAAATTTAAGTTGCCTCTTGAGGCATTCACTAATGCTCTGTTAAAGAAAAGCCGCTTTACGCCAAACTTGTCTTAAACCTATCCTAGCAATTTGGTAATCATTTGCCCAGCGCTGGTATTTCTACTAATTTGAAATAATAACGTATTTAACTGCGGAAAATGCCCAGTGAACCTACAGCACTTTTAGAAAATTTAAAGCCCGGAGAACGCACGATGAGTGAGTTGCCTCACGGGGGATTTCTGGTCTTGGAACACGATGTACCTGCTTTGCTTATTTATCGTAAAAAACCGAATGATAAAGCTACTTTAAGGTTGGCAAGAACCGGTGCATCCTATATAATAATTGGGGATTCTCATTTTGACTATTTCAGAAATTTTATAAAGGAGCTCACAACTAAAATGGCAGACCGTTTTGGCTCATTTGTTTTACTTGAATTATACAAAGGTGAACCCGGAGCCCTCGATTTTATTATAAAAGGCCCTTCGCATAAAATGCCTGCTTCATTAGAAACACTGTCTGAAGCACTTTCGGCAATTGACAGCAGGCGTTATAATGTCAAACTTGGAGCTTCCATCAGCAGTACCAAAGCACGCCAAAAATCGGGAGACGAACCGCTTTTTGATATTGATGAACTTAAAGCTGCAGGAGGAACTCTACTTGGACTTGAATTGCCACCGGTGTATTGCACCGCCAAAGGCAAAATCTATCCGCTATATTTTAAAATGTTTCGGGATAAACTGGCCAAGGCTATTCAAAAAACCATATACGAGTTTATACGGGTACAAACTACTTCAGATATTCACAGCTATCACACGCTGGGCAGAAGACGCATACACGATGAAGTTTTAAAAATTGATCGGCAAATCACTGAAATCCAGTCACGTTACGATTTTTTATGGCTGGTCGCTCCGGTAAATATTCAGGCATTGCGACAGGGCTTTTTTGAATCTAATTTTGAAAAAATAGATGCTTATCACTACAGATTGCTTCCGGTAGACCCTGATTTATTGAAACGGGAATTATACAATCTGCGTATTGATGAGATTGACGACCCTTCTCTATCTTATTTATACAGCGAGAAGCGTGAAGAACTGGATAAAGAACTGACCATGCTCAAAGAGCGGGGATCTAAAAACTTCTTCTACAGCAGCGTGAGACTCTACCGTGGTGTTCCCAAAACTGTTTTGGCTGAAGCCAAATTAATTCTGGAAAGCATTCCGGAAGATCACGGGGAAAAAGATGAAAAAACAATAAATGCTGCGGACTTTAGAGAAATGGCAGAAGCCGAATTTGAGTTCTTTAGAGAACAGGCTCCTCATTTTGAAGCTCAAATCCACATTCGCGATGATGTCAATATCATTATGGTTTCTAACGGTGATTTATATCTGCCGGAAGATTATACCATGACCCAACTTGAAGCTCAGGCTTTAATTCAGCACGAAATTGGCACGCACGCCCTAACCTACTTTAACGGCAGGCAACAACCGCTAAGTCAGCTTTCGGCTGGTTTTGCCGATTACGATGCCACTCAGGAAGGTATTGCGGTTCTTTCTGAATACTTAGGTGGTGGGCTTACAGGAAATCGCCTGCGTATTTTAGCCGGGCGTGTGGTCGCCGGGGAAGATCTGATGAATGGCGCCGATTTTAAATCGGTTTTTCATCATTTGTACACCGATTATGGCTTTGGAAAAGAGCGCGCATTCAATATCACATCGCGGATGTTTCAGGGTGGCGGATTTCTAAAAGATATTATTTACCTCAAAGGTTTGGTTGAATTACGGGAGTTTTTAGGCAAGGGCGGCGATTTAAAATCGCTTCTCGCCGGAAAGTTTGCGCTTAAACACACAGATATCATAAACGATCTTACTCAACGCAAGCTGCTTAATTCGCCCAAAATAATCCCCAGATATTTTGATCAAACCGATTTTACAACCAAAATAGAAGCCTTTAAAAAAGGCATAACCTTATCTAAAATGATCTAACATGAAAATATGTTTTGTAATAAGTGATGTAGCCACAGAACCTGCAGGAACCTCGGTAGTTTTAATGCGCAGAGCCCATCAACGCGGTCATGAAGTTTGCGTGATGAATGTGGGCGGTTTCAACTTTGTACACAACGGCCCAATTAAGCTGAAGTGTAAAGAAATACCCCAAGATTTAAAATATGAAACACCTCAGGAATTCTGGACACAGGTACAGGATGATGAACTCAAATGGAACATGATCGACTCTTCAAAAGTTGACGTAGTTTTTCTGAGAAACAATCCTACCGAAGAAACTCACGCACGACATTGGGCAGAACATTCGGGTATTTCTTTTGGTCGCATGCTTCAGGAGCAGGGAGTTTTGGTACTTAACGACGCTAACGCCATGTCTAGCGCCTTTATTGATAAACTGTATTTTGAAGAGCTTCCGGCTTCTATCAAGCCTAAAAGTCTCATCACGCGTGACAAAGACGAACTCCTGAAATTCTGGAAAAAATGTGGTAAAAAGATGGTTTTAAAACCACTTGAAGGCTCCGGAGGCCAGAATGTGTATTTGATTGATGAAGAAAAGAAAAACTTTAACCAAATCATCACCAGTCTTACCGAACTCGGTTATGTGATTGCTCAGGAGTTTTTGCCTGAAGTAAGCAAAGGCGATGTACGCATTATTGTTGTAAACGGGAGAATCTTAGAAGAAAATGGAGAACTGGCTGTGATACGTCGCGTAAACAAAGACAAGGCCGAATTTAGAAGCAATCTGTCATTAGGTGCAACTGCCAAACCGGCTAAACTCACCAAAGAAATGGAACATATTGTAAAGGTAACCGCGCCAAAACTTATTCGTGACGGCTTCTTTTTTGTAGGTCTGGATGTGGTTGATGATAAACTTATCGAGATCAATGTACTTAGCCCTGGTGGGCTGGATTATTGCGAAGAAATCGGTCTTCCCGAATTTACGAATCCGGTTATTGAAGCCATCGAGCGTAAAGTAGAATACAAAAAATTATACGGAAATAACTTCTCCAACAAGGAGTTGGCTTCAATGCATTAAAATTAAAACCATGTCAACCACAGCAGACTATCCTCGTATTTTAGGAAGATATACCAACAATAAGCCCGGACCTTTACTCTTCATTTCAGGAGGAATTCACGGCAATGAACCCAGTGGTGTTAATGCGCTAAAAAAAGTTTTTAAAATTCTGAAAACCGAAAAACCACAGATTACCGGAACACTTGTAGGTGTTACAGGAAATCAGTTGGCATTGCAAAAAGGTGCACGTTATATTGATGAAGATCTCAATCGAACCTGGACTGAAGCGAATATTGCGAGCGGTGCAAAGGATACGCACGAAAAGAAAGAAATGTTTGAAATCATCGGGGTTCTAGAACAGTATCCCGAAGTAGATTTTGAAAAGCGCTATTTTCTGGATTGTCATACCACATCTTCAGCCAGCAAGCCCTATATTTCGGTGCAAGAGGTTAATGACAACGATTCTTGGGCGCACCAGTTTCCACCCTATATCATACGCGGATTTTCAGACATTGTATACGGTTGTATAGACCATTATTTAAGCCGAATTGGAGTTACCGGTTTTGTCTTTGAAGGAGGTCAACACGAAAGCCCAGATGCCGAAATGCATCATGAAGGAATGATCTGGCTTGCTCTTGAAAAAGCCTGTGGTTTAAATCTGAACAGCTTACAGACCTACCCGGAAGCGGTAGAATATATGAAGGCTATGAGACCAGATCAAAAAACTTTTGAAATTGAATACCGGCACGAAATAAAAAACGGTTCTGTTTTTAAAATGCAACCCGGTTACGAAAATTTTCAGCCTATTAAGAAAGGGGAGCTCCTGGCAATTGAAGATGGAAATGAGGTGCGAAGCGATTGGGACGCTTATATTTTTATGCCTCTTTATCAAAGTCAGGGTAACGACGGATTTTTTGTGGTGAAGGAAGTTTAATTTATCAAACCTATTTCCCGCGCATGCTCTTCTGCAGTCTGACTGTCTTTTACCAGTAAAGCCGGGGTAAGTTCAAATTTTTCTAAAAGTCCGCGGACGCGAAAGACTCGTTTTTCATGATTTACGCTACGCAGGTAAATCGCTTTGATACGTTCCGGGTATTCCTCAGCGATCTCAATGTAAATATCGGCATCGTGCTCACCGCTATCACCAATAAGTACAAACTGCATCTCTGGATAGGTCTTTAAAATATTACGGATCTCGTGTTGCTTGTGAGGCTTTTCAGGTTTGGGAGTACGATCAAAAGGGGTTCTAAAATCCCGAAGTAAAATCGCTCCTTTTGGAAAGTTATTCTGCTTGATAAAAGCTTCCAGATATTTGTATAAATTCCACGGACTGTTACTTACATAAAGCATGGGGTTTGCAGCGTCTCCAGATTTCCCCTGATGTAATTTGGTATAAAAACTGGACGCTCCTTTAAACGGCGAGCGCTTACCTACCCCGGTAAATAATGTATTTAATATAACCCGCCATTTCAACAACGAGGTTACACCAGTCTTTAAAATGGTATCGTCTATATCGCTTATCACACCATATTCTGCGGTTGTTGCTGGTATAAGCATCTGCCCCGAAAAGCGGTTATCATTTTTGATAAGGCGCTTTTGATTTTCATCATCATAAGCCAGCTCCACCTGCAGCCAACCCTGCTCATTGGTCAGTGCTCGTAAACCCGGTTCTTTTTGGTCTAATTTGAAATATCCCTCTGCATCTGTTGTGGTGTATAAAACGCGATCATCAGGCAGTCGTATTTTAATTTTCGAATTTGGTAATTCATCGCTTCTAAATTGGTGCCAGGCATTATTAAATACACTTGCAAGTCCGGTTTTTTCAAGGTCAACGCCTTCATCTTCAAGAGCTCTGCCTAAAAGATATAAATGATCATCGGTACCATAACTTTGGTAACCGTGAATTTGTAGGGGGTCTTTAGCCTTTAATCTTAGGCGTTGTAGAATATCTTTAAGCATACTATAAGGTAATCACTTCCTACGCAACTCACGAAAGATTAATCCTTTTTTAACTTACGAAATCGCAGCACTAAATCGATCAAAAAGAAAAAATCCCGGACATAAGTCCAGGATTTTGTTTAGTTATTAATCTTATGAATAAAGAATCACTTGGTTCTTTGTTTACTTAATTTGCTCGAGTTTAGCTTTTACTTGCTCTTCAGAACCGGTAATAGTTTCTTCAAAAACTTGAGTTTCGCCATTTACAGTAGTCGACTTTATAACTTCGGCCTTTGCCATAGCATCATCACCGACTTCCATTTTTACTTCAAGCTTTATTTCTTCTTTTGACGTAGCCATCATATCCTCGCTATGTCCGCCAAGAATAGGAGCAATCACAAGACCTACCAAACAGGTCAATTTAATCAGGATATTCATTGAAGGCCCAGAAGTATCTTTAAATGGGTCACCCACCGTATCACCGGTAACAGCAGCTTTATGCGCGTCACTACCTTTATAGGTCATTTCGCCATTAATCTCAACTCCGGCTTCAAAAGATTTTTTCGCATTATCCCAGGCACCACCAGCGTTGTTTTGGAAAATCGCCCACATTACACCAGAAACGCAAACACCGGCCATATAACCTCCCAAAGGCTCTGCACCAAAGATCAATCCCATAAGAATAGGCGTGATGATGGTGATTAATCCGGGTAGAATCATTTCGCGAAGCGCAGCTTGAGTAGAAATCGCAACGCATTTTCCGTATTCCGGTTTACCTGTTCCTTCAAGAATTCCCGGGATTTCTCTAAACTGTCGGCGTACTTCCTGCACCATTTCCATCGCTGCTTTACCTACCGATTGCATAGCCAAAGCCGAAAATATAACCGGGATCATTCCCCCTACAAAAAGGGCGGCAAGCACATCTGCTTTAAAGATGTTGATTCCATCAATTCCGGTAAAGGTTACATAAGCTGCAAAAAGTGCTAACGCCGTTAATGCTGCTGAAGCAATCGCAAATCCTTTACCAACTGCTGCTGTTGTATTTCCTACAGAATCCAAAATATCGGTACGCTCGCGTACATGATCTTCGAGTTCGCTCATCTCTGCTACACCCCCTGCGTTATCTGCAATGGGACCAAAAGCATCAATAGCCAATTGCATCGCCGTAGTCGCCATCATCGCCGAAGCGGCAAGGGCAACACCGTAAAAACCGGCCAGTTCATACGAACCGTAAATCGCAGCCGCAAAAAGCAATACCGAAAGAAAAGTCGATTTCATACCTACAGCAAGACCTGCAATAATATTGGTCGCGGCACCGGTTGAAGAATTTTTCACAATATCCATAACCGGACCTTTACCCAAACTCGTATAATGTGCCGTCACTACTGAAATTAATGCGCCCACAGCCAGACCAATACAGGCCGACCAGAACACATTAATGGAAGGAATATCTTTATAGCCTTCGCCAAAGAATTGCATTGACATTACTTCGGGAAGCATCCAATCGATCAGGAAATAACTGGCTACCAGTGTCAGGATGATCGCAACCCAGTTACCCATATCTAAAGCTTTCTGAACCTGAGATTCTTTGGCCTCATTATTCTTGATACTTACTAAAAAGGTCCCAACAATTGAAGCTAAAATACCCACTCCGGCAATCACGATAGGAAGTAAAATAGGTCCCATATTGTTGAATGCATCGGTAAACTGAGCGCCCTGAGACATATCCTGCACCAGGTAATTACCCAATACCATTGCCGCAAGAACTGTGGCTACATAACTACCAAAAAGATCTGCTCCCATACCGGCAACATCCCCTACGTTATCTCCAACGTTATCGGCAATTGTAGCCGGGTTACGTGGATCATCTTCTGGAATACCTGCTTCTACTTTACCTACAAGGTCAGCACCTACGTCTGCTGCTTTGGTATAAATACCACCACCCACACGGGCAAAAAGCGCAATAGACTCTGCTCCTAAAGAGAACCCGGCAAGAGTCTCCAGAACAATGGTCATCTCATTATAGAAGTTTCCACCTTCGGTAAGAAAACTTCCCATCAGGAATAAAAATATCAGGCTCAAACCTAAAACCGCCAGACCTGCAACACCTAGTCCCATTACGGTACCCCCTCCAAAACTTACTTTAAGGGCTTGTGGCAGGCTGGTTTTTGCAGCTTCCGCAGTACGTGCGTTAGCATCTGTAGCAATACGCATCCCTATGTTTCCGGCAAGTGCCGAAAAGAAAGCTCCTATAATAAAAGCCGGTACAATCATCCAGCTGGTCGTATCAACCACATATGAAATACCAAATAACAGGGCGGAAGCAATAACTACAAAAATGAGTAATAAGCGATATTCTGCTGCCAGGAAAGCCAAAGCGCCTTCTTTAATACTTTTTGATATGCTTTGCATACGTTCATTTCCGGCGGCCTGTTTTTTGACCCAGGCCATTTTAATAAACATAAAAACAAGCCCTAAAACAGCCAATGCAATTGGCACGTAGATGATATTTTGTTCCATAAATATTTAATTGATTGTTAAAATTGAAGTGCTAATGTAACAAAAATGCGATAAATATAAACTTAAGCTTAATTCTTCGAGAATTTAAAATAAAAAAAGGCCGCAAATTGCGGCCTTTATAATTTTATAACGTGTATCTAAATTAATCGATACTTACTTCTTCTTTTGGTACGTCACTGGTACGGTAACGGTCTATACACTGGCTGATGATTTCTTTAGCTTCAGATACATCTCCAAAACCTCCAACATCTACTTTTTTCTTTTCAAGATCTTTATAAACCTGAAAGAAATGCTCAATCTCTTTAATAAGATGCGGATTCAATTCACTTAAATCTGTAGTGCTGCTTGCAATTGGGTCACTTACCGGCACACAAATAATTTTTTCGTCAGGGCCTTTCTCATCGGTCATATGGAAAACACCAATAGGCTTCACTTCCATCACACAACCTGGAAAAGTAGGCTCTGTTACTAAAACCAAAACATCCAATGGATCTCCATCTAATGCAAGTGTTTTTGGGATAAAACCATAATCTGCAGGGTACATCATTGAAGAAAAGATCATACGATCGTAACGTATTTTCTTCAGCTTAAAATCGTACTCGTACTTATTACGGCTACCTTTCGGAATCTCAATCAGAACATCAAAAGTGGTAATTTTATCTGCTGTCATTTTATTTTTGGTTTATTTTCTTTTTTGATTTAAAAGGGGGTGCAAAAATAGACCAATTTTGAGCCTATAACAAGTAAAAGCGGGCAAAAGAGCAAGCTTTTTTAGATTACATCGTTTTCGCTTCCTAAATCATTAAATCCTGATAATCAAATATTTGTTTGATTTAGAATGAAAACTCTAAAGCTCCGGTCACCCCAAAAGCACGGGCATCGGGAAGGTTCAGATAATTTCCTCTAAAATTAAAATCGATTCGCAACACTTTTAAAATGTTACCCACACCAAAATTATACTCATAATAGGGTTTATCATTTGGCGCCAGGTAGTCAATTCCCGAAGCATTAATGAGTCTGTTTTCATCAGAAATCGAGCCCCAGGCTCCCTTGATTCCCACGATTTCGCGTAAATTCAATTTCCTTAAAAAAGGAACGCGACCAAAAATTCTTCCGCCAAAATTATGCTCCAAATGTGCCGTCACATAAGTGTCTGTGATAAACTCGTAAAAGTTCAATTGCGGAAACGTCCCATAAATGGAAAAAAGGTTTTGGTTACCGGGGATCACACTCAATAGTCCCAGAGGTACTTCGCCAAAGGTTTTACCGGCTTCAATAACCGAACTAAACGTCCCCAAACCACCCATACGCCAGGGTTGACGATAGGAAAGCTGAACCTTTTCATAGTCAAAATCACTTTGAAACAAGCCCTCTACACCTTTGGTATATCCCACAAAAATGGTCGGGAACCACTCATTACTCGTGGTACGTTCAACCCCGTAGCCAGAGGTTCGTTTACCGGGCTCAAAAATGGTACTCACCACCATCTCAGTCTGATTTACCTGCGATTTTATTTCGCTTTGCGACAAATCGGTATAATAATCAAGGTTAAAAGTAGGCGATGCCGATTTAAGTGTACGATAGGATAAATCATAGCGCACTTTCAGGTTTTTTAAAAATTCGGCTTCAATAGCAAAATTGGCCAACTTGATACTGGTAAGCTGATCGTTGTTACCCACGGTCACCAAAGACGATGAAGCAAGATTTCTACCCAGAACATCAGTAGACGTCGTGAGACTGGCCGCAATTTGCTCCACATCCTGGCGATACCCTCCACTTACTATCAATCGGGATTTAGCATCGAGCAGGACTTTACCTGAAATTCCAAACTTAAACTTGTCATCTTTGAAGCCGTAAGCCCCAAAACCTTCCAGTCGCCAGGGATCATTTTGCCCAAAATAGGTACGGGCTCCCAAGCGTAAACGCAAACCTTCTACATCATTAAAACCAAATACCGAAAAGACCGGACCAATATCCAGATTAGCCTTATCCCACTCAAAATAACCACTTACCAGCATAGCCCCCGCATCGTAAAACCGCTGAAACTTAGGCACCTTTTTGAGGGAATCGAGCATCACATATACTCCTTTTTCATCTTTGCTTAAAGGCTCAAGACGTTTCTCTTCCCAAAAGTCATCAGGTTTGGTATAGACGGCCTCATCATACTGCGTGACACGCTCATCGTAAAAGTCTTCTTCGTGCTTTTTGTCAAAGGTATAATCGTCAAAAAGTGTGGTACGTTTACCATAAACACCGCGGCTGCCTTCTTTTTTTCGCAAAGCGAAATCAGAAAGAAAATAATCACGGGTAATGAGGAAAACGGAGTCATTAAGCACTTCGAACTCCTGCTCGATATAAATCTCCTTAACCCAGTTAATATTGGCGCTTTTATTAACCTGAAGGTTGATTTCTTTAATGGCCCAGGTGGTATCGTTTACCCAAAAATCTCCTTTAAAGGTAAGCTCTGCCGGCCTTCTGGGATAGTAAATGATGTTGTAACACCATTTGTTTTTGATGAAAGCACTGTCTGCCAACACGTAGTTGTAGGTATCTATACCCGTTGTAGAAAGCGGACTCACAAAACTTTTATCAAAAAACTTCAGGTAGTTGTCGTAAATGTTAAAATCGTTATACAATTCCTGAATAAAAGCGATGAGGGTTTGATTAGTATTAAAACCACTGTTACGGTTTCCTTCCAGTTCTTCTTTTTCTTTACCTAAAACATTATTGCCATAAACTTTACTGCTCCGCTCATTGATAAAAATAGGCAGGTAAGTTTTACCGGTAATGCGAGAAGTATCCATCTGGTCAAAGATGAATTCCATTTTATTAAAAATCTTACTATTTATAAGTGAACTGTCAATGGTATTGAGGTCAAACTCGACCTTTTCGTACTTGTCGTACTCGTATTGTTTGAACTGGCTGAGTCCGTTAGAGCGTTTGTTTGCCCAGATTTTCCGTAAGATATCAATCGCCGGGTTGTTCTTCTTAGATTGTTTACCGGTATAAATAACGACTTCGCTTAGGCTTTCAGTCTCTTCTTTTAGTGTGATTTCGAGATTATAATTCACCCTTTGAGGCAGATCTACCACTAAAGACTCAAAACCCACAAAAGACACTTTCAATTGATCGTAGTTAGCATCAGATTGAATGTAAAACCTTCCGTCTTCATTAGTAATTGTACCTTCAGTAGAGCCTACAAAAACCACATTGGCAAAAGGAATAGGATTCCCACCCGGGTCTAATACGAGTCCACCTGCCTTAGTCTGTGCCAAAAGAAAAAAGGGAGCTGTTAAAAACAGCAGAATAGAAATAATATACTTCATAAAGACTAAGTAGGCTTTTGGGGTCTTCCTTACTCCTCTTTGTGATAATGTTTCGTTAAGAATTGAGCAGGAATAAAAAAAGCTCCATCTGAATGATCAAATGAAGCTTCAAAGATAGTAGTCTCAGATTACCTGTACAGTACTTTTTTAACAGCTTTAACAACATCATTGCTATTGGGCAACCATTCTTTAAGTAAGACTGGCGAATACGGCGCAGGAGTATCTGCAGTATTAATTTTTACGATTGGAGCATCCAGGTAATCAAATGCTTTTTCCTGAACCTGATAGGTAATCTCTGTAGATACGTTACCAAAAGGCCAAGCCTCTTCAAGAATTACCAGACGGTTTGTTTTCTTAACCGAGTTAAGAACAGCATCAATATCAAGTGGTCTAACGGTTCTTAAATCTATTATTTCGCAGGAGATTCCATCCTTTTCAAGTTCATCAGCTGCAGCGTAGGCTTCTTTAATGATCTTACCAAAAGATACAATAGTAACATCAGTACCTTCACGCTTGATATCAGCAACACCAATTGGGATTAGGTATTCACCTTCAGGCACCTCCCCTTTATCGCCATACATTTGCTCACTTTCCATAAAGATAACCGGATCGTCATCACGTATAGCAGATTTCAATAATCCTTTAGCATCAGCAGGATTAGAGGGCACAATTACTTTAAGACCGGGAGTGTTTGCAAACCAGTTTTCAAAGGCCTGTGAGTGCGTAGCTCCCAACTGACCGGCAGAGGCAGTAGGCCCTCTGAAAACAACCGGACAATTAAATTGGCCACCAGACATCTGGCGTATTTTTGCAGCATTATTAATAATCTGATCAATACCTACCAGCGAGAAGTTAAAAGTCATATACTCTACAATAGGACGACAACCATTCATAGCGCTACCTATCGCAATCCCGGCGAAACCAAGCTCAGAAATAGGTGTATCTATAACACGGTCCGCACCAAACTCGTCAAGCATACCCTTTGATGCTTTATAAGCACCATTGTATTCTGCCACTTCCTCACCCATAAGGTAAACGGCCTCATCACGACGCATTTCTTCGCTCATAGCCTCGCAAACGGCTTCCCTAAATTGTATTGTTTTCATAAATAAAAATGGATGTAACGTGTCTTTTTATCAACTGATTTTATTGTAAACGCTCTAAAAAGAGATAATGAAACCTACTTTAGAACGTCTTATTTTACACTGCATACTGAGGTAAAACCCCTTTTTAAACAGGGAGAGCAAAAATAGGAATTAAATCGTCGGCAAGGAATTGCTTTTAACGAAATTTTGTTATGCGTGCATAGTAAATTTCGGATTTTAATGCTTATTTTCGTAGCGAAAACGAAATAGTTACTTTTTAAAGCAATATATATGAAAATTTTAGTGTGCATCAGTCACGTACCTGATACAACCTCAAAGATCAATTTTACAGACGATAACACCAAATTTGATACTAACGGAGTTCAATTTGTAATCAATCCTAATGACGAATTTGGATTAACCCGTGCCATGTGGTTTAAAGAAAAGCAAGGTGCGACTGTAGATATTGTAAATGTAGGTGGTCCTGAAACGGAACCAACCTTGCGTAAAGCACTTGCAATTGGAGCAGATACAGCCATACGTATAGATACTGAAGCCCTTGATGGTTTTCAGGTTGCTACAGAATTAAGCGCTGTAGCTAAAGAAGGAAATTACGACCTTATTATCGCCGGGCGTGAATCTATTGACTATAATGGTGGTATGGTTCCCGGGATGTTGGCTAATCTAATCGGTGCAAGCTTTGTAAATACCTGCATCAGTCTTGAAGTAGATGGCGACACTGCAACGGCTACCCGTGAAATAGACGGTGGTAAAGAGACCGTTGCTGCTAAACTGCCTCTTGTTATAGGTGGTCAAAAAGGTCTTGTTGAAGAAAGTGATTTACGTATCCCGAATATGCGTGGAATCATGATGGCCCGTAAAAAACCGCTTACAGTTAAAGATCCTAGTGGCGCTTCAGTGGAAACCGAAGCTGTTTCATTTGAAAAGCCGGCTCCTAAAGGAGATGTAAAACTTATCGATCCGGACAATCTTGACCAACTTATTGACTTACTTCACAACGAAGCCAAAGCTATATAAGTTTAAAATAGACAACCCGAAAACGTATTTTTTTCGCAACTGCGAAATCATTAAAAATTTAAAAAACATGTCAGTTTTAGTATATACAGAATCAGAAGAAGGAAAATTTAAAAAAACCGCTTACGAAGTGGTTAGTTACGCACGTGGCATCGCAGATATGATGGGCTCAACCGTAACCGCCGTAGCTTTTAATGCAGACGAAACTGCTTCGCTTGGAACTTATGGTGCAGATAAAGTTATGCATGTCAAAAATGACAAGTTGGGTAAATTTAATGCCAATGCATACGCTGCTGCACTTACGCAGGCGGCAAAAAATGAAAGTGCAAAAGTAATCGTGGTGAGCAGCAGTGCTAATGCTAAATATTTGGCCCCTTTACTCGCTATCGATCTTGAAGCAGGCTACGCTTCGAATGTTGTGGCGCTACCAGAGAGTGAATCTCCTTTCAAAGTAAAACGTACCGCATTTACCAATAAAGCTTTTAATCACACCGAAATCAAAACCGATGTGAAAATTGTAGGTCTTTCTAAAAATAGTTTTGGTTTAAAAGAAGCTCAGAAAGATGCATCTGAGGAAGCTTTTGAAACCAATCTTGACGATAAGCATTTCAATATTGAAGTAAAATCTGTTGACAAGGCTAAAGACAAGGTTACCATTGCCGATGCAGAAATTGTAGTAAGTGGTGGTCGCGGTCTTAAAGGTCCTGAAAACTGGGGAATGATTGAAGAAATGGCAGATATTTTAGGAGCAGCAACCGCTTGTTCTAAGCCGGTATCTGATATGGGATGGAGACCGCACAGCGAGCACGTAGGACAAACGGGTAAGCCTGTAGCATCTAACCTGTACATTGCAATTGGTATTTCCGGAGCGATTCAACATCTTGCAGGTATTAATGCTTCAAAAACTAAAGTAGTTATCAATACAGATCCTGAAGCTCCTTTTTTTAAAGCGGCAGATTACGGAATTGTTGGAGATGCCTTTGATGTGGTGCCTCGTTTAAACGAAAAACTCAAAGAATTTAAGGCAAATAATTCCTAGCTTAAAACACTTAAACTTACAAAGGCTGTTTAAATTGTGATGTTAATCCGGTTTTAAACAGCCTTTTTTATATTTTTACACCCTATGAGTTTAGTGCGCTTAAATATAAAAGGGATATCGTACAGCCAGACACAAAATGGTGCATACGCCTTAATCCTAAGTGAAGTAGAAGGTGACCGAAAGTTGCCTATAGTCATAGGAGCCTTTGAAGCTCAATCTATTGCAATCGCTTTAGAAAAAGAGATCAAACCACCACGACCCCTTACTCACGATCTTTTCAAAAATTTTGCCGATCGTTTTGACATTCAGATCAAGCAGGTGATTATTCACAAACTGGTTGATGGTGTATTCTACAGCAGTATCATCTGCGAACGAGAGAGTTCTGAGGAAATTATTGATGCCCGTACCAGCGACGCCATTTCTCTGGCATTGCGCTTTGATGCTCCAATTTTTACCTATAAAAACATACTTGAAAAAGCAGGGATTTATCTGAAAGGATCAGAGGCTGACACCAGCCCTGAAGATGATGTTTTAGTAGATCAATTGGTCGTTGATGACCCTGAAGAAGAAAGTACAGCCAGCAGTGATTACAAAAAACTTTCGCTTAGCGAGCTTAATTCGCTTTTGGAGCAGGCTGTTGCAGCTGAAGACTACGAGGCTGCCGCAAAAATCAGAGACGAAATTTCTAAACGCAATTAAATTTGATGCGAAAATTATTCCCATTACTCATCTTTCTTTTTAGTTCAGTTAGCACATTTGCCCAAAACATTCAGGAAACCCTGCCCGTAGCACCTGCAAGAGACATAATACCAAACGCAGGATTCTCATTAGAAAGCTTGTGGCGCGGAGTTTTAGGAATGATTTGTCTTTTAGTCATTGCTTATTTATTAAGCACCAACAAAAAAGCAATTAATTGGAAGACTGTAGGTGTAGGTCTCCTGGCACAACTTTTATTAGCAATTGGCGTATTGCGCGTGCCTTTTGTTCAAAAAGCCTTTGAGTTTGTAGGGAAAATATTTGTCAAAATTCTTGACTTTACCGCAGCAGGGAGTGAGTTTCTTTTAGGCGGAATGATGGATGTTGACAGCTACGGCTTCATCTTTATCTTTCAGGTACTGCCTACGATTATTTTCTTTTCAGCTTTAACCTCTGTTCTTTTCTATCTGGGAATCGTACAGGTTGTGGTTAAAGGAATGGCCAGGGTTCTTACCAAACTGATGAATATTTCAGGTGCCGAAAGCCTCTCAGTTGCTGGTAACATTTTTCTGGGGCAAACCGAAGCACCTTTGATGATTAAAGCCTATTTGGAGCGTATGACCCGTTCTGAAATACTCCTGGTGATGATTGGCGGGATGGCAACAGTTGCCGGAGGCGTGCTGGCTGCTTACATTGGGTTTTTAGGAGGCGACGACGACGCATTACGACTGGAATTTGCGCGGCATTTACTTGCGGCTTCGGTTATGGCAGCACCTGGCGCAATTGTTATTTCTAAATTATTATACCCACAGCAGGAGCCTATTGACTCCCGTGTTGAGGTTTCGCAAGATAAAATTGGTGCAAACATTCTCGATGCCATTGCTACCGGTACTACCGAAGGTTTAAAACTTGCTGCCAACGTGGGTGCTATGCTTCTCGTATTTGTTGCATTTATAGCAATGATTAATTATGGTTTTGAAAAAATAGGTGAAGTAACAACGCTCAACAGTTTTCTCGCAGAAAACACCCCGTATCCCAAGTTCTCTTTAGAAGCCGTTTTAGGAACTATTTTCGCTCCGCTCATGTGGCTTATTGGCGTAGCATCAGAAGATGTGATGCTAATGGGTCAATTGCTGGGAATCAAACTCGCTGCCAGTGAATTTGTTGGCTACATTCAGCTTGCCGAACTTAAAAATCCGCTTAACGAACTTAGCTTTACCTATCAGAAATCGGTAATTATGGCGACTTATATGCTGTGCGGTTTTGCCAATTTTGCTTCCATCGGAATACAAATAGGCGGTATAGGATCTCTGGCTCCAAAACAGCGTAAAACACTTTCTGAATTTGGACTTAAAGCAGTTATAGGAGGCACACTTGCCTCGTTACTTTCTGCTACAATTGCAGGAATGATTATAGGATAGGCTTTTTAATCAAGAAAGGTAAGCGCCCAGTCTTTAGCGGCATCAAAATTGGTAAAAAAAGCAAAAGACCCTTTAAAAACTTCCTGCTCTTTAATCAATTCTTCCATACGGGATGGCCCTTCTGGAGAGACAATAGCAAGCGCTTTCATTTTAGATAAATTGAGCCCTTTAAGCATCTCTGGATCAAGACGGGTATCGAGACCCCGCTCAGAGATAAACACATATTTTTGATTCCCGTAAAACGAATCAACGTCCTTTAGTATCATACGTGCATACTCGGGAGTAACTTCCTTAATATCGTCAGGATAAATGAAATGTACATACCTATCATAGAGTAGGCCTTTGCCAAACGGATATTCTAAGGTCTTCAGGATCATATCGACAAAATACAGATTTTTTTTGCTGTTAAAAAAATTTATATTTCCGTTAATAAGTATTTTTTAAAAAAGACCATCATTCTCTTGAAGAAAGAACTAATCCCGTATTTTTAAAGGCTGAAAATTGAAGAAAAATGAAGCAATATCACGATTTAGTCAAACATATTTTAGATGAGGGTATTCAAAAAGGAGATCGTACCGGAACGGGCACTCTGAGCGTTTTTGGTTACCAGATGCGTTTTGACCTAAGCGAAGGTTTCCCAATGGTAACCACAAAAAAATTACACCTCAAATCAATCATTTATGAGCTGCTTTGGTTTTTAAAAGGAGATACTAATATTGCCTATCTTCAGGAAAAAGGCGTACGCATCTGGAATGAATGGGCCAATGAAAACGGCGATCTGGGCCCTGTTTATGGCCACCAATGGCGCAATTGGAATAGTGAAGAAATCGACCAGATCACCGAACTTGTTGAAACTCTTAAAACCAATCCCAATAGCAGACGTATGCTGGTTTCTGCCTGGAATCCCAGTGTGTTGCCCGACACCAAAAAGTCTTTTGCAGAGAACGTTGCTAAGGGTAAAGCGGCATTACCTCCCTGTCATGCCTTTTTTCAGTTTTATGTAGCGCCGGGAAATCCGGATGCTGAAGATAAACGCCCGCGCCTTTCCTGCCAGCTGTATCAGCGCAGTGCCGATGTGTTTCTAGGCGTGCCTTTCAACATCGCTTCTTACGCACTTTTTACAATGATGGTTGCTCAGGTATGTGATTATGCTCCGGGAGATTTTGTTCACACTTTTGGAGATGCACACATTTACAACAATCATATTGAGCAATTAAATTTGCAATTGAGCCGAGAAATACGCAATTTACCGACGATGAAATTAAATCCTGAAGTAAAAGACTTATTCAGTTTTACGTTTGACGACTTTACTTTAGAAAACTACGACCCGCATCCACATATAAAAGGTGCTGTCGCCATTTAAACCCCAAATTTTCAAGTCATGAGAAAAATCTTAATCATTGCCTTTCTGGCATTTTTTGGCAACACCTACGCTCAGGAAGGAATTACTGTTAGTGGAAATTCACTCTCAATTCGTGAAATTCCTCCAGTTTGGCCAGGCTGTTCCGGTTCTGAAGCAGAAAAGAAAGCCTGCTTTAAGAAACAACTCGTCAATCACGTGGTTACTAATTTTCGATTTCCTGAAGGTTACAAAAAAGGGAGCGTAAAAGAGCCTGTAATTGTAGATTTTGTAATAAACGAAGAAGGAAAACCTCAAATTTTGGGAGTTAAAGGAGGTACAAAAGCATTACAGGAAGAAGCCAAACGCAACATCCTCGCTATCCCGCAAATGACCCCTGGACAAGCAGGCGGCAAACCCCGAGCAATAAAATACTCCATGCCCTTTACCTTTTAACGCGGGCTTAACTTCTTACAATCAGCAGCAATACTTTTAAATTGTAACTTTGAGAGAATAACTTTAAGTTATAATGCATTTTTATGATTGTTAGTGCGACGGCTCTCCTTGATTTTCTATTAGAAACCCGCAGACATAGTGAAACCTTATGTAAGCCTTTACAAATTGAGGATTACGTGGTGCAACCTGTTGAAGATGTCTCCCCACCCAAATGGCATTTAGGCCACACGACCTGGTTTTTTGAGGATTTTATTCTAAAAAAGTTTAAACCTGATTATCAGGAATACAACCAGCAGTTTTCTTTTGTTTTTAACAGTTACTACGAAAGTATGGGAGCACGCGTCGTACGCACCGATCGGGGAAATCTCTCCCGGCCTACTGTTGACGAAATTTATGCCTATCGCAAATATGTAACTGATGAATTGAACGATTTACTAAGTGATTCAAATGCTTTATCTGTAGAACTGGAAAAACTGGTTGAAATAGGTATTCATCACGAAAAGCAGCATCAGGAATTACTACTTACTGACATAAAATACATTTTAGGTAACAATCCACTGCTTCCGGCTTATTCTAAAACATATCAAGAAAATACAAAGAAACCTAAAAAGGCGAATTGGATTCCGGTTGAAGAAGGCGTGTATGAAATAGGACATCAGGGAACTGATTTTTGCTACGATAACGAACTGGGAAGACATAAGGTCTACCTAAACCAATTTGAGATTTCAAGCGAACTGGTTACCAATGCAGAGTACTTAGAATTTATAGAAGCCGGAGGGTATGAAGATGCTTTGCTTTGGCATAGCGAAGGTTGGGCCTGGGTAAATGAAAATCAAATAACAGCTCCACAATACTGGCACATTGAAGACGGCGAACGCATGAGTTACACCCTTGCCGGTTATAAAAAACTAGAGCTTGATGCTCCGGTTACTCATATCTCTTACTATGAAGCTTATGCCTACGCGCAGTGGCGGGGTTTACGCTTACCTACCGAGTTTGAGTGGGAAGTTGCTCAGGAGCATTTTAAGTGGGGACAGCGCTGGGAATGGACGGAAAGTGCCTACCTGCCCTATCCGGGGTACGAAAAAGCGCCGGGAGCCTTAGGAGAATACAACGGGAAGTTTATGGTAAGTCAAAAAACCCTGCGAGGTGGCTCTACCGCTACTTCACCTAATCATACACGTGCTACCTACCGCAATTTTTTTCACCCCCATTTACGCTGGCAATTCACAGGGATTCGTTTGGCGCAACACTAAAAGAATATGAAGACTAAAAAATCGGAACAACATTTTGATACTGTTTTCCAAAAAGAAATTCACGAAGGCCTGACTGCCTTTCCCAAATACATTTCTTCTAAATGGTTTTACGATAAAACAGGTGACCAGCTCTTTCAACAGATAATGAATTTGCCTGAATACTATCTTACCGGCTGCGAATACGAAATTCTTGATACAAATACGGCTGAAATTGCTCAACTCTTTAGTGATAAGGAGGGTTTTGATCTGGTTGAATTGGGTGCAGGTGACGGTAAAAAAACCAAGGTACTACTCCAGCATCTGGTGACTAATGAAATGCCGTTTACTTATAAGCCTATAGATATCAGTCAAAATGCTCTTGACAGTCTGGAAAACGATTTGCAGAAAGTGTTTCCAAAACTGGATATGATTACACAACAAGGCACTTATTTTGAAGTCCTTGAAAAACTTTGCAAGAGATCCAGCGAAAGAAAGACAGTCATTATGGTTTTAGGCTCCAACATTGGTAATCTAAACCATGAGAATGCGATTAAATTTCTGTCAGACATCAGAAAATGTATGAATCCCAAAGATTTACTTTTTATGGGATTTGACCAAAAGAAAGACCCTTCAATAATCTTAAGTGCTTATAATGACTCCCAGGGAGTTACCGAAGCTTTCAATAAAAATGTTTTGAAGCGCATCAACTCGAGTCTTGATGCAGATTTTGATCTTAATTCATTTAAGCACTGGCCTATTTATGACCCGGAAACCGGTACCACGAAAAGCTTTTTAGTAAGTACCAAAGAACAGAAAGTAAGTCTTAATAAGCTCAATCTGGAAGTCAGCTTTTCTGCCTGGGAAAGTATTCATACCGAAATATCCCAAAAATACGACGATCACATTGTAAACTGGCTTGCACAGGAAGCTGGTTTAGAAGTCTTCGTTAAATTTCAGGATTCTGAAGAATATTTTACAGACTATGTATTTAAAAAGATCTGATCTAAAACTAAAAAAGCAATCAAAATCGCCGATTCTGATTGCTTTTCTTCATTTTTTTCAGCTTTAAATTAAAGCGCCAAAAGACTGTTTTCAGCTCCCGCAAAGTCGTTAAACTTATACCCGTCTGCTTCCGGCTCATTAACCCACTCTCCGTCTACTGAATAACGAAATTCATAAGTAGCATCTACAGGTATATTGAGCTGGCCCTTAAAAGAACCATTCTTAAGTTTTTTAAGTTCTGTCTTTTCCCAGTCATTAAAGTCTCCTGCAACAGCAACTGCGTTTGCATCGGTATCCAATACCGTAAAAGTAACTTTACACTCAGGTTTAGATTTTAAAAATTGTTTCGTAATTGGCATAACAAATTCATTTTAGTTAGAACAAATTTAAGATATCAGTAATATAAAACTCAAAAAATCAGGTATTTAAACTCATTTTTCCGAAAATCTCAATCAATCTTTGGTTCTTTCTTTGATTTAGAATTACGAAATCGTTATTGAAAACTAATCCATTAAAAAATTAACTACGCAAAACATACAAATAATGCTAAATTAACTCCAAAAGCTTTTGCAAATCACTTTCTGTATTAAAATAATGGAAACTTACCCGAATTCCATCACCTCGTTGTGAACAAATCACATCGTTACTACGTAGCTTTTCAAAAGTCTTTGCATCGCCTTTAATGTTGTAAAAAGGGCCGTGAACTTTTCGTTTTAGCACTTCATCGGCGAGTAAATTGCGCTCTGCAAATGCTTCGAAAGCGAGTTTTTGTAATTTTTGGATTTGTGCTTCAATGGTATCGAAACCTACTTTTTTTACCAAACCGAGTGCCGCCTGAAGACTTCCTAAATTCAAGGTGTCCAGATGTCCGGGTTCCATTCGGCTTATTAAATTAAAATCCTCAGACTTATACTTTCCTTTATCTGAACCATAACCTAAATTTTTTGGCTTTAGTCGCTTCTCTACTTCTGGTTTAAATAGAAAAAAACCATTACCGTAACCTGCGTTCAGCCATTTGTAGGCACTGGCTCCAAGAATATCAATACCACTTTTGCCAAAATCAAAATCTTCAATACCCAGGTATTGCGTTCCGTCAGCCACAATAAGCATGTCTGGATACTGTTCCTTAAGTGTTTTTAAAAAATCAAAATCTATACGAATTCCATTTAGATACTGAATTAGGCTGAGGCAAAGTACATCGGGCTTGTGTTTATTCACTTCCTGTTCAATATTGTCTTCAAGCCATTCATCTATCTTCGCATAATGCACTTCAAACCCCCTTTGCTCTACCGCCCAGTTTATTGACGGATAATCTACGTCAAGTAATAAGAAACGCGTTTTTGCATCAAATGCTTCCAGCAAAGCATTAAAACCAATGGAAAAACTGGGATGTAGCGAGGTGTATTGTGGTGTATGGTAAAAAAAACGGGCAACATCTTCACGTACCTCATCAATAAAAGCCCCTTGTTCATCTTTTAAAATACTACCCAAAACCAGATAATCAAGATCATGATTTTGTCTAAAATCTAAAACGGTTTCCGAAAGCAATCCGGAGCCTGCCGTATTGAGATGTATATAACTGGAAGTGATGGGGAATTCTTTTTTTAGGTTTTTCATAAGGTAATAGCCTGAGTATTTCTTGTAAATTTAACCTGTTCTAAGAAAGCCAAAGAATTTTAAGCGCTTTTAGTTTTAAAATTTGTTGTTTATCTGCAAAATCAGAATCTATACAATCACATTTACCCTATATAATTATGTTTTCAAAAAAACAGGAAAGTTCAAAGATTGATCCGGAACAGCGCGAACTCATTGAATACGCTCAAAAGCGCGTAAAACAAAAGAAAAATCTCTTTAGACATTTTATTGTCTTTCTCGCAGGTTGTGTGCTATTCATAATATTGAATAAGTTTTTAGATTTTGGCTCGGCCTTTAGACCGGCATCTGTAGATTGGTTTGTATGGGCCGCATTGATATGGTTTTTCCTCTTTCTCATTCACGTGCTAAATGTGTTTTTACTAAATAGTTTTATGAATAAAAAATGGGAAAATGAGCAACTTGATAAACTTGTTGCCAAGCAAAAAGCTAAAATTGCTAAACTTCAGACCAAAGTTGAAAACGAGCATCCACTACCCAAAAGTGGTTCAAGCATTTCACCGGCAACAGACCGGCCATTAAATTCCTGAACACTAATGACTACATTAATTGCTGCTGCTGCAGAAAACAATGCTCTAGGTAAAGACAACGAGATGATCTGGCATTTGCCCGATGATTTTAAACGCTTTAAAAAGCTTACTTCCCATCATCACATAATTATGGGAAGAAAAACGCTGGAGTCTTTTGACAAACCTTTACCCAATCGTACCCATATCGTAATAACAAGGCAGGAAAATTACAAGCCAAAATTTGAGGGAGTTTTAGTTGCTAAAAACCTTGATGAAGGTCTTAAATTAGCTCAGGATGATGAGCAAATCTGGGTTATAGGCGGTGGTCAGATCTATAAACTTGCATTAGACCAGGCTACTCATATAGAACTTACCCGAGTACACGGCAGGTTTGAAGCAGATGCGTTTTTTCCGGAAATTGATCCTGAAAAATGGGAATTGATTGAAAGCGAATTTCACGATAAAGACGAGCGTCATGACTACGCTTTTACGTACCTCACCTATGCTAAACGAAACCTTTAAGGAGCACCTTTCGGAATATTTAGACAGTCCTATTACCCAAACTTCGGCACTAACCGGAGGTGACATCAATGATGTTTATAAATTAGATACAAGGAATAATAGCTACGTTGTTAAAACGAATGATGCCAACGCCTACCCAGATATGTTTAAGCTTGAAAAGCTGGGTCTGGATGAGCTTGCAAAAACAAAAACCTTTCGCACTCCGTGCACGCTGCACACCGGCAATTTTGAAAACAAAAATTTTCTTATTCTGGAATATATAGCCAGTGCTCCAAAAACAAGTAATTTCGATCAAATTTTTGGGGAAAAACTGGCTAAAATGCATCAAACCTCATCAGCCTTTGGTTTTATAAAAGACAACTATATAGGCAGTTTACCGCAGCACAATGATGAAGAGCCAGATGCCGCCTCATTTTACATTAGTCAACGTCTCGAACCTCAATTCCGGCTTGCCCAAGAACGCGGCTACACGTTTGACAATTTGGATAGCTTCTATTCTCGCATTGAAAATCTTATTCCAGACGAAGCAGCTGCCTTAATACACGGGGATTTATGGTCTGGTAATTTTATGGTGAGTGAAGACGGTCAACCCGCACTCATTGATCCCGCTACCTGCTATGCGCCACGGGAGATGGATTTAGCCCTTATGCGCCTTTTCGGTGGCTTTTCAAATACCGTTTTTGAGAGTTATGAGCGTATATTCCCCCTAGCTGCAGATTGGGAAAAACGGATTGAGCTTTGGCAACTCTATTATATACTTGTTCATGTAAATCTTTTTGGTGGGCATTATTACGCTTCCGCGAAAGCGATACTTCGCAAATACCTCTAAATCTTAACAAACTTTAATTATTAGGCTTAAAGTTTTGGCTTTGCCTTAAAAATAAGAAGGCTCACTATCGCGTACTTTTAAAAGAAAAATAAAATCATGAGCACCAAAAATTTAGTTAGCACCGAAGCTTTAGAGAAGCTTAAAGAATTAGCAACCGCCATTGACTTTGCATTTATGGCAACAGACCTTTCAAACCAACCCATTGATGCAATACCGATGTCCACAAAAAGAGTAGATGACAACGGGACTATTTGGTTTTTAAGCAACGCAAACAGCGATCACAACGCAAATATCCAGAAAGACTCGAAAGTCCAGCTATTTTATTCAAAACCCGGCGATTTTGAATTTTTAAGTGTTTACGGTGAAGCTAGCATTACCCGGGATCGTACCGTTTTAGACGAATTATATGGTAAAAGTGACGATGCCTGGTTTGAAGGCAAAGATGATCCTAATTTAACGGCCATCCAGTTTAGACCTGCAAGTGCTCAGTACTGGGATGCCAAATCAAACAAACTTGTAAGCCTTCTTAAAATCGCATACGGGGCAGTAACCGGTGAAGAAACCGACTTAGGAGAGACTGGTTCTTTAAAAGTCTAGACTTCTAGTCTTCGGTGGTAATTAAAACTAAAGTGCGCTTTCCAGGAGAGGGATAGCCCATAATACTGTCTATAGATTTAACGAAATGAATGGTTTTAGCCTGTTCTAAAATACTCTTTTTATAATCATTAAATGTAACCAGTGGTAAATGCTGGCCATCAACTACAAAGACATAATGATCTGCATCACGACGTGTTAGCGCATATTCTACGTGCATTTTTAACTCTTTAAGCGCTGTCTTTTTTGAAAAGTCATTCCAGGTGTCTTTAGAATCTGAGGTTTCCAGAATAATTTCATCAGGCCTTTCAGTTTGTGCTACGAGTACAGTAAATGGAAGAACCATAAAGCCAATTAAGAGAACAAATTTCATAAACTTCATTTCTTAGCATTTAAATGTAAGAAACTTTTAAATTTCAAATTCCTTTAAGGTATACGTACTTTTGCAAATTCAAGAAACACACTAATTATGAAAGCATATATCTTCCCGGGACAGGGAGCACAATTTACAGGAATGGGTAAGGATGTTTATGAAGCATCAGCAACAGCTCGTGAATTGTTTGAAAAAGCTAATGAAATTTTGGGTTTTGACCTTACAAAAATCATGTTTGAAGGCTCAGCCGACGAACTCAAAGAAACAAAAGTCACCCAGCCAGCAATATTTTTACATTCCGTGGCACTTTTTAAAGCGTTAGGTGATCAGGCCCAACCTCAAATGGTTGCAGGACATTCGCTTGGTGAAATTTCGGCACTCGTTGCCAATGGGGTTTTAGGTTTTGAAGATGGTTTACGTCTTGTAGCGCAGCGCGCTCAGGCAATGCAAAAAGCCTGTGATAACACTCCATCTACCATGGCTGCCATTTTAGGCCTTGAAGATGAACTGGTAGAAGCTGTTTGTGCAGATGTAGATGGCGTTGTCGTAGCAGCAAACTACAATTGTCCGGGGCAGCTTATTATTTCCGGGGAAATTAAAGCCGTAGAAGAAGCATGTGACCGACTAAAAGAACGTGGTGCCAAACGGGCATTACTGCTACCAGTTGGCGGTGCTTTTCACTCGCCTCTGATGGAGCCTGCACGAGAAGAACTTGCCGCCGCGATCGAGAAAACTACTTTTAGCGAGCCCAGTTGCCCTATTTATCAAAATGTGAGTACTACTGCCGTTACAGATCCCGCAGAAATTAAGAAGAATCTTTTATTTCAATTGACCGCACCGGTAAAATGGACTCAAAGCGTTCAAAATATGCTAAAAGACGGTGCAACCGAATTTATAGAGGTTGGTCCCGGTAAGGTTTTACAGGGACTGGTTAAAAAAGTAGATCGCCAGGCCGATACCAGCAGTGCTTCTGTTTAGATTTGGACAATTACGTACAATACGAAAATAAAAAAGCCCGGCAAAACCGGGCTTTTTCTATATTTCTCGTAAGAGATTACATGTTGTCGTCGTTTCCTTCAACTTCGTCTTCTACTTCCTGAGCACCTTCTTCTACAGCAGCCTCAGTATCGTTAGCAGCGTCTTCAATAGCGTCACCTGCATCATCCATAGCATCACCCATGTCATCAGCAGCACTTTCCATTGTATCTTCAGCTTTTTCTTCAGTTGTTTCGCGACAAGCAGAAACAGAAACCATTAGTAAAAGTGCGAAAGCACTAAACATAAATTTTTTCATAATCGTATTAATTTAATTAGCGTTAATTGGTGTCAAATGTATATAATAAAATAAGGCTTATTCTTAAATTTTATTAAATTTTTCCTCGATTTGTATTTTTGATAAAAATTCCGCAACAGATCCTATAAATTAATGGCTATAAGTGCTTTGAATTTTAATTTTTTGAAATTCCGTTTACTTTACCAAACAAAAAAGCATCCTAAATGTAAATTTTAAGATGCTTTTTTTGAACTGGAATAGTCTCTATAAGGTCAAACTATATTAGTTACATATCATCATTTCCCTGAATTTCATCGTTGAGTTCATCAGCTCCTTTCTTAACAGCCTCTCCGGTTTCTTCAGCTGCGTTCTCAACATCTTCACCTATTGCTTCTACTGCATCTTCGGTTTTTTCTTGTGTAGTTTCTCTGCACGAATAGGTCGTGGCTACGATTGCAAGCATCGCTAGACTTAAAAAAATACGTTTCATAATACTGGTTTATTGTTTAATCTAAAAATACTCAAATATCCTTAATGCGGATTTTTTTCATTTAAGTATTTCCAATAACGCCGCGGCACGTGTCTTAAGTGCAACTTTTTATTTATCCGGCTTTTGATACCCGTACTTTTAAAATAGTCCTGCCACATTTGATCATAGAAAATTTCTTCCTCGTGGGTAATAGCATTGAGATTCTTAAGATTAACGGCTTCAAGATTTACAAAATCAACTTTCTTCAGGTCATAATAAATCCCATAATCGCGTTTTAGGTCATAGATCATAAAAACCTGATCAGCATATCTGTTTTTAAAATGTTTAGCGATGAGCGGTAAAACATTAAAGTCGGGCTCTATTACAGCCAGATAAGTATTGTCTTTAGCGCGTTTAAATCGCACGAAGGCTTCCATTCGATGCTTCTCTCGCCCTACTTCTTTTGTCCAGTCTGCTAATTGTAATACTGCAGGGTGACCGTAATCCTTTTCATTTTTAGTTTTTAAAACATAACGAACCGCCTCAAGAATTTTATTCTCAGCCCCTGATGCCTCTCTCAAATATGATCTGTAAATCAATTGTTGAAGATGACTAAAAGGTTTTAAACCCTGCCACACACGATCTGCTTTAGAGGCATCGGTAAACACCTTAATATCTTCTGCAAAAAAGTCTGGTTGAAATGCACTAACGGGTACAATAGCAACCTGTTGCAAACGCTCATCATACACCTGAAATAGTGCCGTGAGCAAACCCTCAAAAGTCTCGTCATAAACAAGTCTAGTCATAAGCTGTTTAGAAAAGTTGTAATTGCTGATTATACATTTTTTGATATTTGCTCTGACTGCTTTGCAAAATCATGCTTTTAATTCGCTGGGGCTCTAAATCTCTTCGTTCCCAGTCTTTAGATTCACATACCATAAAATACTTGGCGCGATTCATCGCGATACCTATTGCCTTTAGATGCTCCCAATTGAGTTTGCGATACTTTCGTGCATTCAAAATTTTATAAACCGATTTCATTCCTAATCCCGGAATACGAGCGAGCATCCGTTTATCTGCCTTATTTACGTCAACCGGAAAATGATGCAGATTACGCAATGCCCAGCTTAATTTGGGATCAATATCAATGTCCAGATTGGGATGGTCTTTATTTAAAAGTTCGCGGACATCAAAGCCGTAAAAGCGCAATAACCAATCGGTCTGATACAAGCGGTTTTCCCGTAGCATCGGCACCTCGGTTCCTAAAGCTGGCAGTCTGGAATCCTGAAGTACTGGCACATAACCCGAATAGTAGACCCGTTTCATTTTATAGGTGCTGTAATAATGTACAGCACTGTACATAATATCTTTATCACTCTCGCCGGTTGCTCCTACAATCATCTGCGTACTTTGCCCTGCGGGCGCATACACGGGTGTATTTCTAAGTATTTTTTTTTCGCTTTTATAAATTGCGATATTGTTTTTCACGGTTTCCATCGGTCTGATGAAATCTTTATGCTCTTTTTCCGGCGCCAGTAGTTTGAGTCCAGAAACGGTGGGAATCTCGATGTTAATCGAAAGCCGGTCAGCATAAAGTCCTGCCTCCTGCATCAGTTCATCATTACAGCCCGGTATTGATTTGAGGTGTATATAGCCATTGAAGTTTTCTTCAAGACGCAGCTTTTTGGCTACCGCGATCAGACGCTCCATCGTATAATCTGGGCTTGAAAAGATACCGCTACTTAAAAACAGGCCCTCAATATAATTTCGCCTGTAAAAGTTGATAGTGAGGTCTACGACTTCCTGAATTTTAAAACCCGCGCGCTTGATATCGTTACTCTTTCGGCTTACGCAATAGGCGCAATCAAAAATACAGTGGTTAGTAAGTAAAATCTTTAACAGGGAAATACAACGCCCATCTTCGGTATAGCTATGGCAAATACCCATTCCGCTGCTGTCTCCCAATCCTTTATTTTTGTTGGTACGCTTACTCCCACTGCTGGAGCAGGAAACATCGTATTTAGCTGCGTCAGCAAGTATGTTCAGCTTTTCGCGAATGCGCTCAAAATTCATAGCTTAAATTTTTATCCAACACTTCAGAATTTTCGTTTCAACCTCAATATTGATTACTGGATATTACTTTAAATTTGTCTTGGATTATTTACGAAAATAAAGAATTTTTCCATATTACGGATTTTTTCCTAACTTTAATTAGGATTTATTCCGATTAATACTATTTTTACGATATGGGAATCAACGATGTAACGGGCGATATTCGCCGATTCAAGCAAATACGGGAAGAACAAAATCTTACGCAAACCGAGTTTGCTGAAGCTTTAGGGATCAAAAATTCTACGGCAGACATTGAGCGTGGAAGAACAAAACTTTCTGGTCAGGTAGTAACCGAATTGTTACGCCTCTATAATATAAATCCGTTGTGGCTATTCGGTTATAGCAATCAAAAGCTATTGCACGCAGGTAAAGGAGATGTAAGTCCTAAAGTTGTAACGGTAGATTCTGCAGATCAGGAAAATCTTGTGATGGTTAATCAAAAGGCTGCTGCAGGTTATCCTCAAAACGTTCAGGATGTTGAATGGTATCAGCAATTACCGGCTTTTGATTTGCCGCTACCCCAGTACCGCAATGCAACCTATCGCGGTTTTCAGGTAGAAGGCGACAGTATGTTGCCTAATTTTATGCCTGATGACTGGGTACTTGGTAAAGCCGTTGCCAGTATGAATGAGGTGACTTCAAATAAAGTTTACGTTGTAGTTATGCCAGATGCAGTCGTGGTTAAAAAGCTTCAGAAACTGCCAGACCCTTCTAAAGTGCTTCTTATTTCAATAAATCAGGAATATGTACCTTATGAAGTACAGGTGAGTGACATTCAGGAATTGTGGCAAGTTAATAGTAAGCTTACTTTTAATCTTGACGCCCCTTCAGAAAGCAGTCTGTTACGTGAATTGCAACAAGGGATGGAAGAACTAAAAAATCAGATGCGCAATCTTCAATAAGCTACCTAAGTCAGGTTTGGCTTTCATTCCGGAAATTTAATTTAAAGGTAAAAACTTCAGGATATCATTCCTTTTGATAATGCCAATAAAAAAACCACCGGAGTTCCGGTGGTTCTTACTTAAAGTGATTTCAATTTAATTGTCTACTTTAATCTTGGTTTCGCCGTCAGCGTCTTCCTTTATTTTGACTTCCTTATCGTCAGTCTCCATTTTAAGTTTATAATCGCCGTCGTCAGATTTTTCTTTAATTGTTGCGCCATCTTCTTTCATTTCGTCAATCAGCTTTTCCTTTTCACTTTTTTCGCGACAAGAAGTTACTGACAAGGTTAATGCAAGAAGCACTATGGCTAAATAGCTATAAGGTTTCATAATTTTTCTATTTGTTATCGTCTCCGATGTTATCGATTTCCTGGTCAATTTCTTTATTGACTTCCTGATCTACCTTCTTAGCAGTGCGCTCCAGAATACCTTCACGTTCTACTTCAGGTTTTTCAACTTCAACTTCTCTTACTATAACAGTCTCTTTTTCTTTGTCTTCAGCTTCCCTACATGAAAAAGTTACAAAAGTAGAAATGCTTAAAGTCAGAAATAAAATTGCTTTTTTCATAATTAATTAGGTTTAATTCAATAGCCAAAAGTAGAAGGATTTTACTTTTGTTGATCTGTCCTAATTATAAATGATTGCCAAAACTAGCTTAATAATGCGTTAAATACCTGTGTTTTAAACTGCTCCCAGAGGTATTCAAACTAATTTTAAAGTAAAAATGAGCTTTTATAAATTGTATGATTTTCTACGGGATTTGCAGAAAAACAATGCCAAAGAGTGGATGGATGAACACCGTAGCGAATACCACGAAGTACGTGATTTTTACATCGACTGGTTAAACAAGATGGATATGAGGCTAGCAGAAGTCGATACTGATTACCATCCCACCACGGGCAAAAAAGCCATTAACCGCATCAACAATAACCTGCTCTACCATCCAAATAAGCCCATATATAAAGATCATTTTGGAGCCGGTCTTGATGGGGCTCCCAATCATGGAGACTTTTACATTCACCTGGGCACTTCAGAAAGTTTTATAGCAGGTGGCTTTTATAAGCCTAAGAATGACTTGCTACATAGTATAAGACAAGCAGTTGATTACAATGGCGAAGAGTTTATTAAAATACTGAACAAAAAAAGCTTCAAAGCCAAATTTGGTAATTTAATAGATGATGGTGACAGCTTGAAAACAGCACCCAAAGGCTTCTCCCAGGACCATAAGTATATCGAGTTGTTACGTATGAAATCTTTTGCCGTTCAATATGATCTTACTCAGAAAATAGTAACCAGCGACGACTTTGAAGAACTGGTAGTTGATGTTTACAAAGAAATGTTACCCTTTCGCAATTATCTGAATCAGGCTGTAAGTGTTTGAGATTTGAGATAATTCCTAATGGCCTGCGTTGCTCCCGTTTGGCTCGAGATAAAATGCCCGGCAATCATTCCGGTTTGATGTCTGAAATCTGCCTCTGCAACTAGTTTATTTAACAATTGTGAAGCCTCTTTTGGTGTTGAAACTGTAAAAAGTCCGGCCAATTTTTGCAAATCCTGAGCTTCCTGAAACTTTTTGATATGTATACCGGTAAGGATAGGAATCCCAAAAGTTGCCGGCTCTAAAATATTATGAAGCCCCGTATTCCCTGCTGCTCCTCCCACGTAAGCTACATCGGCATACGCGTAAACTTTGCTAAGCAGCCCTACGTGATTTAAAACCAGAATTTCGGCACGACTTAAATCTTTTAGATCGTAGTCAGTATATGTGATGCTTTTGCGTTTTAGCCGCTTCATAAACCGGGCAATTTGTTCAGCATCAATTTTATGCGGAGCAACCACAACTTTTATAGTGCTCTTATTTATAAAATCAATCAGGAGGTTTTCATCTTCCGGCCAGGTACTTCCGCAGACCAAAAGCAATTGATCCTGTTTAAATTCTTTTATAAAATCGAGGCTGTTGTCGTAAGAACGTTGCCGAGAAACCCGGTCAAAACGCGTATCCCCACTCACTGCTGCATTGGCATATCCCAATTTAGTTAATACACTAAGAGACGCTTCATTTTGAAGGAAGAAATAATTAAAAGCTTCTAGTTCCTGCTTCATCCAGCTGCCGTACCACTTAAAAAAAGGCTGGTTCTCTCTAAAAACTCCCGAAATCAACAGCGTATGCACAGACGTCTTTTTTAATTCGTTTAAATAATTAGGCCAAAATTCATACTTCACAAAAAGCGCAAGCGTTGGATTGAGTAACTTTATAAATTGCCGGGCATTCCTTGCAGTATCTAGAGGCAGGTAGGTTACAACATCTGCCAAAGGGGTATCTTTACGAACGGTATATCCGGATGGTGAGAAAAAAGTGAGGACAATTTTAGCAGCAGCATAGTCTTCACGCAGATTTTCAAGTACCGGCACCACCTGTTCATATTCGCCAAGGGACGCGGCGTGAATCCATATTACCTGATCCCCGGAATCAATAGTTGACTTTAGTTTAGAAAAAACACCCTGACGCACCCGCCTGAATCCCTTCAGCTTAGCACTAAATAACCCTAAAACAGGCAAAAGCCATTCAAAGAGCTGTATTAAAAAAGAATAGAGCTGTCGCATACAGGCGTAAAAGTAGCCTTTTCCACAAAAAAAGACATTGGGTATAGGGTGCAGATTTCGTACTTTCGTATACCGAAGATATTCTTATTTGCAGGCGCAATTGCTATTCTGATTACTATTTTTTCGGCACCACATAAACGAATACCAGCCCCCAAAAGGCCTCTAAATTATTGATAAAGTCCAGCCCAAGTCAACATTTGATTTCAAAAGGGATGGCAAAATTTTTTACTAGATGAAAAAAATTCAAATGGTTGACCTTAAAGGTCAGTACGAACCTATAAAAGAGCAGATAAACCGCTCTATTCAAGAAGTTATTGACACTACCGCATTTATAAATGGCCCCGAGGTACACGGTTTTCAAAAAGAACTTGAAGATTATTTAAATGTAAAACACGTCATTCCCTGTGCCAATGGCACCGATGCCCTGCAGATTGCGATGATGGGTCTGGGGCTTAAACCCGGCGACGAGGTCATTACGGCCGACTTTACTTTTGCGGCAACGGTAGAGGTTATTGCCCTTTTGCAGCTTACACCGGTTCTGGTTGATGTAAACCCTTATGGTTTCAACATTGATGTTGAAGCTATCAAAAAAGCTATTACCCCCAAAACAAAAGCTATTGTGCCGGTACATCTTTTTGGTCAGGTTGCCGATATGGATGCCATTATGGAAATTGCCAATGAGCATAATCTTTTTGTAATTGAAGATAACGCCCAGGGTATTGGCGCCAACTACACCCGCCGAGATGGCTCAAAAGTCAAAACAGGAACTATTGGTCACGTAGGCAGCACCTCATTTTTCCCCTCAAAGAACCTGGGATGTTACGGTGATGGCGGTGCGATATTTACTAACGACGATGATCTGGCTCATACGCTTAGAGGTATCGTAAATCACGGGATGTACGAGCGTTATCATCATGATGTGGTGGGCGTCAACTCACGTTTAGATTCTATTCAGGCTGCAGTTTTACGGGCAAAATTACCCCATCTCGACACCTACAATTCAAAGCGTAGAGAAGCGGCTCGTAAGTATACTGAAAGACTAAAAGATCACGTCAAAATAACCACTCCGCTTATATGTGATGTTTGTGATTGCCATGTTTTTCATCAATACACACTAAGACTGAAGGATTGCGATCGCGACGGACTCGTAAAACACTTAAACTCAAAAGACATCCCTTGCGGTGTCTACTACCCCATTCCATTACACAGACAAAAAGCATACACCGATTCGCGTTATAACGAAGCCGATTTTAGCGTAACCAATCAGTTAGCTAAAGAGGTTATCTCATTACCTATGCATACTGAACTGGATGACGAGCAGATTGATTACATCTGCGACAGCATACTTGAATACATCAATGTTTAAAACCTGAAATTATGCGCAACACTCTTGTTTTTATATCCCTCGCTCTTTGTGGTTTTAATGCACTGGCACAGACTACCTATATACAGGCCGGTAAAATTCTGGATGTAAAGTCTGGCAAAATGCTCAGTGAAAAAACAATTGTGGTAAAAGCAGATACCATTGCGGAAATACTTGACGGTTATCAATTAGGTAAGGGTACTATCATCAATCTTCAGGATAAAATTCTTTTACCCGGTTTTATTGATATGCATGTGCATCTCGAGAGTGAGACGAGCCCAACAAAATATCTGGAAACCTTCACGCTTAATGATGCAGATATAGCCTACAATGCGCAGCTGTATGCTCAAAAGACCCTAATGGCTGGTTTCACAACCGTAAGAGATTTGGGAGGCAGCGGTATTAATGTCTCCCTGCGCAACGCGATTAATACTGGTAAATTGATTGGTCCGCGTATTTTTACGGCTGAAAAAGCTATAGGAACCACAGGTGGTCACGCAGATCCTACAAACGGCTATAAAAAAGAATTGATGAATGACCCAGGCCCCAAGGAAGGGGTTATTAACAATGTAGATGATGCCCGAAAGGCCGTACGCCAACGCTATAAAAATGGAGCGGACTGGATTAAAATTACTGCTACCGGCGGGGTGCTCAGTGTAGCTAAAAATGGTCAGAACCCTCAGTTTACCACAGAAGAAATTGAAGCCATAGTAAAAATAGGCAAAGATTACGATCTTCAGGTTGCTGCGCACGCACATGGAGATGAAGGGATGCAGCGCGCCATCAAAGCCGGAGTCAAAACCATTGAACACGGGACGCTAATGAGTGAAGAAACAGCTGACCTGATGATCAAATATGATACATATTATATACCAACGTTAAGTGCAGGCAAGTACGTTGCAGACAAAGCACTTATAAAAGGCTATTACCCGGAAGTAATTGTACCTAAAGCTCTTGAAATAGGGCCACAGCTTCAAAAAACTTTTGCGATGGCTTACAACAAAGGAGTTCCTATTGCCTTTGGTACGGATGCGGGTGTGTTTCCTCACGGAGAAAATGCAAAAGAATTTGTTTATATGGTTGAAGCCGGAATGTCGCCGCTAGAAGCCATTAAAAGCGCAACACTGATCAGCGCTCAAATTTTAAAGGCAGAACAGGATTTGGGTCAGATTGCTACAGGCTTCAAAGCAGATATTATTGCAGTAGACAGCGATCCCCTTGATGATATCAGTACACTGACTGATGTGAGCTTCATAATGAAAAACGGTGAGGTCTTTTTTAAAAAATAAAACTCCCTCTTCTTAAAACCAGGTGATTTTATCTTCAATGGGTTCCCGGTCTCCCTGAGGGACTTCATCCTGATAAGGACCTAGATAGAAAAAACCCAGACAGCGCTCACCTTCCGCAAGCTGCAATTCTTCCTGCATATCGCTTATATAACCCGGCGAACTCCAGTAACCACCCAATCCCATTTGACCGGTCATCAACCACATGTTTTGTACAGCCATAGCGGTAGCCGCAATTTCTTCCCATTCTGGCACACGCTCCTTGAGATCACGCTGCATACAAATAGCAACTACAGCACCACTACTCATCACTTTTTCAACACTTTTTTTCAGTTTAAATGCCGAAAAATTCTTTTCAGGGGTGGTACGCGTATAGGCCGCAGTGATTTTATCAGCTAGTAAAGCTAATGATTCACCCTTAAAAATCTTGAATCGCCACGGATTGGTTTTACGGTGACTTGGAGCCCAGTTTGCCGCTTCCAGCAATTGTAAAATCTGATCCTTACTCAGATTCTGGCTCGTAAATTGATTGGGGAAAATAGAACGACGTGATTTTAGTATCTCGAAAAGTTTCAAATCTTGCTGTTTTAAATATGAGACCCAAATGTAAGAAATGATACAGTTATTACTTCAAGAAGGTTATATCAACAGCTAAAACAATGATAAACAGGGAAAATCCCCGTTAAAATCAGGTGATTTTTACGTGTAAAAAAGCGTTATAAATATTATTTTCGTAATATTTGCATCCCCTAAATCTAAAAATTGAACCTATTCATATAGTCATGCAGGTCAACTTCAAAATACTGCTTCTTACTTTATTCGTATTCAGCGGCTTATTTAAAATTAATGCTCAAGAGAAAGAATTAAGTAAAGCTGATAAAAAATTTGAAAGCTACGCTTTCATAGATGCTCAGAAAATCTATCTGCGCCTTGCCGGTGAAGGCTATGAGTCTCCCGAGCTTTTTCAAAAATTAGGTGACTCATACTACTTTAACGCTAAATATGAGGAAAGCGCGCAATGGTATGAGAAACTGGTAGATCGTTTTCCTGAGGCCGTCACTCCCGAACACCTATTTCGTTATGCACAGGCCTTAAAAGCGCTTCAGAACTATAACAAGTCTGATGAGATTATGGAAGCCTTCAGAAGAGCAAAAGGTGGTGACACCCGTGCTGAACTTTTTGAAGAAGAGCCTGATTATCTGGAGGACATCAGCTATTCAGATAGTGACTATGAGGTTGAAAATTTACGCAGAACCAATTCCCGGTATTCGGATTTTGGACCTATGTTTTATGAAAATAAGCTCATTTTTGCTTCTTCCCGAGACACCGGAACAACCAAAAAGTATTTACATAAATGGAATAACGAGCCATTTCTGGATTTCTATCAGGCTCCTTTAGACCGGGAAACGGGGGAACTGGGCACTGTAGAAAAATTTGCGGAGAGACTTAACACCAGGTATCACGAGTCTTCTCCTTCGTTTACAAGCGACGGAAGAACCATCTATTTTACCCGTAATAATTTTGCTCAAGGTGTTAAGCGCACTGATAAAAACGGAACCATAAGACTAAAAATCTACAAGTCTGAAAAGCGCGGTGACAGCTGGTCTGATCCCAAAGAACTCCCGTTTAACAGCGATGAGTACTCGGTATCGCACCCTGCTTTAAGCCCTGACAATAAAAAGCTTTATTTTGCCTCAGACATGCCAGGCACGACCGGCTTTTCTGATCTATGGGTAGTTGACATTTTAGGCGACGATGAGTATAGTGAACCTCGTAATCTAGGGCCAAAAATTAATACGGAAGGACGCGAAAATTTCCCTTACATCAGTAAAAAGGGAAATCTCTATTTTTCTTCTGATGGTAGACCAGGCCTTGGAGGGTTAGACATTTACGTGGCGGCAACCCGTAAAAACGGAGACATTGCCTATATCATTAATTTAGGTAAACCCATTAATAGCCCTCAGGATGATTTTGCTTTTATTGTAGATGAGTTTAGTAATGTGGGATACTTCTCTACCAACCGGTATTTTGGGATGGGAGGTGATGATATTTTTAGATTCACCCGTACGATTAAGGCAATCCCGGAATGCCGTACACGCATTGTAGGTACCATACGTGATGCTCAAACGCTATTACCTATTGCTACCGCTACCGTAAGTGCTCTTGATCTGGATGGTAATGTTCTGCAAACAACAGATGTTGATAAGAACGGCAAATATGAACTCAACCCACTGTGTAATACTGAAATTTTAATCAGAGCTGAAGAACCCGAGTATTATTCTGCAGAAGAGCTCGTCACGACATTGATTGAAAATAAGACTAAAACTGTTGATCTTAATCTGGAACCAAGAATTACCCGTATCAATCCGGGCGATGATTTAGCCAAATTACTGAAGCTCAACCCAATTTATTTCGATTTTGACCGCTTTAACATTAGACCTGACGCAGCATTAGAGCTGGTAAAAGTACTTGCAGTGATGGAATCAAACCCTACTCTTGTAGTAGAAGTACGGGCACATACTGACAGTCGTGGTGGAGATGCTTACAACCTCACATTATCAGATAAGCGCGCTAAAGCCACTGCTAATTATATTGTAAGCAGAGGAATTGATCCTTCACGAATTAGCGGGCAGGGCTTCGGTGAAACGCAGCTTCAGAATGAATGCGCTAATGGGGTAGATTGTACCGAAGAACAACATCAGCTCAACAGGCGATCTGAATTTATCGTAATCAGTTACTAAAAATAAAATCCCCTCAAATCTTTTGAATGATATGAGGGGACTTTATTTTAATAAAGTTGCGAGCCTACTTAATTATTAGACTTTGTAGTATCCTGGGCTGTTTTCTTCTTGCCAAACAAACCTCCCAGTACATCTTTTACTGCTTTTGAAGCCGTGTTTTGAATAACACTATCTCTTTTTGTCTGAGGCGTTCCGGTTTGAGTAGAATCTTTAGGTTTTGCACCTCCGCCTAAAATTCCGCCTAAAACATCTTTAATTTTATCTTCTCCCTGCCGGCCTAATTTTTCTTTCTGAGTTGCAATAATCTGCTGAGTAAGGCTTGAAACTGCCTGTTGCGTATTAATACCCACCTTTGGATTTGTAAAGCTCCCTGTCAATTTAATAGGAAGGTCTACGGTATATTGCTCCAGATTTTGATTACTTAAACCTGACAAAGCTCCTCCCAATTTGGATCCTAAATAGGTCCCGGGTACATCCAGATTTAAGGTATAATTCATTGTATTTTCAAGGCTATGTGTACCACTCACGCCAACGTTAATTCCTTTTATATTGAAATCAAAAGGTTTAACGGTAACCAGACCATCCTGAAAACTAAATTGTGTTTTAAGATTGCTCAGATCCAGTTTGTCCAGGTTAATAAATTCAAGATTGGTATCAAGCAATTGAAGTAACTTCATTTTTTCAGGATCTACTTCAACAGTAAGCAACTGAGCCAAAGCATTACCCGCGAGACTAGACAACACAGGAGTCAGGTCATTATTAAGATTACCATTTAGCGTAAGATTTGTATTTAAAGCGCCCTGCAAAGCTCGCGCAATGGGTGCCAACTGCTGAAACATCTCCAGGCCTTCAAAAGACTCACTGATATTTACATTATTCAGATTTAAATCCATGCCAAAAGTCGGAGTCGCTGTCTTTGTACTTACGTTTCCGCTAAGTGCAATTCTTCCGCCAAAGAGATCAGATTGTATATTATTGAGCCTTGCGGTCTCATCTACGACAGATAAATTTCCTTTTACATTTTTTAAATTGATGTTGTCATAGATAATTGTTCCGGCTGTAAAATCAATACTTGCATCCAGGAAAGAAGGTATCTTTATTGCCGTTTCTGGCGTAGCGGTCGCTGACGAAGTTTTCTCAGCCGTAGATGCTGTAGGCTCTTCTACCACGCTAAAATCCGCCAGATCTACCGTGTTTGAATTTACGGTAAACCGCCCTTTTAATTTTTGTTTTGAAAGTAAAAACGGAATGAAATTTTCAAGACTACCTTTAGCATTTAAATCGGTCTTTCCCGTCTGGGCCTGTAGGTTTTCAAGACTAATAGTCCCCGGATTAAAACTCAGATTCACTGCCGCTACATTAAGCGCATTGGGCAATTCTGGAGAAACATATTTAAAATCTTTCAGGCTTGCTGTACCGCTGCTTTTGATATTTTGATACTGCTCTTTGTTTACACTTTCCATATCAAATACAGTGGTCATATCTACGTTAAGCATCCCATTTATATCCTGCTCCAACTCTAACGGATAGGCCTGTTCTAAATTTGCCAGATTGAGCCTTCCTTTTAAAGCCAAATCAATAAGAGGATTAGTCGTGAGTCGCCTGATGGTTCCTTTAGCATTAAACACATCCTGATCTATTCTAAAATTCAGATTATTTAAACCTAAATACGTGTCATCTACATTCCCGGTTTCATTGACAATACGTGCATCAATAATGATATCCTGCACGGTTTTAGGGAGATTGGGGTATTTAAAGGATGCGTTATTTGATTGAATTTCAATATTCAACATTGGGATATGCTCCTCGTCAACAATTCCATTAATACGACCATTTACAATAAAATCTCCGGTAGTTGTCACCCCTTCCAGATTTTTCGCGTAGACTTCAGGAATGACCTGTAAGAAATTTTTAAAATCACTTGATGGCGTTTTAAAGGAAAGATCGAGTTCATTGTTGTCTTCATTTACCTGAACAAATCCTTCAAAAACAAGAGGAAGCTGGTTAATCAAAGCTTCATTTTCTTTAAAAGTATAGCGCTGTAGAGGCAGGTTCATCTCAATCACCGCATCAAGAGCAATTTTGTTTTGATTCAGGTAATTTATTCCATCAAAATCAAAAGATGCCAGAGCAGTAGTCGAGGTATTCAGATTAGATACATCTGCCGAAAAATCTCCACTTCCCTCATGATTCACTTCACTTAAACGCAAATAGGTTTTAGTGCTTTCATCAAGGTAATTTACACGAGAATTAGTGATCGCATATTCCTGCACTTCAAAAACAAAACTCCCAGATTGGTCTGTGAGAGTATCATTAACGGCGTTGGGGTTTTCCTTAGCAATATCATAATTTGCATTGCCCAGACTGTCTACTTTAATATTTACAAAAGCGCGATCAATCGCAATGGCATCAACCGCTATAGGTTTGTCTGTAGAGGTTTTGAACAATTGCTTTACTCCCATTTCGAGCTCGAGCAACTCGCCCGCCGCCAGCGTATCTCCTGCAAAAGGTTCCCGGTTAATTACCGTGAAGTTCTTCACCTGTACGGTCGCATCTGGAAAGCTGCTGAATAAGGTAAGGTCAAATTCTTCCCAGTCTACCGTAGCATTGAGATTCTCGTTAATAGATCGCTTGAGTAAATCTTCAAGCTGACTCCTAAACAAAAATGGAGCAGCAACGAGGGCTAATACAAGAACCCCGATTACAATTGCCAGTATTTTAAATATTTTTTTCATCTTTTTCTTTCTTAAAAATTGCTGCTCTTTAAAGCAGCATACATTCATTGCACGCTACACTTCTTCGGCCTGTTGATAATTATATACGTCATTACCTATCTCTTCTCCAAGAGCCAAATTGAAGCGTTTACGAAATAAGAACACGCCCAGGTATAAGAACGGGGTGTCACAAATAGCAACCATAACTTTAAATAAAAAACCACTCAGCAGAAGGGACCCAAAAAGAGCCCAGTCTATTTTACCGAAACTACACAGCAAGAGTAATACCGTCGCCGTATCTACGAATTGACTGAAAAAGGTAGAAAAATTATTACGCACCCAGAGGTGCTTCCCTTTAGTAAACCGTTTCCAGAAATGAAAAAGCTGAATGTCTATATATTGCGCAAATAAATAAGCCATCATTGAGGCCAGTACCGCAACAACAGTTGCTCCAAATACTTTATCAAATAAGGCATTATCAACAGGAGACCAGCTCGTAGCAGGCACGACTGCAGAAGTATACACAATCAGCAATGAAAATACTGAAGCAAAAATCCCGGCAGTTACCACCTGATTGGCTTTTTTCTGACCGTAAATCTCACTGATTAAGTCGGTAATCAAGAACGTAATGGGATAAGGCAATATGCCTACAGAAATCTCAAAACGGTACAATCCAAAAAAATCCCAGTAAAAAAACTTCTGAAAAATAAGGTTAGATACCACCAGAGAACAAATAAACAGAGCTCCCAAAATAAAATAAATGCGGTAGGCCGCAAGTGCATCGCGCTGGTTTAAGGTCTCTTGCGTCAATCTCGTCGTGATTTGCTTTTGGTTCTTGCCAAAATTAGCAGAATGTAAAGGGCTTTTACTTAAATTGCTCTTAAAATATATTAAGCTCACACTCTTATTAACTCGCTACAAAACATCTATTTATCTCTGGGAAGCAATCAGGGAAACTCCTTTGAAAATCTGCAAAAAGCAGTTGACTTCCTGTTTAATAAAATCGGTGTTATTAAACACATTTCACCGGTTTACAGATCTAAGTCCTGGGGATACGACGGTCAGGATTACCTCAACTGCGTCCTCAATATCGGCACACGCCTTCAACCTGAAGAGGTTATAACTACCTGTCTTGAAATAGAAAAACAACTGGGCCGCAAACGTGGGAACAGTTCAAAATATACAGACCGCAAAATAGATATTGATCTGTTGTTTTATGAGGCCCAAATAGTTGAATCCGGGATTCTTATTCTTCCGCATCCCAGACTGCATCTACGTAATTTTGTTTTGCTTCCGATTTGCGATATTGCCAAAGATTTAAGGCATCCCGTTCTTAATCAAACGATTGAACAATTATTAGAATCATCTCCCGATGAAGCTCACTTAGAACGACAATCCAGATGGCTTAGAAACCCACAACAAGAATACCCACTCAGCAACTTTAATTACATTACCATAGAGGGGAATATTGGTGCAGGAAAAACTACGCTTTCAACAATGATCGCTGAAGATTTTAATGCTAAACTGATTTTAGAGCGTTTTAAAGACAATCCCTTTTTACCTAAATTCTATGAAGATCAGGCGCGTTATGCATTTCCGCTTGAGATGTCTTTTCTGGCTGACCGCTACCAGCAGCTACTTGATGATATAGGGCAATACGATTTATTCAAAGATTTTATGATTGCCGACTACGACAGTTACAAATCGCTCATTTTTGCACGGGTGACCCTGAGCGAAGAAGAATATGCACTATACAAAAAGCTGCACCAAATCATGTATAAAGAACTGGTAAAGCCCGATCTGTATATTTACCTGTACCAAAACACCGAGCGTTTACTGGCAAACATTAAAAAAAGAGGAAGGGACTACGAACAAAAAATTTCAGAAGATTACCTTCTTAAAATCAACCAGGGCTATCTCAATTGGATAAAAAATAAAGCCGGTGATAATGTGAAAATTATCGACATATCAGAACTCGACTTTGTAAAAAACCGGGAAGACTATCTTAATATTTTAAGGCAGTTTATATAAATCTACTATCTGTAATAAAACAAGGCAAGTAGGATAATCATAACCGCAGTCGCGATTAATACACCTACAGCAATGCCAAGTCTCCGGCCATCCTTGCTGCCTCGTTGGTAAGAATCGTAGTGAAAATCATTAGCTTTCATTTGAGTTGGGTATTTTAAAGTTGGTAACGCAAATCTTAACCTTAAAATTGTGACTCACCCGTCTTTTAAAGAAACTTTAGGAAAGCTTTATGATTATTAACAATAAATAAGCGGTTTTCTATTCTTTTAAAATGGTTTTAGTATAAAAATCCCACAAAACGACCCCGGCACTAACCGCAATATTAAGTGAGTGTTTTGTCCCTGATTGCGGGATTTCAATGACATAATCAGACTTATTTACAACCTCTTGCGCCACTCCTTTTACCTCATTACCAAAAATAATAGCATAACGCTGGTCTGTATCAATTTTAAAATCATTCAACATCACAGCCTGTTCGGCCTGTTCTATTGAAATAATCGTATACCCTTCTTCTTTAAGGTAATTTACCGCATCAAGCGTCGAATTGTTATAATGCCAGGCAACAGATTCGGTAGCTCCCAGAGCGGTCTTTGTTATATCTTTATGTGGCGGACGGGCACAGATGCCACACAGGTAGATCGCTTCGATTAGAAAGGCATCTGCAGTTCTAAAAACCGAACCAATATTGTTCAGACTCCGAATATTATCTAGCACCACCACAACCGGAGTTTTGGCAGACGATTTAAATTCATCAACCGTTTTGCGATCGAGTTCGCTGTTTTTTAACTTTCGATTCATCTTGCAAAAATAACCATTGCGACTTAGATCTTTCGCAAAGTTTTCTTCGAAAACAGAATTCAGACCATGTTTGATATTGTTGAAAAAAAACAATAACTCACGAGATCAATGTACGTTGGTAAAGGACTGATTTTTTAATTTTAGCCAATTCGGTAACTCGCAAAAAAAACGGAGTTTTTTATGGCTAAGAAAGGAAAGAGTAAAGGAGTAACTCCACTTATGAAACAATACAACGGGATTAAGCAAAAATATCCCGATGCCTTACTGTTGTTTAGAGTAGGTGATTTTTACGAAACCTTTGGTGAAGACGCTGTAAAAGCTGCCGGAATTCTGGGAATCATCCTTACCAATCGCAATAACGGCAGTGAACGCACTGAACTTGCAGGTTTCCCACACCATTCACTTAACACCTATTTACCGAAGCTGGTTAAAGCCGGTTGCCGGGTAGCTATATGTGATCAGCTCGAGGATCCCAAAGCCACGAAAACCATTGTAAAACGTGGCGTTACCGAGCTGGTAACCCCGGGCGTAGCGCTAAATGACGAAGTACTGCAGGCCAAAAGCAACAATTTTTTAGGCGCCCTGCATTATGGTAAAAGACTGCTAGGCCTCTCTTTTCTCGATGTTTCAACCGGTGAATTTTTAACCACCCAAGGCGATGTAGCCTACATAGATAAGCTGCTTCAAAATTTCAGCCCCAGCGAATTGCTCATCAGTAAAAAACATAAACAAGAATTCAAAGAAGACTTCGGTCCCGATTATCATCTGTTTTTTCAGGAAGACTGGGTTTTTCAAACCGATTTTGCATATGAAAGCCTCAACAAACATTTCAACACCAAATCGCTTAAAGGTTTTGGTATTGAACATTTGGAAGAAGGCATCATTGCCGCCGGAGCGGCCTTGCACTACCTGAGTGAAACCCAGCATCACAAACTGCAGCATATTGCACGCATAAGCCGTATTGCTGAAGATGCTTACATCTGGATGGACCGCTTTACCATCAGAAATCTGGAGTTATACCAGGGCACCTCTGCCAAAGCAATTACCCTGCTTGATGTTATTGACAAAACCATCTCGCCTATGGGTTCGCGTTTACTCAAACGCTGGCTAGCCCTTCCGCTTAAGTCTATTCCAGCCATTGAAGAGCGACTTGAAGTGGTTGATTATATGCTGACCCATTCTGATTTTTACGACAAGCTTTCGCAACACATCAAAAAAATAGGCGATGTAGAGCGGCTGATTTCAAAAGTGGCTACAGGAAAAGTGACGCCTCGTGAAGTCATTCAGCTTAAGAATTCGCTGGAAGCCATGGTTCCAATCAAAGCTTTGGCTTCACAATCTGAAAATGAGGCCTTACAAACGCTGGCTAACAAAATAAACAATCTTGAGCATTTACGTTCCAAAATAAAAGAAACCCTCAATGAGGAAGCCCCCATAAGCGTTTTAAAAGGTAACACCATAGCATCGGGATTTCACGAGGAGCTAGACGAGCTGCGGGGTCTTGCAACCAGCGGCAAAGATTATCTGGATCAAATGCTGCAGCGGGAAACCGAGCGTACAGGCATTACTTCTTTAAAAATTGCTTCAAACAATGTATTTGGCTATTATATTGAAGTGCGCAACACCCACAAAGACAAAGTTCCTGAAGAATGGATACGCAAACAAACTCTGGTCAATGCCGAGCGCTACATCACCGAAGAACTTAAAGAATACGAGGCTAAAATCTTAGGAGCCGAAGAGCGTATTTTAGGCATTGAGCAGCAACTTTTTGGCCAGCTCGTTTCCTGGATTACGCAGTTTATTGAGCCCGTGCAAACCAATGCCAATACAATAGCAAAGTTAGACTGCCTGCGATCTTATGCCTGCCTCGCTAAGGAAAATAACTACGTAAGGCCGGAAATCGATGAATCTTTTGATCTGGAAATTAAAGAAGGACGACACCCGGTCATTGAAAAACAGCTTCCACTGGGAGAGCCCTACATAACAAACGACACCTTTTTAGACCGGAAAGAACAGCAGATGATTATGATTACCGGGCCTAATATGTCTGGTAAATCGGCTATCCTTAGACAAACGGCACTCATTGTACTCCTGGCTCAAATGGGAAGCTTTGTTCCGGCACAATCTGCACGAATAGGGATTGTAGATCGCATCTTTACCCGTGTGGGCGCCAGTGACAATATCTCTATGGGTGAATCTACCTTTATGGTTGAAATGAACGAGACGGCGAGTATTCTAAACAACCTTTCAGAACGTAGCTTGGTGCTACTTGACGAGATTGGTCGTGGCACAAGTACCTATGATGGTATTTCTATAGCCTGGGCAATTAGTGAATACCTACATGAGCATCCGGGCAGACCCAAGACTTTATTCGCAACGCACTACCACGAGCTCAATGACATGAGTACAACTTTTGAGCGCATCAAAAATTTCAACGTTTCAGTTAAAGAGCTCAAAGACAATGTACTGTTTCTACGAAAACTGGTTCCCGGAGGTAGCGCACACAGCTTCGGAATACACGTAGCTAAAATGGCCGGAATGCCCCAACAGGTACTACACCGGGCCAACAAAATGCTACTGCAGCTCGAAAAATCCACTCGCAAGGAAGATCAAAAATCTGCATTAAAGCAAGCTACTGAAGAAGAAATGCAACTCAGCTTTTTTAATCTTGACGATCCGCTTTTAGAGGAAATTAAAGACGAAATACTTCATACTGATATAGATACGCTAACCCCCGTTGAAGCGCTGATGAAGTTAAATGAAATCAAACGTATGCTAGTGCGCAGTTCAAAAAACAAGGTTTCCTGATCAATTTTATTTTTTTAGGAAATTTACTTTGCAGATTAAAGAAATCTTGTAAATTTGCATCCGCATTAGGCGTCAGGTCTGGCACACATGCGAAAGTAGCTCAGGGGTAGAGCATCACCTTGCCAAGGTGAGGG
>CETR01022844.1_pt1 | contig 112358 bp, 93 predicted proteins | sample 531281 | NCBI WGS metagenome assembly CETR01 (sample SAMEA2622568, study PRJEB7988) | marine metagenome | biome: marine biome (ENVO:00000447); feature: mesopelagic zone (ENVO:00000213); material: "saline water (ENVO:00002010), including plankton (ENVO:xxxxxxxx)" | depth 696 m
TCCTGCTCCCAAAGCAGGCGCGATGACCGGGCTACGCTACACCCCGAAGGTGTCTTTTGTCATTGGAGCGGCAAATATAAAATTAAATTTTAAACTACCAAACTCTTTTTTTTGTGGCGGAGAGACCGGGATTCGAACCCGGGCATCCAAGAAGGATGACAGCTTAGCAGGCTGCTGCATTACCACTCTGCCACCTCTCCGTTAAATTATGAACTTCGCAAGTTATTTTTGCGGTTGCAAATATAAAGCCTCTTTACGTTCTTACCAAACAAAATATAGGCTTTTTTCTAATTAAATTCTATTCAGCTTAGCGGCAAAGAGTTATACTTTCTGTTTTTAAGAACTTTTTTCCAAACGAATGAGTTTAGCTACATTTTTTACCATACGATGATGCTTTTTTACAAAAGGATTCTGCGTATTCCAGACATATCCGGCTAAAACTGCACAAAGCTGTTTTTTAATTTCCAGATGAGGGTTTTGGTGTAAAATTATTTCCTGTAAATTACCGGTATACCATTCTTTTACATAGGTTGAAAAGACCTCAATACCCGATTTCATATAATTTACATATTCAATTTCCCAATCCACATTTTCATTTTGTAGCTCCTTGTCAATTAATTTTGCTGCCAAAAGTCCACTTTCGGTAGCAAAAGAAACTCCCGAAGAAAATACAGGATCTAAAAATTCTGCACTATTACCAGTCAATACAAAACGATCTCCACATAATTGAGTCACATTTTTAGCTATGTTTTTAATTTTAATAGGAGGGAAGTTGAATGAAGTTTTCTCAAATTGGTCTTTAAATTCTGGACTTAAGGCTAAAATTTCTCGAAAAGCCGTTTCATTATCTTTAGAAAAATTTTCTAGCCATTCAGTTGGGGCGACCACACCTAAACTTGTATTTCCATTAGAGAATGGAATATACCACATCCAGACTTGCTGTTCCAAAATATCGAAGGTGATCGTATTTTGATGTTTAAAATTTTCTCGATCTACATCTTTTACTTGAGTGAAAATTGAAGAATGTGAACTTACTTTTGGCGGTGCTTCCAAATCAAGCTGTTTTGCCAAAACCCTTCCGTTACCACTAGCGTCAATTACAAATTGAGTTTCAATTTTACCTGAATTAATTTTCGATTGATACGCTACAGTAACAAATTCTTTTACAGAAAAATCAACATTAGTGACTTCTGTTTCAAAAAGGATTTTAACTCCTTTTTTTATACAAGATTCGGCTAGAATCCTATCAAAATGGTCCCGGGGCACTTGCCAGGTCCAATCCCAACCTTCTCCAAATTTATCTTTAAAGTCAAAATCTCCTACAATACCATTTCTAATAAATTTAGCTCCTTTCTTTTTTTGGTAGTTCTGTTGCTGTAAATCTTCAAGAAGTCCGGCTTCTTCAAAATTATCCATGCAACGGGGAATTAGGCTTTCTCCAATGGTATACCTGGGGAATTTGCTTTTTTCCAAGATACAAACCCGATAGCCTTTTTGCACTAAATAAGCTGCAGAAACACAACCGGAAGGTCCCGCACCAATAATTAAAACATCTACCTCTTCTGTATTCATCTAATTTTTTTTGCTAGGTAAATATACTACATTTGTCGGGTAAACCTTAAGCCATTTTTAATGCCGAAAGCTCAATTTTCCTTTAGTTTTTCAGAATTTAAAGCTATTATTTTTCAGCATAAAGAAGTTGAAATTTCAGATGCTACACTTCAAAAGATGAAAGAGAGTTTTCAATTTCTTAAAAGTTTTTCAGAAGACAAAGTGATTTATGGTGTGAATACAGGTTTCGGACCGATGGCACAATATAGAATCCCGAAGGAAAGTTTAAAGGATCTTCAATATAATTTAATAAGAAGTCATGCTTCAGGAACCGGAAACATCTTAAATGAAGATGAAGTGAAAGCAGTTATGCTGGCACGTTTACAAACATTGAGTTTAGGAAAATCTGGAATCCCTTCCGAAGTGATTTTGCTCATGAAAGAGCTTATTAATCGAGAAATTTATCCGGTTATTTTCGAACATGGTGGCGTTGGAGCAAGTGGAGATTTAGTGCAATTAGCGCACCTAGCCTTGGTTTTAGTTGGTGAAGGCGAAGTATTTTATAAAGGAGAGCGAAAAACTACTGCAGAAGTGTTTAAAGTTGAACAGTTACAGCCCATTTCCATTCAAGGTAGGGAAGGTTTGGCCTTAATTAACGGGACTTCGGTAATGACGGGAATTGGCTTGCTCAATTTTTATTATTCAGAAAGATTACTCGATTGGTCAATCTTTACGAGTAGTTTGTTAAATGAATTAGTGGGAGCTTACGACGATCATTTTTCTGCTGAATTAAATAATGCCAAGTTGCATATCGGTCAGCAAGCAATTGCTAAGCAAATGCGCGAATTTTTAAAAGGAAGTAAACGCATCAAAAAAAGGGAAGCTCATTTATACAAATCGGTAGAAGAGGAGGTTTTTAAAGAAAAAGTACAAGAATATTACAGTTTACGTTGTGTTCCACAGATTTTAGGGCCTATAAAAGATACCTATCAAAACGTACTGGAAGTGTTGATGAATGAAGTGAATTCTGCCAACGATAACCCGATTGTCGATTTAGAAAAGCAACAGGTGTATCACGGTGGAAATTTCCATGGAGATTATATTGCTTTAGAAATGGATAAAATGCGATTGGCAACCACCAAACTTTCCATGTTGATCGAGCGGCAAATTAATTATATGATGAATGCCAAACTCAATGATATTTTTCCACCTTTCCTCAATAACGGAAAGCTAGGTCTCAATTTTGGGATGCAAGGTGCTCAATTCAGTGCAGTCTCTACGACGGCTGAAAACCAGACGCTTTCCAATTCCATGTATATTCATAGTATTTCCAACAATAACGATAATCAGGATATTGTGAGTATGGGGACTAATGCTGCCAATTTAACCAAACGTGTAATACATAATTCTTACGAAGTTCTGGCAGTACAAGTGATAAGCTTGGTACAAGCCGCTTATTTTTTAGATCAAGATAAAGATTTAGCACCGGAAACAGGAAAAATTCTTCAGCAATTCAAAAGTTTTATTCCGCAGCTAAAGGAAGATCAGCCACTATATCCGCTTATTCAAGAAACCTCCAACTATTTAAAAAATCACGCTTGTTATGAAAACTAAATATGCACTAATCACGGGTGGTTCTCGTGGTATTGGCAAAGCGATTGCTAAGCAAATAGCGAAAGATTTGGGGTATCATATTTTGATTACTTACGTCAATAATGACGAAGCGGCCAATGCCACCAAAAATGAAATCGAGACAGAAACATCGGTACGTTGTGAAGTCCTAAAGTTTGACATAGCCAACCGAAACCAAACGGCGGAAGTTTTAGAAAGCTGGCAAGAAAATTATCCAGAGTCCATTATTGAAGTGCTGGTAAATAATGCCGGAGTCACTAGGGATGGTTTGTTTATGGCGATGAGTGAAAACGATTGGGATCAAGTAATCAATACCAGTGTGCAAGGTTTTTATAATGTTACCAAACCACTAATCACGCCTATGATTCGGCAACGTTTTGGAAGGGTTATCAATATTGTTTCCGTTTCCGGTGTTAAAGGAACAGCGGGACAAACCAATTATTCAGCTGCAAAAGCCGCCATTATCGGGGCTACAAAAGCTTTAGCGAAAGAAATAGCTAAACGTAAAGTGACCGTAAATGCAGTAGCTCCGGGTTTTATTAATTCTGATATGACCGAAGAGTTAGACGAAAAAGAATTAAAGAAAATTATTCCCGCAAATCGTTTCGGCGAACCTCAGGAAGTCGCAGATTTGGTGAGTTTCTTAGCTTCTAAAAAAGCCAATTACATTACCGGGGAAGTGATCAATATTAACGGCGGACTCCATTAAAACTTTAGGATGGCAAAATGGAATGGTAAATCTCGCGGTAGCGTTTCGGGAATCAAAGTTTTTGTGTTTTTCATTAATAATTTTGGACTCCGAGCGGCTTATCTTTTGCTATGTTTACCCGTTCCTTATTTTGTGATTGCAGCTCCAAAAGCCACAAAAGCTTTATTTTACTACTTTCATCATCGCTTAAAATTTACGGTGATTTCTTCCATTTTTAAGATTTTTCAAACCTATTATGTTTTTGGTCAAAGTTTAATCGATCGGGTAGCGGTGACCGTAGGGAAGCGGGATCAATTTACCATGAATTTCGATGGCATACATCACATCAAAGAACTTATCAAACAGAATAGAGGCGGAATCTTATTTACCGCTCATATCGGTAATTTTAATATTTCACGTACTTTTTTTGAAGAATTGGGGAATGAAACTACCATTAATATGGTGGTCACCGATCATGAACATAAAGACATTAAAAATTATTTAGAATCGGTTACCGGAAAAACAAAGTTGAAATTAATCGTGGTCAAAGAGGATCTTTCGCATTTATTTCAAATCAATGAAGCTTTAAGCAACAATGAACTGTTAGTATTTGCAGCTGATAGAAGTGGAGAAGGCAAACACATGAAGACCAATTTTTTAGGAGAAAAATCGCAGTTTTTTGAAGGTCCGTTTAAGTTAGCCGCCTTAAAAAAACTTCCAACTTTAATGGTGTATATCATGCGGGAACCCAATTATCACTATCATTTTTATGCTAGAAAATTAGAAGTAGAGCATCACCAACCTCAAGAAATTTTAAAAGGCTATTTGCAGAATTTAGAGGAAATGGTGAAAAAATATCCCACACAATGGTTTAATTTTTACGATTTTTGGGATTAATTTAATATTTGTCAATTCGAGCGGAGTATAGAATGAATTAAATAGATGCTATATTAAAAAATCTATCGACTCTGCTAGAGATGACAGCTAAAATAAAATGAAAACACTTTTCACTAAATCTCAGGTTGAAAATCTGCTACCGCAAAAAGAACCGTTTGCGATGGTAGAAACTTTGTTGGAAAAAGAAAATGAATTGTTTTCAACTTTAATGATTTCCGCAGATAATTTATTAGTGGAACAAGGTTGTTTTTCTGAAGCAGGACTGCTAGAATTTATGGCGCAGAGTATCGCAGTATTTTCAGCTTATCATTCTACAGAACAGGAAAAAGAAGCTCAAATGGGTTTTATAGGAGCTATTAAAAAAGCTGAAATACTAAGTTTACCGAAAGTTGGCACTCAAATTTTCGGGAAAGTAGACAAACAATTTGAAGCTATTGGTATTCAGTTAGCTAAGGTAGAAGTATTCAATTCTTCTCAAGAACGTTTAGCTTGGGCTGAAATAAAAACTGTACTTTCGTCTTCAAAATAAGATTGGAAAGTCTTACAAAAATCACTATTTTTAGTTTATGAATTATTCTAAATACATAGAAATTAATCCTGAAATCCGTTTCGGAAAACCCATTATAAAAGGAACCCGTATTTCTGTTTATGATGTATTAAATTGGCTGTCTCAAGGAATGAGTAAAGAAGAGATTATTGAAGATTTCCCTGAATTATCAGAAGAGAAAATTAATACATCGCTCAGTTTTGCAGCTCATCGAGAAAACAGAATTAGAGTGGCTTAATGAAACTTTTATTTGATCAAAATATTTCATTTAGGATATTAAAGCTATTACCTGAAAATTTTTCAAAATCCAATCAAGTTAGGATTGTTGGTCTAGAAGGAAAAAAAGATATTGAAATTTGGCAATATGCGAAAAAAAATAATTACGCTATTGTGAGCTTTGATGCAGATATAGCTTGTTTAGAAATTGAATAATATGTATAAACAAAAACCACCTGTACATATTATTGACGATGAAATTATCGCTCCGCTAGGCTGGGGAACTTCCGCTAATTTAGAGCAAATTAAACAACAACAAACCGCTATTCGAAAGCATGATTTAAACGCTGATAATTCATTTTACGCAGCGCTTTTTGATGATGATCTTATTCAGAAAAAATTTAGGGAATTATCTTTTTTTGAAGCCGAAGTTTTTACCAAACTCGAAAAATTACTGCTTTTAACCGTTCATCAATTAATAGAACGTAATCCCTCTATCGATTTAGAGGAAACAATTCTTATTATTTCTACTACCAAAGGAAATGTAGAATTATTAGAAGCTTCAAAAAATACTACTCCTGAAAAAGTAAAACTATACAGTTTAGGAAAAACAATTCAGAAATATTTCAACTTTAAAAATAATCCGATTACACTTTCTAATGCTTGTATTTCTGGGGGATTAGGGTTAAGTGTCGGGAAACGTTTGTTAGAAGAAAAAGCCTATACCCATGCCATCGTTTTAGGCGGAGATGTAATTTCGCATTTTACCCGTTCAGGATTTCAATTACTCCAAGCCATGGATACCGAAATCTGCAAACCTTACGATAAAAACCGAAAGGGAATTAATTTAGGCGAAGCAGCTGCAGGTGTCTTATTAAGTACCGAAAGACAACATTCAAGCATCCAAATTGTGGGAGAGTCTACGGCAAATGATGCGAACCATATTTCAGGTCCGTCAAGAACGGGAGAAGGTTTGGTAAAGGCTATTTCTGCAGCTTTAAAAGAAGCAAAGTTAGCACCTTCAGCTATCGATTGTCTTTCTGCACACGGAACGGCAACCCATTACAATGATGCCATGGAAGCTAAAGCTTTTGAGAGATTGAACCTTCAACACAAACCATTAACGAGTTATAAAGCTTATTATGGCCATACTTTTGGGGCTTCTGCTTTAATCGAAAGCATTTTAAGCGTAAAATCACTTCAGCAAAATGTATTATTTCCTTCATTAGGTTGTAAAGAAATAGGAGTGGAGCCGGTACTGAATATTCAACAAGAATGGGAAGAAAAAAAATCCAGGTATGCTTTAAAAACTGCCTCCGGATTTGGCGGTTGTAATTTTGCCATGATTTTTAAAAACTTGAATAATGAGTAATATTCATAACATTTCTGCTACGGTTATCCTTAGAAATCATCAGGTAATTCTTAACGAAAAGGTGGTTTTTGAAACTGCTGAAGATTTAGAATTATCTTTATTTCTAAAAGCTTGCTATCAAGATTTAGAAATCGATTATGGGAAATTTTATAAAATGGATTTGCTTTCTAAATTAGGTTTTATCGCTACAGAATATTTACTGAAAGATCAAAAACTAAATCCTGAAACAGCTTTAATTTTACAGAATAGTGCGGGAAGTTTAGAAACCGATACAAATTACCAAGCCAGTATTTCAGATAAAAATGCTTTTCCTTCACCGTCAGTTTTTGTGTATACATTACCCAATATTGTATTGGGAGAGTTAAGCATTCGCCATCAATTGCAAACCGAAAATGCTTTTTTTATTTCTGAAAAATTTGAAGCTCCGTTTTTAATTGTTTATTTGCAAAACTTATTAAGTACCCAAAAAGCAGAAGCGGCAATTTGTGGTTGGCTCGATTTGGATAAAGACGGATATAACGTATTTTTGAGCCTGATAACGAAAGAGGAAAAAGGCAAAGCCTTGACTGCTGAAAATTTAAAGAACTACTATGAGCAATTTAAGACAAGAGCTTAAAAAACAAATAATTGAACAACTAAATCTTGAAGATTTAGAAATTACAGATATTAATGATAACGACGAACTTTTTGGCGATGAAATAGGACTCGATTCTATTGATGCTTTAGAATTGATCGTTTTGTTAGAAAAAGAATACGGTATAAAAATAACCGACCCCAAAGAAGGAAAAGAAGTTTTTTATAGCGTAGAAACGATGGCGTCGTACATCGAAAAACATTCCTAAATTTCCTACCGGGTTTTTAAAACCTTTTAAGTGTAGCAATTAAATCTATACATGAGTAAACGTATTGCCATAACCGGGATGGGCGTGGTTTCTGCTATTGGAACGAATGTCCAAGAAAATTTACTTGCCTTAAAGCAACAAAAGTCCGGTATTGGTCAATTACGACTATTAGCTACCGTTCATCAAAATTTCCCTTGTGGTGAAATTAAATTAACGAATGCCAAGTTAGTTGAAGAATTAAAAGTTCAGCAAGAAGAAACGTTTACCCGTGCGGCGTTATTAGGAGTGAAAGCGGCAGAAGAAGCACTACAACAAGCGCAAATTTCAGCTAAACATAAAATAGCTTTGGTGAATGGAACTAGCGTTGGCGGAATGGATTATACAGAGAAACTCTACCAAGATTTTTCTAAAAACCCACATACCACCAAATATATTGAAGCCCAACATCCGGGGTTTACGAGCGATACCATTGCGCATCATTTGGGTATTAAAGGTTTGGTAACCACGGTAAGCACGGCATGTTCTTCTGGAGCCAATGCTTTAATTACCGGTGCCAAACTTCTCAAAGCCGGAAAAGTAGAAACAGTTTTGGCGGGGGGAACCGATTGCCTTTCAAAATTCACTTTAAACGGATTCAATAGCTTAAAAATATTATCTGAACAACTTTGTCAACCTTTTGATCAACATCGAAAAGGCTTGAATTTAGGAGAAGGTGCCGCTTATCTAGTCTTAGAAACTGAAGAAAAAGCGAACGCGGAAAACAAAACCATTTTAGGCTATTTAGAGGGTTATGGTAATGCAAATGATGCATTCCATCAAACCGCCTCTTCAGCAACGGGAGAAGGTTCTTTTTTAGCGATGCAAGCAGCACTCAACGCTGCTCATATTCATCCAGAAGAAATTTCTTATATCAACGCTCACGGAACCGCCACTGAAAATAACGATCTTTCTGAAGGTATTGCGGTACAACGAATTTTTAAAAAACAATTACCAAAAATATCTTCAACCAAAGCTTTTACCGGTCATACCTTAGCGGCTGCCGGCGCGATTGAAGCGGTATTTTCCTTGTTATCCATTCAAGAGCAGAAAGTTTGGCCTAATTTAAATTTTCAAACGCAAATGGCAGAATTATCTTTTTCTCCTGAAACAAAAATCGTATCGCAGAAAATAGAAAAAGTACTTTCTAATTCGTTTGGGTTTGGGGGTAATTGTTCTTCTTTACTATTTTCGGCTGTATGAAAAAAGCTTGCTACATCAATGGTATAAGTTCTCTTTCTCCGCAATCTACGGCTGAAGAAGAGAATTTTGATTTTCAGCAAATTCAAACCTTTCAAAAACCGGTTTTACAAGTTGCGTTTAAAAACTATAAAAAGTTAATTAAACCCGTTGCTATGCGAAGAATGTCGAAATCGGTAAAAATGGGGGTTTTTACAGCAGCTTCCGCTTTAATCGATGCAGAAGTAAAAACACCGACTTCTATTTTAACGGGTACAGGAATGGGCTGTAAGCAGGATTCTGATATTTTTTTAGAAAATTTACTGTTGCAAAACGAAGAATTACTATCCCCTAGTAAATTTGTACAATCTACCCATAATACGGTGGGCGGTCAGGTAGCTTTATACTTAAAAAGTAAAGCCTATAACTTTACGTATGTTCAAGGTTCGGCTTCTTTTGAAAGTGCCTTACTCGATGCCCAATTATCGATATTAACAGAAGAAAAACCACATCAAATTTTGGTAGGCGGAATTGATGAAATCTCTGAAAATACCATTGGTTTGTTGCAACTCGATCAACAAATTAAAAATGAACCGGAGATTAAAAACCTTCAACTACTTGATTATCCTTCAAAGGGAAGTATTATTGGAGAAGGTGCTCATTTTTTTGTGATTTCTGAAGAAAAAACGGCAACTAGCTACGCTCAACTTCTCGATCTTCACCTAGAAAATGCTATCGAGGTGGAGGAAGTAGCAATAAAAACAAAACAATTTTTAGCACAAAATCAGCTTCAAGCCTCTGATATTGATTTGATCATTTTAGGGAATAATGGCGATAAGGATTTTGATACTTATTTTCAACCGCTTCAGCACGAATTTAAACAAACGCCACAGGTGTTTTACAAACATTTGGTAGGCGAGTCCTACACGGCTTCAGCTTTTGGAATGCAATTGGGTGTCAAGATTTTAAAAGCTCAATTTATCCCGGAAGCTTATCGGTTAAACGCTATTCAACCTCAAAAAGCCATCAAAAAAGTTTTACTTTACAACCAGTTTCGAGGTAAAAATCATAGCTGGATGCTGTTAGCTCATGTTTAAACGTAAAACAATAAATACAATTTTTTTGCTGTTATTGATAGTAACGGCTTATGCGGTTTTTAAATACCATTGGCCTATTTATTGGTTTTTAATTGTTGGAGGAGTTTGGTTAGCACTAACGATTATTGGTTCTACCAATGTTCAGTTGAATTACTTTTATCCCGCTTTGCATAAAAATCCAACAGTAATGGAGTCTAAAGTTGCATTGACTTTTGATGACGGTCCGCACACGAATACGATTCAAATTTTAGACTTACTGAAAAAATACAACGCAAAGGCTACATTTTTTTGCATTGGTCATTGTATAGATGAACATCCCGAAATTTTTAAACGAATTATTACTGAAGGACATACCGTAGGAAATCATACTTATGCACATCCTAAAAATTATGGATTCTTAACCTCAAAAACCTTAGTTAGGGAAATAGAAACTTGTAATCAAGCCGCTAAAACCCATGGACAGGTAGATTTAAAACTCTTCCGTTCTCCGTTTGGTGTAGCCAACCCTAATATTAAAAAAGCCTTAGGAAGAACCCAAATGCAACCGATTGGCTGGAGTTTACGCTCGTTTGATGCCTTATTTTCCTCAGAAGAATTTTTATATAAAAATATCATTAAACAGCTAAAAAAAGGTGACGTAGTTTTGTTACACGACAATCAAGCACATACGTTGATAATTTTGGAGCGATTATTGGTATTTTTACAGCAACACAATTTCAAATCTGTGACCATCGATGAGTTATTCCATATCAAAGCTTACGCTTAGTGTTTTAGCGTTATTACAGCTTAATTTTTTAACACAAGCACAAACCGAATTAACTTCAGCAGAAATTGAAAATTTTCAACAACAAGTTTTTGAAAAAGCAGAAGAAGTTCAAAATTTACATGGGAAATTTATACAAACCAAACACGAAGAGTTTTTGTCTTCACCCGCAGAAAGTTCAGGTCGTTTTTATTACAATACACAAAACCAATTAAATTGGTCGTACGAAGAGCCATTTGCAATGGAAATTCTTTTTACAAATGATAAATTATTTCTTACTGAAAACGGCAAGACTCGGGAAATCGATGTTTCGGCTTATAAAATGTTTGATCAATTAAGTGAGCTTATTTCAGAAAGTATAAACGGGAAAATCATTCAGCAGCAGGATTTTGAAATCGCTTATTTTAAAACTGAAAATTTCACTCAAGCCGTTTTAAAACCTAAAGCAGAAACACAGCAATTATTCAGTAAGATTGAATTGTTTTTTAATGCTAATGATTTAGTTGAAAAAATTAAATTAGTGGAAAGTGAAGAGAGTTTTGTGATGATTCAGTTAAAAGACTTACAAGTGAATCAACCGATTTCGGAACGTGTGTTTGAAGTTACTAAGTAAAGTTCACGTCAAGCTGAACTCGTTTCAGCATCTACTCCCAATAATTTTATTCTCAAATCTAAATGACGTAAAAATCAACTAAGGGATTATACAATTAAATTTTTAAAATCTATGCTTGAAAACTTCTCAGAAATAATTCAGCAACAATATAAAGAAGAGCAATTTGAAGTTCAGTTCAAGCTGAATGCTAATCACGAGCTTTATACAGGGCATTTTCCCAATCAGAAAGTAACCCCTGCTGTAGTGATGATTCATTTATTTAAAGAGCTTGCTGAAAATTTCACCACAGAAAGACTTCAACTAAAACAAGCTTCCAATCTTAAGTTTTTAAGCGTACTCAACCCCGATGAAAATAACCTGTTCATTTGTAATGGAACTCTTGAATTGCAAGAAAATGATTGGGTATTAAAAGGACTTGCTAAAACTTCTTCACAAGTTATTGCGAAAGTAAAATTGATTTTTACGACTTTTGTCGACCACTAAATCAAGAATTTGAAAGAAAACTCGGCTTACATACCTATTTTTAATGAGTTAAGTTGCTGTGTCATTATTCCCACTTATAACAACCAAAAAACTTTAAAACGGGTGTTGGATGGTGTGCTGGAATACACCGAAAACCTTTTGGTGATCAACGATGGCTCTACCGATAAAACTTCAAGTATTTTAGCTAATTACCCGCAAATTCATACCATTCATTTTAAAGAAAATAGGGGGAAAGGCAATGCGTTAAAAAAAGGTTTTCAAGAAGCCGGAAAATTAGGATTTAAATACGTTATTACTTTAGATTCAGACGGGCAACATTACCCGAAAGATTTACCCAAGTTTATAGAAGAACTTCAACAACCGCATGAAAAGCCGCTTTTAATTATTGGTGCTAGACAAATGGATAGTCCCGGTGTGCCGCAAGGAAATAGTTTTGGGAATGTTTTTTCGAGTTGGTGGGTTTATATTGAAACCGGCTATAATTTAAAAGATACACAATGTGGGTTTCGATTATATCCTCTAGAGATCGTGAACAAGATCAAGTTGTTTACCCCAAAATTTGAGTTTGAAATTGAAATTATGGTGAAAAGCGCTTGGCGCGGTGTTGAATTGAAAAATATTCCTATCGATGTGCTTTATGACCCTCAGGAACGAGTAACACATTTTCGTCCGGTAATTGATATTACCCGAATTACCTTATTGAACATCTGGTTTGTTTTTGTTTCTTTTTTCTTTGTAAAACCGGCACGAAAACTAAAGGAAATTCGGCAAAAAGGAGGAAAGCGTTTTTGGCGGGAAGATATTTTGAAAATTCAAGAGCGTCCGTTTCAAAAAGCAAAAGCCGTTGCGTTGGGTATTTTTATTGGTATTTCTCCTTTTTGGGGATTGCAATCCTTAATTGTTTTTTTTGCTGCCGAATATTTTAAACTCAATAAAGTATTGGCGTTTTTCGCTTCAAATGTGAGCATCCCACCAATGATTCCGTTTTTGTTGTATTTCAGTTATCAATTTGGTGCTATTATCTTAGGAAACGAACCCGATGCAAGCCTTAATATTGAAAATATAGAAAGTGCCTTTGATATTTTAATGGGCGTAAAGCAATATTTGATTGGTAGTTTTGCTTTAGCTGCCGTAAGTGCAATTGTTTTAGGAGCATTATTTTTCTTAATTTTCAGTTTATTTAGTAAGAAAAATCCAACAGATGCATAAGTGGCTGTTTAAAATTTATCAACGTGTTCAAGCCCAAAAAACAATTGCTTTTTTGGTGTTTTTGTTGATGATTATTCTTTTTGCTGTTGGTGCTTCTCAACTAAATTTTCAAGAAGACGTTCAGCAACTTATCCCAAAAACAGAAGCATCTGCACGTTTGCAGCGAATTTTAAAAACGGTAGAATTTACTGATAAAATTATCGTTGATATTTCTACGGAGAAGGAAGGGAAAGAAGATAGTTTGGTAAGTTATGCAGAAAGCTTGTTAACTAAACTTCAGCAATCGCCCGATTCAATTTATATTGAAAAAGTCCAAGGCAATGTTCAAGATCGGGAAGTAACGCAGACTTACGATTTTATTTTAGAGAATTTACCACTTTTTTTAGCTGAAGATGATTACCAACTTATCGATCAGCGTTTAGTAAAAGATACTGTCAATGCAAGGTTAGAAGGTGTTTATAAAAGTTTGGTAAGTCCATCAGGGTTTTTGACAAAGAAATTTGTATTAAACGATCCTTTGCAATTGAGCAGTTTGGGCTTAACTAAACTAAAAAGTCTTGAACTACAAACAGGATTTCGCATTTACGATAATTTTTTAGTGAGTGAAGATGGTAAAAACCTATTGCTATTAATTACACCAAATCAAGCATATGCAGATGCTTCCAGTCAAGCAAAATTTGCTGATTTTCTGTACAACACTATCGATCAACTCAACCAAAAACATCAAGTAAATGCTAGTATTTTTGGAAGTTTGCTTTATAATGTCGCCAATGCCAATCAGATTAAACAGGACATTCTTTTTACCGTTGGCATAGCCATTCTTATTTTATTGGGAATTCTTATTTTTTTCTACCGAAAAATATACATTCCACTCGTTTTATTTTTACCGACTTTGGTAGGTGGTGTCTTTGCCCTAGCTGTAATTTACATACTCAATGGCGAAGTTTCGCTTATTAGTTTGGGAATCGGAGCAATTCTATTAGGGATTTCACTTGATTATTCGCTTCATATTTTAACGCATTACCGAAATCAGCCCAATGTAAAATCGCTGTATAAAACCATTACCCAACCGGTTTTAATTAGTTGTTTCACTACGGCCATCGCATTTTTCTGTCTATTATTTTTAAATACCGAAGCCTTAGCCGATTTAGGTCTGTTTGCGGGCTTAAGTGTAATTGGTTCTGCATTGGTAGCGTTACTCATCATTCCGCATTTGTATCAAAAAAAAGAGGCTATTTCGCCTCGAAAAACATTTTTAGATAGAATAGGGGCGTATCCTTTTTCTGAAAATAAAATCTTGGTGGGAAGTTTATTTTTAGCTTTTCTAGTAGGCTTGTTTTTTATGCATAAGGTTGAATTTAATAAGGATCTCTCCCAACTTAATTACCAACCGAAACAATTAGTAGAAGCCGAAAAACAACTGCAATCCTTAGAACAAGGAGAAACTAAAACGCTTTATTTAGCAAGTTATGGCAATACGTTAAACGATGCCTTACTGACCAATCAAATGCTTTATAAGCAACTTCAAAAAGCTAAAGAAAACGGAGCGATTACGAGTTTTAGTAGTATAGGTGGAGTGGTTTTATCTACCCAAGAACAACAGGAACGCATCGAAAAATGGAAAAACTTTTGGTCGGTAGCTAAAAGGAAAAAATTAGTTCAGCAAATCAAAGAAGCTTCTGATTCTTTAGGTTTAAAACCAACTGCTTTTCAAGGTTTCGAAAATTTATTGGTGAAAGACTTTAAAACGCTGAACCTTCAAGATTACCAACAAGTTTCTAATTTATTTATCGATGACTTTATTCAACAATCTTCTGAGGAAAATTTAGTTACGATCACTTCTTCCATTAAAGTTCCTGAAAAAATTGCTGCTGATGTCATTGAAAAATTTAATGAAGAAGAAGGAGTATTAGCTATCGATAGAAAAGCGATGAACGAATCTTTTTTAGGAAGTTTAAAAAATAATTTTAATGAATTATTGTGGTATTCCTTTATCGCTGTTTTCATTATTTTAATCATTTCTTTTCGAGATCTTAAGCTTACTTTACTTACGTTAATCCCGATTGCAATCACGTGGGTATTGGCTTTATTGATCATGTATGTTTTTGGTATTCAATTTAATGTATTAAATATTATTATTTCCACTTTTATTTTTGGTTTAGGAGTTGATTATTCGGTATTTATAACTAGTGGTCTAAAGTATGAATTGAACCATAAAAATAAAGTCTTATCAAGTTATAAAACTTCTATTTTATTATCGGTCATTACCACTTTGTTAGGAATGGGGGTGATGATTTTTGCAAAACACCCGGCCTTAAAATCAATTGCTTCAGTTTCTTTAATCGGTATTATTTGTGCAGTTTTAGTTTCGTTTACCTTGCAACCCTTTCTATTTCGATTGATGTATCGAAAAAGAAATTAAATCCTGCAAGGTATTTTCATTCTTGTAGGGATAACGACTATAAAACCTACAAGGTTTTAAAAACCTTGCAGGATGATAGCGCGGTAATTTTTATATTTGCTTACTATGCGGTTTTATTATTTCATTTTATTCATTTTTCTTGCTTCCTGTGGTGTTCAAAAATCCTTGGAAGACCGACCTGATTTAACTGGAATAGAAAAAATTGACACGCTTCGCCTTCAAGAAGAAAAAGAATATTACCGTTTGGCTAATAATTCTCTGCGCAAGAATCCACAAGGTTTATGGGAACTTTATGTAGAAGGAAACCCATTGGAACGTGGCTTAGCCATTGGTAGTTTAAGTCGTGATTTGCTGAAAAAGCAAGAAAAAGCTTTTATGAGTAAGTTAGATGATTTTGTAGACTCTCCGCAACAAAAAAAGTTTTTAAGTAAGATCGTCAAGTGGTATAACCGTAAAATGTATTTACATATTCCGGAAGAATATAAGCAGGAAATTTACGGGATTTCCCGTTTTAACTCTCACGATTATGATGAGTTTGCCAAGCCTTATGTACTTTCATTGTATCTGCATGGCGCGCACGATATTGGTCATGCACTAAGTGATTTGATGTTGGTGGGATGCACTTCTTTCGCCGCTTGGGATGAACATACAGAAAACGGACAATTATTACTGGGCAGGAATTTTGATTTCTATGCCGGTGATGCTTTTAATGAAGAAAAAATAATCGAATTTTTTAATCCGGACTCCGGTTATAAATTTATGATGTATTCTTGGCCGGGATTTATCGGTTCGGTTAGCGGAATGAACGAACATGGCCTCACCGTAACCATTAACGCCGGGAAATCTAAAATTCCGTTGATTGCGAAAACGCCTATTTCTTTAGTTACACGTGAAATTTTGCAATATGCCAAAACCACCCAAGAAGCGATTGCCATTGCTAAAAAACGGGAAGTCTTTGTTTCAGAATCAATTATGGTGGGAAGTGCCGAAGAGCATAAAGCTATTCTTATTGAAGTTTCCCCAAAGAATTTTGGCGTTTACGAAGTAGAAAATTCTAGTGAGTTAGTGTGTTCCAATCACTTTCAAAGTGAAGCTTATACAGAAGATGCAAGAAACCAATCGGCCATTAAAAATAGCCATACGCAACAACGCTACGACCGGATGAAAGAATTATTAGCCGAAAGTAATCGACTGAATCCTGAGAAAGCCGCTGCCATTTTACGTGATAAAAAAGGAATAAACGATAAAACCCTGGGCTATGGGAATGAGTTAGCGATTAATCAGCTCTTAGCACATCACGGCATTATTTTTCAGCCTGAAGAACGTAAAGTTTGGGTTTCTTCAAGTCCGTACCAATTGGGTGCTTTTGTTGCTTATGATTTAGATGAAGTTTTCAAAGAATTTGAACAAGGCGATCATTCACTAAAAGGAATTGATTCACTGGGCATCCAGGAAGATCCTTTTGTAAATTCGAAAGCTTTTAAAAACTATGAAAACTACCGAAAAGAAAGTCGGTTACTTCAAGAGCATATTCAGCGTAAAGAACAAGTTTCCGAAGAAAAATTAGTAAGTTTTATCGCTTTAAATCCTGATTTCTGGAAAGCCTATTATTGGGTAGGTGAGTATTATTTTCAGCAGAGAAATTATAAAAAAGCAATTGTTTATTTTAAACAAGCTTTACTGCGGGAAGTAACGACTTTACCAGACAGAAAAATGCTTGAAAAACGAATTAAAAAAAGTTACCGAAAAATTTAATGGAATCTACCCTCACACAAATACCTTCAATGACCTGGGAATTAATTCAGCAGCAATTAAAATATGTGGAAACTAATTCTGTATTTTATCGGGAAAAATTTCAGCAACTAGGAATTTCGGTAGATAAATTACTCCCAAAAGATTTTACAAAATTTTCCATCACGACCAAAGAAGAGCTGGCAACGCGTAACAAGGATTTTATTTGTGTGCCGAAAAGCGAAATTATAGACTATGTCACCACTTCGGGTACTTTGGGCGAGCCGGTAACTTTCGCGTTAAATGAAGCCGATTTACAGCGCTTGGCTGCAAATGAGGAGAAATCATTTCAGCTTGCCGAAGTAACCCTAGAAGATGTGGTACAGATTACGACAACGCTGGATAGACGTTTTATGGCAGGAATGGCTTATTTTTTAGGCTTGCGTAAACTTGGTGCCGGTTTGGTACGGGTAGGTTCCGGTGTACCTGAATTACAATGGGATTCGATTAAACGCTTTCAGCCAACTTACTTGGTGGCCGTTCCTTCGTTTTTAATTAAACTGGGGAAGTATGCTAAAGATCATGGTATCGATTGTAAAAATACCTCGATTAAAGCGGCAATTTGTATTGGAGAGTCTTTACGTGATGAAAATTTTAAATTGAATGCCTTAGGGAAAAAAATTGAAGAACTATGGGGGATCGAATTGTTTTCCACCTATGCTTCTACAGAAATGAGTACGGCATTTACCGAATGTGAAGCCCATGAAGGAAATCATATCTTGGAGGATTTGATTTATACCGAAATTGTTGATGAGCAAGGTAATTTAGTAAAGGATGGTGAAGTAGGGGAATTGGTAATTACCACGTTAGGAATTGAAACCATGCCGCTTGTACGTTATGCTACCGGCGATTTGGTTAAAAAAATTACTTCGCCTTGCAAATGTGGCAGGCAAGGAGCTCGATTGAGTTCGGTACTGGGTCGAAAAAAACATCTCATTAAATTTAAAGGCACGAGTATTTATCCGCCACAAATCACGGAAGCTTTAGCCGATTGGCCGGGGATCGATTTGCATTTAGTGAAAGTTTCTACCAGCGAAGTAGGTACAGATCATTTAGAAGTAATTCTACCCAATTCATTTCCCAAAGAAGAATTGGCAACTTTAAAGCCGCATCTCCGGGCAAAATTACGTGTCGTACCCGAAATTGTATTCTGGGAATTTGAAAAACTTCAGCAAACGGTTTTTAACCCTAAGCATAGAAAACCGATTCGATTTATTGATGAACGAACACAGGGTGATAAGATATAGATTGGATGTACTTTGAGTGAAAATCTACAAATTTGATTTTTTACCAAAAATTGGTATATTTTAGAAAAGTAAATTAACGGAATTTAGGAATATACTCTCGAAGATTGATCGGAAAATCAAGCTGACAAATTTCTGTAGAAATATAAATACGGCTTTTCAGTAAGTAAATAAAAAAAAACCGAAACAGGTTTGCTTCGGTTTTAGAATATTTAAATTTTTGTCTATTAGAAAAAATAACCTACTGAAAATTGGAAAACACCGTTTTGATTTTTATCGTTAAACCCATCTAGATCATTAATATCAGATAATCCAAGATTGTACCTTAGCCCAAAATAAAGTCCGTTATCTAGTTTATAACTTACTCCAAAGTTCACCCCTAAATCCACAGAATTAAATGAATCTTTGACATCGGTACCTTCATTATCTGCAGCTAGTAAAAATCCTATTTGAGGTCCGACTTCAAGGCTCAAGCCTTTGGTAACATAATACTTTCCCATTAAAGGTAAATTTAAATAACTCAATTCTACCGTATCATCACCAATGCTATAACCTTGACCAGAATACATTAATTCCGGTTGAAAAGAAAATTTTTCTGAAATAGGTATTTCACTCATTACACCAAAGTTAAATGAAGTTACAGGGTCTATATCTCCTGTATTGTCTCCGCTAATAGAAGCAAAATTCAAACCTCCTTTAACCCCAAATTCAACTTCTTGAGCAAAAAGATTTGCCAATCCAAAAAAAGTCATCACAGTAACTAATAATAGTTTTTTCATAATTTTTGTTCTTTAATTGATTTATATACTCCAATGACGTGATGAAGTTGGCGATGTTGCAATCGTCATCATATAATTCTTCGATAACTAGGAAGTAGGAATCATTTGAATAAAAATTGATTCCCCTAATGTGAAAATTTAGTTTAATGACAGAACTACACCTTTTTACACACCAGAATCATTTTTTCATGATCAGAATTGCTCGTAAAAAACAAATAGACATTTCCACCATCTTTGATGCTCAGTTTTTTTCTAATTTGTTCAACGCTTAACGGAAAATTTCTAGTGGTTACGTTAGCTTTTGTAATTCCGAGTTTCTTAAAGGCTTTCTTTTGGAAAGGAAGCTGCTTTTCAATTGTAAACACCCGGCCCGGAAAGTCTATTTGCTCTTCAGAGGTATATAAATGACTATGAGGAGCGATTTTTTTTAGTGGAAAGTGTTCTCCTAACGAATTAAAAAAACCGGCTTTTAAAATAGCTGAATTAGGTTCATATAAATAATGAAGTGGTTTATTGTAATTGATTTCCACAGTGTCCTCAGCATAAAAATCAGCTTGAAATACTTCTTTTTTACCTTTATTGAAATTCACGCATGTAAAAGGAAGTTGACTTTCATTGTTTGCTGAAGTGATTTTCCATAATAATTCTTTCACTTCATTATTCACGGCGATTACTTGAATTTCTTCCACCTGAAAATTCAATTCTTTTAAACCTAAACTCAAATCGAGTAGAGGAGAAGTCTTCATCAATATTCCATTGTGAGAATGTTTCAGCAATAAATCTAAGTAGTGAAGTATATCGGGTTCGCAATCTTGTAATCTAAATACACGACCGCCAATCTCATTTCTTCGGGAAGGATCTATATATATCCAATCAAAAACCTTATCGGAGTGTTGAAGATAATCAATGCCATTACCGCTATAAAATTTAATATTTCCATTTGGAGATAACTGCTGAAAGTTATGATTGGCAATTTTAGAAAGTTCTTCATTGATCTCGTAATGAGTAACTTCTTTAAATTGTTCTGCAAAGAAAAAACTGTCAATTCCAAAACCGCCGGTAAGATCGATTAAAGATTCTCCTTCAACCTGTTTGGCCTTATAGTTTGCGGTAATTTCAGAAGAAGTTTGTTCTAAATTAAGGCTTTTTGGATAGATGATATTTTCCGTTGAAAACCATTTGGGGATTTTATTTTTGGCTTTGCGTTTGGTTTCAATTTGAGTAGCCAGTTCTTGAATAGAAACATCACTAAATGGACTTCCTTTTAAAATAAGTTGTGGAAGATCTGTTTTTAAATTTTCGTTGATAAACGCTTGAACTTCTTGTTGAAGAATGGCCTTATTCAACATTATAAATCTTTAGTAAGGTTCTTTACAATTTTGTATTCGCTAAATGCTTCTTTAGCAATTACTTTGATGGCAGTGTAGGTGGGGATAGCGACAATCATTCCAATTACATTAAAAAGTAAACCGGCAATTAAGATCACTAAGAAAATTTCTAACGGATGTGACTTTACACTTTTTCCAAAAATAAGAGGTTGATTGATAAAATTATCAATGAGCTGAGCGATTAAATATCCGCCTAATACATAGAGTAATTTAGGTAAAATGATAGAAGAAAAATCGGCTCCCAAATTACTTGATATCACAAACATCATCATTAAAACTCCGGCCACTACTGGGCCTAAGTAAGGAACAATATTTAAGAAAGCACAAATACAAGCAATAGCTATAGGATTATCTACATCAAAAACCATTAATAAAATGGAATACAAAATAAAAAGCACTAAGAGTTGAAGGGTAAGCCCAACAAAATACCTAGAAAGTAAGATTTTAATTTTATTGAATACCAATTTAAAACGCTCTTCTTCCCCATAATTGGAAAAAACCAAAATACTGTTCAGCATTAAATTACTGTCTTTGAGAAGAAAAAACGATATAAAAATAATAGAAAATACGCCTATAAAAGCAGTTCCCAACCCTCCGAAAAGCAGGTTCATAAAATCAGGAATTACCTTTAAATCAAAATTTTGAACAAAGGTAGTTTGACGTAAGCCTTGAATAATATCAATTTGTTTGACCCCTAAATATTCTCGTACTTGAACATTCAAGACATTGAGATCTTTTTTAAAGGCATCAATGTCAATCTGTGCCAGGTTTTCACTTTGCTGAATAATGATAGGTACAAAAAGAGCGATTAACCCAACAAACACCAGTAAAACCATCAATAACACGACTACTACAGCAAGTTTATTGGGGAATTTGAGTGTATCCCGTAAAAAAATAACAATTGGCCTTCCTACTAAAGCAATTACAGCAGCAATTGCGATATAGGCGATGACTGATTGTACTTCATGAATGAAATAGCACAATACAACTACTCCAAGGATAATCCCCAAGGCTTTTAAAATACCAAATGCTATCGATTTGCTCATTGACTTACTCACGCTGTAAAGATATTATTTCTGTTGAAATGAGTTTAATTTTTTAGTAATTTCATACAAAGCAATGCCGCTAGCTTGTGCTACATTCATACTGCTATTCTTCCCAAACATAGTAATATGAATATTTGCTGAAGTTTTTTCTAGCAGGTTTTTATTAACTCCTACATTTTCTTCGCCTACGATTAGCGCTACAGATTGATTTTCCTGAAGTTCAAGTTGTTCTACCGAAATGCTATCATCGGTAATTTCTAAAGCTAAAAGTTGAATATTTTCTTGTTGAAATCGTTTTATCACTTCTTCAATATTTTCTTCAAATTCAAAGGAAACCGTATGTTGAGTTGAACGCGCGGTTCGTTTTAAGCGATTACTTTTAATAACTGCTTCGTCAATTCCGCAAAAAATGATTTTTTCAATATGAAAAGCATCGGCCAATCGAAATAAACTTCCGAGATTGGCAGGACTACTCACTTGATCTGTAATTAGAGTGATGGGAAATTTTTCCGAAGAAAATTTATTGGAATAATGGTCTAATTGTTCACTCATCGATTAATTTTCAAAAGCGTATTTAACAATATTAGCCCCCATTTTTAAAGCTTTTTCTCGCACTTGTTGTGGATCGTTATGTACTTCTGCATTTTCCCAACCATCGCCAAGATCACTCTCGAAAGTAAATAGTAATATAAGTCGGTTTTCATAAGTAATTCCAAATGCTTGTGGACGTTCCCCGTCGTGTTCGTGAATTTTAGGTAAACCTTCCGGGAAATTATAGGCAGAAGAAAAAATAGGGTGATCTGCCGGAAGCTCCTGCAATTCTTGATTAGGAAATACTTTCTTTAATTCTTTCTCAATATAAGGACGCATGCCATAGTTGTCATCAATATGAAGAAAACCTCCACTAATTAGATATTTTCTAAGGTTTTGAGCGTCTTCTTCAGAAAAGAAAACATTTCCATGCCCCGTCATATGCACCAACGGATAAGTAAAAATATCGGTACTTCTAGGTTCTACCGTTTGGGGCTGCTTATTTATAGAAGTTTCTATATTTTCATTACAAAATGCAATGAGATTGGGAAGGGAAGTAGGATTTCCATACCAATCGCCACCACCACTATATTTTAAGACCGCAATATCTTGGGCTTGTAAAACAGTGAAAACGAAGCAAAAAAGAAGCGTAAAAAGCTTTTTCATAGCAATTGAAAAATTTCAATAAATATAATGAGAATTTTATTACTAAAATTCATTAATTAATGCAGCAGTATGTGTGGCTACAATGGCAGCAGTTTCGGTACGTAACCGAGTATGGCCTAAGGTAACGGGAATAAATTGCTGTTGAAGCGCCAATTCAATTTCTTCAGGAGAAAAATCACCTTCAGGGCCAATTAGTAGGGTATAAGCTTCACCGGCTTGTAATTCTTTTTGAAAGGATTTTTTTTCTTTTTCCTCACAATGAGCTATAAATTTTTGTCCATCATGGTGTTGTTGAATAAATTCTTTAAAGGAAATCGCTTCTGTGATTTCCGGCAAAGTATAATGTAGAGATTGTTTCATTGCGCTTTGTAAAACCCGCTCAAACCGATTTATCTTGACCACCTTTCGTTCACTATGATCACAAATAATAGGTGTGATTTTATCGATTCCTATTTCGGTAGCTTTTTCTAGAAAAGTTTCAAAACGATCATTCATTTTGGTAGGGGCTACTGCTAAATGCAAGTGATATTTTTTATCTCTTTCCTGCTCGAAATTTTTAATTTTCGCTTTACATTTATTAGGGTTAGCTTCAATTATTTCAGCTTCAAATAAAAACCCTTTTCCATTGGTAATGTTTAGGTTATCACCTTCTGATTTACGTAAAACTTTAACAATATGTTTACTTTCATCTTTAGGGAAAATTACTTCTTTATCGTTTTTAGAAATGGAAGGATTATAAAATAATTGCATAGTAATTTTTTAAAGGGAATAGCGAGCTTGAGCCGTGATACTGGCATCTGAAAATTCTTTATTCAAATATTTGTAATGTCCCACAATAGCGATCATCGCAGCATTATCGGTAGTATATTCAAATTTAGGAATGTAGGTTTTCCAACCAAAGCGTTCTTGGGCATCAATAAGTGCAGTTCTAATTCCACTATTGGCAGAAACGCCACCACCGATGGCAATTTCTTTAACCCCGGTTTGTTTTACAGCTTTTTTTAGCTTGTCCATCAGAATTTTTACCACCGTATATTGAAAGGAAGCGCAAATATCTTTTAAGTTTTCTTCAATAAAATCAGGATTCTTTTTTTCTTCACGCTCCAAAAAGTAGAGCATCGAAGTTTTTAAACCACTAAAGCTAAAATCCAGATTTTTTACATTCGGTTTAGGAAACGGAAAAGCTTTCGGATTCCCTTCTTTAGCATATTTATCTATTAAAGGACCACCGGGATAGGGAAGGTTTAGCATTTTCCCACATTTATCGTAAGCTTCACCTACCGCATCATCTAGGGTTTCACCAATGACTTCCATTTTAAAAAAATCAGAAACTTTTACAATTTGGGTATGTCCGCCACTGATGGTCAAACCGAGAAATGGAAAATTCGGCTTTTCAAAATCTTCTTCTTCAATGAAATGAGCCAAAATATGAGCTTGCATATGGTTGACTTCGATTAATGGAATTTTGAGTGCAGCTGCCATCGACTTGGCAAAAGAGGTTCCCACTAACAACGAACCCATTAAACCAGGACCTCTGGTAAAGGCGATAGCCGATAAATCTTCTTTTTTGATTCCCGCTTTTTCAATAGCCTGATGTATTACCGGTACAATGTTTTGCTGGTGTGCACGGGAAGCTAATTCGGGTACTACACCACCATATTCTTCGTGTATTTTTTGGGTAGCTACTACGTTACTTTTTATCTTTCCGTTACAAAGCACGGCAGCAGCAGTATCGTCACAAGAAGACTCAATACCAAGAATATATATATTTTGTGAGTCCATTATAATTTTTAGGTCTAAAATTTGTTAGAATTGTTCTTAAAGCTATGTAAATTTGCAAGCTTTGCGGTTGTATTTGTACAACTCAGCACAAAATTAGGATTATTCTAATTAAATAAGAAAAATCAAGCTTAATTAAAACCAGAACCTATTAAAAAGTTTTTTAAAATATTAGGTAGAATTATAGTAGCTATTTTACTATTGTTCTTGGTTTTGGTTTTGGTGTTTTCCATTCCGGCAGTACAAACTTCTGTTGCCCATAAAGTTACCGAAAGAATCAATAACGATTTTAATACCAATATCAATGTTGAACGCATAAGTATTTCCTACAATGGAGATGTAGTTATTGAGGAAGTTTATATTGAAGATCACCATCAAGATACGCTTATTAGCGCAAAACAGTTGAGTACCTCATTGATCGATGTTCCGGCGATTCTTTCCGGTCAGCACCTAGATTTTGGTGATCTGGAAGCAGAACAATTAAAACTTCGCATGAAGCTTTATAAAGGGGAAACAAAAGATAACCTTTCCTTTTTTGGTGAAAAATTTGATAATGGTCAACCCTCGCAAAGCCCATTTGTTTTAACTATAGATCATATTATCGCTATCAATAGTGAAGTGAGCTATGAAGATGAAAATTTAGAAGATGAAGATGTTTTTTCATTTAAAGACTTAAATATCAATGCTTCTAATTTAGTCGTTGATGGTCCAAATGTTTCGGTGAATATAGAAAGCATGAAGGCAGAGGAAAGCAGAGGTATCAAAATAGATCATTTGAGTACTGATTTTAGGTACACTAAAGAAAGTATGCTCTTCGATGATTTTCAACTACAAACCCCTTATTCAGACATAACTAGTGATATCCGTTTTGATTATGAGATAGGAGGCTTGGCAGATTTTGAAAATAAAGTACAGATCACTGGAGATTTCAGGACTTCTAAAGTAGATACCCGTGATTTAAAATTGCTTTACAATGAGTTTGGTGATACCGAAACTATACAGTTTGAAGGAGATTTAAAAGGTACTTTAAATGATTTTCAGTTGAATAACTGGCATTTAACGGGAATGGATCGAACCGTGATAGATGGAGACCTGGATTTTAAAAATTTAATCGATAAAGAAAAGACCTTTAAAATTTCCGGAAATTTTAAGGAGCTTTCTACCAATTATTACGATTTGGTAAATTTACTCCCGAATGTATTGGGGAAAAATTTACCTAAACAACTTATTGAAGTTGGAAGTGTCAATTTAAACGGTTATTTAAGCGCTACACCTACAAGGGTAGTGACTAATTCTCAGATTAATACTCAGTTAGGAAGTGCTAATTTAAATATTGCGCTAGATGATTTAAATGATTCTAAATTTGCTAGTTATAAAGGAAAGATTAAGTTTATTCGGTTTAATTTGGGACGCTTACTGGATAATTCTTCCTTAGGTTATGCTACTTTTAGTTTAAATGTAGACGGACTTGGTTTTTCACAAGAAACCTTAAATACGCAAATAGATGGAACCATCAATCAATTGCAGTTTAATGGATATACCTATAATAAAATCAAGGTTTCAGGAAAATTAGATGCCCCTGTTTTTAATGGGAAATTAATAAGCAACGACCCTAATTTTCAATTTGAATTTAATGGCCTTGCCGATATTTCTGATGACAATAACATATACGATTTTAAGGCAAACGTAAAATATGCCGACCTTCACGCATTAAATTTTGTGGAACGTGATACCTTATCAATTATGAAAGGGGATATTCTTATGAATATGAAAGGTAAAAACCTGGATGATGTGAGTGGTTCTCTTTATTTACAAAATTTCAGCTATAAAAATCAGGATAATCTTTTTGAGTTTGAAGAACTAGAACTCACCTCTAGTTTCGATAATCAAGTGCGAACAATTACTATTAACTCTCCTGATGTGATTAGTGGAGAGGTAGAAGGGATTTTTCAAGTGAACCAAGTTCCGGCTTTATTCCAAAATGCGGTAGGAAGTTTGTACACCAATTACGATCCTATTCCTACTGAAGGAAGTCAGTATCTCGATTTTAATTTTGATATTTATAATAAAATAGTCGAAGTATTCTTTCCGAATATTGAATTAGCGCCCAATACCTTCATCAAAGGAAGTGTACAGTCAGAAGATTCAGATTTTAAACTAACTTTTAGATCTCCTCAAATAAACGTATTTGAAAATATGTTTCAAAAGGTGAATCTTCAAGTAGATAACACCAACCCGCTTTTTAATACCTATGTAGAAGTTGATAGTATTTCTACTAATTTTTACAATGCTTCCGATTTCAATTTAATTAACGTGACCCTCAACGATACACTTTTTGTAAGATCTGAGTTTAAAGGAGGAAAAAACAATAACGACGATTTTAATTTTAGTTTTTTCCATACGATTAATAAAGACCAAAAGTCGGTAGTGGGAGTTCGAAAATCTGATATAAAATTCAAAGAAAGTAAGTGGTATTTCAATAAAAACAATACTAAAAACCAAACTATTGTCTTCGAAAAAGACTTTAGTAACTTCCGAATAGATACACTTACCTTAACTCATCAAGATGAAGAGATAAGGTTAAGCGGAGAGGCGAGTGATACGACCTATAAAAATTTCAATTTAAAATTTGATAATGTAGATCTTTCTAAAATCACTCCTTCCATTGATAGTTTAAATTTAGCCGGAATTGTAAACGGGAAACTTAAATTTTTGCAAGAAAAAGGAGTGTATTATCCCACTTCTTCTTTAACCATCGATGATATTGCGATAAACGAAGTAAAGTATGGCGATTTAAATTTAGATATTGAAGGAAACGAAAATTTGACACAGTATAAAATTGAAGCATTGTTAGGTAACGAAGAGTATGATTTTCTTCAAGCTTCAGGTAATTTAGATGTGAGTAATGAAAACCCAAATATCGATCTCAATGTTAATCTCGATAGTTTTAAATTAAATGCATTTAGTGCTTTAGGTGCCGATGTAATTTCCAATATTCGTGGGTTAGCTTATGGAAATGCTAAGATCTCTGGAGATTATCGAAATCCCGATATTACTGGAAGGTTAACCTTACAAGATGCGGGATTAAAATTCCCTTACCTCAATGTAGATTTAAACTTTCAACAGAATGCAGTAATAGATTTAACTAAACAGCAATTCTTGTTTAACAATGTAGATTTTGTTGATACAAAATACAAAACCAAAGGGATCATCAATGGAACCATTTCTCACGATGGATTTAAAAAATGGAGACTGGATTTAGATCTTGACGCTCCAAAAAGACTATTAGTGTTGGATACAGATTATACCGAAGAATCTCTTTACTACGGAACTGCTTTTATTAGCGGTAGTGCAAATATTGCAGGACCTACCGAAGAATTGGTGATTAATGTAAATGCAGAAACACAAAAGGGAACGATTTTTAAAATTCCGTTGAATGATACTGAAACCATTGGGGATAATTCTTATATCTATTTTCTAACTCCTGAAGAAAAACAAGCAAGAAAAGAAGGGAAAGAGATTAAGGTGAAAGAAGTAAAAGGACTAGAACTTAACTTTGAATTAGATGTTACCCATGAAGCTGAAGTAGAAATTGTTATCGATCAAAACAGCGGAAGTTCTTTACGCGGGAGCGGTGCCGGAACACTTTTGATGGAAATAAGTACCAACGGGAAATTTAATATGTGGGGAGATTTTGTAGTCTATAATGGTGTTTACAACTTTAAATATGCCGGTTTGGTGCAAAAAGAATTTGAAGTAGTCCCAGGTGGCAATATTACGTGGGATGGAAGTCCAACTAAGGCAGATTTAAATGTGCGTGCTTTGTATAGAGCTGAAGCAAATCCCGCAATTTTATTAGAAAACCCGGTTATTAATAGAAATATTCCCGTAGACGTTTATATTAACCTAAATGGCGAATTAAGCGAAACCGATATTAGCTTCGATTTGGAATACCCTAACCTGAGTTCAGTTGTAAAGTCAGAACTTCAATACAGAATCAGTGATCGTCAGAATACCGAAATACAGGCACTTTCCTTAATTACTCAAGGAAGCTTCTTTAGTCAATATACGGTGGGACAAAATGCTCCTGGAAATCTAATTGCAGAACGTGCTTCCGGTTTATTTGATAACATTTTTAGTGATGATGATGGTAAATTTAAAGTAGGTATTAATTACGTACAAGGAGACCGAACTCCAGACCAAGATACGGCCGATAGGTTTGGGGTCACTTTATCTACACAGATTAGTGAACGCGTACTGGTAAACGGTCGAGTAGGGGTTCCTATTGGTGGAGTTACGCAATCTGTGGTAGTAGGAAATGTAGAAGTTGAATTATTGCTAAATGAAGAAGGAACCTTACGGGCAAAATTATTCAATCGGGAAAACAATATTCAATACATCGGGCAGCAATGGGGATATACGCAAGGTGTTGGGATATCCTATTCAGTAGATTTTGATACCTTTAAAGAATTGATCTATAAAATATTAAACAAAGAATTAAAAGTAGAGCAAGTTCCTGAAGAAGTAGAAAAAAATCCAAAATCCCTTGCTCCAGATTATATCGTATTCCCCGGAAAATAAAGTTATAGCATTTACTCTAATAAAATTGTTTTTGATTAAAGAGAATACTGGAAGCTGAAAAATCTTTGTAAAATAGTTTGTAACAAGATTTCCTGCAAGGTCAAAAAGACCTTGCAGCTTACTTTATGAAATTAATACCTGCAAGGTTTCCAAAACCTTGCAGGATATATTTAAACTATTTTTTAGTTTGATTACTTAATAATTTATTTTGAATAGTTCTCGACTCCGCTCGAACTGACATTGGTTTAGTTTTATCAAGTAAAAAATAATTCACTCAAATAATCGATAAACTAAACAATCTTGTTCCAGTTCTTCCAAATAAATAAACTACAAACGCTAGCGATAAGATAAGCGATGATAGCGGAAGTGATTTCCGCATAAATCCAAAATCCTGTTCCGAAGAGAATGGCATAAATACCGATGGTTCCGGTGAAAAAGGCCAATACTTTGTAATTAAAATAATGGAATTTCCCTTCTTTATCAAAAACCAAATTTTGAAAATTAGCTAAGGTTTCTTCATTACTTGGTTGGGTTAATAAAGTGGTCACCACCCAAACGATAGTGGTAAAAACTACTCCAAATACCAATTCCCAATGACTTTCCCAAGTGATTAGGGGTTGCTCTAACTTACTATTGATAAAAAAGAAAATAGCGATTAAAAAAGAACTCAGCATCGCTGCAATTTCACTATAGGGATTAATACGTAACCAAAACCAGCGAAGAATAAATAATAATCCCGTTCCTGCACCAATTTGTAATAGAAGATTAAAAGCATCTCGTGCTTCTTCTAAAATTAATGAAAGTAATCCTGCGGTAATCATCATTAAGAAAGTGGCTATTCTACCCACAGCAACTTTTTTCTTTTCAGAAGCTTCCTGATTCACGAATCGAGCGTAAAAATCGTTTACCACATAACTACTTCCCCAGTTTAAATGCGTGGAAATGGTACTCATAAAAGCAGCTATTAAAGAAGTGGCCACTATCCCCAATAAACCGGAAGGTAAATAAGTAAGCATAGCCGAATAAGATAAGTCGTCTTTTACGAATGAACTATCTAAATTTGGGAAAGCATTTTGTAGGCTCGCTAAATCGGGAAAAACCACTATGGATGCTAAACCAATCAAAATCCATGGCCATGGTCTTATGGCGTAATGGGCTAGGTTAAAAAACATGGTAGCCCAGACAGCGTGCTTTTCATTTTTAGCAGCCAACATTCGTTGTGCAATATAACCGCCGCCGCCGGGTTCTGCACCAGGATACCAAACACTCCACCATTGTACTGCTAATGGAATAATTAATAAAGGGATAAATAATTCGGGTTTTGAGAAGTCGGGGAGAAGATGGGTATTTTTACTAACTTCAGGATTGGAGAGTAAAGCAGATAATCCACCAACTTCAGGTAAATTAACAATATAAATACTAGCCCATACACTTCCAACCATAGCAATAATAAACTGAACAAAATCAGTAATCAAAACGCCTTGCAGACCTCCAAGCATAGAGTAAGTAACGGTAACCAAAGAGGCAATCACCAAAGTTTCCCAAGCGGCAAAATTAAACATCACATGCCCAATTTTGATAGCTGCTAAACAAACCGAGGCCATGATTACAATGTTGAAGAACACTCCTAAATACAAGGCTCGAAAACCTCTAAGAAAAGCAGCACTTTTCCCACTATACCGAAGTTCATAAAACTCTAAATCGGTAGTGATATTACTTTTTCTCCAGAGTTTTGCGTAGAAAAAAACGGTAAGCATTCCGGTGAGCAGAAAGCTCCACCATATCCAGTTCCCATAAACACCGTCTTTTCTTACGATTCCCGCTACCAATCCGGGCGTATCGGCAGCAAAAGTTGTTGCTACCATAGAAACCCCTAAAATCCACCAAGGCATATTTCTTCCAGAAAGGAAAAAGTTTTTAGCGTTTTTCCCGCTGCGGCGAGCTACTACAATTCCTATAAATAAACTAATTAAAAAAAAGGCTATGATAAATAGCCAGTCTAAAGTAGATAGCAACATGAATAATGTTTTTGGTTGCTAAATGTAGTAAAAAGATAGAATATTATGCATCCATTACGGCAATTGCGCTAATTTCAACATTTACAAATTTAGGAAGATTAGCTACTTCAACGGTTTCTCTTGCCGGAGCAGTTTCTTCACTAAAATATTCCGCATAAATTTTATTGATGGTACTAAAGTTATTCATATCACTAATAAAAATGGAAGTTTTAATCACATTTTCAAAAGTCATATCAGCTTGTTTTAAAATGGCCTCTAAATTTTTCATTACCAAATGTGTTTCTTCCTCCAATGAACCTTTAAACAATTCATTGGTAGTGGGATCAATTGCAATTTGACCAGAAGTATAAAGCATATTTCCGGTAAGTACTGCTTGATTGTAGGGCCCGATGGGAGCCGGAGCATGTTTAGTAGTAATAATTTTTTTCATCTTGAATATTTTAGAGGTTTCTATCTCTTTCCCTGTTTTTATCGTATTTAATATCACTAAGTACGCTGGCTTTAATACCAATATAAAAATACCAAGATTCACGTGTACCAAATGGTGTCCAGTTAAAGCTCATTCGCCAACTTTCTAAATCACGCTGAAATCTAAGTTGAGTAAAGGTAAATCCTTTATTTTTAATATCATAACCGGAGGAGGCGCCTACCGACCAACGTGGCGATAATTCAACATTCCCAGAGAACATTAAGGAGTGTGATGAAATTTCATTTTGTCGTGCATTATTATTGTAGGTAACCGTATAAGAAAGCCTTAAATCCCAAGGAATAGTATAATTATAACGCTCCGTATCATTTTCTATGGGTTCATCATCGTCTTCTTCATCTTCAAAAGTACCATCGGTATTCATTCCTTTACCAAAAAGATCATCTTGTCTTCCTCCTTGTCTAAAGGTATCATTTTCGGTTTTATCACTGTTTTTATCGGTAGTACTATCAAAATCTTTACTGGAAAAAGAATATCCAAAACTTGCATTAGCACGTGTTAACCTAAATAAACTACCACCATTATTAATATTCCATTCGTTTATCCGGTTATTGTTATTATTTAACGCATAAGGATCTAAGGCCGCGTTAAAATTAATATCCAATTTATCTTTTAAGACAGGTAAAGTACCTCGTAACTGTAAGGGAGAAAGTGCTAAAGAATCGGCAGCTAAGTCGTACGAAGTACTCACTGAAAGATTACTTAAAAGTTTTCGCTTAATAGGTTCTTCGGCTAAAGAATCTTTCGGTGTTATTTTCGCTTCAAAATCATTGGTCACACTAAACCCAATACTACTGGAATAGCGGTTACTAGGAGCTCCATAAAGGCTTCCTTGAAATCTAGAATATTCAACTACTTTTTCATCTAATCCAGAAGTGGCAGGGATTAAATAAGTATCGTAAAATTCGTCAAACTTCGGATTAATACTATAACTCACGCTTGGTCTTATCACATGACGAATCGCCTGTATTTTCTTGTCTTTGCCGAAGTTGAACATTCCGTAAACTGTGGTACCAACGCTAGAGCTAAAGTTATATGTTCGGTAAGAATCAAAACCTCTAACCGTATCTGTTACTTCTTTTTGAGTATTTTCATTGTAAGAACGCTCATAAGTTTTGAAAACCCAGTTTTCTTGATAAGAAGTCCCGGCACTTACACTAAAATATTTAAATACTTTGAAGTTCGTGTTAATGGGAATGGTATGCTGAATTCCACTCACCGCATCTCGAAACATTTGAGGTTTAAAAAACAAGGAATCATTGGTATTGTACCTGTTTTCTGCTCTTAAACTATAGTTGAAGTTAATATTTTCGATGATTCCCTTTTTTGCACCTACTTTGGGAGCAAACGGATAAATTCTCGCCATACTTGCCTGTATGGTGGGAAGCGTCATATTAATTTCACCGCTTCTACTATTTTGAGTATGGGTGGCCGCAGCTGTAAAATTTACCTGTGGATCTCCTTGAAAAGTCCTATTATAAGAAACAGAAGAGCTTAAGGAGTTATTTAAAAAGTTACCGGTATTGGTTTGGTTAATTGTACGTTGGTAATACTGACTACTTCCTAAATTCACCGAAGCGGCAAACCTAGAATTTGGATTGGATTTTGAATCCTGAGAATGGTTCCAAGTAATATTATAGATGGATTGTTCTGTATAGTCTGGAAAACCAGGTTCGCTATTCAAGAGTTTTTCATACCGGAGATTAAAAGCACCGGAATACTTATAGCGCTTTTTGTAATTAGATTGAAACCTTAAGTCGTAACTACCGTTAGTGTAGTAACTTCCTGTAGTTGTTAAATCTATATAATCGCTTATGGCAAAATAATATCCACCGTTTTGTAAAAAATAGCCTCGTTGCGCATTATCCCCAAAAGAAGGAATAATAAAACCGGAAGCCCTTTCTTCTGTCAAAGGAAAATAGCCAAAAGGTAAGCCTAGCGGAGTAGGGACGTCGGCGATATACATATTTACAAAACCGGAAACGATTTTCTTATCGGGAACCATTTTAATTTTACGGGCGTAGAAATAATATTCAGGATTGTCTACATCTTCAGAAGTGGTAAATTTTACATTTTTCATGTAATATACAGAATCATTCTGCCTTTTCGTGACTTCACCTTTCACTTTAAAAGCGCCTTGATCGGTTCTAGAATTATAAACCAATGCTTTTTCTGTCTTAAAATTAAAACGAATACTATCAGGTTCTACTACATTTTGAGCTTGTGTAAAAACCGGACGCTGCGTATAATTCCCGGTAGAATCTTTGATTCCGAAGGCATAAACTTCTTGCTTACTATTGTCTAAAATAATCAAACCGGCTTCAATAGTTAAATCACCATATACAATTTTTGCTTTATCGTACAGGTAAGCGCGTTCATTTTGCCTGTCAAAACGAATATAATCCTTAGCAGTAGAAACAATATTATCGGTTAGGAAACTATCGTTTTTCTTCTTGGTTTTAACCGAATCAATAAGGACAGTATCTAATTGAACAATATTAATTTCACGAATTAAAAAGTCATTTGGTTCGCTAAAAGGAATTACTTCAGGGCTATTTAAAGATTGATTTACAGGTACTAAGGAATCTCTTTGCTGAGCATATAAACTACCCAAAAAAAATACTGGTAATAAATAAAATAAAAGTGTGTATTTTAGATTTGGTTGCAATGCTAATAGTACTATTTTTGTATTGTTTGGCCTGCTTTTTGAAAACCCAAAATTACATATATTTTTGAAAGCTAAACGTACAATCTTATAAAATTGAAAATTTAGCAAAAATTAGGCCACTAACTCTTTCATTATGAAAACGAATAAATTTTCTTTTATTATAATAGTTCTCTTTTTAATTCTGTTGAATTCCGACAGTTTATTAGCAACTAATCCTCCTACTAAGAAATTTGTAGTAGTGTTGGATGCCGGACACGGAGGAAAAGATCCAGGAAACCGAGGTAATGGTTATAAAGAAAAAGATATTGCCCTGAATATTATTCTAAAAATAGGTGCCGAATTAAAAAAACATCCTGATGTAAAAGTGGTTTATACCAGAACCACCGATGTGTTTATTCCTCTAGACAAAAGAGCAGAAATCGCTAATGAAGCAAATGCCGATTTATTTGTGAGTGTGCATTGCAATGCACATAGCTCTCAAGCTCACGGTACAGAAACTTTCGTACTTGGATTACATAGAAATGCAGATAACCTTAAAATAGCGATGAAAGAAAACTCCGTAATTTACTTAGAGGAAGATTACGAAGTAAAATATGGAGGTTTCGATCCTAATTCCCCAGCTTCTTATATAGGGATGACTTTAATGCAGGAAGAATACTTAGATCAAAGTATTTTACTGGCAGATTTTGTACAGAAAGGTTTTACCAACAAATTAAAAAGAACCGATAGGGGAGTAAAACAAGCTGGATTTTTAGTGCTAAGAAAAACTTACATGCCAAGTGTTTTAGTGGAGACCGGTTTTTTAACCAATAATAGTGAAGGGAAATTCTTAAATTCAAATGCAGGTCAACAAAAAATGGCCGCTTCTATTATTGAAGGGATTTTAAATTATAAAAACAGTTTAAATTTACATTCTACAGAGGTAGAAACACCTGCTATTTCAACTATAGAAAATACTTCATCTGCTTCAGAAGTTTATGATAATATCACTTTTAAAGTCCAATTAGCTGCTGGTTCACAGCCTTTAGAAACCAAACCCTACAATTTTAAAGGATTGGAAGGGGTAAGTCGCCAAAAAGAAGGAAAACTTTACAAATATTATTTGGGAAGTACTTCAGATTATTTAGCCATTCAAGAAAAGCAACGCAAAGCAAAAGAGGTTGGTTATAAAAATTGTTATATTGTCGCTTTTAAGAATAATCAAAAGATTAGCGTTAATGAGGCGTTAAAAAGTAAAACAAAATAGACTTGTTTTCTATTTTTAATCTTTAAATTTGTTAATCACTAAATTCATATACTCTTGAAATTAACCAACGAAGTCAAAACTGCTCTTTTAGCTATAGTCGCCATCGTACTTTTGGTATTTGGGTACAGCTTCCTAAAAGGCAATAATTTATTAGATAGCAACAGAACTTTTTACGCAGTATATAACGAGGTAGAAGGATTATCTGTTTCTTCCCCTGTAACCATTAATGGACTACAGGTAGGAACAATTACCGAAATAGGCTTTTTAAATAAAAAAGGTAGAATATTGGTAAAGATGACCGTTCAAGACAATTTTGAATTTTCTAAAAAAAGTAAAGCTCAAATTTATGGAGGGGATTTAATTGGAGGAAAATCAATGGCTATTTTACCTGATTATACAGCAGAAATAGCAAAATCTGGAGACACTTTAATAGGGGAGATTGATGAAGGTTTATTAGAATTGGTAAACGATCGTTTAAAACCATTACAAGAAAAAATAGAAAACACAGTAGTAAGTGCAGATTCTTTATTAAATGGTATCAATGGAATTTTAAATGAAGAGACAAGGGATAATTTAAAAGGAACCATTGCTAAACTTAACGAAACCATGGGCTCATTTAAAAATGCAGCTAATAATTTAGATGGTTTATTAGATCGAAATTCCAGTAAATTAGACAACACTTTTACTAATTTAGATGAAATGTCTACTAATTTAAATAACTTCTCAGATACCCTTTCTAAAGTAGAAGTAAATAGATTGGTAACAGAATTTGAAGGAGTTATCAAAGATTTTAAAGGAATTGCAGATGGGTTGAATAATGGAGAAGGTACTGCTGGAAAATTATTGAAAGATGAAAAAGTCTATAATAATTTAGACCGGGCCACCAAACAATTAGAAGAACTTTTACAAGATATTAAACTTAATCCAAAACGATACGTACATTTCTCTGTATTTGGAAAAAATGCAGGAGAATATAAAGAACCAAAAGATTCTCTAAAATAACCACCTTCTATGCAAATAGTCTCTCAAATACTTTTTGTGGTCGCGTTAGTTTTTGGTATTGGCTTTTTTGCCCGAAATATCAAAAAACTAATCAGATACATTAAACTTGGTAAAGATATAGATAGAACCGACCAACCTAACGAACGCTTTGCTAATATGGCCAGGGTAGCTTTAGGGCAGTCAAAAATGGTAAAAAGACCCATCGCGGGGATGCTTCACATCTTTGTTTATGTAGGTTTTATAATTATTAATATTGAAGTTTTAGAAATTATCATAGACGGTATTTTTGGAACTCATCGTATTTTTTCATTCTTAGGAACTGCTTATGATATACTCATCGGTTCTTTTGAGGTATTGGCCTTATTGGTTTTAATAGGAGTAATCGTTTTTTGGATTCGAAGAAATATCATTAAGCTGAAAAGGTTTTGGTCTAACGAAATGAAAGGATGGCCAAAAGATGATGCCAATTATATCCTTTATTTTGAAATGGTGCTTATGAGCTTATTTCTTATCATGAATGGAGCCGATCATCAATTGCAAATCTTAGGAGCCCATCATTACGCCAACGAAGCCGGAATTATGGGATCTTTTCCTATAAGTCAGTTTTTACTACCACTATTTGACGGATTAAGTATTTCAACCTTAATTATTATAGAACGAGCCGCTTGGTGGTTACATATTCTAGGAATTTTATTCTTTTTGAATTACTTATACTATTCAAAACACCTTCATATTTTATTGGCTTTCCCAAATACCTATTATGCGAAACTAAAACCTAAAGGGGAATTAGATAACCTAGAAGCGGTTACCAATGAAGTAAAATTAATGATGGATCCGAATGCAGATCCATTCGCTGCACCAGAAGCAACTGAAGGCGAAGAAGAAGTACCTGAAAAATTTGGAGCTAGTGACGTACACGACCTCAATTGGGTACAACTTTTAAACGCCTATACCTGTACTGAATGTGGACGCTGTACTTCAGAATGTCCCGCCAATCAGACCGGCAAAAAACTTTCTCCGCGTAAAATTATGATGGATACCCGCGACCGTTTAGAGGAAGTAGGAAAAAATATAGAAAAAAATAAAGAATTTAAAGACGACGGAAAGCAGCTGTTAAACGATTATATTACTACTGAAGAACTTTGGGCATGTACTACTTGTAATGCGTGTGTAGAAGCTTGTCCGGTAGGTATAGATCCACTTTCTATTATTATCGACATGAGACGTTATTTAATGATGGAACAAAGTGCTGCTCCCAACGAACTGAATATATCTATGGGGAACATAGAAAATAATGGAGCTCCGTGGCCATATAACCAAATGGACCGATTAAATTGGGCTAACGAAAACTAAACAATTGTGAAAGAAAGAAAAGACGAAAAGGACGTAGAAGATTTACTAAAAGATAAATCTGAAAATGGAGAATTGGTAAGTCCTGTTCTTCCTCGAGAGGTAAAAAATTACCTTATCGATATAGACGGGACCATTACAGAAGACGTTCCCAATGAAGAGCCGGAACGTATGAAAACCTGTAAACCTTTTGAAGACGCTCTACATACTATTAATAAATGGTATGAAAAAGGACATCGCATCTGTTTTTTCACTTCAAGAACAGAAGATCACCGCGAAATTACGGAGACTTGGCTAGACGAAAACGGATTTAAATATCACAGTTTACTCATGGGAAAACCAAGAGGCGGAAATTATCACTGGATAGATAACCACTTGGTAAAAGCCACACGTTACAAAGGAAAGTTTACCGATTTAGTAGAAAAAAGTGTAAAAATTCAAGTGTTTAAAGATTAATTCTTTCACTTAAAAAATAAATTTTATGGCAGAAGCAATTAAAGTACCTACAATGGCAGAATATATGGCAGAAGGCAAAAAGCCCGAAGTCTTATTTTGGGTAGGTTGTGCCGGAAGTTTCGACGACCGCGCTAAAAAAATCACCAAAGCTTTTGTAAAACTGTTGAGCAAAGCAGGTGTAGAATTTGCTGTTTTGGGAACCGAAGAAAGTTGTACAGGCGATCCTGCCAAACGCTCAGGTAACGAATTTCTTTTTCAAATGCAGGCCGTTACCAATATTGAAGTGTTGAATGGTTATGAAATTGAAAAAATTGTCACCGCTTGCCCCCATTGCTTCAATACCATAAAAAATGAATATCCTGAATTAGGTGGAAATTACCAAGTGATGCACCATACCCAATTTTTAAAAAGCCTTTTAGATGAAGGAAGATTAAAAGTGGAAGGTGGAAAATTTAAAGGAAAACGAATTACTTTTCACGATCCTTGTTACTTGGGAAGAGCCAATAATGAATACGAAGCACCACGAGATTTACTAAGAAAACTGGAAGTAGAATTAGTAGAAATGCGCAAGTGCAAGAAAAATGGACTTTGTTGTGGAGCCGGTGGCGGGCAAATGTTCAAAGAACCTGAAAAGGGAAATAAAGACGTAAATATTTTGCGTACCGAACAAGCCATAGAAACCCAACCTGAAGTAATCGCGGCCGGTTGTCCATTTTGCAATACTATGATGACTGACGGCGTAAAAGGAAAAAATAAAGAAGGGCAAATTGAAGTAATGGATGTTGCTGAAATGATTGCCGATGCGGAAGATTTATAACCATTGAATGTTGAAGATTAGAGTATATGCTGATTAATTTTAAAGATTTGCCGGCAGAGGCCCGGGTATGGATTTACCAAGCAAATCGACCATTTACCGAAGAAGAATTAGAAGAAATAAAACCAGAATTAGAAAATTTTCTTACTGCTTGGACCGCACATGGGGCGAGCTTAAAAGCCGCTTATACTATTAAATACAACCGTTTTATTGTATTTGGTTTAGACCAAGAAATCAATGCTGCAAGCGGATGTTCTATCGATGCCAGTGTACATTTTATTCAATCCTTAGAGAAGAAATATAAAATTGATTTATTGGATAAGATGAACGTTACCTTTAAACAAGGGCAATATGTAGCACATAAAACCCTACTTGATTTTAAGAAAATGGTTAAAAACAAATCCGTTTCTGCCAATACAATCGTATTTAATAACCTAGTTAACAACAAACAAGAATTTATCCAAGACTGGGAAGTTCCTTTAAAAGAAAGTTGGCATAGTAGATTTCTTTAATTACCATACTTTAATTCTGTTTTGTGGCGTTATTCTTGAACTATCAAGATAAAACCTTCTAGTTATACATGAATATAAAACACTTTACTTATCTATTTTTCTTTTTTTCTTTGAGTGTACTTGCTCAGAAAAATCACCCTTTAAAAACAGAAGATTTCCGCGTTCAAAAAGCTTGGGTAGATAGTACATATAATGCCATGAACTTAGACCAAAAAATAGGTCAATTATTCATGGTCGATATTTTTTCCAGTAAAAGCAAAGCAGAAACCGATAAAATTAAAGACCTAATCAAAGAAAATTATATTGGAGGGATCATCTTTTCAAAAGGGGGACCCATGCGGCAAGCAAAACTCAATAACGAATATCAAGAACTGGCAAATGTGCCGCTTTTGATTGGGATGGATGCTGAATGGGGCTTAGCAATGCGATTGGATTCTACCTATGCTTTCCCTTGGAATATGACTTTAGGTGCTATTGAAGATAACAAACTTATCAAAAAAACAGGAGCACAAATAGCCAAACATTGTAAACGCTTAGGAGTTCATATCAATTTCGCTCCGGTGGTTGATATCAATAACAATCCGGATAATCCTATTATTGGTAATCGTTCTTTTGGCGAAAACAAAGGAAATGTAACAGAAAAAGCGGTAGCTTTTATGCAAGGAATGCAGAGTGAAGGGGTTTTATCTTCTGCAAAGCATTTTCCCGGTCATGGCGATACAGACGTAGACTCCCATAAATCATTACCCACTTTAGATTTTACCAAAAAACGCTTAGATAGTTTAGAATTATATCCCTTTAAAAGAATGATCAAAGAGGGCGTTTCCAGTATTATGATTGGTCATTTAAACGTTCCTGCATTAGAACCGAGAATTAATTTTCCTTCTTCCTTATCTAAACCTATTGTGACTGATTTGCTTCAAAAAAAATTAAATTATGAAGGTTTAGTTTTTACTGATGCTTTAAATATGCGTGGCGTAGCCGATTATGACGAACCCGGAGAGATCGATTTAGCAGCATTTTTAGCAGGAAATGATATTTTACTCATTTCAGAAAATGTACCCAAAGCAGCCGAAAAAATCAAAGAAGCTTACTTAGCCGATGTCATTTCAGAAAAACGATTGGAAAAATCGGTAAAGAAAATCCTTTCTGCAAAATATAAAGTCGGTTTAAACCACTACCAACCCGTAGATACCAATTATTTAATTGAAGACCTAAATAGTATTCATAATGATTTGTTGTATGAAGAATTAATGGAAAATGCCATTACGGTAATTAAAAACAACAAAGGCATTTTACCTATTAAAAATTTAGAAGATGAGAAAATTGCTTATGTGAATTTAGGGGAACATCTAACCGAAACCTCATTTCTTCAGCAATTAAAAAAATATACCGAAATAGATCATGTCCAAGCGGATAATTTAGGAGATTTATTAGAAAAATTAAAAGATTATGACTTGGTGATTCTGGGATACCATAAATCCAATTCATCTCCATGGGCATCGTATCACTTTTCAGAAAAAGAACTGGTTTGGCTGCACGAAATTGCCCGAACCCATCAAACCATTTTAAGTGTATTTGCAAGGCCTTATGCTATTTTAGATATAAAATCGACTACTAATATAGACGGAATTGTATTAGGTTATCAAAACAGTGAAATTGCTCAACAAAAAACCGCACAAGTGATTTTTGGAGCCATTCCGGCCAAAGGAAAATTACCGGTTAGTTTAGGACAGAATTTTCCGGTCGGCACAAAGTTTACTACACAAGAACTCCAACGTTTATCTTATGGTTTACCGGAAAGTGTAGGAATCAATTCCGCTAAATTGTATAAAATCGATTCCATTGCGCAATTAGCTGTAAAAGAAGAAATGACCCCTGGTATTCAAATGTTAGTCGCTCGAAAAGGAAAAGTTATCTATCAGAAGAACTTTGGCTATCATACCTATGAAAATGAATTACCAGTAACCGATACTACGATTTACGACTTGGCTTCCCTCACCAAAATTATGGCTACTTTGCCTTTGGTGATGGAGTTGGAAGAGCAAGGTAAAATTAGTTTAGATACCAAGTTGAAACAATTAATTCCTCTAGCTCAAGATTCCAATAAAGCTGATATTACACTCAAAGAAATGCTGAGCCATTATGCCAGGTTACAAGCTTGGATTCCTTTCTATACTGCTACACTTTCAAAAGACGGAACTCACGCATCACCTAAGTATTTTCGTTCAGAAAAAACCGATATCTTCAATGTTCCGGTAAGTGAAAAGTTCTATATGCGAAAAGATATTCAAGATTCTATGTATCAAAAAATCATTGATAGCGATCTTTTAACAAGAAAGGAATATAAATATAGTGATTTGCCTTATTACTTATTAAAGAAATCCTTAGAGCATTATTATGCCGCTTCACTCCATACCTTAACGCAAAATCACCTGTATGAGTCCTTGGGAGCTAATTATATGGGATATTTGCCTTTAAGAAAATTCAATATTAACGAAATTGCTCCTTCAGAAGTTGATGATTACTGGCGTTTTAATACCATTCAAGGAACCGTGCACGATCAAGGTGCTGCAATGTTCGGTGGAATAGGAGGTCATGCTGGTATTTTTAGTAATGCCAATGATGTGGCTAAAATGATGCAAATGTATTTAAACAAGGGGAGTTACGGTGGCATTCAATATTTTAAACCGGAAACTATCGATAAATTCAATACGTGTTACTACTGTGAGGATAAAGTAAGAAGGGGTGTTGGCTTTGATAAACCTCAGTTAGAAAAAGTAGGGCCCACCTGTGGTTGTGTTTCTATGACAAGTTTTGGGCATAGTGGTTTTACGGGAACTTTCGCTTGGGCAGATCCGGAAGAAGAAATTGTCTATATTTTTCTATCCAATAGAACTTTCCCATTTGCCTCTAATAGAAAGTTGATTTCTCATGACATCAGGACCAAGATTCAAAAGCTTATCTATGAATCTATTATGTACTAAATCCTCATCTTATTTTAATTTTAAACGTTTTTCAAGTGATAAAGCCGTAATTTTGAAAATAGACTTACGACTGAACTGAATAGTTTACAGCGTTTAAATTTATAAAGAATGAAAATAGGGATTGTATGTTATCCTACCTTTGGCGGAAGTGGAGTAGTAGCTACCGAGTTAGGCATGGCACTTTCAAAAAGGGGACACGAAATACATTTTATCACTTACAAGCAACCGGTGCGATTAGAGCAGCTTTCTTCTAATATTTACTACCACGAAGTGAATGTTCCTGAATATCCTTTATTTCATTACCAACCATATGAACTAGCGCTTTCCAGTAAGTTGGTAGATACCATTAAAATGCACAAAATTGATTTATTGCACGTGCATTATGCCATTCCGCATGCATATGCAGGTTATATGGCCAAAAAAATGTTACGGGAAGAAGGCATTCAAATCCCGATGGTTACTACGTTGCACGGTACCGATATTACTTTAGTAGGCAATCACCCGTTTTATAAACCCGCAGTAACCTTCAGTATTAATAAAAGTGATGTTGTCACTTCGGTTTCACAAAGCTTGAAAGATGATACCTTAAAATTTTTTGAAATAAAAAAAGATATTCAGGTAATTCCTAATTTTATTGATATTTCAAAAAAGGATAATCCATTTACCGAATGTCAACGAGGCTTAATGGCAGATGATGATGAAAAAATTGTTACACACATTAGTAACTTTAGAAAAGTAAAACGCATTGATGATGTCGTAAAAATCTTCTACAATATTCAAAAAGAAATCAAGGCAAAACTTATCATGGTAGGAGAAGGACCAGAAGTTTCTTCTGCTAAAGATTTAGTGAATGAATTGGGCATATCGAAACATGTGATGTTTTTGGGAGAAAGCAATGAAATTAATAAAATACTTTGTTTTTCAGATTTATTCCTATTGCCTTCCGAAAGTGAGAGTTTTGGTTTGGCTGCTTTAGAAGCAATGATTAATGGAGTTCCAGTGATTTCATCCAATACCGGTGGTTTACCGGAAGTTAATAAGCACGGTTATTCCGGATATTTGAGCGATGTTGGCGATGTAGAAGAAATGGCTAAAAATGGACTTTCCATTTTAAAAGATGAAAAAAACTTAAAAATCTTTAAAGAGAATGCTAAAAAGATGGCTACAAAGTTTGATATTCATGCCATTGTTCCACTTTACGAAGAAGTTTACGAAAAGGCCTTGGAACCGGTTAAATAGCTTTTTAGTTATGTGAAGATGATTTAAGTTTAAGGTAGAGCACTCAATACTTTCAAAAAAGAACATAAAAAAATCCCGACTAAATTTACTAGTCGGGATTTTAGTTTATGATAAAATGAATTTAGAATTGATACCTCACCCCAATCGCAAAATCAGGCACAAAATCATCAATTACTTCATAATCAGAAAAACCAATTTCCGGTCTTAAATCGGCAAATACTTGTAATGGGATATCAAAACTGTATTCAATACCAATATTTCCGGCAGCATATAAAAAAGCTCCGTCATCGTGATCGTGATGATCCGGATAATGATGGTTGTCATCAACCACTCCTAAACCACCACCGGCACCCACATACCAGTTAAAACCACCTTCAATATTCCAAACCCATTGGTACAAAGCAGTTGCTTTTACTAAATCAAAATGAGAATCATTACGCCAACCTAAATCGAATTCTAAACGATTATTATCGGCTCCCACTTTTCTTTGGTAAGAAACTTCTGCACCAACTCCATTAGCTCCCCCTAAACGAAGACCTAATGCATTGTTTGCTATTTCTTGTGCTTGGATGGTAAAAAACGTTCCTATTATAAAAATAGAAGTAAAAAATAATTTTTTCATAATTTGCTTTTTTTATTTCTAGAACAAATATATTTCTTTCGTACCTCCCTAAAACAGTGGCTTCGCCAAATATTTGTTAATCTTACTTAACAAAAGTTAAATCCATAATTCAGTACAATATTTCCTAAAGTTGTACCTTAGTAAAAAATTCTTTTGAAAGAGAAACTTCTACATTTATCCCAACAGCTTCAAGGTGAATTTTATGCTAACCAATTAGTCAAATCACTTTACGCTACAGACGCTTCTGTTTATCGTGAACTCCCTTTAGCCGTAGCTTTACCTAAAACAGTAAAAGACATTCAATTGCTTATTCAGTTTTGTGTAGAAAACAACACCAGCCTCATTCCAAGAGCTGCGGGAACTTCTTTGGCAGGACAATGTGTAGGTGATGGAATTGTGGTCGATATTTCAAAATACTTTACAAAAATCATTCAACTGAAGGAAGAGGAAAAAACAGTAAGGCTCCAACCGGGCGTGATTCGAGACGATTTGAATCGCTATTTAAAACCCTATAATTTATTTTTTGGTCCCAATACCTCTACTTCTAACCGATGTATGATAGGTGGAATGACAGGAAATAATTCCAGTGGGACTACTTCTATAAAATACGGAGTTACCCGCGATAAAATTCTTGAAATGAAATGCCTCCTATCTGATGGGAGCGAAGCTACTTTTAAAGCTTTAACCGCAGAAGAATTTCAACAAAAGTGTCGGCTTTCTACCTTAGAAGGAAAAATTTACCGTGAACTTTATGAATTATTGAAGCCCAAAGAAATTCAAGAAGAAATACATCAGAAGTTCCCAAAAGGGGATATTCATAGGCGAAATACCGGATATGCCATCGATGAAATCATTACTACTGAAATCTTTTCAGAAAACACCCAAAAATTAAATATCTGTAAACTTCTTGCCGGAAGTGAAGGCACATTAGCTTTTACAACAGAACTTACCCTACAATTAGACGATTTACCTCCAAAATACTCTGCTCTAATAGCAGCGCATTTCCATAGTATTGAAGATTGCTTAGCGGCCGTTGCTCCGGTGATGAAACATTCGCTATTCACATGCGAGATGATGGATAAAACCATTTTAGATTGCACAAAAAGCAATTTAAAATATAAAGAAAATCGCTTTTTTATTGAAAAAGATCCACAAGCGATTTTAATGTTGGAAGTCCGTGACCATCACGAGAAGGATTTAGAAATTCAATTAAATTCACTTCTAGACGAACTGACAGAACATACGAATAGTTACGCACAGCCCATTTTAAAAGGAGAGCATATAGAAATGGCCATAGAACTTCGCAAAGCAGGACTCGGTTTGCTAGGGAATATGGATGGGGATGAAAAAGCAGTGGCTTGTATTGAAGATACGGCAGTGAGCATTCCTAATTTGGCAAATTACATTAATGAGTTCACCGCAATTATGAAAAGTTATGGTCAGCGAGCCGTGTATTACGCCCATGCTGGAGCGGGAGAATTACATTTACGTCCCATTCTTAATTTAAAAGTGGGCAAGGACGTAAAACTTTTTAAGCAAATTACGCACGATGTAGCACGATTGGTTAAAAAATATAAAGGTTCCTTAAGTGGAGAACATGGGGATGGACGATTGCGTGCCGAATTTATTCAGGAAATGGTGGGAGAGAAGAACTATCAGCTTTTTATTCAAGTGAAGAAACTCTTTGATCCGCAGGAAATTTTTAATCCCGGAAAGATTGTTTTTGCCGCCCCCATGGAAACTTCCTTACGTTATGTTCCCGACCGAAAAGAACCGGAAATTAAAACTATTCAAGACTTTTCTGACACCAACGGAATCTTAAGGGCTATTGAAAAATGTAATGGAACGGGGGATTGTCGAAAAAGTATCGAAGCAGGCGGAACCATGTGTCCAAGTTACCGTGCGACCAAAAATGAAAAAGATACCACTCGTGGTCGTGCCAATGTATTGCGCGAATTTTTAACGCAAAGTGAAAAGCCGAATCAATTTAATCACGAAGAAATAAAAGAAGTACTTGATTTGTGTTTAAGCTGTAAAGGCTGTAAAAGCGAATGTCCATCTAATGTAGATATGGCATCGTATAAAGCGGAGTTTTTATACCAATACCAAAAAGAAAATGGATTCAGTTTTAGAAATAAACTCTTTGCCCATAACAATAAAGCCAATCAATTAGGAGCAAAATTTTCAGGAATCACGAATACCTTGTTTGCTAATTCTATTTCCAGTGGACTCCTCAAAAAAATGATGGGTGTTGCCCCACAACGTTCCTTACCTAAAGTGTCCAAAAAGAGTTTACGAGAACTAATCACTTCTGGAGAACTTAGTGTACGACCAAATAAAAAAACAGGAAGTGTTTATCTATTTATTGATGAATTCACCAACTTATTAGATACCACCATTGGTATTGATACCATTGAATTACTAGTAGGTTTGGGCTACGAAGTAAAAAGTATTGACCATGAGGAAAGTGGAAGAAGCTATATTTCTAAAGGTTTTTTAGAGGAAGCAAAAGTCTTAGCCAATAAAAACATTCAAGTGTTTAAAGACTTGATTTCAGAAGAGATTCCGTTAATAGGTATTGAACCTTCGGCTATTTTATCATTTCGTGATGAATACCTACGCTTAGCAGAGAATAGGCAAGAAGCTTCCTCTTTAGCTAAGAACGTGTTTTTAATAGAAGAATTTCTTTCTGCAGAAATCAAAAAAGGAACTATTTCTTCAACACAATTCAGTAAAGAAAAGAAAACAATTAAAATTCATGGCCATTGTCATCAAAAAGCCATGTCGAATGTAAAGCATACGTTTGATTTACTAAATTTACCGGAGAACTTTGAAGTGACGATTATTCCGTCAGGTTGTTGTGGAATGGCCGGTAGTTTCGGTTACGAGAAAGAGCATTACGAAATTAGTATGCAAATTGGAGAACAAACGCTCTTTCCGGCAATTAGAAAAGCCAATCCCGAAACTATCATTGTGGCGAATGGTACTAGTTGCCGACATCAAATTAAAGATGGAACACAAAAAAATGCCCACCATCCGGTGAGCATTTTAAATAAATTTTTATTGAAGTAGTAGTTTAACTACTATTCAGCAACTATATATGTTTCAATTTCTTGAGTTTCTTCCATACTAAAATCAGGAATAGAAGGAATATTAGGGAAATTTAATTCTTCAAAATCATAATTAATAGAAGTCTCACTCTTAATTAATCCTACATTATCCGCATAATAATTAGTCATTTGGATGGCGTCTTGACTTTGTAAAATAGGAATTTGAAATCCTGAAAGAGAAACGCTTATTTCTAAATTAACAATAATACCTGCCGATAAAACATCTTGAAACTCTTCTTCATTCACTGTATAAGAATTTAAAAATTCATTTTGAACTGTACGAAGATTATATTCAATAGTAAAGGGAACCGTTCCTACTTGAGGTAAATTTACATTTCGAGTAATCACATCATTAATCTGGGTAAGGTTTTCTCCCGAGTTTGCTTCAGCATCAAAAACGATGATGTTATTTAATGGAATACTTAAATTATCTAAATCAAGGCCAAAACCAGATAGATCTACACTAAGCTCTCCATTGTAAATTAATTGATTATCTGCCATAATTAAACTGCCAGCAGTTAAAATTCCGGTAAAAAAACCTTTTTCATTAATAGAAGCGTCAGATTCTAACTTATAATAAGTAACCCCTTGTTCTTCAGAAGTAGATTCCACCGTAAGGGTTTCTTGAGAATTGGTAGAAGCTCCATCTTGATAAGTGGTTTCATTATTATAGGTCCAACTGTTCCCTACAGTTAACGGGAAGTGGTTAGAAATAGTTTCCTCAGCGTCATTGTTATCATCATCAGAACAACTTATAATGGCAAAACTTACTAAAAAGTAAAATAGATACTTAGGTAATTTCATATTATTTTGATTTTACCACAAATATACTATTTAATATTTATTGTTTAGAGGTAATTGTTATAGCAGCAACTAGATTTTGAATTTCACTCAAATCTTCTTCTGTAGAGACCACTTCTTTTTCATAATTTTCTTTTTGAAAATGTTCAAGGTTCCATTTTCCCTTATGATACTCCAAAGAAGTCAAATTTTCAACCCAATCACCGGAATTTAAATAAAGACAAGTACCAAATTTATTCACTTTCCTTACGATTTGTGGCTGATGAATGTGTCCACAGATTACATATTTGTAGTTATTTTCGATAGCCAAATCAGAAGCTACTTTTTCAAAATCTTGAATATGTTTAATTGCCTTTTTTACGCTATTTTTAATTTTTTTGGAAAGTGAGAATTTTTCACGTTTCATTTTAATCAAGCACCAATTAACAAATCGGTTAATTAAAATAAGAATATCATAACCCCAACCACCTAATTTGGCTAACCATTTTGCATTTTGGATAGAAGCATCAAAGACATCGCCATGAAAAAACCAAGCTTTTTTTCCATCTAACTCTAAAACCAATTTATCTAACACAGAAATCTTACCCATTTTTACATCGGTAAATTTTCGAAGCAAATCGTCATGATTTCCGGTAATATAGAATACCTCTGTACCTTTAGCAGAAAGGTCGATAACCTTTTTAATGACTTCTAAATGTGATTTAGGGAAGTAACTCTTTCTAAACTGCCAAATATCAACAATATCACCGTTTAAGATAAGTTTTTTGGGCTTAATGCTATCCAAATAAAGAAGCAGTTCTTTTGCATGGCAACCAAAAGTTCCCAAATGCACATCTGAAATTACAACCAAATCAACTTTTCTCTTTTTCACTCCTAGCAACTTTTCTTATGAACAAAGGAATAAAAATAAAACGTTAAGTATATTAATTACAGTTTAAGCTATGTTGAATTAATCGTTATACTTGTAATGGATAAATATGTATTTATCAAGAGAATGTTATGTAGATTTTTAATTATTTATTGAAAAAAATTACATTTGTTGAAAATCAAGTTATGGCAGGAAATTCCTTCGGAACAATTTTTAAGTTAACCACCTTTGGTGAATCTCACGGAAAAGCTATTGGAGGAATTATTGATGGTTGTCCCTCTGGTGTTGAAATTGATTTAGAAGCTATTCAAAATGAGTTGAATAGGCGCAAACCAGGACAGTCAAAAATTGTAACCCAACGGAAAGAACCCGATACCGTTCAGTTTTTATCGGGGATTTTTGATGGAAGCACCACCGGAACTTCCATTGGCTTTATCATTGAAAACACCAACCAAAAATCTAAAGATTACGGTCATATTAAAGATGTGTACCGACCAAGCCATGCCGATTACACTTATGACCAAAAATATGGAAACCGGGATTATCGTGGTGGAGGAAGAAGTTCTGCACGAGAAACAGCTTGCCGAGTGGTTGCCGGAGCCGTAGCCAAACAATTCCTGAAAACTGTTCAATTTCAAGCTTATGTTTCTTCTGTAGGAAAAATTCAACTACAAGAAAGTGATAGCATTGATTTTAATGAAATTGAAAAAAATCCTGTACGTTGCGCTAATGCTGAAAAAGCATTAGAAATGGAAAACTATATCAAGCAAATACGCAAAGAAGGCGATACCGTTGGTGGCGTGGTTTCTTGTGTGATAAAAAATGTTCCCATTGGATTGGGAGAACCGGTTTTTGATAAACTTCATGCCCAATTAGGCAAAGCTATGCTATCTATAAACGCGGTAAAAGGTTTTGAATATGGAAGCGGCTTTGAAGGCTCCAAAATGAAGGGAAGCGAACATAACGATCTTTTTAATAATGATGGTTCTACCACTTCTAATAACAGTGGTGGTGTACAAGGTGGAATCTCAAACGGAATGGATATTTACTTTAAAGTAGCTTTTAAACCGGTCGCTACTTTAATGCAAAAACAGGAAACCATTACTAACAAAGGCGAAAAAGTAGAAATGGAAGGAAAAGGTCGTCACGATCCCTGTGTAGTTCCCAGAGCAGTACCCATTGTAGAAGCCATGGCAGCCTTGGTGATTGCAGATTTTATATTGTTAAACCGTACCATAAAAGCATAAACTTTAGATGAAGAAACTCGCATTACACTGGCAAATATTATTAGGAATGGCATTAGGGGTGATTTTTGCCCTTTTGATGACCAATTTTACTTGGGGAGCAGATTTTATTGAAGATTGGATCAAACCTTTTGGAACCATCTTTATCAATTCTTTAAAATTAATTGCGGTACCCTTAATATTAGCTTCGTTAATCAAAGGAGTTTCAGATTTAAAGGATATTTCCCAACTCTCAAAAATGGGATTTAGAACCATTGGCATTTATATTATCACCACCATTATTGCAGTTTCTATTGGCTTATTGATGGTAAATTTAGTAAAACCCGGAAGTACCATTACCGAAGAAACCCGAACTGAATTGGTAGAAAGCTACGGAGGTGATGCCGATCTTACCAGACAAAATGCCGAGAAGCAAAAAGAAGCCGGACCTCTACAAGCTTTAGTAGATATTGTACCAAGCAATATTGTTGGTGCTGCGGGAAGTAATGCCAATATGTTACAGGTGATTTTCTTTGCCATTTTCTTCGGGATTGGATTGATTTTGATTCCTGAAAAACAATCTGAACCCGTAAAAAAATTCTTTGACGGTTTTAATGAAGTCATCCTGAAAATGATTGATATTATTATGCTAACTGCTCCGTTTGGTGTTTTTGCGCTATTAGCAGCCTTAGTCGTAGAAGCTCCAAGTGCCGATTTATTTATAGCACTGGGAATGTATGCTTTATGCGTGATAGGTGGATTATTATTGATGATTGTGATTTATACCCTATTGGTTTGGGTATTCACTAAAAAGACACCGTCCTTTTTTATTAACGGAATTTCTCCTGCCCAACTTTTAGCATTCTCCACCAGTTCGAGTGCAGCGACACTTCCCGTCACTATGGAAAGGGTAGAGGAGCATTTGGGCGTAGGTAAAGAGGTTTCAAGTTTTGTATTGCCGATTGGGGCAACGATAAATATGGACGGCACAAGTCTTTATCAAGCGGTTGCAGCAGTATTCATTGCGCAAGCTTTTGGAATGGATTTATCGTTTTCTGTTCAATTAGGAATTATTGCAACCGCCACTTTAGCTTCTATTGGCTCAGCAGCAGTTCCTGGGGCTGGAATGGTAATGTTGGTAATTGTGTTGGCACAAGCCGGAATTCCTGAAGCAGGATTAGCATTAATTTTTGCTATCGACCGACCTTTAGATATGTGTAGAACAACAGTTAATGTAACCGGTGATGCTTCTGTATCTATGTTGATAGCAAAATCTGTAGGGAAACTTCGGGATAAACCACTTGTAAAAAACTGGGACGATAATTATAAGAAGAAGTAATGTAACAAATTAAAAGATAAGGAGGATGCGATGCTGAAACAAGTTCAGCATCACTTCAATTTAAATCACAAACTACTCCAAAAACTTATTTTTCAATTCAGGGGTAGGGATGCGACAATTATCTTTTTTGCCAAACCATTTATACCGGTTTTTAGCGATAAAATCGTAAACCAAGTTTCTAAAACTTTCCGGTAAAAACAAAAAATTGCTTAATAATCGGTAACCACCAGAAAGATGCTTGGCAATTTGTAAAGCTGCAGTAGATTTGATGTAATAGGCATTTCCCGGATCGATTAAAATAATGGAATCGATTTTAGAAGTATCGATACCTCGTTCTAACGTAAGTTGCTGCCCTAGTTGACTTTGCAAGGAAGCATAACGAAATACATCATTTTTATCGTGGTCTATAATAATATTCACGGCATTATTGCAAAGGTTACAAACGCCATCAAACAAGATGATTTTTTTATTTTCAGGAAGTTCTGTCATTATTTTTTGGCGCGTTGTACCAATTCTAATTTACTTAAATCGGCTTCGGTGGTAAACATTCCATAGTTAATAATAGCTTTTCCTTTTTCAATTTTATCTATCGTTCCAACAGAACGGCTATCTTCCAAACGTACACGATCATTTACTTTAAAAGAAACTACTTTCTTTGCTTCTGCCTTTTTTTCTTCTTCTACCAGTTTCTCTTTTTCTTCTTTCTTCTTTTGTCGGATAACTTCAATTTTCTTTTCAGCCTCCTTTTTTATTTTTTGCTCTTGTTTTTTCTTGACTTCTTGTTTCTTTTTTGATTCTTTTTTACGTTTAGAATTTTCAATAGCTACCATTTTTAAAAATTCTCCAATCAGTTCTTTTTTATTGTTATTATTGAAGAAAGTTAAACTAATATCCTCTAATTTTTGTCCTAAATGTATAAGCCGTTGATTGCTATCATACAGTTCTTGAAAACCTTCCAATTTCTTCTGTACGCGGGTGTTGATTTCATCTAAACGTTCTTTTTCTTCCGAAGCTTGAATTTCTTTCTTTTTTAAATTAGATGTGGTTTTAGCCAATTTAGAACGTTCTTGTTGAAGTTTGGCAATACTTTTATCAAATCTGATTTTTCCACGCTCTACTTTCTTTTTAGACCGGTTAATCAAACTATAAGGGATTCCGTTTTTCTGAGCTACCTCAAAAGTAAAAGAACTTCCGGCTTCCCCTAAATGTAACTTATACAAAGGTTCTAAGGTTCTAGAATCAAATAACATATTCGCGTTAGAAATAGCTTCCGTTTCTTGTGCCATTTTCTTCAGGTTGGCGTAATGGGTGGTAATGATTCCGTAGCTGTTTTTTTCGTAGAATACTTCTAAAAAGGTTTCTGCTAAAGCACCACCTAATTCCGGGTCACTTCCGGTACCAAATTCATCAATTAAAAAGAGGGTTTTATCATCGCACTTCCGAAGAAAATAATTCATATTTTTCAATCGGTAGGAATACGTGCTTAAATGATTTTCAATACTTTGATTATCTCCGATATCCGTAAGTACTTTATTAAAAAAACACATCCGGCTAAATTCGTGCACGGGAATTAGCATTCCGCTTTGAAGCATTACTTGTAAAAGCCCTACCGTTTTTAGAGTAATACTTTTTCCTCCCGCATTAGGTCCGGAAATTACAATAATTCTATTATCAGGAAGTAACTCTATGTCTTGCGGAAAAGTTTTCTCTCTGTTTCTTTTATTATTCAAATAAAGAAGTGGGTGATAAGCTTCTTTTAAATAAATCTCACGCTCTTTTGTGATTTTAGGGAGAATCGCACCTAATTCTTCAGCATATTTGGTTTTGGCAGCTATCACGTCTATTTCACTCAACAAATCTTGATATTGAATAAGCAATTCACGAGAAGGCCGTATAAACTCTGTAAGTTCTTTTAAAATACGCTTAACTTCTTCTTTTTCTTCATACTGAAGGTTATTGAGTTCACGAGCAAATTGTAAAGTAGCTTCCGGTTGAATATAAACGATACTCCCGGTTTTTGAACTTCCTAAAATAGAACCTTTCACCTTTCGGCGATGCATAGCGGTCACAGCCAATACGCGAATATTATCAACAACAGTTTCTTTAATTTCATCTAAATAACCGGCACTTTTGTAAGCAGAAAGTGCACTTACAAAACTTGAATTAATTTGTGATTGTACACTGTTAATCGATCTTCTGATGTTTTGAAGTAGAGGAGAGGCTTCATCTTTAATTTCACCAAAACGGTTAATTACTTGATCTATTTTCTCGATGAGATGTTTAGTAAATTTAACTTCATCGGTAGTTTTATGCAGATTAGGATAAATTTCTTGGTACTTCCTAAAATGAATAATAAGATTGTTTACGGTTTGTGATATGGTGGCTATTTTACGAATACCACTCACTTCTAAGATGCTCTCTTCGATATTTAGAAATTTAATTTCTTTATCGATGGTCTCAAAACCATGATTGGGAATTCTGGTTTCTTGTAATGCCGAAGATTTATATTCATTAGTCTGATGGAGTGAAAACAAAGTTTCTCCATAAGTGGTAAGCGGAACTATTTGTAAAGCTTTTTCTTTTCCTTTATCGGTAATGCAAAGTTCACTAACTTGTTGGCAAACGGAAGGAAATTCTAAATCTTTAAGGGTCTTTTCTGTTATTTTTATCATAGCAATTTTCTACATTCGTAGCAGCGCAAATTTAAATAATATTTTATGAAGGTAAACATAGATGAAAGCTGGAAAAGTGAATTAAAAGAAGAATTTGAAAAACCTTATTTTGTTCAATTGACAGAATTTGTTAAAAATGAATACCAATCGCATCGATGTTACCCTAAAGGGAAAGCTATTTTTGCTGCTTTTGACTATTGTAAATTTGATGATTTAAAAGTGGTAATTATCGGTCAAGATCCTTATCACGGGGTAGATCAAGCCAACGGATTGTGTTTTTCTGTAAAAGATCATATAGCGATGCCTCCATCATTAATCAACATTTTTAAGGAAATTGAACAGGATTTAACTAAACCTTTTCCTAAAACAGGAAATTTAGAGCGTTGGGCCAAACAAGGCGTTTTACTGTTAAATGCTACCTTAACGGTTAGAGCGCATCAAGCCGGAAGCCATCAAGGCAAAGGTTGGGAACAATTTACGGATCAAGTAATTTCAACCATATCAGCAAAAAAAGAAAATGTAGTCTTTTTATTATGGGGAGGTTTCGCCAAGAAGAAAGCTCAATTAATAGATAAAAACAAACATCACATCCTTACCTCCGGACATCCTTCACCATTAAGCGCAAATAGAGGGTATTGGTTTGGGAATAAGCATTTTAGTAAAACCAATGCATTTTTAAAATCTAAGCATCTTGAACCTGTGGAATGGTAGAGGTATTTGTTTTTCTAACTTCTTGCTCATAATTTGCCTTTTTAGCTTTTGATGTACCGGTTTCTTCAACTTTATTTCTACTGAAAATAAATATGAAAATATTAAGTATAAGTAAAGCTCCTAAGATGATAAAAAAAGTTAGCATACCTCGGTTTTAGATTGGTTTCTACAAAATAGATACAATGATAACGCAAAGGTTGCGTAAAAAATTTAGATTTCATTAAGATTTTACAATGAAATCTTTAAAATCAAGTTTTTTATTAATTAAGTTTAAGTTAAATAATTGATTTTGAGTTTCCTTTATGGTTTCTTCTTTTATTTGATTTTGTGACCATTCTGTTTTTTCAAGCCAAAGTGCTACATCTTTTTCTTTCTGTTGGTACTTTTTAGCTAAAATTTCAGTTAGTTGATGGGTATCTTTGAAGTTTTCTGTTACCGAATTTAAGGTAGAAAGTATTTTTTTAACTTCGTTTTTATTTGATTTATAAAAACTATCGGTTGCTGCAATAACAAAACACGGCCACGGACTGGGACAATCCCCAACTCTTCTAAACGTACCATTATCTACTAAAGGTTTAGTGGTAAAATGTTCCCACATAAAATATTGAGCATCATCATCAGGTAATGCTTTTACCGCTCCCGATAAATCATTTACCACTTCAAAATCCAGTTCTTGCGTGTTCCAACCTTGATTTTTAGCATTGATATAAGCAAGTAAATGAGAACCAGAACCGTAACGGCTTATGGCTGCTTTGGTATTTTCTAAATCTGAAATGCTTTTATAGGAAGAATTTGCAGCCACATGAATCCCCCAAATTAGCGGACTTGCAATATAATTTTGTAGAATTTTAAAATCGCTCCCCTCAATAATCTCCTTCACAATGCCTTCTGTAAGCATTAAAGCGATATCTATGTCGTTATTTTTTAAAGCTTGGGATAGTTCGCCTGTTCCGCCATAAAAATCTATCCATTCTACTTCTAGTCCTTCTTTTTCAAAAAGTTTTTCTTCAATTGCAATATGCCAGGGGTAATTGAAATGTTCAGGTACGCCACCAACTTTAATCTTCTTCATTAAGAATGTTTTTTCTTTAAGTAATTGTATATTTCATATTGAGAACGAATAGGATGTGCAGGATCGTGTGCTACGTATTCATTCTTCTGCGTATAGTCTTGGACTCTTGCTTTTACGTTATCGTCTAATTGAATTTGTAAAATTTCTTTTAATTCTTGCTTAATATCTTCATCAAAAATAGGTGCCAGAACTTCGATACGACGGTTTAAATTACGGTTCATCCAATCGGCACTTCCCATAAATATGCGTTCTTCCCCGCCATTATGGAAAATATAAATTCTTCCGTGTTCTAAAAATCTATCTAAGATACTGGTAATGTAGATATTTTCGCTTAAGCCTTTAACTCCCGCAATTAAAGAGGTGAAACCACGTACTAAAAGTCGAATTTTAACTCCGCTCTTATTGGCACGATATAACAAATCTATCATTTCTTCATCCTCAAGACTATTCATTTTTGCGGTAATCTTGGCTTCCCTTCCGGCTTGAGCCTCGTCGATTTCTTTTAAAATCATTTGGGTGAATTCTCTGCGTGTTTCAAAAGGGGAGACCAATAGGTTTTTGGCCCTAGGGATGATTAATTCACCTTCTAAAACCTTAAAAACCCGATCTAATTCTTTGGTGATTTTTTTATGGGCAGTAAATAAAGCGTGATCGCAATAAATTTTACTGGTTTCAGCATTAAAATTTCCAGTACCTACGTAAGCGTATTTTATACTTTCTCCATTTTCAATCCTATCGATTAAAAATATTTTGGAGTGGACTTTTATTTTAGGATAGCTATAAATAACATTCGCTCCTTTTTCTTCAAATTTTCGTCCCCAAGTAATATTGTTTTCTTCGTCAAATCGAGCTTTAGCTTCAATGAAAACCGTAACTTCTTTGCCTTTCTCTAAGGCTTTTAAAAGGGAGCTGGTTAAGGCAGATTCATCGGCTACACGATATAAGGAGATTTTAATAGCAACAACGTCATCATCTTCTGCAGCTTGTTCTATAAAATTTTCAACATAAGAAAAAGACATATATGGAAAATGAAGCAATTGATCTTTTTCTTTAATGATTTTGAAATAATCTTCTTCACTTTCAAAAGCTTTATGCAGAATAGGTATAAGTGCTTCGTATTGCAGTTTCGGGTTATCAGTGGGATCGGGAAAGGAGAAAAAGTCACTAAAATTATGATACTTTCCGCCCGGCATCATATCTATTTTCCCTAAGCCTAAATGTTTTCTTAGTTTTTTCTGAAGCTCTTTAGGCATTTCAGCATCGTACAGTAATCTGGTAGGTTGTCCATCGGTACGTTGCTCTAAAGATTCATAAATTTTTTCAGCGAGAACTCCATTAAATTGATCATCAATATATAATTCAGCATCCCTGGACATTTTTACCTGATAGATTCCTTCTACTTTTCGTTGGGGAAAAACTTCGTGGATTTCTGCCCGGATAATATCGTCTACAAAAGTGATGTAATGTTCTTCACCAGAATTTTTTAATTCGATAAACCTTCCTACTTGATTTACCGGTATATTCACCACTCCGGCTTCTTCTTCATTCTCAAAAGCAATAAAAAAATAGATGGTATTGTTTTCTAGAAATAACTGATTCTTCTTATCAAAATCTACTAATTGTGGTTCAAGTAAATCTTTAATTTTAGCTTGATAAATATCCTGAGCTTCAGTTAATTGATTTTTGGTAAAATCTTTATGCTGAATAAGATGAATATGGTTTTCAGCTAATTCAGGTAAAATTTCATGTTTAAAAATTTCACCAAACTCTATTTGTTGTTCTTTTACGTCTTTTATAATCTGCTTGACCTTTTTACTGGGCTTTAGAGCAAGCTTTTTACGTAAACTTTTTTTGATTTTTTTGATTTGCCGAAGTTGAGAAACCCGTACCCGATAGTATTCATCTAAGTTAGAAGAAAAAATAGCCAAAAACCTTAAGCGTTCCAATACAGGGTTGCTTTTATCTGCGGCTTCTTGTAAAACACGCTTATTAAAATTAAGCCAATCTATATCTCTATGTTGAAACCTTTTATCTGGAGTTTCTGTCATCAATAAAATTTTTCTAAAACTACAAATTACCCTGCGTAGCTATTTTTAAAGTTCTGTTAAATAAAAAACTTAGAGTGTGACTATTTTTTTTAGGGTGAATTTGATGAGTTGATCCACGATTTCTCCCGGGTTTTTACTGAATTCTCCCGTTAACCTATTGGCTAAAATCGCATTTAAAGACAAGGCTTGGTGCCCAAATAACTTAGCCATTCCATAAATACCGCTGGTTTCCATTTCTAAATTAGTCACCCGAAGATTTTTATAATTGAATTGAGTGAGCTTTTGCATAAAATTTTCATCTTGAAGCGGTGCACGTAATACCCGGCCTTGCGGAGCGTAAAAACCGACATTGGTGGCAGTAATTCCTTTAGAAATTTCTCCACTTTGGGTAAAATGATCAAGTAATTCTGCTGAGCTATTTACTACATAAGGTTTGGCCTTAAAGTCAGCTAATGCCAATTGATGTTCTACTTCTTTGGCGATTTCTAGTTCTTGAATACTTTCACTTTTATAAAAATGCAATAAGCTATCAAAACCAATTGCAGTTTGTGTAGCCACCAAGGAGTTCATAGGAATATCTTCTTGAATTGCTCCGGAGGTTCCTACTCTTATAATCTGTAATTGTTTCAAGTTCTTTTTTACTTCCCTTTTTTCTAGATCGATATTGGCCAACGCATCAAGTTCGTTAAAAACAATATCAATATTATCGGTACCGATTCCTGTGGAAATCACACTTATTCTTTTGCCTTGATAAGTTCCGGTTTGCGTGTGAAATTCCCGTTTTCTAACGTTTACTTCAATATCATCAAAATACTGAGTAACCTTTTCCACACGTTCAGGATCTCCAACGGTAATAATAAGATCGGCAAGTTGATGGGGAAGGAGGTGAAGGTGGTAAATGCTGCCATCTTCATTCAATACTAATTCAGATTCCTTAATGGGCATTTTTATAATTTTAATAAGTGATGCGACTCATGATCGTAAAGAAAGTCATATTTTCTGGCGCCACCGTAATATAAATCATCCTTTAGCTCTTGATAAAAGTTTTGTGATTTGTTGAGGGCCAACTTACCTTCTTCAGTAAGGGAATATTTTTGATTATCCAAATAAATAAATGACTTCAGGTTATCGATAATCCGAAGCATTTGTATATCTCCATAACCATAATACCCTTGGTATTCAAGCGAATACCCTAAAAGTTGATTGTGGCTGCTAATGGTATGGGAAGTGATAATTTTTAAAAGATTGGCTTCTAAAGAATTTAATCCTGATTTCACATTAGGAAAGCGTTCTATATGGGCGCGTAAACAACTGGATAGGTATTCAAAATTGGAAGTCTTTTTAATTTCCGGTTTTAAACGAAGTGGATTATTTCCGCAATATAATTTCCAAACCAATTCAGCTAATTCTAAATCGTCTTCGTTCAACAAAATTTTATGGTTAAAATGGTTGAGCAGTTCTTTATCACTTAATTGTGATAAACCCTGCAGTTTTTCTTCTCCTTTTAACCGTTTGCTGCACACCAGATAAATGGGCTTGTGGATATTTTGTTGGAATAAAAATGAAATGGCCGATATCATATTAATATGGCAAAACAAATCGAACTCAAACCAAAGAATAATCTCCTCATAATCTTTAGCTTGAGCTAATTTTTCTAATTCTGAAACAAATTTAATGTCATAATCAGAAGCAGGAATATCATAACAAGTTTCTAGAAACTCTTTTCTTTTAGCTATAAATTCTTGACTTCCTACCTCTTGAACGGTTTGTCCTTCGCAAAGCATTTCTCGCCAAATCACCACTTCACCGGGAAGGTTAAGTCGGCTCATTTTATCGGTTAGGCTATCACCGTTTGTAATATGAAGCATTTTATTTGTCATAATTTATCCGCCAACGCGTTTTACTTGAAAACCTTTATCTTGAAGCATTTCCATAATTTGAGGACGATAATCTCCTTGTATAATAATCTTTTCATTTTTGAAGCTTCCTCCAACACCTAAAGTAGTTTTAATTTCTTTGGCCAGTTTTTTAAAATCATCATCGGCACCCGTATAGCCTTCAATAATGGTAATAGGCTTTCCTTTTCGTTTTTCGTATTTACAAATTAGAGGGTCGTCCTGAAGCCAAAGATCGTCTTGTGGTTCTTCTTCCGGACTTTCTTCGGGTTCGTGATCGGGAAATAAATTTTTGAGTTGGTCTTGTAAATCCATTAGATTAGTTGTTTTCTTTAATTAATCCAATTTCCACTAAACGCTGATGTAAAAATTCTCCAGCGGTAATATCTTCGTATTGTTTAGGATGATTTTCATCGATACATTCTTCTAAACAATCTAAGCGCATATCACTTCTAGGATGCATAAAGAAAGGAATTGAATAACGAGGTTCACTCCATTGTTCTTTGGGTGGATTTACTACACGATGAATGGTAGAACGCAGTTTATTATTGGTATGGCGCTCCAACATATCGCCCACATTTATGACCAATTCATCTTCAGCCGGCTTGGCATCGATCCATTCCCCATCTTTTCTTAAAACCTGAAGTCCACCGGTAGAAGCACCCATTAACAGGGTAATTAAATTAATATCGCCATGGGCTCCGGCCCTTACTGCACCTTTGGGTTCCTCGGTAATAGGAGGGTAGTGAATAGGCCTTAAAATACTGTTGCCATTACTTGCCCAATGGTCAAAATAATGTTCTTCTAACCCAATATACAGCGCCAAAGCTCTTAACACATAAATTCCGGTTTTTTCAAGCATTCGATAAGCTTCCATTCCGGTATGGTTAAAGTCTTTTAATTCTTCAACTTTTACATTTTTAGGATATTCTTCGGTAAGTTTAGCATCTTCATCCGGTTCTTGACCAAAGTGCCAAAATTCTTTTAAATCCCCTTCCTTTTTACCTTTGGCATGTTCTTTACCAAAAGAAATATAACCTCGTTGACCACCTAGGCCTTCAATCTCATATTTTTGTTTTATTTCCACCGGTAAATCAAAAAAAGCTTTTACTTCTTTATAAAGCTCTTCTACTAAATCATCGCTTAAAAAATGATTCTTCAAGGACACAAAGCCTATCTCTTCGTAAGCTTTTCCTATTTTATCAACAAATTTTTGCTTTCGTTTAGGATCTTTAGATAAGAAGTCGGCAAGATCTACACTGGGTATATTATTAACTGACATAGTTTATATTTTGAAGTAAAACAAAATTAACTAATTATATTCAATTTAATGTGTTAATCAAAATATAAAAAGAGCTTACGAATGGTAAGCTCTTTTTAGTTAAAATAAATTCAAGTGAATTATTCTTTAATTATTTTAAAATTTTTACAGATCTTATTTTTGTAAACTTTAATGAAATAGGTCCCTTTTTCCAATAAGCTCATATCTAATTCCGGATTAATTTTATTTACCTGAACTTGATAAACTTTTTGTCCTAATAAATTATAAATCTCTATGGCTGTAATACTGTTTTTAGATTCAATAGTTAAAATTGAAGAAACCGGATTAGGATAAAGACTTAAATCATCTAGACTTTCAAAATTCCGAGTAGATAAATTATCCGTAGTAAAAGTTTGTGGTCCTTCCCAATCACTGGAAGTTTCGGAAGTACACATAGTCTGTACGTAGATGTCATAAGTTGTTTCTGGATCCAATCCTTCAACAGTAGCATTCAGCATACCTGTTCCTACAGATCCGGTAGCAATAGGCGTATCGGTATCAATATTGGCTCCTTCAGCAAATACCGCCCAGTCATAGCCGTCGGTTTCATCCGGGGAAGCTGTCCAAGAAAAAGTCACACTATTCTCGGTAATAGTATCAACCGTCAAGGCCGTAGGAGCGGCACAAGGTATGGTCTCTGTAGTAAAAGTTTGTGGTTCTTCCCAATCACTGGAAGTCTCGGAAGTACACTTAGTCTGCACATAAATATCATATGCTGTTTCTGGATCCAATCCTTCAACAGTAGCATTCAGCATACCTGTTCCTACAGATCCGGTAGTAATAGGCGTATCGGTATCAATATTGGCTCCTTCAGCAAATAACGCCCAATCATAGCCATCGGTTTCATCCGGGGAAGCTGTCCAAGAAAAAGTTACAGTATTCTCTGTGACATTATCAACAGTAAGAGCAGTAGGAGCAGCACAAGAAATATCTTCTCCTTGATCTCCGGCTAATATTCCTGTATTAGGAGTGGCCTCATACGCAAAATCTTTTACAATAAAAGAAGAATCTTCATTTACATCGAGTCTTACCCAACCATAATGGGTTTCTCCACTAATATCGAATTTTACCCCTAGATATTTATCAGTGACTCCTACCCAATTTCCATCATTCACAGAATAGGTATATCCAAAGTAAGAAAACCCATAATTCCAGTTTAAAGAATTGGTATTGGAGTTATTAAAAAAAACCCCATCAGCATTGGAACTAATCATATTTCCGGAATTTAAGGCGTAGGGATAGGTAAAACCACCAGAACCACTCCCTAAAACTTCATTATCACCTTGTGGGTTTGCGTATAAGGCTCTTATAAAAGAACTAAAGTAATACGATTGAGAACTACTCACACTATTTTGCAAGATAATATCATCCACACCATCGTTATCAAAGTCAATAGCATAAGAACTTCCTAGACTACCGGAATAATCCGGATTCACATCAGTATAAATAACTTGACTATTAGCCTCACTTAATCCGGTAAGTGCCACGGCTAAAGAGCCATATTGCCCTAAGCGTTTCGAGAGTTTGTTGGAGTAATTTTTTTTCATAACATAAAGAGATAAGTTTTATTAAAATTACAATAATCTTATTAAATTATGTTAATTTAGATTATCAATTTAAATGTATGAATGGAAAAAGTTACAAAATCACAATGAAGGGTTCGCTGGGAATTCTTGCTTTAGGTGATGTAGGGTTGATAAAGTGGCGTAAAGTAAGGGATGAAAAATTAAAAGATAAGCGAAACCATGAAAAAAAATAAGCTCTTATTAATTGGTTGGGATGCAGCTGATTGGAAAATAATTGGTCCATTAATAGCAAAAGGGCAAATGCCAGCCTTAAAAAAGCTTATAGATAAGGGAGTGTATGGAAATATGAGCACCATGAATCCTCCATATTCACCTATGCTTTGGTCTACAGTTGCTACTGGAAAAACTCCCGACAAACATGGAGTTCTTGGTTTTATAGAACTTCACCCAGAAAAACAAGCCATTAGGCCTGTTACGGTAACTTCCAGAAAAAGTAAAGCATTATGGAATATCTTTCATCACGAAGGCTTAAAAAGTAATATCGTAGGATGGTGGCCCAGTTTTCCGGCAGAGCCTATTAACGGAGTAGTAGTTTCAGATAAATTTCAAAAAAACCTTAAAGCCAATCTAAGAAATCAGGATTTACCGGAAGGTACTGTATTTCCTCAAAAAATGGCCAAAGAGTTAAAAGAACTCCGCTTTTTTCCTGATGAAATTACAGAAGCCCATATTCTTCCTTTTATTCCTAAAGCTGCTCAATTGGATATGAAGGATGAGCCTACTAAAAAACGTTTAAACGCATTTGCGAAAGTGTTGGCAGAAAACACTTCGGTGCATGCTGCTGCGACTCGACTTATGCGAACCACCGAATGGGATTTTATGGCAGTTTATTATGATATGATCGATCATTTTTGCCATGGCTTTATGAAATTTCATCCTCCTAAACTCCCGCAAGTTCCTCAGAAACTTTACGAATATTATAACCAAGTAATTGTTAGTGCATATCGTTTTCAAGATATGATGCTAGAACGAATGATGGACTTGGCCGATAAGAACACGTCGATTATTGTCATGTCAGATCACGGCTATGAATCTTCTACTAAGAGAATTTTAAAAATGCCTAAATATCCCGCAGCTCCTGCTTTAGAACATCGGAGGTTTGGAATGTTTGTGGCTTCCGGTCCCGGTATAAAAAAGAATGAAAAAGTGTATGGTTTGAGTTTAATAGATGTAGCTCCCACCATCCTTCATTATTATGGTTTACCCATTGGGAAAGATATGGACGGTAAGCCGATGTTAGAGATTTTTGAAAAGCCTAAAAAACCTAAGTATATAGAAAGTTGGGAAAATGTGAATGGAGATTTTGCAACCCATACTTCCATTTCTGGAGAAGATGCTTTATCAGATCAAGATACGATGGAACAACTGATGGAGTTAGGCTATATTGAAAAACCCGATGCTAAAATTGAAACCGCTATTTTTAAAACCAAATGTGATATTAAGCATAATTTGGCTAGGGTTTATATGGGCAAAAAAGATTTTGAAAACTCCAAGAAAATTCTATTGGAACTTATTGAAATCAAGGATGAAAAGATTGATTTAATTCCTTTTTATATGGATCTTATGACCATCAGTATGGAGCAAGAAGATTTTGCTAAAGCCGAAGAGTACATGCTTACGCTAAGATCACTAGACCAAAAATTTAAAGTAAATACAAGCCTGGTAGAGGCCAAGATTTTACTTTCAAAAGGTAAAATCAATACAGCTATTCAACTACTCGAACAAGTTGAACAAAAAAATACAAAAAGTTCAGCCATATCATTAGAGCTGGGAAATGTCTATTTTAATATAGACAAGCTTCCTTTGGCATTAAAAGCTTACGAAAAGGGATTAACCATAGAACCGGACAATGCCAAACTACACAACGGAATGGCTAAAACCTATTTTCAGCTAGAAGAATATGAAGAGGCAGCCGATCATGCCCTAACAAGTATTGAGTTAGTGAGGTATTTTCCGGAAGCTCATTATATGTTAGGAAGATGTTTAGAAAAATTAGGCGATGATGAAAATGCAAAAATTGCTTTTGAAACGGCTAACATGCTTCAACCGAAAATGTATAAAGCAGAGCAAGCTATTGAAAATATAGAATTTCAATCAAGCAATGATTCACAAGAAAGTTCTCCTCAAGTTTTTGATAACGAAATTGTCGTGGTTTCAGGATTACCAAGATCTGGAACCTCGTTAATGATGCAAATGCTTGTGGCGGGCGGAATAGACCCACTAATTGATGAAAAGAGAAAAGCAGATCATTCCAATCCTAAAGGCTATTTTGAGTATGAACCAGTCAAGTCGTTGGCTAGAGATAATTCGTGGCTAGACAAGGCACAGAATAGATCGGTAAAAATTGTGGCTCCATTGCTAAAGTTTTTACATCCTAAATACCGATACAGAATTCTATTTATGACACGGGATTTAGAAGAAATTATTACTTCCCAACAGGTGATGTTACATAAAGACATCAAAACATTACCGGTAACTCTTTTTAATTCCTATAAAAGAGAGCTTGAAAAGATAAAACTATTTGAAAAGCAACATCCAAATGTCTCGATTAAATATGTGGATTATAAAGAAGTTATTCATCATCCTGAAAAAATGAGTATAGATATTGCTAAGTACCTGAATAAGGAATTAAATACAAAGTCTATGTGTAATTGTGTCGATAAAAAACTATATAGAAATAGGAATGTTTAAGGATATTATTATAATTTTGATAAAAAACATTTCTAAAATTTATGAAATTGGTAACCACCACTCAAGATTCAGTATTAAATTTCAGCAGCTTTCCTATTTCAAAAGACTTACAATTAGAACTTTATAAACGATTATTAAAACCACGTTTAATTGAAGAAAAAATGCTGGTTTTACTTCGGCAAGGTAAAATCTCCAAATGGTTTAGCGGCATTGGCCAAGAAGCTATTTCAGTGGGAGTAACTTCAGCTTTAAAAGATGATGAATATATTTTGCCCATGCACCGAAATTTAGGAGTCTTTACTTCCAGAAATATTCCGTTGCATCGGTTATTCTCTCAATGGCAAGGAAAAAAAAGTGGTTTTACTAAAGGAAGAGATCGAAGTTTTCACTTTGGAACGCAGGAGTTTAAAATTGTAGGAATGATTTCGCATTTGGGTCCGCAATTAGGCGTGGCCGATGGAATTGCCCTAGCCGATAAACTGAGGAACGAACAAAAAGTAACGGCTGTGTTTTCAGGAGAAGGAGGGACCAGTGAAGGAGACTTTCATGAAGCCTTAAATATCGCTTCCGTATGGCAATTACCAGTCCTGTTTTGTATTGAAAATAATGGTTATGGACTTTCCACACCGACCAATGAACAATACTTCTGTGAACATATTGCTGATCGCGGGAAAGGTTACGGAATGGAAGCGCATATCATAGACGGAAATAATATTTTGGAGGTTTACCAAAAAGTAAATGAAATTGCCGAAAGCGTTCGGGAAAACCCTAGACCTATTCTTCTAGAGTTTAAAACCTTTAGAATGCGGGGTCACGAAGAAGCGAGTGGTACTAAATATGTTCCCCAAGAATTGATGGATACTTGGGAAAAGAAAGATCCAATAACCAACTTTCAGAAATACCTACTGGAAACCGAAGTCTTAACCGAGGAAGAAGATTTAAAATTCAGAAAATCCATCAAAAAAGAAATCAATGAGCATTTAAAGATGGCTAATGCTGAAGAGGCGATTGTTTCTACTTTGGAAGCAGAATTAAAAGATGTTTATGCGCCTTTTAGTTTTAACGAAACAAAACCAACTTCCATTAAAAAGGAAATACGTTTAATTGATGCCATTAGTGAAGGCTTAAAACAATCACTGCAAAAATACGATAAGCTGGTCGTGATGGGACAAGATATTGCCGATTATGGTGGTGTTTTTAAAATTACCGAAGGTTTTGTAGATGAGTTTGGCAAAGACCGTATAAGAAATACACCTATCTGTGAATCAGGAATAATTTCTGCTGCCATGGGACTATCCATTAACGGAATAAAATCGGTCGTCGAAATGCAGTTTAGTGATTTTGTTTCTAGCGGATTTAATCCGATTGTCAATTATTTAGCTAAAGTTCATTACCGCTGGAACCAACAAGCGGATGTTGTTGTTAGAATGCCTTGCGGCGCAGGAGTAGGAGCGGGGCCATTTCACAGTCAAACCAATGAAGCTTGGTTTACCAAAACTCCTGGACTAAAAGTAGTTTATCCTGCTTTTCCTCAAGATGCTAAAGGATTATTGACAGCCTCCATTGAAGATCCCAATCCGGTTTTATTTTTTGAACATAAAGCATTGTATAGAAGTATTCGCCAAGAAGTTTCGGTAGACTATTTTACCCTTCCTCTAGGTAAGGCAGCTCATTTAAGAGAAGGAAAGGCGGTAAGTATAATCACTTATGGAGCCGGTGTACATTGGATATTAGATTACTTGGAAGATCATCCGGAAATCGATGCCGATGTGTTGGATTTAAGAACGCTTCAACCTTTAGATGAAGAAGCCATTTTTAATTCGGTAAAAAGAACAGGAAAAGTTTTGTTGCTTCAGGAAGACTCGATGTTTGGAGGAATTATGTCTGATATCTCCGCATTAATTTCAGAACACTGTTTTGAATTTCTAGATGCGCCTATTAAAAGAGTGGCCAGTTTACCAACACCCATTCCTTTTGCTGCGAATTTAGAAAAAGAATATTTAGCCAAAAATCGTATTGATAGTACTATTCAAGAACTTTTAGACTATTAAGTTCTTAGCTAAATTTTAACAATTTATAGTTAAACATTCTTAATTATTATCTGAAAGAATGAAGCTGGATTTAATTTTGATAGCGATTATATAAACTATTTTATAACCAATCATTTTTAAATTATGAAAAAAGTTTTTTCCGTAGTTGCCCTATGTCTACTTCTTGTTGCTTGCGGTACTACAAAAATTGAAAGACAAGCTGAACGTACTTTCACGGGAGATTGGACGCTTACCGATATTACCTATCCCAACAGTTCAGGATTTGTAGATGTTACTCTATTTCAGGATGCTTCTTCTAATTGTTTTAGAAACTCTTCTTGGAATTTTATCAACAACAACAATAAAGGAACCTACACGCTCAGCGGTGCTGATTGTATGGGAGGAACCCGAAATTTTGTATGGGCGGTAAGGGAAGAAACCCCAGATAGCGGTCTTTACGATTTTACCTTAAAACCAGTACAAGAAGGAGAAAATGCACGTAAAATAAATACCGGTTTTAAATTAAACTTAGTTTCTTTAAATGAAAATAACATGGTTTGGGAGCAAACCGTTTCTTACGAAGGACAACCGTTTAAAATAAGAATGAACTTTATAAAATCTAATTACTAAATCAACTAAAAAACGATATTATGAAAAAAATGGCAAATAAATCTTTAGTGATAATTATGGCTTTATCACTTGTATTTTCAAGTTGTGATGCTATAAAAAACGCTAATAATTCACAAAAAGGTGGAGCTATTGGCGCTACCGGAGGTGCTGTAATAGGTGGTGTTATCGGTAATAATGTGGGCGATGGCAACAATACTGCTTTAGGAGCAATTATTGGTGGAGTTGTTGGTGGTGCCGCCGGAGCTTATATTGGAAATAGAATGGATAAGCAAGCGCAGCAAATTGAAGAAGAAGTTCCTGGTGCTGAAGTAACTAGAGTAGGAGAAGGGATTAGCGTAACCTTTGATGAGAATAGTGGTGTTTATTTCGCAACCAATAAGTACAACATCAATGAAAAATCTCAAGAAACTTTAAACAAATTGATTAGTATTTTTCAAGAATATCCAAACACCAATGTTTTAGTAGAAGGTCATACCGATAACACCGGTGCCGATAGTTATAATATGACACTTTCAAAAGAAAGAGCTCAGGCAGTAACTAACTACTTAACCAGTCACGGTTTATCTGCCGGAAGGTTTACTACTAAATGGTATGGAGAAACTCAACCAAAATATGATAATTCTACCGTAGAAGGAAGAGCAAAAAATAGAAGGGTAGAGTTAGCGATTGTAGCCAATGAAGAAATGAAGGAAGAAGCTAAGCAAAAAGCTAATTAATTAGAAAGTAATATTTATTCCATAAAAAATCCGCTGAAAATATTTCAGCGGATTTTTTGTTTTTGTTGGGTTATATTAATGATGCGTTTGCATCTTTTCCTTTTTCTTTTGAAGCTGAGTTTTCAATTCAGAAATTGTTTTATTAACCGCCATATCAAAATTTTCTTGGTTTGCCGAAGCAAAAATTTGAGGGCCGGGAACGCTTAACTGAATTTCGGCAATTCTACCTTCTTCTTTTATAGAAGAATTTTCAGTTTTAAAATAAACATCTGCACTAACAATAAAGTCAAAACGCTCTTTTAATTTATTAAGTTTTTCTTTTGTAAACTCTTCTAATCGCTCGCTCGCACTAACGTGAACGTAATTAAAATTTGTATCCATAGTTAATTATTTAAATTCAATTTAAAGATACGATTTCACCAACTTTAATCCTAAATTTTTAATATGGATTTAGGAAGATTTTACCTCAAAAAGTACACATGCTTAAAAACTTGTTAAACGCCATTCATTACCAGTGAGGAATACTTAAATTAAGGGGAAAATTAACTAAAAAGAAAAACCAAAATGGCAGCATTAAACGTCACCCAAAAACTCATTAATGATCATTTAATTGAAGGCGAACTTATTCCCGGTAAAGAAATTGGTATAAAAATAGATCAAGCTTTACTACAGGATGCCACCGGAACTTTAGTTCAATTAGAATTAGAAGCGATGGGATTAGATAGGGCCAAAACCGAAGTCGCCGTTCAATATGTAGATCATAATTTACTGCAAACCGACTTTAAAAACGCCGACGACCATTTATTCTTAAAATCTGCCGCTCAGCGATTTGGCTTATGGTTTAGTCGTCCCGGTAATGGGGTAAGTCACCCAGTACATATGGAACGCTTTGGAAAACCCGGAAAAACCTTAGTAGGTTCAGATAGTCACAGTTGTGCTGCCGGTTCGTTGGGAATGCTTGCCATAGGTACAGGAGGATTAGATGTAGCTGCAGCCATTGCGGGACAGCCTTATTATGTGAAAATGCCTAAAGTAATGGGTGTAAAATTAACAGGTAATTTACCAGATTGGGTAAGCGCCAAAGATATTATTTTAGAAATGTTACGCCGTCATGATGTAAAAGGGGGCGTTGGAAAAATTATTGAATACTATGGTGACGGACTAAAACATTTAAGCGCTATGGATCGTCACGTTATTGCTAATATGGGAGCAGAGTTAGGAGCTACGACCACTGTTTTCCCTAGTGATGAAGAAACCAAACGCTTCTTAAAATCTCAAACCCGTGAAGAGGATTGGATAGAACTAAAAGCCGATGAAGGATGCGAATACGATTTGCATGATGAAATTGTGTTAGATGATTTGGTTCCTTTAATTGCGTTACCTACCAGTCCCGGAAATGTGGTTCCTGTAAGCGAAGTTGCCGGTAAAAAAATAAGTCAGTGTGTCATTGGTTCTTCTGCAAATCCCGGTTTACGTGATTTTTGGATTGCCGGCGAAATCGTAAAAGGAAAAGCGGTTAATGCTGAAGTAAGTTTAGATATTAACCCTACTTCCCGACAAATCATTCAGAATATGATTGATATTAAAACCTTTGGAAATTTAATTACCGCCGGAGCGCGTTTTCACCAAAGTGGTTGTATGGGATGTATAGGGATGGGACAAGCGCCTGCCAGCGGAACCATTAGTTTAAGAACCATGCCTAGAAACTTCCCGGATAGAAGTGGAACCAAAGATGATCAAGTCCATTTATGTAGTCCCGAAACAGCAGCTGCTTCTGCATTAACCGGAAAAATTACCGATCCGCGTGATATGGAAAAACTATATGATATGAACTATCCGGAATATGTAGATCCCGAGATTCATATTATCAATACCGATATGTTGGTCGCACCACCGGAAGATAATGAAAATGTAGAATTACAAAAAGGTCCTAATATTAAATCGCTACCTCATATCGAAGAATTAAAAGATTCAGTAGAAGTTCCTGTATTATTAAAAATGGGTGATAATATTTCTACCGATGAGATTTTAAAAGCAGGAGCAGAAGTATTGCCATTAAGAAGTAATCTACCAGAGATTAGTAAATATGCGTTTACCGTTATCGATGAAACTTACTACGATCGTGCGATGGAAACAAAAGATAAATTTGGCGGACATATTGTAGTCGCTGCTGAAAATTATGCGCAAGGATCGAGTAGGGAACACGCTGCCATTGCTCCTAAATACCTAGGACAAGTAGCGGTAATTGCGAAAAGTTACGCCAGAATCGCTTGGCAAAATTTAGTGAATTTTGGGATTCTTCCTTTAGAATTTGAAAATTTAGAAGATTACGATAAGTTTGAACAAGGCGATACGATTAAATTAAAAAACTTAAGAGCGTCGGTGAAAAACCGTGATACTATTGAAGTTGAAATTATCAAGGAAAACGGAGATTCTGTGACGGTTCCTACCAAACATACGATGAGTGATCGACAAATTAGGGTATTGCTAAAAGGTGGTATTATCAACGATTTTAAAGAGAAACTGAATTAAATTTCTAACATTTAATTCAAAGAAAAAGCCTGAAAATTAAATTTTCAGGCTTTTTTATTTCTTTCAATGATTCAGTAATCATCATTAAGGCTGTGGGATTTCCCCGGTATCGGCATCAAATAATACTTTCAAATCATTAGACTGTTTTACTTGCACTGCACGTTCGCCTCTTATTCCAATAGGAAATACCAAGGTTTCAGGATGTTTTTCCAAAATTTTAATCGCATCATTTTCATCCACTTCTACATGATCATCGCCATACATTTCTTTAAAAATAGGGTGATCTTGATCTATTAATTTATCTACAGTAACGCCTAACATTTCAGCTATTTCAGCCCATTCTGTTCCGGTAATGTTAGATTCCAATAAGTCAATAGGGAGTACTTTTAAGTTAGAAGACTCGGCATGCGCTCTCACTTTTCTTCCTAAATCACTTTTTGAATCATAATATACAATTAGTTGTCGGTCGTTTTTTGCTAACACGGTCATATTATTTTTTTAAATTATGCTTCAAGTAAAGATTAAATTGGCAATTAGCCAATGACTTTATCATTTTTTTAGCAAGTTAAAGGATTAGGTATAAAATTCCATTCCTTAGCAATTATAAACGTAACTTTGCGCCAAGAAAACAAAACTTATGCAGACGTTTCAACAATTAGGAATTCATAAAGACTTCGTTAAAGGATTAAATGAATTAGGGATAGTTAACCCTACTGAAATTCAAGAAGAAACCATTCCTGAATTATTAAATAAAAATACCGATTTTATCGGGCAGGCACCTACGGGAACCGGTAAAACTGCCGCTTATGGATTACCCATTTTACAGGACATTGAAATCGAAAATAAGGTGATTCAAGCCTTAATTTTGGCTCCCACAAGAGAATTGGCACAGCAAATAAAAAAGCAGTTGTTTAAATTCACCAAATATGTAGAGGGCAAAATATTTACCGAAGAAGTGTATGGAGGTGAGAAAATCCAAATCCAGATCAATAACCTAAAGCGTCCTACCCACATTGTCGTAGCTACCCCCGGAAGATTGTTAGATTTAATTGAACGTGGTGCGGTAAATTTAAAACACATTAAAACCCTAGTCTTAGATGAAGCCGACGAGATGCTGAGTATGGGCTTTAAAGAAGATTTAGATAAAATTTTAAAATATACCGGAAACTCCAAAAACACCTGGTTGTTTTCAGCTACTATGCCTGCCGAGCTTGATCAGTTGATTAAAAAATACATGTCTCCCAAAGCGATAAGGGTAGAACCAAAGAACGATTTAATCAATAAAAATATTACCCATCAATATATTCAGGTTTCCAGAACCAATAAAGATGATGTATTGATCAATTTATTGGACCAACATCAACAAGAACGGGGAATCATTTTTACGAGAACAAAAGCCGGCGCTCAAAAATTAGTAAAAAGCCTAAAAGACGAAGGTTTTTCAGTAGAAGCCTTGGAAGGGAATATGCAACAACGCGATCGTGAAAAAGTGATGCGCGCTTTTAAAAAAGAAAGCCTTCAATTTTTAGTTTCTACCGATGTTTCCGCACGTGGAATAGATGTCAATAACCTGGCTTTTGTGATTCACTACCAATTACCGGAATCTTTAGCCTATTATACGCACCGAAGCGGAAGAACGGCTAGGGGAGGAAACTCCGGAATTTCTATTGCACTTATTTTACCGCATGAACTTCCACAGCTAAAAGAAATAGAACAAAAACTTCAGATAAGCTTTAAGGAGAAAGCCTTATAAATACAGACTGAGTGAAATCTTTATTTGAAATTCAAATGATCAACAAAAAAGGGAAAGCTAATTAAAGCTTTCCCTTTTTTGTTGATGGTTATTTGCTAGTGCTCATCAATGATAAAATTATCTATCGTCATTTGAAAATGTTCAGGTCACTATGAGATTTCGTGTCCAACACGGAATGACGAAAAGATAATCAATAACTTACCCGTTAGACTCCAGCATGGCCAAGAACTTATCTAGGTTAGGTAAGATAATAATTCTGGTTCTTCTGTTTTTATCTCTCCCTTCTCGGGTTTCATTATCGGCAACAGGTTTGTAACTACTTCGGCCGGAAGCAATCAGTTGTTCACCATTCACTCCATAGTTATCTTGTAATACTCTTACTATAGAAGTGGCACGACGTACACTTAAATCCCAGTTATCTTCCAAATAAGAATCCTCTACAATCGTTTGGTCATCGGTATGGCCTTCCACCAATACTTCCATCGAAGGTTCAGATTTTACTACTTTTGCGATTCTTTTCAATAAATCATTAGCACGTGGACTTACCCAATAGCTTCCGCTTTTAAACAATAGTTTATCAGAAATGGTAATTTGTACGACGGTCTGATCTACGTTAATATCAATTCCTTCGTCTTCACCTTCATTTAGGGATTTGGTTAGATTATACGAAATCGCTACATCTATACTGTCACTTAAGGTTTTCGCATCTTTTAGTTTTTCAGGATCTACCTTAGCTAAGGTTTTACGCATGGCTTCTTTATTCTTCACCGACATCGCAGCGATATTATCAACCATCTCTAATTTGTTATCATTTTCTTCCTGCAAAGAATTGATTTTAGCATAGTAATTAGAAACCTTTTGCTGAATTTGCGCATACTTATCTTCGCAATCTTCTTTATCTACACGAGTTTTCATCAATTCACTCCGCGTATTATCCAATTGAGTTTCCAGTTCTGTATATTTCTTTTTAGAAACACACGATCCCAATAAGAGGCTCATAGAAATGGTAGATACCAATACAACTTTTTTCATCATTTGTTTTTTTTAGTTACAAGAACGAAGTAATGGGTTTAGGTTCTTAAAAAAAGTTTGCAAAACCTTATACTTTTGTTAAAAGTGAACTGTAGAAATTCTACACACCCTATGAAATCGCTTATTTTTGGTAAGATTATTGATTCTTGTTTATTAAAGAAAACTTAATTCTTAGTATTTTTGAACTATACTTAAAAGCTTATGAAAGTTATTATTTTATTACTCCTTGCTGTGTTTAGCTTTGGTTCAGTACACGCACAATTTGATAGTCCTACTACAACGACTAGCGGAAATTTATTAAACTCGAATGAAATCAATACTTCTACGCGGCGAACCGCCCCAAGTTTAAGCAAACGGAATTACAATTTTTACAAGCGACCAGAACAAGCGACCTTAGATGAAAAAGAAGAGAAAGTAGATATTTCTGAAAATGAAGGTTTTATAGAACCAGAAATTGATTTTAATCCTAAATACGCTCAAAAGCCGGGAAATGAACGTAAAATGAGTGAAGAGTATAAGCAGAACCAATATTTAGGCGATTTTAAAACCAAAAGCGGTGAAATAAAAATTATCTGTCGGGACCATCAAGCCGTCGATGGTGATTTGGTACGGGTTTATCAAGATGGGGAAGTGGTGGCCGATAAAATTTACCTGGAAGCTCGTTACAAGACCATTTATATGAAGTTAAAAGAAGGTTTCAATAAAATAGAAGTAGAAGCCCTTAACCAAGGACAATCGGGTCCTAATACCGCACAATTTCAGGTATTGGATGAAAGTGGAAACGTGATCACTTCCAACGAATGGAATTTAGCTACCGGTTACAAAGCTTCTTTTATCGTGGTAAAAACCCCCTAATACATTTTTTAGAAGAAAATTATTCCTCAGCTCCGGTGAGGTAGTAGAAGGGGAGGCATCATTGCACTCAGAGTAAATTACTAGCTTCAAGCCCTATTCTCGATACCAAAATCGTAACCGATGAACCGATGGTCTTGAAGTCAACTCGTAACCTAAACTAGAAGTTTTATAGTCCTTTGAAATCTTATAGCTTATTGGTGGTCTGGATATAGACTTGGGTGATTTTAGGAACTTCCTGCTTAATTTGATTTCGAAGTCCTTCCATCACTTGTTCGGCTTTTAGTAATTCTAGACTATCCTCTAAATCTACTTCCACAATCAGCAAAATACTTTCCGGACCAAAATGCATGGTCTGCGGTAAACCAAACTCTACCACGTGGACATTGTTTTCTAAAATGTTTTGTACTTGTAGCAATACTTCCGGACGAGCACTTTCTCCCAGTAATAAACCTTTGCTTTCATGGGCCAAGAAAGTAGCTACCGTTAACAAAATTGCACCAATGGCAATAGAAGCGATTCCATCGATATATGGATTCTGTAGCCATTGTGATAACACTACGCCAATAAGCGCTACCGCTAATCCGATCACAGCCGCAGTATCTTCAATGATCACAGCAAAGGTGGCCGCGTCTTTACTTTGAACAATACTGGAGATTAAGTTTTTAGATTTGGCGCGGGACTTATTAAAGGTTTTTAAAGCCAAGATAAGGGCAGTACCTTCAAAAATTAAAGCGGCGATGAGTACGATATAATTCCATGTAGGATCTTCTGTAATGTGTGGATCTTGCAAGGCGTGAATCCCTTCGTAAATCGCAAATCCACCACCGAGGGCAAAAATTAGGACGCTGACGACAAAACTCCAGAAATAAACTTCTTTTCCGTAGCCAAAGGGATGCAGCTTGGTGGGTTTTTGTTTAGAACGTTTAATCCCCAACAATAAAAGTAATCCATTACCCGTATCTACCAGGGAATGAATGCCTTCTGCTAGCATTGCTGAACTTCCTGTAAAAAAAGAAGCTGTAAATTTACTGATTGCAATTAAGAGATTGGCACCAATTGCCCCGTAGATTGCCACATTAGAATTTCCCGCCATCGTATAAATTAGTTTTTGCTCGAAAATACAATTTTATTTCTATTCACAAGTCATCGTCTGTTCCTGGGTTTTCCACAACATCATAAGAAATTCAGTTCGAGTGTTTTGCTATACGAAGTAAAGGAAAATGTATCGAAAATCTAACATCATTGTAAATTGTGACTAGTATAAATGTCGTTGAAATAGAAATTGAAATAGAAATTGAAATAGAAATTGAAATAGAAATAGAAGTCGAAGTTGAAGTTGAACTCGAAGTTGAATTCAAAAAATTCTGCTCACTGAAGACTACTAATTAAATATTAGCTTACTTCTAATTTCCAGAAGTCCTGTCTCGTTCAGGGCTTGTTATTTCATCTGTTCAAGTTTTTACTGCAACAAGGTGGAGGGAAAATGTATCGAGAACAAAATGAAAGTAAAACCAAGCAATAAAAATATCTTAAATACTTACTTAAGCTAGTAGAAGTTATTATCTTGTAAGTATGAAAAATAGAGTGAATTATATCCCGTTAATGCTCATAAGCTTATTCATGCTTGTGGCTTGTAAAAGCACCAACACTAGTGTTGATAAAGAAAAAAACTGGCAAACGGTGAAGAGCTTGGTCAGTGGAGGAGAGTTTGAAGTGGATAACCAATGGTTATATCCGTTGCGGGGCAATCAGATTAACTTAATAGGAAATCCTAATTACATACGGTTTTATAAAGATAGTGTAGATGTCTATTTACCATATTTTGGAGTACGTCAATTTGGAGGCGGTTATAATGAAAGCGGAATTAACTACAGCGGAAAGCCTAAAGATTTTTCTATGGTGATCCATGATGACATTCGGGAAATTGAAATTAGCTTTGAAGGAAATTATAAAACCGAAATCCTCAATTTTAAACTGAATATTTATCCAAGTAAAACCGTACGGACGTATGTACAATCATCACATCGGGATAATATTAGTTACCAAGGAAGAATAAAAGCCTTGGATAGTCTTGCTAAAGAATAATGCACGGAAACTGAGTTTAATCTTGATAAAAGATTTTGTACCGAAGGTTCGAATACGCTACTATCGAATTCAGCAAACTCATTAAAATCACCAGCATAAAGGAAAGGAGGAGTTAGTATCATAAAGAATATTTCTAGTTTCCGAAATATCCTATTTTACATAATATATATTATAGAACAAACTATACTAATAGGTATTTAGGCGAATAGCACTTTTTTGTGCTATTTTACATAGATGCAGATAGTAAATTATATCGATAGATATTATGTAAAAGCCTATTTGCTAATAGTAACTCCATAACCTCAATGTATTATTTATCTTAGAACTATATCATCAGCATTTATGTAACAGCCGATTAATAAATTTACCTTAGTGAATTATATTGCCTTCTTATAATTCTCGTGTTCTTCACCATTGCCCAGAAAATTTTAAATACGCGATTCTCAGCGATTGGAATTTATAGATTTTTCGTTATTCTAAATTTTAACTATAAGATGCTAGCATGACTTTTCGATACAACTAATGCTTCGTTAGTACTACGTATTATTCACTCAAAGTCGGGTTTTGTTTTGCTCTAATGTCATTCCTGCTATCTGACACAATTTTCAGTCGCAGAAAGAGCTCTTTCGAAATAACGTTTTCGTCATCCTGAACTGGTTTCAGGATCACATCCAATAAAAAACAAGTTCTATTTTACATAATATTATGGATTGACCTGAATACATTTAAGAAATAAAAATAAATCTGTTCGAATGATTTTGTGCCATGAAACAAAGCTAAATTTTATCGAGAACTTTATTTTCGCTTTAATCTCTATGCTCGATACAAAAATCGTAACCGATTTTTAACCGAATTGAGGGCTTGAAGTTCAACGAGTAAAATGTCCAGTTAGTTAAAGCCATACTTCTTTACTTCTACGAAGGCTTTAGTGGAGCTTAATCTTCCATAAGAATTCTAAAACCACCTTACTCCTCCACCATCCATAACGGGTTCTCGTTGAATTTGCTCCAAAGTTCCCGTAGCTGCTGCTCTAGCGGGATCAGTTCCGGAAACGGGAGTTCTTCTAGGCTTTCTTTGGCCATTCTCCCGAACATTTCATCAATTTCGCTACGGTCTTCGGTGCCTTTTTGCAATTCGATGATGTATTTTAAAAGGTTGTGGCAAACCGTAAATTGACCGCAGGCAATGAGTTTGTTCATGCGGTTCACCTTGATATCTTCTTCACTCCACCACAAGGTCGTAGGCATTTGTGTGGCCGTTAGTGCTACATCTTGCAATAATTTAGACGGTGGAGGTATCGCTACTTTATCGTCATCGTTACGCGTGTAAGAATTACGCTGCCCGTCCAATTCATAAATCATCGCTGTTGCTCTACGATGTTTGAGCTTACTGGAAGAATACAGCAGGTCATAATTCAAGCGGCGTATCTGATTCATGAATACATAGTTAATCATCGTAAAGGCACTGGACATGCGCTCGGCTAACATACGTTTGATCAAGGAAACCTTAAGGTTTTTAAGCCTTAGTATATCATCTTCAATAGGTTTGGGCACATTTTTCTCAAAGAGCACGGCAATTTTTTGTAGATAAGTATTTTTAACTACTGAGGCGATCAAGCCTATCATCGTCGCCAATATACTTGCTCCCAATAGCACCCCAAAAACGATGTAAATGGAGGCATAGGATCGCTCTCCGAACACATGCATATTATTAAGTATGAGCATAAGCAAGGCAATCAATCCGGGAATCCAATAGAGGGCACGGACTTTTAAATAATCTAAAACTTTTGAAACGGCATCTGTCAGGCTAACACCGGCGGCTGAGTGAGATTCATGGGAGGGCTCCCAGGCTGGCATCTGGTTCCCTCCTACATCATTGATCAGAATAAGATCTAACCTGCCGCCTTTTCTTTTATCGGCAAGGACCATGCTCCCTATTCCCTGATTGTCTGCGATGCCTCCATCCATCAAGCCGACTCCATCTTTAAAAACCTCATAGCTCTTGAGTTGTTGATAACTGGAATTGTTATGATCTTTGATATAATCGTCAGGGAAAACGAGCGGCGCAAAGCCTATGGGAAAACAAGACGAACTGGCAACGATATCCCCTATTTCAATCTGATCTTTCAAGGCTTTGATTTGACTCCTATAACTTTTGTATAAAGGACCATTTCCAAAATCACCTCTGTTCTGAAACCTATAGGTTAACCCATAGGTAAAATCGGTGGCGTTAAAGCAAACGGTATCAAATTGCTTAATATGATCTTTGTGAAACATCTCAAAGGTTCCTTCAAAGACTTCCATCTCTTGATAACACAAGGCAAAGGCATTGATCACAGAGCGCCTTTTATAGGCATTTTTTTTCCAAACCTGATCGTCCTTGAGTTTCTTGGTGGCATTTTCAAGAAGCTGATCATTGCTGGGTTCAAAGGTGGCATATAGCTTTTGGTAAAAATCGCTGAAAGGCTGATTCTTTTGAACCGATCTGGTGTATGCCGCTGCGAGTAAGGTTCCTCCACTCACAGAACTGATGGACTTAACAGCCTCCAGTAAGCTTTTTTCTTGGAATTCAATTTTATCAAGGACAGCAAGTACTCCCAACCCGTAAAAGGTTGCCCGATAGCCTCCCCCACTAAAGCAAAGACCAATTTTGTGAAAAGGTTTAAATTTTTCAGTCATAGTTGATTTATTATGCGGTTGAAATCAAATCGTATAAGATTCAATAGAAACCGCAGTTTACAAAATACCTCACAGAGGTATTTCTGTTTTATTGATGGGGGTAGAAAAACTAGGTATTAAAACCTTTGGGTAAGTTAAATGTACTAAAAAATTAATCATCAACCAATTCCCTTTTCAATTTCGCTATTCATTAAAGCGCAAATTCCCTAACGTGGAAGCTTATAGAACCAAGCATCCTATGGTATATAAGCAAAATAGCACCAAAGGTGCTATTTTAACTAAAAGCATAAACCGTATGCTTCCATAGGTATGGTCATAAATTTTATTTTTTAATAAACTTTTTGGTGATGGCTCCTTGCGCACTATGTATTTTAATTAGATAAAGCCCGTTAGCTAAGTTACTCACATCAATCGTATGTAAATTTTTCGCATCAAGTACCATTAATCGATTCCCGAGTAATGAAAATAGTTCTACTTTGAGTAATTGAATTGAATTGGATGTTAGATGTAAGGAACCGGTGGTTGGATTCGGGAAGATTTGGATGGTATCTAAATCAAATCCTTCCGTACCCAAGGTAGCCACTTGTTGTACGTCATCAAAATAGAAGGTAGAGCTTGCCGTTCCATCTCCTGTATTTCCATAATCAAACATAAATACCATTTTATCGTAAACCGTAGCCCCCAAACTTGAAAAATCCCAAGTTAAGGTTTCCCATTCTCCAGATTTTTGAGTGAGTACATCCAATTCTGAAAAGCTTCCTGCATTGGATTGCTGTTCAAGTTTCAAGCGTACTGTGGTATTTACGGGCGCACTCGTCCAAAGTTTTAAGGTAATATACCTATCGTTAGTAAAATCTAATCCTCCTTCTAAATTTAGGTAGGCTCCGGCCCATACATCACCTCCATCTCTCACCAACTTTGCCAAATGAGTACTGTTATTTCCCATGTTTTGAGGTGCGGTAACAGGTTCTACAGTCGCGGTCCCTCCATTAAAATTGAAAAAATCGGAAGTCACCGGTGTGGTTTCAAAATCAAATGGCAAACCTATCCCTGCTGTAGGAGCACATTCTAAGGAATTATAAGTAAACGTCATTCGACCCAGATTAAATTCTCCATTCGTGGCCGTTAACCTTAATACATGAATACCTGCGGTTAAATCAATAGTGGTCACTTTCGTATTCCAGTTTCCCCAATCGCCTGTAGTGGCTACCCCAATTGCCGGACTTACTTGCTCGCCATCAATTTCAAAATAGAAAGGTCCTCCTCCATTACTATTTCCTGAAGCATAACGCAAATCAAGGTCGTAACATCCTGTTGTTTGCACATCCACCGTGTATTCCATCCATTCCCCGGAAGAAATCCAACCTACCGTTGCACCTTCATTCGTTTCTTCTACAGCATCTACGTATTCATTGGGTCTAAATCCTCCTTGATTATCTAATGTGGAGTCGTAGTAACTGATGTTTTGGCCATTTCCTCCTTCAAAACTATCATAAGTTCCTGCTTCAATAGTTCCCGGTATTAAATGAGGGGTTCCCAAATAAGGCAACTGCTCCCCTACTTGAATCGTAATGAGGTTAGAAACCTTAAAATCAGTACCCACATAAATTTTAGCATAGAGGTGATGAATTCCCAAAGCGATCGTAGGAATCGTCCACTCATAAGGTGCGGTGGTATCTTGCCCTAACAAGGTATCCCCCATATAAAATTCAACTTTGGTAATTCCACTACCTGAAGTTTCAGTGCTAAGCATCACCGGGTCATTTTCATTTGCCTGATAAGTATCGGCAGAAAGTATGCCTGAAACATTTAAATCTCTATTGGTCGCCATGGAATTGGCAGGAACCTCTAGCATAAAACCATCTGAAAAGTTCACGGTAATGGGTGCATCTGAATAATTATGCGCTACATAGGTCATTTCTCCGTCATTGGAAAACGCCACCGCAATAGGATAATCGGCAGTAATCGAAGCATCTACGGGTCCTAGCACATTCATCGTATGAAGCCAATGGTAGGTTTGCGCATCGGAAATCCCAAATTTTAAGTTTCGATCGGGGTAAGAATTATATAAATCCAATGCTGCCGGAGCATCAATTAAAGAGAGGTACTTCCAATAGGTATCGTGCCATAGGTTGGGATTATCTTCGTTGCTTAACACGCCGGTGTTTGCTGTAATTTCTGTCCATAAAGATTGTGCATAGGCTTGGTTATGTCCTAAATAAAAGGAACCTCCGTGAATGGGATACATTTCTATTCCATAGGAGGCTGCTATATCACTGGTCCAGAAGGTACCATTGTCATAAGAATTACCCCAAACCCTCGAGACAAGGCTATATTGCTGTGAGGGTTGAAAATTACGTTCGTACATATCAAACCAATATTCCTCAATAGCGGTTTGCTCGGTAGTATAAATATAGATTCCTAAATCCCTGATGGCATTGTTTTCGGTAATGGTTCCCCAATGAATAAGTGAAGAGGCAAATTGCATACTTTCAGAGGTAGATTCTTGATCGTTTCCTTGAGGAAACGTAGCAAATCCATTGGCCCAACTGTGTCCGGCGTAAGGGCTGAAGTTTCTTAGAAATGGGAAAAGCGCATCATTTCTATCATCAGTCGCTGCGTCCCGAACCAATAAATTAATCATCGCTCCCCATTCGTTGACCCAACCTGGTTCAAATTGCTCCATAAACGCAGCGGCATGAATAAAATATCCCCAATGAAAATGGTGGTCGTTTATATTATTGTCTTGTCCATGCCCAGCCGGATAGCCTAACATCGAAGACCACGTATCGTTATAATAAAACAAAAAGGCCACTTCCCCGGCTTGATAGGTTAACCAATCTTCCAATCGTTCTTTGATGGTGGCTACCATTTTATCCCTCGCGACAAAATCCCCTGTTTGATCGGCTATTCTTGCGGTTTGGATCAATCTATTCATCACCTGCCCCTCATTATAGGAATCCGTCCAAGTTGCCAATTGATCATTTTCAATCGATGCTATTTTGGTATCCAGATCGGCAGGATTAAAATCCGGACTATAGTGGGCTAAATCAGGAAGGGTTGGCAATATCCCTTTAAATGTATTTTCTACCGTAAATGAATTTCCATCCAAGGTTTTTAACTCTCCTCTTACACTATCATAGCTATATTCATCTGGCGTGGGAGAGCCGGGAGCTAAATTATTCCATTGATGGGGCAACAATCCTAAGAGCATATGGGTATTTGTACCTTCTTTTACCTCGGTATCAACGCTGAAGGTGGTGGTCAATTTTGAATTCGATTCATTATAACTCCATGAAGAAGTGGTATTCGTGGGGAAAACATAGGCGTAATTTTTATACGCTTCAGCCACTGTACTCACATTAGTAGTACTCTGCGGTAACATGGCCATCGACCAATAATCGTTACCATTTAAGGTGGAAGTATATAGGTTCCCGGATTGGTTCCATGTGCTACCCGTTGGGGCATAGATCACAAAATCTGCTCCGTTGGTCGCATCGGTAACGATTAGGATTTCGTTGGAAATTGTGGGTGTTCCTGAATTGACTTTGATTTCTACGACAGCGTCATTATCCTTTTCAAAATAGAGAAAAGGCATCCCGATCCCGGAAGTGGCTTGTAACTCATGTGTACCATCATTCCAGTTCATGGTCACTGTCCAATCGGAATAATCGGAGGCGGTGGCCATGGAGGCGTTTAAACCGGTAAGCCCCACTTCTATGGGAGCCGAATCACCAATAGGTCCCCAAGGAATATAAGTGACGATTAATCCTTGATTTGTCGTTTTTAAGGTCATCGGGTAATTAAATAAATTATCCGCGTGATTTTCTTTAATTAATTTTGACCACCAATCATTCGTGGGGACAGGTTTTCCTACGGCATTGCCACTGACTTGTGGCGAACCGGAAGGAAATCCATTTCTACCGGCAGAATCTGTTCCGGGAAAGGTGTTGGTATAACTACCACTTTCCACGCTTACCTGAGCGGTAAGAAAAAAGGAGTTGGCTAGTAGAAAAAATAAAAATATTCTAAGGCTTTGGGTAAAATTAGTTTTCATATCGATGTGTTTATCATGGTACCTGCTAAAGTTCATGTATTCATGATGAATACTTCTAAAATCCACCTATACTTAAACAATACAGCTAGCGATAATTTACAACTAATTGCATAATTACCACAACAACAGCTATACAATTACAAAAAATGCAATTTTTTATGATTAAAAATGGCTTGTTGATATTTTTAAACCCATGAGGATTTATCCTACTACTTTCTATAAAATGTATTCCGTTCTTATGGGATAAACTATGAATATTATGTGTTTATGCGAATAACATTTTTAATTTCTATTTTACATAAATGCAGATTTTAATCTTATATCTATTAAATAGATTATAATATTATTTTAAATGATTGAAATAACTATAAGGAACTCCAAAATACAATTCTTCCATATATTTTGGTAATTCATCTTGATTATCAGTTTTTTTATTTAAATGAGATATAATTCTTTTCAAATATGAAATTTGCTGTTCTCTTCTTTTATCTAATTCTTTTAATTGTTTTAAAGCAATTTCATTTTCGCTTAATAAATGAAAACCGTTAGTCCAACATAATCCTTGATTAAGATTTTTCTTATTATAATTATAAATTGTAATTCTTCCTACAGACATCGAGATTAATCTTTGATGTAAACTGAATACAATTTGATTAATGGTTTTTCTTGAATATTTATCTATATATGGTAATTTTCTGTTTTCATCAAGGCCAAGAGATATTAAGATTTTTTGTGTTTCACTAATCTGTTTACTAATTTCTTTTTTTATAGAGCTTTTCCTAACCCTTAATTCTCCTTTATAATTTATTTGGTAACCTACAAAAGATAGCCAAGGTATATTTCTCTCATTTACATACTTATTTCCCCAAAAATAAGGTTCCTTTGATTTAACTTTCCAAAATTCATTAGCAGAATCCTTATAATTTTTAAAACTTTTTGGTTCATGATAAAGTAGGTAATTATCCCTAATTCCTTTTTTATAAACCTCTAAAGCATTTTTACATACACTATAATCTTTATGAGATAAAACCATATCATCACAATATCTTACATATAAAATATCTTTATTTACTTTTATTACAGATCTATCAATCTTGTTTAATATAAGGTTTGCTATAAAACAGGAAACTGCATTTCCCTGCGGAACACCTATTTTATAATCATCAATATATGTTTCTGAATAATTAGATTCCAATTCATTTTTCACCCAACCAAATTCACCAACAGGAACTCCGTTATCTTTAAAATATTTAGGATTATTATTTTTGGTTAGAACATCTACATTAAAAGAATAGGAATCTAAAAACAAATTAAATAACTTAATTGCGGTGTTAGATATTTTAATTCCTTTAACTGATAATTCTTTTATTGTTTCATTAAAAATTTTAATTAAATGCTTATGCTGAACTGTATCAAAAAACTTTTGAATATCACATTCAGAAACCCAAACCTTTTTGTGTTTCTTTCTATACTTTAATATTTCAATAATTGAATCGTGATGATTAGGAACAACACCATTTTTTCTAGACCTAAAAGCATAAGAACAATCTAAAAATAAACTATCAAAGTTTATCGTTAAATATCTTGAAAACAATGATGTAATAATTTTATCCTCTAAAGTGAATTTTGCAATTGGACGATATATATATACATCATTTTTATTTGATTTTGGTAAAGGAAATATTTGTGGTTTTTGAATTATGTATCTACCATTAGAGATATTATCTACCTTTTTTCTGATATTATCACAAAATAATAATAATTTATTGTACCAATCTTCAGGTGTTTTTCCTTTAAAATCAACTAAATATTTTTCAAGTTTATAAGATTTCCAAAGCCTCATTTGATTTCGTTCTAGGCTATTTGTTAATCTATTTGGATCAAGTCTTTCTTTTTGATTTAGTTTTTTCCAATTTCTGCGTGTTGGAAACAAAGATTGAATAGTGAGAAAATCTAGGTCTTTTGGAGATATTTTTATTTTATTAGTTCTATTATGAAAGCTAATATCTCTAGACATATGTTTTTTATGTCTTTTATGAGATATCCCGGCTCTATGCTTACAAAGTATTTTAACTATCGATGTATCTGTATAATAATCTTCTAACTCTTTCATTTTAAAATAGGACGTAAAATAAAATAAGGCGTAGAGCGTAGAAATTAATTTGATTGAGATACATTGCTGCTCTGATATACAAATACAGCAGAAACCATAAGCATCAGGATTATTAGGCTCGTAAATTGTTTCAGTGATTTCGGTTATAACTAAAATAGTTAATGCTACTAACACCTAAAGAATAAATTCTTATACCTGTTCAACATAATGAAGTAAACTTCACTCTTGCCTACGCCTTAATCCAAATATACTATATTTATAGTTTAAAATTATAAATTGAGATGAAAGTTTCTAGATTTCAAAATATCTATACTAAATCTATAGTTCAATCAAATTTACTAGATGAACTTAATGATATAAAAGAAGGAAAATATCAAAACCTTATAGAAAAGTGTAGATTTTTCACTAATAAAAAAGATTATGATTCTTATAAAACTCTAAAAATAAAACTACCGATAGTTACTTTTTGCGGAACATTTAAAAACGGTAGAAAACTAGAAAATTTAGATAGTTATAATAATATTATGATCTTGGACATTGACCATATTAATTCATCTAATATTAATGTTTTAAAAAATCAACTAATTAAAGACAAATACATTTATTCAGTTTGGTTGTCTCCATCAAATGAAGGATTAAAGGCTTTAGTAAGAATTGATAGTAGTCCTAAAGAGCATAAATCAAGCTTTAATTCGCTCAAAAAATATTTCAAAACAGAATATAATATTGAGTTAGACAATAGTGGAAGCGATATAACAAGATTATGTTTTGTTTCTTGGGACAAAGATTTATATCTAAATACAAATTCTGAAATTTACGATGATAAATTAATTGAAGAAGAGATTGAAGCATCTAAATCAAAAAAAATAGCTTTTAGTAAATCTCTTAACAAAAGTGCTTATGCTACTGAAGGTTTAAATAAATCTGAACATAGAAAAATAATTAATCTTATAATTAAATATTTAAAAAGAAAAGAATTATCAATAACAAGTTCTTTTGATGAGTGGTTAAGAGTAGCTTTAGCTATTGCAAGTACTTTTAGTTATGATTTAGGTGAAAAATATTTTTTAAGTTTATGTGAATTAGATAAAGAAAAGCATAACGAACTTGAAAGCAAAAACATACTTAAGTATTGTTATAACCATAGAAATTTAGAAATGTCATCTTCTATATCACTAGGAACAATAGTTTTTTATGCTAAAGAAAAAGGGTTTGTTACTAAAAAAGATAAGTTTACGATATAATATAGTTCCAAACACATTATGCTTACCCTCTCACTTTCAACTCTAAAAAAGCGATCTATTAAATTTGGAGAAAAAAGCAACTTTAAAAATCTCTTTGGAAACAATAAATAATCTCAAAAACTAACCCTTTCCCTTAACACGTCTATTAGTGCTTTAGCTCCATAGGGATAAATATCCCGAATATGAAGTACGCTTATTTTATGAGCATAGGTCGTTCCAAAGGTTTGGAGAAGCGCTTGTCGGTGTTTGTTTTCCATGACTAATACTTGATCTGCTACGGCTAATTGGTTTTCAGTGATATACGTAGTACCCAACTGCCGACAAATTTTTGCATTGGTGCCAGCCGAATCAAAACATATATCGGGATAGTGCTGACTAAAATAGTCTTCAGCGGTTCGGGAACGATCTTTATTCGCTGAGCAAACAAAAAGGATATGCTTTGTTAGCATTATTTCGATTGAAGAAGGGTTTATATTTTGTATTGAGCATAAGACTTTAAAGTTAAATTCGGTTCTCGATACAATTTTCTTTCGTTTCACTGCACAAAATCACTCGAACTGACTAATTTTTAATTTCTTACTGCATGACGCTTTAAATATACATAATTTCAATGGGTATTGGTTCACTATTCCGCTCCACATTTCACTCCTTCCCATGATAGAAACCGCTATAGAAATGACTACCTTTGCGAAATGCCTTTTAAAAAATTACACCCCGAACTAAAAGAAAAACTAGCTCAGCTAGAAATGGAGACTCCTACTCCACTGCAACGCAAAAGTATTCCGGTGATTAAAAGCGGAATGAATGTGTATTGTATTGGGCCTAAGGATGCGGGAAAAACCACCACGCTTATATTAACCACTTTACAGAAGTTAAAATGTGAAGCGGTTGGTGAGGCTCCGCGAGCGATTGTTTTGGTAGAAAATAAAGAAAAAGCCCTAGAAATGCAGGATCGGTTTACGGTCTATACGCGGCATACTTCCCTACGCACTTATGTAGCTTACGAAAAAATGCATATCGATTTACAGAAGTCGGAAATCTTAGAGGGTGTAGATATTCTTATTTCGACCCCTAAGAATTTAAATAAGTTATTTTTACTGAACGGAGTGCATACGGCACAATTAAAAATCTTTAGCATTGATGATGCCGATTTTTTAAGTCAGCAGTCGGCTTACGCCGCCTTATTATCGGTTACCCAAAGCCTGATGAAGTGTCAATATGTAATTTATGCGGAAGAAATGAATGCTAAATTAAAGCGTTATGACAATTATTTTATGGAATATTCTAAAAAAATTAGTCTTTCCTAAAGCTTTAAAAGCTTGGTAAACTTATAAATTGCTTGTTCGTATGATTGCTAAATTACATTATTTAACGCAGGGAAATTCTCCGCAGGAACACCTGGACCACGTACAAAAAGCTTGTACTTCGGGAGCGGAATGGGTACAATTGCGCTTGAACGGCTTAAGCGACAAAAAAGTACTGAAGTATGCGGAAGAAGCTCGGGAGATGACGGCACATTTTCAAACGCGGCTTGTGCTACAGGATCATTATAAAATTGCCCAACAAATTAAAGCGGATGGCGTTCATTTAGCACATAGCATCGCCAGCCCAAGTTCGGTAAGAAAACATTTATATTCTTGGCAATTCATGGGGGCTACGGCACATCACCTCGCTGAAGCCGAAAAGTTACTCACCAAAGAATTGGATTATTTGTATTTAGGTCCGTTTAAAAATACGAATCCTGATAGTCTGTTAAAACCTTTAGCCCTCGAAGGCTATACGTTGATTCTAGAAGCTTTATCGACAGCGACTCCGCTATTCGCTATGGGTGAAATTCAGTTGGAAGACGTAAAGGCGATTTTAGCCACCGGAATTTCTGGACTCGCTATTGACGAGGCGATTACCAAAGATTTTAATTCGATAAAGGCTTTTCACGAACTGTTGCAAGCTTCTTCTACTCAAGAACAGCGGCATAGTTTTTAAATAAACCCTCCCATCGTTCTACTAAAAAACCCCTGAATAAACTTCGAGGGGTTGTCATGATCTTAGAGCTTGTTCAGTTTTATCAAACTGAACTCCAATTTTTATTCTTGTTCCTGCGTACGTTTAGATTTCCGGTATAAATAATTCGGATAAATGGAACGTTTTGCAAAACGGTTTAATTTATTGCTTTGAATCATCTTTAGATAGATCGGTTTGGTCACCCCAAAAAATTCGTAGGTAGAACCATCCAAATAAGTCATTTCTAACACTAAGCCTTTATGATGATAATCGGCAATACCCGATTCCATGGCGGCGGTATATTCGGGTAAATTGGCGGCTTTGGTTTCGGGAGCAATACTTACTAAAAAGTGATACCCATCAATAATCTTACGGCTTTGAATTTCTGCTTCAGCTTGTTGTGCATCGCCTTGCTGAAATTTATCAGGATGCCATTCTTTTACCAAATTACGGTAACTCTTTTTTAAAGCTTTGAGTTCTATCTCTTGTTCAACTCCAAACAGCTTTTTATATTCATTGATGCGCTTCATATCTTTATTTTAAATCAAGGCGCGAAAGTAAGTCTTATTTCCATAGCATTCACAAAATCAGTATGCTATTTCTAACGAGTATATTTTAGCCTCTCCACAAGCGCTACAACCTACTTATCGCTGGATGGTTTTTAAATAGAGTTCTTCTACTTTAGTCCTTGCCCAATCGGTTCTCCGTAAAAACTTAAGGCTAGATTTTACGGAAGGATTAGACTTAAAGCAATTGATGTTAATACGTTCTGCCAAACCCTCCCAGCCATACTCATCTTCTAAATAGTTGAGCATATCGGCAAGTTTCACACCGTGTAGTGGATTGTTAGGTTGTGTTTCGTTCATCATTTACCAATCTATAGGTCTGTAATCTTTTAAAAATTTACCGCACCAATGTTTCCCAGTATTAATTCCATCAAACAACGGATCCAATACTCGAGCAGCGCCATCTACAATATCTAGTGGAGGCTGAAAATCGTGTAATTCTTGCTTTCTTTTAGCCAGTTCTGCTGGATCTTCATCGGTTACCCAACCTGTATCAACAGCATTCATATAAATTCCATCTTTTGCCAAATCTCCAGCGGCAGTATGGGTCAACATATTTAAAGCAGCTTTGGCCATATTGGTGTGCGGATGTCTCGATTCTTTAAAGAAACGATGAAACTTCCCTTCCATTGCGGTCACATTAATGATGTGTTTTTGACCGGTGTTTTCTTTCTTCATCAACTCTGCTAAACGATTACACAGTACAAAAGGAGCCACCGAATTTACCAGTTGAACTTCAATCATTTCAGTAGTTTCAATGGCTCCTAATTTTAAACGCCAAGAGTTGGTTTTTCTTAAATCTACTTGTTGTAAATCGGCATCTAATTCTCCTTCCGGAAAAACTTCTTGCGCCACTAATGAATTATCGAAACTATACGGAATTTGAGACAGCTTTGCCGAAGCCCTCAGTCCAATTCCCGGTTCAGGTCCGTGCCAAGTTACTGGCATATTTTTATTTGGAGAAGCTCCTGTTGGAAAAGATTTTAATTCAGTTAAACAATCGGAATGATCTGCTAATAAATCTTGAACACTTTTAGGAAAATTTTCTAGCGGCTGTTCTTCGTTATACATTAAATGCGCATAAAATCCAGCAGGTCTTCTTACGGTTTGTGCCGCATTATTGATTAAAATATCTAAGCGATCATATTTTTGTTCGATATAATTACAGAAAATTTCCACACTTGGGATATGTCTTAAATCCAATCCGTGAATATGTAATCTGTCTTTCCATTGATGGAAATCTTCTTCTTTAGAAAAACGAAGCGCAGAATCTACCGGAAAACGAGTAGTTGCGATCACTGTTGCTCCTCCTCTTAATAACATTAAGGTAATGTGGTACCCGATTTTTAAACGAGAACCGGTAATCACGGCAACTTGTCCGTCGACCTCCGCGGTCTGGAAACGTTTAGCATAGTTAAAATCGCCACATTCCGTACACATCGTATCATAAAAATGATGCAATTTGGTGAATAAGGTTTTACAAACGTAACAATTTCGGGGGGTTTCTAATTCAAGACGCTCCTTACTTTCAAGATCTGCAGCAGCCAGTAATTTTGGAGCTACAAACACGTGTGCTTCTCGTGCGCTTCTAATTCCCGTTTCTTTACGAGCACTTTTATCGCGAGCAGCTTGTTTGCGTTTAGCCGCTTTTTTAGCATCTTTTTTTCTACGTGAAAACTCTTCTCGGCTGGGCCTAGATAATTGTCCGGCGGCTTTAATCAAAGCAGTCCTTTTTGACTTCGGAATTTCAAAAATCTGGTCGGTATGATTGTTTAGGTTTTCAAGTATCTTTATGCACTGGTCAATTTCTGACTGGCTCACCACTCCTTCCTCTTCCCTATTCACTTGCATAAGTTATTTTTTGGTGCGAATATAGTTTTATTTCTTTTCTAAATTAGAATATTTTATAGGGATAAGTTGATTCAATTAAACTCCGCTTCTACAGCTATATCCCACTACCTGAGTATAGCATATGGAATGGCAAATTCTGGGATTGCTTAAAAATAGCCTATTCTTCTGATCAATAACGTGAAAAAAAAGTAGGGGTCATAAGCTATATTTTACGCTTATTTTCTATATAGATGGAGGTTAAAAACCAAAGCAAGCCTACTTTTATTTAAAAAAGGAAAATCATTGAATTCAACCTCAAATGAACGCGCTACAGTACCGAAATTCTAACTTTCTTTTTCTTTAACCTAGAATTACTCAGTTTTTCTACTAACTCATCTGCAATACTTAAGGGTACGGCTACAAAGGCACAGTCTTGTTTCAACTCGATCACCCCTAATTGGTCTTTATGAAGTCCGCCTTGTTTGAAGAATAAACCCGCAATATCACCTTTAGATATTTTATCTTTTCTTCCGCCAGAAATAAATAAGGTTTCCCAGTACTGCGGTTTGGTCACTGCTTTTTTCGCTATGGAGATTGTTTTGGCTCCTTTAATAAATTCAGGTAGCGATTCATCTTTCCCTTGTAAAATGTAAGCAGTACCTTTGGCATTAACCCTAGCTGTTCTTCCATTTCGGTGAATAAATTCTTCTTCGTGTCGTGGCAATTCATAATGAATAATGTACTTCATTTCTGGAATATCTATTCCTCTCGCCGCTAAATCTGTAGCTACTAATAGTTGGCAGGTTCCATTTCTAAATTTAATTAAAGCACGTTCTCGATCTTTTTGCTCCATTCCACCTGAAAAGCAAACATGGCTTATGTGGTTGCGTTCCAAAAATGAACTCACTCCAGCAATGCTTTCTTTTAAGTTACAGAAAACTATTCCAGGTTCAGCACCAATATATGCTAATAAATTTAATAAGGTTTTTAATTTACTTTTATCTGGAGAAACCACCGTTTGAAGCACCAACTTCGAAACTGTTTTTTCGTTTAGATAGTTGATGATGTGAGGTTGATCTAACTGTACAAATTTAGGAATGCTAACCCCTTGAGTGGCAGAAGTTAAAATACGTTTATTTAAACTAGGCAATTGATTGATAATTCCTTTCATTTCTTCTTCAAAACCATTTTCCAAAGACTTATCAAACTCATCTAATATAAGTGTTTTAATGCTTGTTTTTGAGAAGCGGTCTTTATTGAAATGATCTAAAATTCTTCCCGGCGTTCCTATGAGAATAGCAGGAGTGTGTTTTAATTCAATCTTATCTTTGCTTATAGGTCTGCCACCATAGACCGCATTCACTTTATAACCCGATCCCATAGCGCGTAGTACTTGCTCGATTTGAATAGCCAACTCTCTAGAGGGTACAATGATTAAAGCTTGAATTTCTTCATTAGCATTAGCTAAGGTTTCTAAAAGTGGTAATAAAAATGCCAGCGTTTTTCCAGTTCCTGTAGGAGACAGTAAAACAATATTTTTTTTATGTTCAATAACAGAAATTGCTTCTTCCTGCATAGGATTTAAAACCTGAATATTTAATTTCGCTAAAATATCCTCCTGGTTTTTAATAGTATTTGCCATAAAAATTATTGTTTTTTATCCTTTTTAGAATTCTCGTAAGCAGAATTGGAAGTTTTTTGTGTTAAGTAATAGGCCAAAGATTTTTCGATCAGTTCTTCTTTAGTCAAGTGATGAAATATCGTCTTCACCTTGGTTTTTAATTCTTCTGAAACTTCGCGATTGGGTTTGGTTTTAAATACCTTCTTCGCCCATAATAGGGTATTGTTGTCTTCTATACTTTGCGCATCTGCCTTTTGGTAAGATTGAAACTGAATGCCCAAGGCTTCTTCAAAATCGCTGAGTTCCTGCACTTCTTCTTCCTGTAAAATGCTTAAGGAAAAGCCCTCTGCTCCTGCTCTGGCCGTTCTTCCGCTTCGGTGAACATAGGTATCAAAGGTATCGGGTAAATGGTAATTCACCACGTAGGCAATATCCTTTACATCAATCCCCCGTGCAGCTAAGTCGGTAGCCACCAAAATTTGAATATGTCCTTCTCTAAATTGTCCCATAATACGATCACGAATGCCTTGGGTTAAACTTCCATGAATAGCTCCGGAAGAAAATTTATTGATGGCTAATTTTTTGGACAGTTTATTGACCGCTGCTTTGGTTTTACAAAAAATAATTCCGCGTTCTCCTTCCCTCGTGTTGAGAAAGTGAAGTAATACTTCTAGTTTTTCAATGGGTTCTACCACCACATATTGGTGCTGAATCCCTTGATGACCGCTGGTTTGCATATCGGCTTCTACATATACGACCTTCTTGCCCATATAATTTTGAGCCAATTGCTTAATGGTTCCGGGTAAGGTAGCCGTAAACAATAAAGTTCTACGTGTTTTGGGAGTAGCTTTAAACACAAGCTCTACTTCTTCTTTTAAAGCGCTCAGCATTTCATCGGCTTCATCTAACACCAAATACGAAAGCTGAGCTAAGCTTAAGGCCTTGCGTTCGAGGAGATCTAATAACCTTCCCGGCGTAGCGACCAAAATATGCGGTACTTGTTGTAAGTCTTCTACCTGCGCTTTCACCGGCGTACCCCCAAAAACACCTGTGATTTTTAATTCGGGAAGTTGGGTAGCGAATGACTTTATCATGCTTAGGATTTGTTGCCCCAATTCTCGTGTAGGGGCTAACACCACCGCTTGAATATGCGAATGTTTGGAATTCACCAATTGCAAGAGCGGTAATCCAAAAGCTGCTGTTTTTCCGGTTCCCGTTTGGGCCAACACCACCAAATCTTTTTGCTGCTGTAGGATAAGTGAAATGGCTTTTTGCTGAATAAGCGTAGGTTGATCGATCTTTAATTCGGCTAACGCCTGTTGAATTTCCTCTTGAATTCCTAAGCCTGAAAATGATGTTGACATAAATTATTTTTGGCAAAGATAACAAGCCCTTGCTGGAGAATACTATGAAGGAACAGGTATTTTTAGTTAGCAGTAATTTTCGACTTCAACTTCAACTTCCATTTCAACTTCAATTCTTTCCTCGATAGGCCGTTTCTATCCAATACGTTTTCAAGTTCAATTTCGACTTCAATTTCGAGTTTAACGACAGTTATACCAGTCACTTCGAGTGGTTTTAGACGATCGGTAGAGAGACTAAAATTGTATCGAGAAGGAGTTGAGTGGATGAGTTGTTGAGTTGACAGTGTTCAGTAAGCAGAATTTATTGAGTTAAAATTCAACTTCATAGCTATCTCCCCTCTCTCCTCTCAAGAACTTAATAACTCAAGAACTAACTCCCTTTGCGCTCCTAATCTTATTTTTAAAAGTCTACGCTGAATCTTATGGGAAGTATTGCAAAAGAGAATTAGAATTATTTTAGCAGTTCCTCTTAGGCTTATTGATTAACTTTGGGAGAAAACTCATCAATTCAACTTTATATAGCTATGCATAGATATCGACCACTCTCTTTTATAGGACTCTCCTTATTGTTTTTTATCATCACCTCTTGTTCGAGTACGAAAGTTGTAAGCAACTGGAGAAAACCGGATACCGAGGGACTTAAATTACATAAGGTATTGGTATTAGCGATGACCCCAAATACCGATTTTAGAAAACGTGTTGAAGATAAACTTTCGGAAACTTTAGAACAAAACGGAATTTCAGCCCAAGGTAGTTTAGCCTTTTTTGGTGAAGAAATGGATACTTTACCTCAGACTATGGAAGACTGGCTTCCGCATATTCAGCACCTAGAGCAAGAAAATTTTGATTCTGTATTAATAACTAAAATCGTGGGGCAAGAAGGAAAAGATTCTAAAAGTGCAATCGTACGCTACTACAATGAGTTTTTTGGAAGCTTTAAGGAAGATATCATGAAAAATAAAGATTTATATTCTGAAGAAGAAGGTTTTAAAGACTACTATATCCATCGCGTGGCCTCTAATTTATATTGTATTTGCGAACAGAATAAGGAAGAGGATTTAATATGGAAATTAAATGTGGATATTAAGCAAGCTTTCGATTCTGATTATTTAGTACAGGAAGGCTTACGCCTTTTTTCTAAACAGTTTATTGAAGATTTAAAAGAAGAGGATATTTTTGTGACGAGTAAGTAGCGGTTTTTAGTTGGTAGTATTCAGTATTCGGTGAGCAGATATTTTCGAGTTCAACTTCGACTTCAATTTCTATTTCAAAGAAACTCATAACCATTCAGTTATAATGATTTCAGCAGAGCAATAGCAATAGTGAAATGGTATCGAGAAGTTGTTTAGTGGATGAGTTTTTGAGTTGGTGAGTTCAGGTTTTAAGAGGAAGTTGGGAGTATTTTTCGAGTTCAACTTCAACTTCGACTTCAATTTCAACGACACTCATAACCAGTCAGTCCGAATGATTTCCATAGAGCATTTTAAAAAACAGCAATAAAAAACCCCTCTAACGAGGGGTAATCTAATTATTTCTTTGATTCTGCAATGGATACCTTACGGAATTCTTTTAAAAGCTTTTCTAAAGCTAAAGATGATTTTCTAGCTCTGGTTCCAGCTGCCTTGTTACCACTTTCTAATTGAGCATTGGCATCGCTTTCAAAAGATTCATAAGTACTTTTAATGTTTTCCATTAATTCTTTCATAAGAATAGTTTTTTTAAATTATTATTTTTAACTCTTGTCAGCAAAAATATAATTATTCTACAAAAGGCTTTAACCCAACAGCAAATAAAACTTGAAAATTTAATTTTTACGGAGTTTTTCTATTTCCTGCTGTAAACTATCTACCTGTTTTTGTAACTCTTCTGCTCCTTTACGCAATTCAGCCACCTCATTTCTTTGTTTTAACCGATCCTTGCGCTGTTCTTCCCGTTTTAACCGCTGTGCCTCACTTTTCATGCGCTCTGCTTCACGCTGCAATCGTAAGCTTTTACGTTCTAAAGCTAGTTGTTTTCGGTTAACTTCTTTTCCGGATAGTAATTCTTTTAGAACCTCCCCTGTTCGTTTAAATTTCTTTTGAAGTTGCTGATCTGCTTGGGTTTTATCTAATTTCATTCTTACTTTTCCAGAAGAAAGTTCGATCTCATATACCTCTTTATTTTCTGGAGAAAATATCCAAGAGAACCAAGAGTCCCGCTTGCTAATATTTTCTTTTCCGAAGCGGTTAACCAAGATTTCCTTGACCTGTGCATCAAAATTTTCTGAATAACTGGCTCTAAACTTATAACTGTCTTCTGAATCACTTACCGCAATAGAAAGGTTGGAATTTTCTTGATCATCCTTCTGCACATTGTGGCTATAACTGCTGGAAGAACTTGAGGTGGTACTTGTGTTCGTTGGCGGAACGGGCGTTTGTTGTGCTTGAATATACATAGAACAACTAAGCCATACGCTAATTAAAATGATTGTTTTCATATTTTTCATGATTTAAAATTGATAAATTATTCGTCTAAATAAAAGGTGATTCCTATTCCCCGGGTGCTCTCAATCCTAATCCGGGTTTCGTGTTTAAAATACTTGCGTAAACGACTAAGGAAAACATCCATGCTTCTTCCGGAAAAAAAATCATCATTCCCCCAAAGGTCCTGTAAAATCTGTTCCCGTTTGAGTAACCGGTTTTTATGCCGAAAAAGATAACTCATTAAAGCTGCTTCCTTTTCGGTGATTTTCTGAATTTTCCCGTTACGCTCCAAGTAGTAATTTTTAAGATCAAGCTGATAGGATCCCAAAAGAATTTTTTCATGAACCTCAGCAGAAACCTGCTTTTGCGATCGTTTTAAAATATTACGGAGTTTAAGGACTAAGATATCGGCATCAAAAGGTTTGACGATATAGTCATCGGCACCTAAACGTAGGCCTTTGAGTTTATCTTCCTTTAATTTTCTTGCCGTTAAGAAAACAAAAGGAATTTCCGGAGAGTCCAAAAGTATTTTTTCAGCTAGCTGAAACCCATCCATCTCGGGCATCATCACATCAAGTACAGCTATAGAAACAGGCATTTTCTCACTCTGCTTTAGCACACTTAGGGCTTCTTGCGCACGGGTTACCCAAGTCACTTGATAGTCGTGCACTTCGAGGTACTGCTTTAAAATGCTTCCGAAATCGTAATCGTCTTCTACTAATAATATATGGATGTTGCTCATCGTTCCATGGGTATTTTAATGATAAATGTGCTTCCCTTTCCTTTTTCACTTTCTACTTTTAGCACTCCCCCGTGCGCGAGGATAATTTGTTGCGTGTAATAAAGCCCCAGTCCCAACCCCTGATTGCTTTGCAAGTTACCTTGGGAAACCCGATAAAATTTATCAAATAAATAATGCTGTGCCGCTTTGGGGATCCCTATTCCCTGATCTTTTATTTTTAGTATAAAAAATCCTTTATCGGTTGATGTACTTAGGCTTATATCAACTTCTCCTTTACTATATTTTACCGCATTGTCCAACACATTAAGGATGGCTGTTGAAAAATAAAATTTGTCTATGGCTACATACACCGGTTCTTGCTGAAATGAAGCTTCTAAACTCAACTGCTTATCGGTTACGCTTATTCTAAAATCTTCAGAAAGTTGTTTTAGAAAAGATATTATTTCCAATGATTGAAGCTTCAGGTTTAAATGTTCAGCAGTAAGGCTATTGGTCATCACCTGATCTATCAATTTTTGAATACGCTCGTTTTGACGTTCTATAATGGCAAGGGAATTTTCTAAAGCTTCCGGCTTATTCAAAATCTGTTGGTTTTTTAAGCTCTTTGTAGCAATCCCTAACGTGGCTAAAGGAGTCTTTAGCTCATGGGTGATGTTATTGATAAAATCGGTTTTTACTGTACTTAGCTTTTTCTGTGTAATTAAACTCTTTAGAGAGTAATAAAACAGCCCCAACATCACTAGAAATAGAAACAGTGAACCAATTAACAATCCCAGCATCTGTTTAAAAACGATATTGTTCTTATCTTCAATATACATTAAGTCTTTAAATTTGATCTCCAAATTATAATGCTGTGTGGTGATGTCTCCTTTGGTTTGATCTATATAATCGTATTGCGAAAAGGTTCTGGTAACACTCACGGAGTTTGCTTTTGAATTGGGAAAATCATTTCCAAAAAGCTTAAAGGTTTCTTTTTCTCCTATGGGAAAAATAGTATCGTTTGTGTTATCAAAAATGACCACACTTACTATATTCTTTTTGTAATTTACAGAATAGCCTAGTTTTTTACCGGTCAATTGCTCCTGATAAATACGGTAATAATCTTTATTAAGGCTATCTGCCTTTTGCTGTAACCAATCAAGCATCTCTTTTTGAGTGGTACGCTTATTTTTATAGTCGGCAATCTGATTTTTCAAGTCTTCTTGCCAAGTGTCGACAATCGAATCTAACTCCTGATCATAATCTATAGATAGGATTTTGCTCCGGGTATTTTCAATAAAGGCATTGCTCTTTAAGGTATAGGTATTATAAATAAGATATCCCTGAATCCCGGACAGCGCTATAAAAGCGATGATAGAAATAAAGACAAGCCAAGTTATTTTAGGTTTCATACGGATTATTCTTGTTTCAAAAATACTACACTTTGGGTTTACTCCTCTTAAATTCCTTTGCGTTAACCCATCGTTAACCTACTAAAATCATGTTTTCTAACTATAGTAAGCTTTTCTAAAAAACAAGAACACTCTATTTACCTGTCAACTTTATAGCCACCCCTGCATTAACCCTGCGTTAACCTAGGATTAACCCATATCGGGGAAAAGTTGTTTCAACTTTGTAGCCTAAATAAATGAATTTATGAAAATTGGAATAGTAGCTTTTATCAACTTGTTCATGTGTTTTGCCTCGCATTCACAAGAATTCTCCATCACAGGTAGTGTTAACGACCCTCAAGGCCATCCTATAGTGCAAGCCGATGTGATTCTAAAAAACCTAAAGGATGAAATACAAACCTATACAGTAACTGATTCTTTAGGGAAATTCAAGTTATATGCTTCCGCAGGAAAATATCGCCTAGCGCTATATCATTTGGCGTACCAGCCTTATAGCGATACCTTAAGGCTCATTGCTTCTTCAGAAGAATTAAAGCTGAGCTTAGTCCCCAAACAGGAAAATCTATCGGAAGTGGTGATCACTGCCAAGAAGCCTTTGCTAGAAAAGAAATTAGACCGTTTGGTGATTAATGTAGAAAACCAACCTGCTTTTGTAGGAAAATCTGCTTTAGAACTGCTCCAACATTCGCCGGGTATTTATACCACGGGAAATGGTGAATTGCAAATGCTTGGAAAATCGGGAGTACGACTTCTACTGAATGGTAGGTTGCAATATTTAAGCGGACAGGAACTCCAAGATTTTCTATCAAGTCTTAGTGCTGATGAAATCGTTAACATAGAACTGCTTACAACACCTCCCTCTAATTATGAAGCAGAAGGTAATGCCGGATACCTCAATATCATTACTAAAAAAGCGAAAAAAGAGGCTTGGAAATTGCGTACCGGTATTCACTATGAGCAAGGCAAGTATTCCCGGGTCAAAGCTAATGTAGGTTTACAATACCAGATGGATAAATTAACTACCCATATTAATTATAACAGCGGTAAAATAAATTCTTTTGAAAATATAGCTCAATACAACCGGTTTGGTCCACCAGAAAATCGGCAACACTACCGATCTTTTAACAAAGAACGACGCCATACCTTTTATCAACATATTCGAAGTCAGTTGGACTGGGAACTCAATAAAAATTCTTCCTTGAGTTTAGCGTCAAGAATTTTAGTTCAGCAAGGAAACCGTCCGGGAAACAACCAAACTTTTCAAGTGCAGGAAAATGGTGCAATCCTACAGGAAATAAATACCACTACCTTAGAAAAACGCGTTTATGTTAATTACAGTAATGATCTTTATTATGAATACCAACTGGACACCCTCGGGAAGAAATTCATGATTAATGGAAGCTGGGCGGGTTTTGGATTGCAAGATCAACAAGCATTTTTAAATACTTTTGATAGCGATTTGCAGGAAACTTTACAGGAACAACTACGTAGCGATTTTGACAATACTTCTAGCATTAAAGCGATAAAACTTGACTTTCTACTTCCTTACTCCAAGAGTACTTGGGAAACCGGACTTAAATATACGTTTACCAAAGCCATCAATTCTTTTGTTTTTGAAAATTATGAAGATTCAACTTGGGAAATAGATACGGGTTTAACTAATGATTTTACCTACCGTGAACAAAATGCAGCCGCCTATCTTTCTTTTCAAACAAAACTCAGTGAAAAGTGGCAATTAAAAGCAGGAATACGAGCCGAATATACCGACACGAAAGGTATCTCCCCTACCTTGGAGCAAGTTAACAAATATGATTATTTTCAGTTGTTCCCTACTTTTTACCTTCAGTATGAATGGAATGAAAATTACCAAATGGACTTGGCTTATTCCCGAAGAATTAACCGACCCGATTATAGTAGTCTTAATCCGTTTATCACTTATCAGAGTCCGCTGTTTTCCAATCAGGGAAATCCTTTGCTGCGGCCTGAATTTACACATAGTGTAGAATGGAACCATACGTGGAAACATAGGTATATCTTCACTCCTTTTTATAATTATACCGAAGCTTATTATTCTGAAGTTCCCCTTCAACTAGAAAACAGTAACGAAACCCGCTATACCTTCGGAAATCTAGGAACTTACCAAAATATTGGTTTACAAATCATTTTACCCGTTCAGCTGAGCACTACTTTAGATTGGCAACATAGCTTCATAGGTGTGTACCAAAGCTATCGGTTGTCTTATCAGGATATCCGGCAAGAACCGGAAGGTTTTTTCTGGCGCTATCAAAGTTCATTATCGGTTAAATTTTCTGACGCTTTTCATGCCGAAATTTCAGGATATTATGAAAGTAGTTCGTTGCAGGCTTTTTATCAATCTGCCCCTCGTTCTGATGTAAGCTTAGGGGCAACCTACAAATTTCTTCAAGAAAAAGCACAAGTATCTTTTAGTGTTGCTGATGTGTTTTATACGCATCGGGCAAAGGTAAACATCGAATATCCTCAACAGGCTTTAGGCTTTTATCGTAGAAATGATACCCGACGGGTCCAACTGGGCTTTAGTTATGAATTTGGACAAGCCACCAAAGAGAAAAAAACCTTTACCAGTGCAAGTGAGGAAGAACAAAGCAGAGGCTGAACCTAGCATGGTGGCTAAGTAAACCCCTGCAAATTTGATCTTGCAGGGATTTTATGCTATAAATTTATTTTTTACTTATCTTTTTACAAATTGAGGTAGTTCTTCATAATAAGAACGTATTTCTGGTATTAGTATTTTATCATAAAATACAGACGAGGGTTTAATAGTTGTTTCTTTTAGACTATCTATCTCCTTAATTACCGAAACTATACCATCTGTATGCACTTTCATTTTGTATAAATCTAATAAGGCCAAAGAATCTTTAGGAGTTGAAGAAAGCTTATCATTAATAAGGACTATATTTTTTTCAATATAATATTTTGCTTTTCTTTTATTGTTATTCTGAAAATTAATGTAAGCCTGTAAAATATTTATATAAAATTCTTTTTTACTTTCAGATATATCCTCTGAATTATTTATTAAAGATAATAATTCTTCATATTTTCCTAATTCAAAATATACTGGATAAAATAAACCAAAATTAGAATTATTAATTCTATACTTATTATCATCTATAACTACATAAGCGCTATCTAAAAAAGATTTATTGCCCGTAGTCGCATATTTATAATTGAATTTTTGAATCTCTCTTACTATTTGTTCTTCGTTTTTATTTTCACAAGACAAAAAAGGAAGTAATGACAATAATATAACTTTCACAAAAAACTTCATTAATATTAATTCATTCATTAGTTATTTTACAGAATCAGAAAAATTCCTTTAAAAGAAAAATGAAAATCAATTTAGACTAAATGCACTAAGGGTTACCTAGTCTTTCTAGCTATTAGTTGATTTATAGAATAAAATTACTGATAAAATAATTAAGACTAATCCCGATACTACACTCAAAATATTCCCAAATACTAAATTACCTACTAATTTAGTATAAAAAGCAACTGCGAGTATTAATACTCCAATTGTAGAAGAAAAAAAGTTCCCTTTAAAAGAGTTGAACTTGTTTTTAAAGCTCCATGATAAAATCCCTATAGGTATTAATACGCAAGGATAAAATATAAAACCAGTCGTGTATGACATAAAGCCAAGTCTTGCAATCAAGTCTACCCTGTTTTCTATTAATAATTGATATTTAAATTGATAATAAATATTTATAAGAGTTACTAAATAACCAACTGAAAATAGAAAACCAGATAAAACTATTCTTAAATTAAAACTTCTTTTCATTAATTTCTATTTGCTGCATCATTGATAATAGTTACCGGTTTCTTCGTCAGCGCATTCCTCTCCTTTCACCCCTTGCTTGAAAAAAGCAAGGCTTTCCAGTCGTCGGATGCGAAGCGTTGAACTTATACGGACTGTTATAACTGTTTAGATATTCTATGGTCCTCATATCCATTAAAAAATACTTATTTAATAATCAGGTATTTATACTTATATATAACTTAAATAAACTTTCTAGTTTTATATAGAACTTAAAATTTAAATATTATGGATCAAAATCAAATTGTCGAAATCATTACTAAAGTTACTGCAAAGGCACAAGCAGATGAAAATTTCAAAAAGGAATACATCGCAAATCCTAAAAAAGTATTGAGTGATGCTGGATTAAATTTCCCAGAAGAAATTAACATCCATTTAATTGAAGGAACACCAAGTAATTCACAAATTCCAAATTCAACAAAGACGGATATTTATTTATTACTTCCAACTGTATCAGAGGAAATTAAGGATGAATCTCTTTCATTGAAATCATCGGCCAGTTGTGAAAGTACTTCAAGTACTTGTTTTACTATCCCTTCTTGTGCGAGCTGTGCATCAAGTGCATCAAGTAATTCTTGTAGCTAGACCTCTATATATGGATTTACATTAATTATTGTAAATCCATATATTATAAATCATTCGTTAAACTATAAGTTCATTAATTAGATATTAAAGTTTTTTACTATACAAATTCGTCAAGAGACCGAACGTACATGACCATCTTAAACAAAATCTCAACGCATGAAAACACCTAAGTTTAAACAACACATTCATCCAACTGTTATTGAAACTGATAAATTAATTTTAAGCTCTGAATTTGGTCACCAATTATTAACAAGTAAATCATTAATTGAGGTCGTTAAGCATTTAGATGGAAAGTCTGATGTTAATCAAATAATAGAAAACCTAGATGGTATAGTAGACAAAAGCCAAGTTCACTATGTACTCTCTTCACTGGAAACTAAAAAATATATTTCTGAAGCTGAAAATATATTATCAAACTCAGAATCTTCCTTTTGGAGTTCTTTTGCTGAAAAGGAATCATCTATAAAATTAAAAAAATCTAATTCTAAAATTAAGATCTATAATTTTGGAAATCATAACCCTAAATTGCTTTCGGACGACTTTGATAAAATGGATTTTAAAGTTGTATCAGAAAATGAAAATTTTGCAGTAATAATTACTGACGATTATTTACAAAATGGTCTGCAAAAAACCACTCGAGAATTATGGGAAAAAGACATTCCTTTTATTATATGCAAGCCCAATGGTATAGAAGCTTGGGTTGGACCAATATTCAAAAAAAATGAAACCGCTTGTTATGATTGCTTATTACAACGTTTGGTAGCCAATAGAGATGTAGATGTCTATTTAAAACAGAATGGTTATATCTCCTCCCCTATAATAAGTAAAAGTAGTACAAGTGCCTCTATAGGAATGATTTATCAACTTACGATTATGGAAATTTCAAAATTTCTATTAGTAGAAGATAAACAAAAAATTAAAAACGACTTAATTACTTTCAATTTTTCAACTTCAGAAACTAAACACCATGTTGTTGTAAAAAGACCACAATGTAAAACTTGTGGAGAGAAAAAATATTTAAACAACGATAGACTACCTGAAAAAATAATATTACAATCAACAGTGAAAAAATTCACCAATGGTGGTCATCGATCTGTAACTGCAAAGGAAACGTATGCCAATTTTAAACACTTAATAAGTCCCATTACAGGAATTGTAAATAAACTAGAAAGAATAACAGATAGTAACGACGAATTACAGCATGTATTTATTTCTGGGCAAAACATGGCTTTGAAAACTACTAACTTTTTTTCACTAAGAAAAAATTTAAGGAGCAGTAGTTGCGGAAAAGGAAGTACCGAAATACAAGCTAAAGTCAGTGCTATAGGAGAAGCAATTGAAAGATACTCCGGAGTGTATAGAGATGAAGAACCTCGAATTAAATCGACTTATAAAAAACTAAAAGACAAAGCTATACATCCTAATTCATGTATGCTCTTTAGTGACTATCAATACAAAAACAGAGAAATTATTAACGCAAAAAAAAGTTTTTTCAACGTTATTCCTAATGTATTAGACGAAGATACTGAAATTGACTGGAGTCCTGTATGGTCTATCTCTAGAAATGACTACGTTTATATTCCTACTTCCTATTGCTATTATAACCATCCAGAAAATGCAAAAAGTGACTTCTTTTGTGCTCCAGATTCAAATGGTTGTGCAGCTGGAAATACACTAGAAGAAGCGATTCTTCAAGGTTTTTTAGAACTTATAGAACGCGATAGTGTTTGTTTATGGTGGTACAATAGATTGAATATGCCATCATTAGATATTGATAGTTTTAATGATACATATGCTAATAATTTAATCACATATCATAAAACAAGAAATCGAAATTTATGGGTATTAGATTTGACTGCAGATTCAGGAATTCCAGCTTTCATTGCCATTTCAGCAAGAAATGATAGAACTGAATTTCAAGATATCGTCTTTGCACCTGCCGCACATTTAAATCCTAAAATTGCACTGCGAAGAGCATTGACTGAATTGAACCAAATGATGCCTTCTATGGATGATACATTACCCCTAGGAGAATACAATTACGACGACCCAGAAACAGTACATTGGTGGAGAAATTGTAACCTAATTAATCAACCCTATTTACTACCAGATATAAACAAACCATCTAAAAAATTACACGATTTTAAGTTACCCATTTTTAATGATTTAAAAGATGATATAGAATATTGCAAATCTAAAATTGAAAAATTAGGTCTAGAAATACATGTATTAGATCAAACTCGTCCTGATATAGGTTTAAATGTTGTGAAAGTGTTTGTTCCTGGATTAAGGCATTTTTGGATGCGTAACGAAAAAGGTAGAATCTATGATGTACCTGTAAAAATGGGATGGTTAAAGAAACCCTTAAAAGAAAAAGACTTAAATCCAATTTCAATGTTTATATAATTTTCTTGGCTATGATAGATAATAATGTTACTTCTTCTCTAAAAATTGATAACGATTGCTTTAAACTTTCTTTTAAACATGAAATAGTAAATGATGGTGAAGTTTCTTTACAATCTTATTTTGACTCAATTGGTTTTCATTACAAATTAAAGGATTTACCATTTGCATTGAAAAAAGGACTTTTGGCAATCAATACGAATTCCTTTTCTAAAAATGAATTGGGTTTAATAGTATTAAAAAAAGGAAACTATGGTGACCTGAGCCTATTTCTATATTATTTATCACATTTAGAAGAATTGGGAGCTTTAGAATACAAATTATACAAATTTGGTATGCTTTTCTGTCGTTATGAAAATATGACTGGAACTACTGATTTTTCAAGGACGAAGAATTTTTATTCCGCCTTTAAATTATCCAAATTTTCATTTATTAGACTAATTAATGAAGAATACATTTTAGAATCTTCTATAGGGACTTCAAAGATCGCCTTAATTGATAAAAACAGTATTCAAATTGTTTTTTTGCTTTCGCAATTTAAAACTATACAAGAAATAAGTACGTTACTATCCTTGGATGAAGAACTGATTCTTTCCTTTTACATCTTACTCTCAACAGGTGAATTTTTGGAATTTATAGATGCTAAAAATGAAAATTCTGCTTTGGAGTTATGGAACTTTCACGATCTTCTTTTTCATAATAGAAGTCGTTATGGAAGACATAATTATAATAGTGGCGCTACCTACCGATTTCTAGAAACTAGACCTCCTAAAAAGATAAAGAAACAAGTACGAAATACATTAAAAACAATTTCATTAGAAAAACCTTTAAAACTAGATCTTAAGAAATCAAAGACATTACAGAAATGTCTCGACACGAGATATTCAAGCAGAGAGTTTGATGGTTTTGATTTAAGAAGTCTTAGCCACTTTTTATACCGAACATTGAAATTAAACAAGCATTCAGATTATACCATAGAAGGTGAAAGTAATAAAAAAGTAACTTTTGAAACCTACACAGCTCCTTATCCTTCAGGGGGTGCTATATATGAACTTAACTTTTATATAACTATACTTAATTGTGAGGGATTAGAACCTGGTTTTTACTATTACAATCCAATTCAACACGAGTTATCTTTATTACATCATCAAAATAAACAGACAAAATCAATGCTTTGGTATGCAAATGCTTGTACGGGAATGTCAGAGGCACCGCCTGTCTTAATAACATTTTCTGCTGATTTTGAACGATTTTTTTGGAAATATGAATCTATGGCATACAGCGCTATTCTTAAACATGTTGGAGTCGTTTATCAAACCATGTATTTAGTAGCCACAGATATGAATATTGGTGCTTGTGCATTAGGCAATGGTAATACAGAAATTTTCGAGAATTTATCAAACAATATGTCGCTTAAAGAAAGTTCTGTAGGAGAATTTATTTTAGGACATATTAAAAATAAAATAATATGAATGATACAATAACTGCTAAAGATAAATTCCACAAATCCTTGCATAAGTATGCAAGGTTAAAAAGATTTTTTGAGCGCTTCTCAGCAGATCCAGAGTTTATGAGAAACTTACAATCAGATTTTGAAGATACCTTAAAAAAAAATCATATTAGGATTGATCGTGAAGAAGTTCACTATCTATTTGAAAAGTCTAGCCAAGACATCCCGGATTCTGTGAAAAAAATGTGGGAAATTGTACAAAGTAAACAAAAATGGGTTGAACAATTTTATTTAAAAGATTGTCTTCCTAGCAACTCTTCCATGCTAACTTGGAGGAATCGACAAATAAAAAGACAAAAGTATGATTTAGGACCATTTTTTACTAAAACAAATATTCATTCTTCTTTAGCGGTTGAATTATCTCAAGGTTGTTCTGTTGGATGTTGGTTTTGCGCTCTTTCTCCTGACAGTCTCAAAAATACTTACTCCCATCAATCACATCAAGAAGAATGGATTCGTTTTATACAAATCATGAAATCTTTTTTAGGAGATGCAATAAAATCTACATTTCTGTACTGGGCAACTGAACCTTTTGATAATCCAGACTATGAAAAATTCTGTATCGATCTCTATAATGAAACTGGCGTTTTTCCACCTACCACTACAGCTGTTGCTCACAAAGACATAGATAGAATAAAAGAATTTATAAAAATATCTTCCAAACATGGAAGTTGGTTGAATAGATTCTCTCTTACGTCTTTAGGTATTATGCGTACCGTACATAAAAACTTTACAGAAGAAGAATTGGCGGAAGTAGAATGCTTGCCTCTAAATAAAAATGCAAATTATACCTATGGTAATTCTGGTAATTTTAGAGAACGAACAAAAGCCGATCCCTCTCTACTTATTGAACAGGATGAAAAATTAAGAACGGCACCTTGGCATAATCAAGACATTGATTATAGTACTTCTGAAGATTATGCCAATGGAAGTATCTGCTGTGTTAGTGGTTTTTTAGTGAATATGGTTTCTAGAAAAATTCAATTAATTAGCCCTACTACAGCCACAGATAAATGGCCTTTAGGTTATATTATTTTTGATGAAGCTAAATTTGAAAATATTAAAGATCTAAAAACCACTTTAATTAAATGGGAAAATCGATTTTTTAATAACGAAATGACTCCCGATGATTTAGTTCAATTTTATCCATGGATTAAACCTCATTTTACAGAAGAAGAAATAATTCTCCAAGGAAGATTCAATCAAAAAAAACAATTTTTTGTTAATGAAAACCCTTGTATGATAAGCATTATTAAAATTATTAATTCAAATAAATGCAGTTTTAAAGATATTCAGATAAAGGCTCTTGAAGAATTCTCAATCAGCTTAATCGATTCAAAAAAAATAATTAATACCCTATTTTCTAATGGATTTATTATCGAAAACCAAAAACACTAAAAATAATTATTCTGTTAGAAAACGGCTATTAAAAGTAATAGCTAAAGCTGCTTCTCTCGAAGAAAGAATAAACGAGTCATTTGTAGAATGCAATGAAAATAACACTTTTCTAAATGAAAAATTAAAGACAGAATGGATAAATAACATTGCAAGAGGTTCAGAAAAAAAGTTTGAAGAATGGTTATCTTTTATGAATTGGTCTAAAGAAGATTTTTTTAAAGTCTTACATGAAGATGTAAAAATAAAAGATGAAGCAAACCTACCTAATTGGGCAAACACACTACTACAATTATTTCTAGATATTGAGGATTATTATTTGAAAGAGTATGAAATTAAAAATCATTTAGAAGATAATGAAACACATAATATCTTATTCCCATTCATAAAGCTTGCAGAAAAATATGTAATTAAAGAAAGTGATCGATTAGAACTTGGAATAACTTATACATCTGGAAGTGAAATGGTAATGGTTCTAAAACAACGATTAATTGCTTTAACTGTATCTCTAATTGATTCCGAAATCTATTTAAATAACATCACAGCTGCTTTTCAGCAAGATTCTGAAAAAAATGATTTGAATACTTTTGAATCTTGGCTTATTAGAATTGAAACTTATCCAGTAATTGCAAAGCTTATTGCCATTTCTTATTCTAATTGGGGAGCTTCGATTACTGAATTTATGAGCCGTCTAGTTAAGGACAAGAAACGTCTTTCTGATAATTTTTTTAAAGGGGAAGATTTGGGTTTATTAGTAAAATACATTGGAGATGCTGGAGATGTACACTGTGAAGGCAGATCGGTTGTCCTTTTAACTTTTGAAGGCCAAAAAAAAATTGTTTATAAACCAAAAGATTTAAGTATTACCAATACATATTTTAAGTTATTGGATAAATTAAATCCTCACCTTTCTCTTTCATTATTAACTCGAAAAGTAGATGTTAGAGAGCAATATACATGGGAAGAATTTATTGAATATAAAGAATGTACATCTACAAATCAGTTTAAAGATTTTTACAAAAGATTGGGAATGATTACTCGATTGTTTCAATTATTGGGAGCAAGAGATTTTTGGTTAGACAATTTAATAGCCCATGGAAGCCAACCTGTTTTTATTGACTTAGAAATGGTCATTCAAAATCAAAAAGACGAAAAGAATAACTTATTACTAACAGAAAAAATTGCCCTAGAGCAAATTGAGGAATCTGTCATAAAAATTGGTATTATATCTCTACCAACACCCATAGGTTTTGGTGTGAAGTTTGAAGATTTAGGTACATTAACAGCTATCAAGAAGTTTTCAAGTCCGTTTAAATTAGATCTAACTACAAACAATCAATTAGGATTTGAATTAGAAAAATCAAAAGACGGTTATATTTCATGGGAAAAAGACGATTATTTGCCTAGAATAGGAAGTGTTTATGCTAAAACCTCTGATTATATGGAAGATTTCCTAGCAGGTTATGAAGAAATGAATACTGTGCTTGTGCAATTAAAAGATAAATTATTACGAAAAAACAGTATTATTTCCCAATTTAATAAGGCCCTATTACGGTATATACATAGAGATACTTGGGCTTACATGAGACTGATTAAAAATTCTTATCATTCTCAAGCATTGATTAGTGGATTAGCCAGAGATAAACTTATGTTCTCATTATATAATGAAGCTTGGCAAGACGAAGAGAGCTTTAATGTTAAAAAAGCCTATGTATTAACCCATGAAATAAAATCCATTTTAAATTTAGATGTTCCTCTATTTAACGCTATAGGAGGTAATTGTGATTTACCTACCATAAAAAAAGTGATTCGTAATTATTTTAAAAATTCTTCAAAAAATTTAATTGAATCCAGACTGAAAAATATAATTGATTTTGATGTTTCTAAGCATAAAAAAATAATTCTCAGTAATTACTTTGGAGGTACACATGAATTTCCTAAAATCAAATACGAAAAAATAAATTATCAACAATATACATCAAAAGATTGGAAAGAATTTTCAATTGAATGTGCTCAGATAATAATAGATCAAGCTATTACTACTACCACCATAGAAAAATCTTGGATAGGAATAGATTATCACCCAGAAATGGATGCTAATTTGTTAGCAGCACTTAAACCGGATATCTTTTCAGGAACCTGTGGATTGAGTATGCTGTTTACAGATTTATACAAAAGCTTCAATAATCCCATTTATAAAGATTTTGCGATAGGAAGTTTACAATCTACGTTAGCTATTATTGAAAAATCAAAAGAAAAATTTAGGGTATTTCTTCATGAATGGCATAGAACGAGTAAACCATTAATAGTGGGGGCATATATAGGAATTGGTTCACAGATAATTGCACTTGAATATTGTACACGATACATTAAAGAAACTAAACTTAAGAAAGCGCTTGAAAAATATATTTCCATCATACCTTTTGGAGAACTAACTAAAAATTCATCTAGTGACTTTATTACTGGCTTTCCGGGTTTATTATTCAGCTTAATTAATTATGTAGATAAAGATTACCTATTTAGTTTATCAAATTTGCAAAACAAAGAAATAAAATGTATTCCTGAAGAAAGCTTTATAAAATTGCAATTGCAACCTCTTGAAAAAGGAATTGGATATCTTCAATTTCTATTAAACCAAGAAAATACATCAATATTTGACTTAAAAAAACCAGCTAAATTAGCTGAATTAATTATAGGCTTAGAATACTTAGAATTAAACAAAAACAATAAAAGTATTAGAAGTTATTATGATACATTTTTAACAAAACCTCCAAAAAAATTAAGAACTACCCAATTGATAGAATATGCTGATCTTTCTTT